>Ga0136642_1000209_pt1 | contig 35337 bp, 29 predicted proteins | sample LowCatLa1302831Y_FD_115313 | JGI IMG/M metagenome (GOLD analysis project Ga0136642, IMG submission 115313) | Freshwater microbial communities from Lower Cathedral Lake, Yosemite National Park, California, USA - 13028-31Y | ecosystem: Environmental > Aquatic > Freshwater > Lake ... | reverse complement strand
GGCAATATCTGGTTCATCGTATTGGCCAAGATCTGCTGTATATGTAAATGGAATTGCGCCCTTTGCGCGCATCCAAGCAACGGCTACAGAAGTATCCAGTCCTCCAGAAAATGCAATTCCCACACGTTCTCCCACGGGAAGAGCGGCCAAGACTCTATTTCCTGAATTAGCTGAGCCGGTTGAGGATGCCATTGGCTAAGCGTAATGCTTGAACAACCATGAAATTGACCGCGGGAACGCTGCTCTTTCTCATGCGATTTCACCAGAGGCTATCAAACCGGCTGAAGAGACTGCTGCCCGGCCAAGATTTTGTTGGGTGGAGCTGGATCGAAAGGGTTTACTGCCCAATCAGCAATCAGTTATTAATAACTAGCCATGGAAGTGAACGATGTCAGCTGACTCTATCCATTGCTCAAATGAGATTAGTGGCGTGCATTCAATGATGGCTGAGCGCCAGTGGTTTTTCTTCCCGCGATATTCATCGAGCTGCTTGAACTCATCGAATATCCGCTGACTAAGCAGTTGACCTGCCTCTCCATTTCCGCGTACTGTAATCCAAAATCCACTCTCAGAAATCCGAGTGAAAAATTCTTCCTTGCGAAGAACTTTTTGAATGCTTCGAGCGAGCGCAACTAGGTCGATTTCGGTCAGTGCGTTTGGTGCATGCGATGACCGAAGAGAAAGAATTGAAAGGGGTCGTTGATCTCGCCTGGCGCTCGCAAATTCACGAGCCGCACTTTCTAGAAAAATGGCAGGTGCAGCGACTCCGGTGAGTGAGTCGAGGAGGCCATCATTTTTGAATTCAAGGGATTTCATGGTGCTATGAAATTAGTCGCTATTGTGTCCCCGTGGAAGAGAACCAACACTCCGGCGATCGCCCCTCGCAATTCCCTCCGTTGTTCGAGTTTGCGCGCAAAAGCGCAATACATCTGCTGCGCCTTGAGTCCGCACTTCTCATCCTTCTGGCGCTGTACCTCGCCATATTCGCATTAGTTAAAGGTGTGAGCGCTCCCGGCGCACTTGCAGGTGAAATCGCGTTCTCGATAATTGCCGCAATCGGACTTTTCATCTGTTCCAAGGCATTTGCATCCCATCGTTCATACGGCAGAGCGCCTGCTCTCTTGGCCAACCTCATCGCCCTGGGCGTTGCCTACTTCATGATTTCTGGAAAGCTCGTTGGGATCGGTTTTGCCTTGGCGCTACTTGCAGCTCTCACAGCGTTGAGCGCTCTCCTGGGCTATACCGAGTAGCCCCGTCGGGGGCCAAAGACCGAAGGCGACTCTTCTCACATTTCTCACATTCCGAGCCGATGTGAACCTGCGCTCGATTCGTCATAGACTTCACCTTGAACGCAAAGGAGTACATGCCAGTGTCGGCAATCGATCCAACTGCAGGGAGTAAATCTCCTGCAAATCACTTTGGTGGCTCATTCGGCCCCAATGAGTGGTTAGTCGATGAGATGTACCAGCGTTTCCTCACAGATCCCGGTTCGGTTGATCAAGCGTGGCATGAATTCTTTGCAGACTATGTAACAGCCTCGCGTGCTCTTTCTAATGCGCCACTTGCAACAGCGCCTAGAGGGGGAACGCCACCACTTCCGAAATCTGAAATTAAAGCTGCTGCCAAAAATGCGCCGGTGGTTCAAGCACCTGCTGCGACTCCCGTTGTTGTTGCGCCAGTTGCTCCCGTTGCGCAAGCACCTGTTGCGCAAGCACCTGTTGCGACTCCAGCGGATCCAGTTGTTAAACCTATTCCAACCTTGGTGACACCTTCTGCCTCGTCCATTGAACCACTTCGAGGGGTAGCCGCGCGCGTTGTGCAGAGTATGGAAGCATCACTTTCTGTTCCGACCGCAACATCTGTTCGCGCTGTTCCTGCGAAAGTAATGATTGATAATCGCACTGTTATTAACAATCATTTGAAGCGCTCGCGCGGCGGCAAAGTTTCATTTACTCACATCATTGGCTTTGCGATGATCAAAGCCATGCGCCAAATGCCTGAGATGAACGCGTTTTTCACTGAAATAGATGGCAAGCCAGCAATCGGCAAGCCAGAACATATCAACCTAGGAATCGCAATTGATCTTGCAAAACCAAATGGTGAGCGTCAACTTCTCGTTCCTTCTATTAAGGGTTGTGAAGAATTAGATTTTGCTCAATTCTGGGCGTCTTATGAAGACACTGTTCGCAAGGCACGAAATGGACAATTAACTGTCGATGATTTTGCGGGAACAACAGTCTCTCTTACTAACCCAGGAACAATTGGAACAGTGCACTCTGTTCCTCGCCTGGTGCAAGGACAAGGACTAATCCTCGGAGTCGGAGCGATGGATTACCCTGCAGAATTCCAGGGAGCATCTGATGTAACACTTGCCGATCTTGCAATCAGCAAAATTGTAACTCTTACTAGTACTTACGATCACAGAATTATTCAGGGAGCAACCTCAGGTGATTTCTTGCGGCGCATTCATGGAATTTTGCTCGGTGAAGATAACTTCTATGACGAGCTCTTCGCTGCGCTACGCGTGCCCTACGTTCCAATTCGTTGGTCTAAAGATATTCAATTCTCTAAAGTTGATCAGATTTCAAAAGAAACTCGTGTTCAGGAATTGATTCGTGCCTATCGCACAAACGGACACCTCATGGCAGATATAGATCCTCTTGTCTATGAGCAGAGATACCACGCTGACCTGGATGTCATAAATCATGGTCTAACTTTGTGGGACCTTGACCGCGAATTCCCAACCGGTGGATTTGGTGGAAAGCCTTTCTTGCCACTTCGCAAAATTCTGGGACGCCTTCGTGATTCATATTGCCGCACAATCGGTGTCGAGTACATGTATATGGAAAACCCTGATGAGCGTTCGTGGATTCAGGAACATGTGGAATCTGGCGCAACATCAATGCCACGCGAAGAACAACTTCGTATATTGCGTACTCTCAATAGCGCAGAAGCATTCGAATCATTCCTCCAAACAAAGTACGTAGGTCAAAAGCGTTTCTCACTTGAAGGTGGCGAATCAGTAATTCCACTTCTTGATGCGATTATTGCTGGGGCGGCTGATCAAAAACTTGATGAAGTCTGCATTGGAATGTCACACCGTGGACGACTCAATGTTTTAGCAAATATTGCCGGGAAAAACATCGGTCAGATTTTCCAAGAATTCGAAGGTCATTATCACGACAACCAAGTCCAAGGATCTGGCGATGTGAAGTACCACTTGGGCACTCAAGGTACTTTTACATCACCATCGGGTGCGCAAACAAAGGTGTTTCTTGCCGCTAACCCTTCACACTTAGAAGCTGTTAACTCAGTTCTCGAAGGAATCGTTCGCGCCAAGCAAGACCGCCTGAATGTAAAAGAGCTTTACTCAGTAATGCCAATTCTCGTTCATGGTGATGCTGCATTTGCTGGACAAGGAATTGTTTCTGAAACACTCAGCCTCTCTCTGCTCAAGGGTTATCGTGTGGGTGGAACTATTCACGTTGTTGTGAATAACCAAGTTGGATTTACGACATCCCCTGAATTTGCTCGATCTTCGCGATACTCAACTGATATTGCCAAGATGATTCAGGCGCCGGTTTTCCATGTTAATGGCGATGATCCAGAATCTGTTGTGCGCGTGGCAAGGCTGGCATTTGAATATCGCCAAGCTTTTAATAAGGATGTTGTTATTGACCTAGTTTGCTATAGGCGTCGTGGGCATAATGAAGGCGATGAACCAAGTTTCACTCAGCCACAGATGTACAAACTCATCGATCAAAAGCGCAGCACTCGAAAGCTCTATACCGAGGCTTTGATTGGCCGCGGCGACATTACAGTTGAAGAAGCTGAAGAGGTTCTACAAGATTATCAATCTCAACTTGATGGAGCGTTTAACGCTGCTCATAATGTAGAACCCGAGACAGACCCGAATTTTGTTGAGCCGATGCCGCCAGAAGCTGACCAAATTAATACAGCGGTCGATGGAGCTACACTTCGCAGAATTGCTGCAACGCAAATTGCAACGCCTGAGGGCTTTGTTATTCATCCAAAGCTTATCCCTCAGCTTGCAAAGCGAAATGAAATGCTCGATGAGGGTTCTGTTGATTGGTCGACAGGAGAAATGCTTGCCTTTGGTTCACTTCTACTTGAAGGTTATCCAATTCGTATGGCAGGGCAGGATGTCCGTCGTGGCACTTTCTCTAATCGCCACGCGGTAATCGTTGATCAAAACAATGGGTCAACGTGGACTCCGCTACAAGGACTTATTGAAAACGATAATCAATTCTTTATTTTTGATTCACTACTTTCTGAATATGCCGCGCTTGGATTTGAATATGGCTACTCAGTAGCACGCCCAGAGGCCCTCACCATTTGGGAAGCTCAGTTCGGTGACTTCGCCAACGGCGCACAGACAATCATCGATGAATTCATTTCCTCTTCTCTACAAAAGTGGGGAGAGCGTTCTGGAGTTGTAATGCTTTTGCCTCATGGTTATGAGGGTCAAGGACCTGATCACTCCTCCGCTCGCATCGAACGATTCCTTACACTTGCCGCAGAGCAAAATATGACGATTGCCCAACCATCAACTCCTGCGCAGTACTTCCACCTCTTGCGTTGGCACATGAAAAACAGTGCCCGCAGACCGCTTATTATTTTTGAACCAAAATCTATGCTGAGACTTAAAGCTGCTGCATCTGGATTAGCTGATTTCACTTCTGCGCATTTCCAGCCAGTAATTCCAGATACAACTGTTAATAGCGCATCGCGCGTCATCTTCTGCTCAGGAAAGGTTTATTACGACCTTGTGGCTGAGCGTACAAAGCTGGGAGAAACAGGAACTGCAATTATTCGCGTCGAGTTGCTGTATCCACTTCCTGTTGATGAAATTATCGTAGAAGCCAACAAGCATCCGAACGCAAACCTTCTTTGGGTTCAAGATGAACCAGCAAACCAAGGCCCATATCCTTACATTGCTGCACGCACACTTGCATCCCTCGATGGGCGAACACTTCGCCGAGTCTCACGTCGCGCTACTGCAAGCCCTGCAACTGGAAGTCATCATCTTCATGAAGAAGAACAACGCGCTCTGATTGAAGAGGCCTTTAACCGCTAGCCTCTAGCTTCGTATGGCAACTCCGATGATTTCATGCGGTGCCAAGTATCCCCATTTACGCGAATCTGTCGATTCGCCCTTGTTATCTCCCTCAACCCAGATGCCACTTTCGTTGATTGAGGTAAGTCGCTTAATAAAAAAAATACCTGGATAACTATCGCGCTCGATCAAGACGATTTTCCCAAGCAAGGTTGCTACGGCTCCTGGCTTGGGTGGGCCTTGGAACAAAAGAGTTCCTCCATCTGGGAATCCGGGAAGCATGGAATTGCCTGAAATCTTTACGCGTCTAATCGGGAATCTAATCGGGAACCTGTACAACACGCAGCCCCCTCAACTAGATGATTAACCGATTTCTGCTGGTCGCCAACGGCGTTATAGGAGTAGTAGTCTGACATATGTAGGATTTGCTTGTAATCATCAGGTATTCATAAATTTAAAGGAGTGGATATGAAGTTTTTTGAAAAGAGCGTCGTTGCACTTGCCCATTGCGATCTTCCATGTGGCATCTACGATCCAGCACAAGCAAAAATTGAGGCACAATCAGTAAAGGCAGCTATGGAAAAATACGCAGCTTCCACTGATGCTGATTTTAAGTCTCGCGCAGTTGCCGTAAAGGAAGAGCGTTCAGAAATGGTAAAGCACCACCTCTGGGTTCTTTGGACAGATTATTTCAAGCCACCTCACTTTGAGGCGTACCCACAGCTTCATGTTCTTTTCAACGAGGCAACAAAACTTGCTGGCGCTGGTGGAACCAAGGGCACAAACGATGTAGCCGTAGCTGACAAACTACTCGGCAAGATCGAAGAAATTTCAGAAATCTTCTGGGCCACCAAGAAGTAGTTCTAAAAAAAATTAAGAGGTAATTCTTTCGGCCGCAATGCGAGCCATATAAGAAACTCGATCCACCAATCGCCGCTGCACTTGTGCAGTGGCGATTGTTTTATTCATATGCGTAACCTCTGCCTCGAACGTGAAGATATCTTCCTGAATATCTATGCATCTGGCATGGCCGCGAAGCTCTTCGCCTACCGTCACAGTTGTCGTGATATCAAGAGTGAAACTGGCAGTTTGAGTTGTTTCACCTAATTCCAAAAAATCAATAATCGCGGCGCTGCATGCACTTTCAATAACATTCAGTATCGCAGTAGAAGAGACAACGGAGAGATCATTGAGGCCCATTGCAACCGAGGTGTCCCCCGGTCGAACTGACATAGAGGCCATTCCGACGCATCCAAGCGCCGCTTCAATATCCATATAGGAAACTTACTACTCTTCGACCTCAAAATGATGAGTGACCTCGGTAGTTTCAATCTCAATATGAGTTTCTATTCCATCGCTAGTGAATTCTGTGCGGCTAAATTGCGTGACAACATGTGTGGAGAGCGGGGAATTCATCCCAAAAAATTGTGCCTGCATTTGCTGAGTCAGCATCTGGGTTTGAGTAAGAATTTTTTCATGAAGCTTATCTGGGGCGCTCTCATTGCACGCTCCCCCTATCAACTCCTTCAAACGTCCTAAAACAATCTGCTCGTGAGTCAACTCTTGCTGGCAGGGTGGGCACTCCTGGAAATGAACTTCGATCTGTTGTATTTCATTTTGATCCACAATCTCGTGATCTATGTAAAGAACAAGGGAATGCAAGACATCATGACATGGGGTTTGGTGTGAATTTCCGCAGCTCATTTCTCGCCTCCCTTCACAAATCCGCGATCCTTCGCGTAATCAGCTAGTGACTCACGAAGTAGTTTGCGACCTCGGTGCAAACGAGACATCACAGTCCCTGTCGGAGCTCCAACAATGTCTGCAATCTCTTTATACGAAAATCCCTCGACATCGGCTAGATAAACGGCCATTCGAAATTCTTCGGGCATATCTGCAAGTGCTTGTTTGATATCGACATCAGCGATGTTATCGAGCACTTCATCTTCAGCACTCTTGCCTTGATCACTCGTGTGGGAGGCGGCGTCATAAAGCTGCCAATCTTCTACTTCACCACCATTTGATTGAAGTGGGCGACGTTGATCTTTACGATAATTATTGATGAACGTTGTTGTGAGGATTCGATAAAGCCAAGCCTTGAGATTGGTACCCTCTTGGAATTGATGAAAGGAAACGAAAGCCTTCGCATAAGTATCTTGAACCAAATCTTCTGCATCGGTTGGATTCTTTGTGTAACGCAGAGCTGCTGCATACAGTTGGTTTGTATATTGAAATGCATCGCGCTCAAATCTTTCTTTACGCGCGAGAACTGACTCTGTTGTGCCAGCCACAGCAACGCCACCTTTGCCAACAGGGGCTAGGTCCATAGATGGTTCGTTATTCATTGTCATGAAGGCTACAGGCATAACCAGAGAACCTGCTGAGAGCGGGCTTTATTCCCGCACCGAGCCCTACTCGTAGCCCCTAAAAAAGTGTCTCGGGTTCGCCCAACTCGACTGGGATCGTTAGCTCCGGCCCATTGTTTCGAACCAGATTGACCGCCTTGCTAACTGGATGTGCTTGGATGCCATCTGCCGGGGATGCCACGTCCATGATTTTTCGAATCTGCGCAACATCGCTAAGGCTTGAATCTAGCCACGCATCCCAACGATCTTTTGGTAGGAAAGTTGGCATGCGATGGTGAATCTGCGCTAGCGGACTGACTGCTTCGCGCGTAATGATTGATGCACTCTCTCGTATTTCTCCCGAAGGAGAAATCCACCGATCCCAAATCCCGGCAAAGAGAAGTGTCCTTTGATCAGTGCGTGAAATGTAAAACGGTCGCTTTGATGGAGCTGCAAGTTCTGTTGCCCATTCATAATAACCATCTGCAGGAATCAAACACCGCCGAGATTTGAATGCACTTCGAAAAGTTGGCTTTTCATCAACAGATTCCGTTCGTGCATTTATAGCGATGGATTGTGACTTAACGGCATCTGCCTCACTCTTACTCCATGGCGCGATAAGTCCCCACGATGCAGTGACAAGCTCTCGCTGACCTTCTGCATCGTGTCGAATTATGTAGATTTTCTTTGTTGGAGCGATATTCCAGTCAGCTGGCAAAATTGGCAAAGAAGCAAGAGTCCGGCCAGTGTGAATTTCGAATTCCTCAATGAGATGCGCGGGAAGCTTGCTCAAGGCATATCGACCGCACATAGCGCTAGATTATCGAAATAATGAAGTGCCGTGGTTGAGCACCACTGCGTTAAGATTGGCTCAATGACCAGTACAGATAACATGTGGAGTGCTCCCTTTCGTGGGACCCTGCCTGTGCGTGCGCGAATTACTATCCCTGGTTCTAAATCTGTTACTAACCGCGCTTTAATCTTGGCAGCACTTGCTGACTCGCCATCACTTCTTCGCAAACCTTTGCATTCACGAGATTCCGCGCTAATGATTGCTGGATTAAAGGCACTAGGAATTGGAATTGTCCAAGCTCCGAGTGGTGATCTACTTATTCATCCCGCCCCGCTATTTGGACCTGCTCGTATTGAAGTTGGAAATGCTGGAACTGTTATGCGCTTTCTTCCACCGCTCGCCGCCATGGCACAGGGAATCATTCACTTTGATGGGGATCCGCGTTCACATGAGCGCCCACTTGGCCCAGTTATTGCAGCTATGGAATCTCTTGGAGTTTCAATTGAACATGGAAATAGATACGCACTGCCATTAACGATTAATGCTGCTGGACAATTGCGCGGCGGAGAAGTTGAAGTTGATGCATCATCTTCAAGTCAATTTGTTTCAGCTCTTCTCTTGGTAGCACCGGCGATGAAAGATGGGTTAATTCTCAAGCACACTGGTAATTCTCTGCCCTCTATGCCGCACATTGAGATGACTATTCAGATGCTTCGTGAAGTTGGTGTCAGCGTCAAAGTCATTGCTACTGCCGAAAAGAAAGAATGGCATGTATCCCCCACCGTCATGCACGGGCGTGAAATTACGATCGAACCAGATCTCTCCAATGCTGCCCCATTCATGGGTGCTGCGATGATTTGTGGCGGATCGGTGACAATTAACGACTGGCCACAATCAACAACCCAACCCGGTGATCAGCTGCGCACAATTCTCACCGATATGGGCGCAACAATTATTTTTGATAAATCAGCATCGGGTTCAAACCTCACCATTTCAGGTACGGGCCAGATTCATGGGATTGACGTTGATCTTCATGATGTCGGAGAGCTCACTCCTTCAATCGCTGCACTCGCTGTTCTCGCAGACTCACCCTCATCACTTCGCGGCATTGCCCATTTACGGCTGCATGAAACAGACCGCTTAGCCGCAATTACTCGAGAAATTAATGCCCTGGGTGGAAATATTGTCGAAGAAGCAGGTGCTCTTCACATTACTCCATCGCCTTTGCATGGCGGTACTTTCCATACTTATGAAGATCACCGGCTTGCTACCGCAGGTGCGATGATTGGACTGCGTGTTGAAGGAATTGAAGTTGAAAACATTGCAACGACCCAAAAAACGCTACCCGATTTCCCTGGAGCGTGGGCTTCCTTACTTAAGGGAGAAAAGTGACCGCTCGTTCTTATGATGAATCGGATGTACGTATCCGCGCTTCTCGTCGAACTCGCCCTCGCACAAAAGATAGACCAGATCATGCAGATGCTGTTGAAGGTCGAGTAATCGCCGTTGATCGTGGCCGCACAACATGTCTGATTCTTGAGCACAACAAACCAATCACTGCAATGAAAGCGCGCGAGCTTGGGCAGAAATCAGTTGTAGTAGGTGATCTAGTCTCACTCGTAGGAGATATTTCAGGTACAGAAGGATCTCTCTGCAGAATTGTTTCGGTTCATCCCCGATCAAATGTACTTACCCGGACGGTTGATGATGCTGCTGCGTTTGAGCGAATGATTGTTTCTAATGTGGACCAGATTGCAATTGTTATTGCTGCGGCTGATCCCGAGCCCCGTCATGGTTTTGTCGATCGAGCTTTGGTAGTTGCTTTCGACCAAGGAATTACTCCACTTATCGTTGTGACAAAGTGTGACCTTGCTGATCCATCTCAATTTCTCGCACCATACACAACGTTAAAAGTTCCATCAATTCGGATACAACGAGGCGCTGACCTCACTGAATTGAAAGAGAAGCTAGAAGCAAAGCGAACAGTTCTGCTAGGGCATTCTGGTGTTGGAAAATCAACGCTCGTAAATGCTCTTATAGGTGATGATGTGCGCGCTACTGGGGATGTAAACATTACGACCGGTCGCGGGCGCCATACTTCCTCCAGCGCCGTTGCATTGTCTCTTGACTCTCTCCCCCACGATAAAGGCACATGGATAATTGATACTCCTGGGGTGCGCTCCTTTGGATTGAAGCACGTTGAACGTGATCGCGTCATTAGAGCTTTCTCTGAATTTAATGAAGCAATTGAGCACTGCCCTCGAAATTGTTCCCATGATGAAGAAGATTGCGCTCTCAACCATTGGGAGCTCACTGATGAATCCAAAGCCAGATTGGCCAATCTGCGCGGACTTCTCGGCGAGCGGTAGCCTACGCACGTGACCTTAGAACCTCGCGACCTACAAGCTGATTTGGCTCTTGCGCATCAACTCGCTGATGCTGCAGATGCCATCACACTCGCTCGGTTCCAAGCCAATGATCTTGTTATTGAAACGAAGCCTGATGCAACACCGGTTACTGATGCAGATAAGGCGACAGAGAAAAAGATTCGCGAACTTATTTCTGCCCATCGCCCGCAGGATTTAGTTGTTGGCGAAGAATTTGGCGCTCCCAGTACTTCAGATATTGATGGAAAGTATTACTGGGTGATTGATCCCATTGATGGGACTAAGAATTTTCTCCGTGGAATTCCAGTGTGGGCAACGCTGATTGGACTCGTTGCTCCGGATAACACAGTCGTTGCTGGCGTTGTCTCATCTCCAGCACTTTCTCGCAGGTGGAGCGCGGCCCGCGGACATGGTGCTTTTGTCTCTGCTCTTGGCGCTGCCCCAAAACAAATACATGTTTCAGCTGTTTCGAAAATTGAAGATGCCCAACTTTCATACAGTGATTTAGTTGGTTGGGGTGAACGCAAAGAATCAATGCTGGCATTACAAGAAAAAGTATGGCGTACACGTGGCATCGGAGATTTTTGGTCACATATGTTGGTCGCCGAAGGCGCAGTTGATATCGCCATCGAACCAGTACTCGCTCTCTGGGATATGGCAGCACTAGATGTTATTGTGCGCGAAGCCGGTGGAACTTTTACAAATATAGATGGCCTATCTGGTCCGCATGGGCGCAGTGGGCTATCGAGCAATGGACTTTTACATCCATCCTTTTTATCAGCGTTAAATAATTCTCACTCCACTCAATCAGGAGGTAAGGAATAATGGGAATTTTCTCCAAACTCTTTGGGAAAAAGAAATCTCCGGCGCCATCCCTTTCTGAACATTTTTCGATAACTAATCTTGTGATTGTGAGCTCTCCTTTGGGGAACGTTAAAAGTGCGGTCTTGGAGGATGGAATAATTCGCTCTTGTATTGCATCTGTTCTAAAAAATAATCGAACAAAAGTAAATAACCTCATCGTTGATGAAATGAAAGCCCCATATGACTTTTTATCAACTGGTTATAGCCACAATACTGAGCGTGGGTATGCCGCTGTTGTTCGTGATAACTCTGGTGATAATTCTGCGCTGCCCAAAGATCGACTCGTTCTATTGGGAAGTGCTACCTACGTTCGCAAAGCGACCACAGACCTACATCCGGAAATTGCATTATTGGTAAACAGTGACCTACCTGTTGAGCGCACGCTCCACCTTGCTGCTATCGATGGAATTACCTATGCGGCTATAGTGATTAAAAGAGAGATGAAATAAGTTAGAGATCAATCCAATTTCCACCAACAAGTTCATTGGCATTATCTGGCCCCCACGACCCTACAAAATATGGATGCACAGGAACTTCGTGGTTTAAAACACCTTGCACAATTCTCCAAGTTTCAAGGACTGAATCGATTCTCGTAAAGCGCATGTGATCGCCCATCATCGCTGCACGGATTAGACGCTCGTATGCTTCTTGACGCTCACCCAATGCGGCGCTGAATTCAACATTAAGCTGAACGGGAATGGTGGAGAGGTGATCCCCGGGGGCTTTTGCCATCAGTTCAATATCTACTCCATCTTTTTTGCCCAGACGGAAACGAAGAATATTTGGAGATGCTTCTTGAGTCTCAGCGAACAGCATTCGAGGAGGTTGCTTAAATTCCACGATAACTTCAAGAGTAGTTTCTGCTAGTGCTTTTCCAGTGCGAATAATGAAGGGAACATCTGCCCAGCGCCATGAATCAACGTGAACTTTGGCGGCAACGAAAGTTTCTGTTTGGGAATGTTCAGCTACCCCCGGCTCCTGCAAATACCCAACATATTGCCCGCGCACCACTTCTTCAGGAGTCAATGATGAGATAGCTCGGAAGATCTTTAATTTTTCCATTTCCATTGATTCAGCCGACATATCAGCTGGTGGCTCCATGGCGATAAGAGCTAATACTTGGAGAAGATGATTTTGAAGAACATCTCGGATGGCGCCAACTCCATCATAAAACGCACCACGGCCCTCGATACCGAAATCTTCAGCCATAGTAATTTGAATGCTATTGATGTATCGACGATTCCACAGTGGCTCCCAAATGGAGTTTGCAAATCGAAATATCAAAATATCTTCAACTGATTCTTTACCCAAATAATGATCAATCCGATAAATTCGTTTTTCCGGAAGAACAGCCTCTAAAACATTTTGTAAGTGCTCGGCTGATTCCAAGTCACGGCCAAATGGCTTTTCTACGACCAGGCGGCAACGATTTGTTAAACCAACTCGAGCAAGGCCCTGGGTGATGTTCTCAAAAGCTGATGGCGGAATTGCTAAATAAATTACCGGCTTTTCTTTATCTTTCAGAACCCTGGCAAGCTCCTCATATATCTCCGGAGCTTTGTAATCTCCGACAATTAATTCAAGATGAGAGTCTAATTTTTTGAGAACTTCGGGATCTGGATTTTCAATTGCTGCTTTAATCCCATCAGTTGCATGTTGGGCAAATTGCGCATGGTTCCATTTTGACGATGCAACGCCGTATACGGGTACATTGAGAAAACCACTCTTTGCCATGTTGTACAGAGCTGGAAAAAGTTTCTTCTTTGCCAAGTCACCCGTTGCTCCAAACATAACCAGAGCATCGGCAGGACGTTTAGGAATAATGCGAGGATTCATTGATTACTTTATTTTCTTTGCTTCGATGTGGCCGCCAAATTTCTTTCTCATCGCCGAGAGAACCTTATTTCCATAAAGTCCATTCCCACGTGAAGAGAAACGGTCCATGAGCGAGGCACTTAATACATTTGCTGGAGTTCCGGCATCGATTGCTGTTTGAACAGTCCATCGTCCTTCACCCGAATCAGCAACGGAACCTTCATAGGAGGAGAGTTCGGGATCTTCTTCATATGCAATCGCAGTAAGGTCAAGTAGCCACGAAGCAACAACGGATCCGCGGCGCCAGACTTCAGTAATGTCAGTGAGGTTTAAATCGTATTGTGTCTCGTTGTGGTTGCCGACAGAGGTTGGGTGCTTTATTCCATCAGCGGCGGCATGGAGAAGATTTAAACCCTCGGCATAGGCAGCCATCGCGCCATATTCAATTCCGTTGTGAACCATTTTTACAAAGTGACCAGCACCCACTGGGCCGCAATGGTAATAACCGTATTCAGATTGAGATGGGGTTCCATCTTTTCCGATGGTTCTCTCTGCAGCCTCAATTCCAGGGGCCAGTGCTTTGAAAATTGGCTCAATGCGCTTTACAACATCTTTATCCCCGCCAATCATCAAGCTGTACCCGCGCGCAAGCCCATACACACCACCTGAAGTTCCAACATCTACAAAATTAATATTCTTTTCTGCTAGCCAATCCGCATTCGCAATATCATCGCGATAAAAGGTATTTCCACCATCGATGATTATCGAACCGGGGGTCAAATATTCAGAAATTTTCTTAATAGTTTCTTTTGTCACTTCGGCGGGGACCATGACCCAGACAATTTGGGGGTTTGAATCGTTGTTGTATTTCGATAAATCAGAAAGTGATGAAAGACCAGTAAATCCTTCTTTCGATAGTTGGGTAACTACTTCAGGGCTCACATCAAAGACAGAGATTGAGATAGGAGTGGAGGGCTCGATATGCTTTTGGACTCGACGAGCAATATTTGCGCCCATGCGACCAAGACCAACCATTGTGAACTGTAGTTGTGTGCTCATATCGTTTTTTCCCTCATCCCGGTTTCTGCTATTTAAATCTTGAGATCTGTTGCAATCATCATCTGGCCGAATCTACCGGCTTCTTGCAGAAGAGCTACTGGGCCTTGATGATTCACCATGAGATTCACCAAAGCTTCGCGCTTACCTTCACCTATAGCAAAAATATAGATAGCTGAAGAGTTCGCAAGCCGATCGGCGCTGATACTTACCCGCTCGGCGGGGGGCTTAGGAGAATTGTCCACTGCCACAGCAAATTTAAAGCTATGCGACGCCGATTCCAGCCCAGGAAATAACGAGGCTATATGTCCGTCTTCTCCCATGCTCAGGAGAACGGCATCAAACTGATGCTCACTCAAGGAATCATCCAAGAGATGGGCGTAATCATCGGCGGCTTCTTCCAAAGTATGTGAGTCAGGTGATGACACCCTATGAAAATAAATATGTAAATTTTTCGCTTTAGGCGATTTTGTAAATGCGGCTATGAGCTTTGTGTCATTTCGCTCTGGGTCTGATAACTTGGTGAATCTTTCATCACTAAACCAAATATGAAGATTGAAAACGTCTCCGCTTTTATCGGCGCTGATATGCCTGAATATTTCAGTATCGAGAGTCTGGGCAATTTGAACGCCAGTGCGCCCACCGGTCAGAACAATATGCGCCGGGCGAAACTGCTGCCAATTATGTGCAATTGCTGAAACAGTTTTACTAACAACCGTCGTGACTAATACGTCTGTTGACGGGTCGACGACGGTCGTGATGTTCATAGTAGCGGGGACAGGATTTGAACCTATGACCTCTGGGTTATGAGCCCAGCGAGCTACCGAGCTGCTCCACCCCGCGTCGGTAGCACAATCCTAGTTTGAATCCACTGCGAATGTAAAATTCAAGCAAAAAGAGCGAAATTACTCGTCTTCTTCCGTTTTATTTACCTGCAGCTTGCGCCCTAATTGCATCACTAATCGCTGACTTCAAACGATCTTGCGCTTTTCCGTAAGCAGCAAAGTCACCATTCTTCAGAGCTGATTGTGAATCCATCATTGCACGTTGCGCAGCAGCAAGAGCGCTCTTTACCGAAGAACTCATTGCTGCAGTTGATGTGCCAGAAGATGAAATAGTTGTTCCTGTGTTATTCAGCGTCGTTCCAGAATTTCCACCGAAGACTTGATCAAGTGCTGATTTCAAATTGTTATCAAATCCAATTTGATCTCCAAACGAAACAAGCACCTTCTGAAGAAGTGGATACGCAGCTGAGTTAGCTGTTGCTTTTACATAGACAGGTTGCACGTACAGAAGGCCACTGCCAACTGGAAGTGTGAGCAAGTTACCCAAGACAACATCTGATCCACCTTGTCGCAACAGCGAGAGTGCTTGCGCAACTTCAGGCTTGGCCTCAAAGTTTGAAGCAACCTGTGATGGGCCAGGGATATTCGTTGATCGCGGAAGTTGAAGTACTGTTATTTTTCCGTAGTTCGGACCAGCGTCCGAGTTCACAACTGCTAGCGCTGTGAGGTTTTGGCGACCGCCTCGAGGCACGAATGCTGTTGAGAGTGAGAAATCAACATTCTTACTGCCCGGCAATTTCATCGTTTGGTACAACGGAGGTTGTGCACCTGCGTTGGCGCCCAAAGATGAAGGATCACTTGGAATACGCCAGAAATCTTGTCCGCCGTAATAAGCACCTGCAGTTGTAACGTGATACGTGCTCAAGACATCGCGTTGAACATCAAAAATATCTGTTGGGTAACGAATATGAGCAAGCAAGGCCGGGGAAATGGCACTCTTTGGCATCACTGTTCCCGGGAACGCTTTGCTCCACGTTTTCAATACTGGATCATTTGTATCCCATTGGTACAAGGTCACAGTTCCATCAAATGCGTCAACAGTCGCCTTTACTGAGTTACGGATGTAGTTCACATTCTTATCTGCAAGTGGAACTACAGAAGTTGAAGCTGCCGTAACTGAATTGCTGGTGGCTGTTGCAAGATTGGTAAATTTGGAATACGGATAACCAGCACTTGTTGTGTATCCATCAATAATCCAAAGAATCTTCCCCTTCACAATTGCTGGATAAGGATTTCCATCCAAAGTAAGCCATGGGGCAACTTTTTGAACGCGAACACTTGGGTCGCGATTAAAAAGAATCTTGGAATCCTGATTGATTAGATTCGATAGAACAATTCGCTGTTCCTTGTACTTAACCGCAAAAAGCAAGCGAGTAAGCATTGAACCCATCGGAACTCCACCGGTACCTGTGTACGTGTAGTTCTTTTGTCCATTGGAAGAGGCGTCGTCTGGATAATCGAGCTCTGTTGCTGAGGAATTTTTTGCTCCGCCGATGATTGAATAATCTGGAACGTTCTCACCAAAGTACACGCGCGGTTGGAATGCACCGAGTCCGTTTGTTGGTGGGATGTTTCCAACTGAGTAACTTGGCTTGCCATCAGCATCAACAGTATTTGCGTACGCGCCTACAAATCCAAAACCGTGGGTGTAGACCAAGTGATCATTAATCCAATTTCGCACTGGATTGCCAGCAATATTAAGTTCGCGGACGGCCACGATTGTGTCTCGGCTCTTGCCATTCACTGTGTAGCGATCTACGTCAAGAGAGTCAGGGAATGTGTAATAAGGCTTAATTTGTTGCAGCTGTCGGAATGTTGCCGAAACAACATTTGGATCAATCAATCGAATATTTGAAATTGTTGCTGCATCATTTGCCAATTGACCTGCAGCAGTTGAACTAACTGCCTGATAGTCCTGAACGCTAACGCCACTCAATCCATAAGCAGCCCGGGTTGCATCAATATTGCGCTGAATATAGGGAGCTTCTTTTGAGGACTCACTTGGCTTAACTGTGAATTGTTGAATGAAGGCTGGATAGACACCAGCAATCAAGAGAGATGAAATTGCCAACAAGGCTGTTCCTGCTGCCGGAAGTACCCATGAGCGGCGAACAATATTGGCAAAGAAAAGCAGTGCACAGATAACAGCGATACCTGCAAGGATGGCCTTAGCGGGAAGTGTCGCGTTGACATCTGAATAGGTGAGGCCGGTAATCAACTTACCTTGCTTGAGTGCCAAGTTATAACGATCTAACCAGTATGCAACGGCCTTGAGCAGAACGATGGCTCCCAATAAAACGGAGAGTTGAACTCGAGCTGAAACTGTTGTGCGATCTTCACGTACTTGAGGGCGAATTCCTCCATACAGATAATGCACGCCAGCCGAGATTAAAAGGGTCAAAATTACAATCGAGATGGCCCATGACAATAATGATTGATACATAGGCAACTTAAAAGCGTAGAAGGAAATATCCTTGCCAAATTGCGCATCTTTAACACCGAAAGGAGTTGCGTTTACATATTCGAGCCACGTTTGCCAGAGGCGACTTCCAGAGCTACCCGCAAAATAGAAAAGTCCAATAGCTATCGCAATAATTACAGATTTGCGAATAGGTTCAATCTGTCCGCGATAGCGCTCCAGGTTATCAATTTCAATGGGGGCATAAACCGGACGAGTTCTGTATGCAATGATGACGAATGTCGTTATGAATAGCGAACTTACAATGCCGAAAAGAATAAAGAGTTCAATCTTTGTAAAGAGAGTCGTGCGCCAGACTTCGGTAAATTTTACTGACCGAAACCAGAGTAGATCTGCGTAGAAGGAGCTGAGTGAAAAGAAGATAACCACGAGTATGGCGAACACGATTGCTGTGAGGCCTGCTGGGCCTGGCTTGCGACGTGGCTGACCCGAGCGGTTGGAGCCGTTAGAAAAAGGATTACCGGGAAACTGGAATGAACTCATGGCGCTACTTTACTTAGATTTACTTACATTTACGTAGATTACTAAGTTTCCCTAATACGCCTGATATGCAGCTACTTCGTATTCGGGAGGTCCGTTTTCTTATCTCTGAAACTAGCCTGAAATGCATTGAACTTGCCGACTGAGCGGTGAGTTTGCGCCTCAAAGCCATCTTTAAACTTGGAAATCCAGATTACGTACACGATTGCTCCAGAAACAGCGATGATAGGCACAATCCACCAGGCTAGCGCAGCAATAGCTGATGAGCTGGCGTGAATGCCTTCCCGAAATAACCCTTCCCGAAATAACCTTGCCCGAAATAACATGGACGCAGTCTATCGGGCATCCCGCAAAGTGGACGGGTGAACCGAAGAAGGCGGGAATGAATGTCCGCCGGTTGGTTGTTCACAAGATGCGTGTAATTAATTTAAGGGCTTTAAGGGATATATAGAAGTATCTGAGAGGATGGGGCATGAGCGGTTTTGGATTTGTTCCTGGGGAATTCTTCAACGCGGCCGGTGGGCGAAACTCTAGTAATGAACTCATCACACTCGATGCGCTCCGAGAGAGTTCGCGGACATTTTTGGCTCCTCATGAAATTCTTCCCGTGGGTATTGATGATCAGCTCGCTGTAAAAGAGGCGCTCGATTTAGCCGAGCTGTGGCTAGATGATGCGACAGTTTTTCCAGCCACAACTACAAATGCTGACGTTGCCTGGTCGCGCAAAGATTGGCTTGACTCATCGTTAGCCGGTTGGCAAAAGATGGTTGAGCCTCTGGCTGAGGGTATGGCAACCGCGCTTTCAACTGTTTTGACAGAAATGACGCGAGAGCTGGGTGGCTCAGACCCGGAGGGCATGGACCCTGAAATTTCGAATGAAGTCCGAGATGCAATCTCTGAGAATCTTGGTTTGCCCCAAGGATTTCCTATGGGCGGTTTTACCGTCGATGCGATTAATCCAATTATGCGAGCATTCATGGGTTCTCTTGTTGCCACACAGCTAGGCCTTTCCGTTGGCGGTCTTGCGCTTAAAATTACCGGTTCACACGATGTATCCCTGCCCCTTTTTGCCCAACCAGGATCACATCTGATTCCTCAAAATATTAATGAATGGGCGAAAGACCTGGAAATCGATCCGCGAGAGGTGCGCTATTTCTTATCACTTCGCGAGGCTGCAGCAGCAAGGCTTTTTGCACATACACCTTGGCTTGCTTCATATATTCAGGACTGCATGACTCAATACGGAAAAGGCATTCGCATCGATATTGAAAGTATCCAGCGACAAGCTGAAGATGCGTTGGCATCGGGTGAATTAGATATTAATAATCCAGCATCAATCAACGTTGCCATCAATCAAGGAATGTTCATGCCGGAGCAGACCGTGCAGCAAGCTGGCGCACTTGAAAAACTTGAGATGGTTTTGGCACTCATTGAAGGTTGGGTAGAACAGGTTGTAACAATGGCCGGCAAAAATCGCTTACCTGCCTTTGTCTCCCTCCATGAAATGCAGCGCCGAAATCGCGCTACCAATTCTCCTGCCCAACAACTCTTTGCCTCGCTTTTAGGGCTAGAAGTATCACCACGCAAATCTCGTGAGTGCTCGACATTTTGGGGAGAGCTCGTCTCACTCGGCGCTGACTCTGTAACAGGAATCCAATTGCGCGATCATCGTTGGGAAGATTCGGCTTTACTTCCAACACTGAAAGATCTCGCAGATCCGAGTGGATTCATCAAGAGCACCACTGTGCCGGATGATTTATCGGGGCTCCTTTAGATTTTTTTGGATTAGTTGAGAATTCAACGAAATAAGCCCGATAACGTTTTTTGTGGGCAGTGAATAAAAAGCGAAGCCCCCGGGCGCACGATTCGTTATTTGCCTTCCCCTTGCAAATAATGAACGGTTATCCGAGGACTTCGTTTGCACAGGTTACGAGAAGTGAGCATGAGAATCAAATGAGAATCCCCTCATTTCTCCTTTAATTTAATTTATTTTCAGGATCCGACACAATAAATTCGTGTTGAAAGCTGTAATGTCTTTGCATTCAAGTATCTGCAGACTTACCGTTCTCCTATTATTGGTAACATCTAGCCAGCAAGAACCCAATGTAACAACCTGTTGGAATCAGCACCTGTTGATAAACATGTGGAGAAGAAGGGGATAACTTACGGTGTCGGTGGATAACTCGGTCAATAGTTCTCCATCTATAGACTCCATGCACAGGGACCCCGATAAATACATTCAAGAGTTAATTTTCGGAGATATCTTCGAAGGCGTGAGCCAAAAATTAGAAAACCGTGAAAAAAAGAAGGTTCGCTCCCCCCGCTTTCATTCTGTATCACCCTCTACATCTCAAGCAGCCTCACTCTCCCTACCCGAGAACCTTCCCCAATTTAGAGTCATCCGCAGCGCTCGGCGCAAACGCGGTATATCGGCAATCAGACAAAACGGACTTATAGAGATACACATTCCGGATAAAATGACTCGCAAGGAAGAATACGAGATCATTCCCGAAATGATTGGCCTGCTACTTCGCCGCGAAGCTAAAGCCAAACGAGGTAATGATGTCCTGGAAAAGCGTGCCATCGAATTACTTGATGAGTTCTTGCCTGATTTTCAAGAAAAACCAGCTTCAATCTCTTGGCGTGGGATGCGTGAGCGTTGGGGCTCCTGCACAACAGTTGATAGAACGATTCGAATTTCTGATCGCCTCAATGGCGCCCCCGACTTTGTCTTGAACTGCGTCCTTTTCCACGAGCTAATCCACTTGCGGGTGGCTGACCACAGCGAGGATTTCTACCAACTTCTAGCCCGATATCCCGATTTAGCCCGTGCTGAGGCCTGGCTGGAGGGTTTTGAGGCTGGAATAGCACTCTTGCCCGACTCTCCCATCCTTTCGTGAGCGAATATCCCACGCTCAAGCGTGGCGTGCCTGTAACCTCTATGCATACGCACGCTCAGGTTGGGAGGCTCCCGACCATTGCTTCTCTCTTGAGGGAAGCGTCTTACACGACACGAGCGTCGCGGTGATTGGAGGAGCAAAATGGCTGAGGAATATAAGGGTGAGGCTTACTGCGTAAAGTGCAAAGAGAAGCGTGCCTTTGAAGGACACGTCAAGGTCTCAGATTCCGGTCGCCGTATGGCACAGGGCATCTGTCCAGTATGCGGAACAAAAGTAAACCGCATCTTGGGTAAGGCATAAGACTCAAGTCTTACACGCTAAAGATTAAGAAGTTGCACCAAAGCTTTTCCTAAAAGCTTCAAAACGTAAAACCGCAATCGCGCCAGGACCAAACCGGCGAGGTTGCGGTTTTTTTGTTGCCTATTGATAAACAACCCCTGTGGATTCCCCAATTGCCCCAACCTGCCCCGCGCGCAATTTGTCAGCCCGGCACACTCACCCCGTGCACTTTCCTACATTAAAACCCGGGCTACTTCTTATCTCACTAGAACAAGAAGAGTTCTATATCGGTGAAAGTACGCAAGGCGTCTACGTCCCAACTGATCCTTATCTGGCAATTGTGAGAGCTTGCGATGGCCATCAATCTACCCAGAGCATTGCAGACCTTTGTAACCTGCCACATGGCTTGGTACTTCACTTTATCGATGAGCTTCGTAGACATAATTTGATTGAACTTCGAAATGGCCCGCCCGCACGAGTTGGGCTCGATGAGTTAACCAATCATTACCGAGATCGAATTCGCCCAGAGCACGAGCTCTTTACTTGGCGAGCGGGTACGAGTGACGGCGGTGAAAGTGAAGTGAGGGCTAGAAAAGACTTTGCAATACTCATTTTTGGTCAGAATCGATTAGCCAGATCCCTATTGGCAAATCTACAGGCGAGTGGTTTTAGCCATACAAAAATCATGCCTCCGGTAAATCAAACATTTCAGAGAATTGCCGCTAAGGATATTTGTGGGATTACAACTAGGCCTGTTGATATTGGAAGGAAGCAAAGTGAATTTCATAAAGAAATTATTTTGAACTCACAATTAAGCCATATTCTGCGCCACCAAAATGACCAAAATAACCAGAATCAAGCGGATGGAAGTAGCGCAACCTCACCCAAGCTTTCCTTAGCGATTTCTACAAACGCAGCCACTTCAGATTATGTTCAACGCTGGATTAGTGAAGGAACTCCACATTTACAAATTTCACAACAAACAACACATTCACTCGAGATAGGCCCACTTGTAGTGCCTGGTTCACGGGCTTGCCTCAATTGCGTGCAACTCCATCGCCGTGATTTCTTACCGCCATTTATTGCTTTGGCGGCAGTAGACAACCTTGCACAGAGGCACGGTCGCGAACTTACTTCTTCTTCAACTTCCTTTGTTGCAGGAGTAATTACTCCCTACATATGCGAATTTGCAGCACGAGGAGAGAGTTCCCTTGTGAGCCATTCACTCACCATCGACCTACTTGAACCACTCCATGGCATCGTGCACCATCACTGGAATGTGCATCCTGAATGTGGATGTGGCTCAAGCGACCTGCTCATTTAATTCCTGATTCATTTGATTATCAGGAACCATCCGTGGACGTCCCACTCCACGCTTTTGCATAACAACCCGACCATCATCGAAAAGCTCGCCGCCCCAAACTCCGCAAGGTTCATTGCGAGAAAGCGCTCCTTCTAGGCAGGCACGCTTCATTGGGCAGCCACCGCACGCGCGCTTGGCGCCTTCGATTGTCGCCATATCTTCAGCAAAGAAGATTTCTGGATCGGCGCTGTGACATGGCAGATCAAAAGACCCTTCTTCACCTTGCAGGCTCGTGACTTCACGAAGGCCGATCATTTGTTCACTCGATGTCATAGAACTTCGGCTATCAGCCCACCCGGGGACTAATAGCTCACTCAGAAGTACTCCCATTTCTTTTACTTCCTTTCCTTGCGTCCTTTAGTTTCTTTAGTTTCTTTAGTTTCTTTCACTTTTCCCTTGATCTATCTGGAACTTATTTGGCACTTATTTGGAATATCTTGGGAAAACAAAAAGGACCGCCATCCGGTTGGATGAGCGGTCCTGGTTGGGACTTGTATCGGTTTAGCCGATAATCCCCCAGGTTCCGCCCTGTCCATACTTGTTCGCAAACTTATTCGCGTATTTATTAGCGAATGCGAACGCGTGGGCGTAGGCGTGAGTAGTTGTTGTTGAATGCCAAAGCGACGCAGTGGTTGCTGCGCCTGGAAGTGAAGATCTAACAACTGTTGAGTTCAACATCTGTTAATCCCTTCTGGTTCGTTGCTTTGGATGATCGAAGGGTACGCCAGGGCCGGCCCGCGGCGCAACTTAATTAAATTGCAGCCAAGAAGGGGCTGGGCTTACCAACGTAGCTCAAGTGAACCTGTTTCTTCGCGCGCGTGAGCCCCACATAGAAAAGGCGACGCTCCTCCTCGACCTGCGCAGATCCGCGAATTGTGGAGAGCGGCAGCGTTCCATCGTTGATACCAACAAGAAAAACATGATCCCATTCAAGGCCTTTTGCTGCGTGAAGTGTTGAAAGAACTATGCCTGGAAGTGTCGGCGGGTTATTTTGCTCAGCACGGTCCTCTAATTCGCGAAGGTATTGCCGCAAATTTGCTGTCCCGTTCGCGCGAAGATCGCGGCCCAAAGTGAGGAACGCCTGCACATAATCAGCTTTTCCAAATGGAGTTAATACTGATTCTAGATCGCGATACCAATCATCGGATGGCAAAACTGAAGCCTGGCGAATCACTTTCATCGCATCTCGAACATCAACGCGATCAAAGAAACGATCAGCATTTTTTACCTGCGATGGAATACCCCGTTTAGCGAGTTCATTTTCAAAGACATCAAGTTGCGAGTTTGTACGCGCCAGAATCGCAATCTCAAGATTCTTATCCACATTTCGAAGTTCATCAATCTTTGCAGCAATCTCGCGACCTTCATCCATTGACGCGCTAAAGGATTGCAAGGTGAATTGTTCACCTGGCTCGTTCATAGAGACAAGCTCATGATGTTGGGTATCTTGTTGGGCTTGTCCTTGACGTAAAACTTTATTGGCGGCGCGGATAATCTCTGGTGTCGAGCGATATCCCCGGCTCAAGCGAACTACTTTTGCTTGCGGAAAACGCTGGGTGAAAGACAATAAAAAGGTCGATGACGCTCCTGCGAATGAATAAATAGTTTGCGCAGAATCTCCCACGACACAAATTTCTTCACGATTTCCGAGCCACAAATTGAGTAGGCGTTGTTGAAGTGGAGAGACATCCTGATACTCATCAACAGTGAAATAACGATATTGATCACGGACTCTTTCGCGAACTGCTCGATCTTCTTCCATCATCCCAACGGTAAGTAGCAAGACATCTTCAAAATCAATCACGCGTTCTTGTTTCTTGGTTGCTTCATACTGCTCATATACCTTTGCGATTTCTGCAAGATTCTCTTTGTTTCCTTTGCCGTTAGGCATCATCAACGTACGTGAAGCTGCGGTTGCTTCTTCAACATAGAAATGTGGTGCTATCTCCATGGACTTTGCCCATTCAATCTCCGAAGATATATCGCGTAGAGTTTGTGCGCCTTGCGTGAGATAGGTGTCAGTTGCGTTTACGGATGCAGCTAGCAGTGGCGCTTTTGAAGTGAGTAAGCGAGGAAATTGACCCCCCAGAGAATGAGGCCAGAAAAACATTAATTGCCGCAGGGCTGCTGAGTGAAAAGTTCTCGCTGAGGCACCCGGTACTCCGAGTTGGCGCAGCCGTGCACGCATCTCACCTGCTGCGCGTGCAGTGAATGTAAGCGCCAGTGTCTTTGTTGGATCTGCAACACCTGATGCAACTGCATATGCAATTCGATGGGTAATAACGCGAGTTTTTCCGGTGCCAGCACCAGCAATCACGCAAACTGGTCCTCGAATTGCCGTAACGGCTTCGCGTTGTTCAGCATCTAAGCCTTCAAGAATTAGATCCGGATTGAGCGTCATGGTTCTAGAACCATCAAACTAGCGCCAACTCTCGGGACTATCTAATCGCGGGCGCGCGATCCCATCAGCTGCATACCAAGCTTCAATCATTGCGCGAGCAACCGATAGTGGAGGTGGAAGAAGCAATGTTTCACTCTTAAGACCGGTGATGATTGAGTCCCGGTCAAGCCACTTCATATCAACAATTTCTTCACCATCAGGTTTTGCGTTTTCAGGATCTGAAATTATCGCTGAGAATGCAATCATCAAAGAGGCGGGAAATGGCCAAGGTTGTGACCCTACATATTCAATAGAGTGAACTTTTACATTCGCCTCCTCTTGTACTTCACGAATAACTGCAGCTTCGAATGACTCCCCCGGTTCGACAAAACCAGCAAAGGTTGAAAAACGATGTTCGGGCCAAACCTGCTGGCGACCAAGCAAGATTCGATCATTGTCATCTCGCAGTAGAACGATGATTGCAGGATCGGTACGTGGATAATGCTCAGTTTCACACTTTGCGCAGCGCCGCACCGAACCACCAAGCTCTGGCCGAGTTTGCGCACCACATGTTGAACATCGTGGATGGCGTTTGTGCCAGAGAGCAAGTGATTGCCCGTGGACTGCAATACCAATCTGCAGTTCATCTAAATCTGCTTCACGCAAAAGTTTGTAACTTTCTTCAGGAGCGAGAAGAGTTGGCGAATGAAAAACAAAATAAGCAACTCCACTTACATCTAGCCCTAAGAAATATCGCTCGCCATCCGCTAAATCTCCACCAACTAATTTGCTGGGCTGCAAAAAAACCAATCCATTCTCATCGGCCAAATATTTCTCGCCGTTAAAATGAATAATCTTGGCTTTTAGCCATAGGGCGTCCAGTTCAACTGGGTCGGCACGAAGGTGAGCAGCTCTATCTACCGCGCTCCTGGCCAGAGGCAATGTGAGCGGCAATTTGAGCGGGGCAACCATGGGGCGACCCTACTAGTCTCTATCCATGAAGGTCATCTCGTGGAATTTGCTCCATGGAATGGCAATTCCTCCGGCGCAGACCGCTACCGGCCCGGGTGCCAAAGCTGAGGATGCCGAGGATGCCGAAGCCACCGATGCGGCGATCGCTCGGCTCGAGTCCGCAGTCTTGAAACTGGAAGTTGATGTTCTTGGCATTCAAGAAATTGATTTAAATCAAAGTCGATCAATGCATGTTCATCATGTTCAAGAAATTGCGCAAATCATGGGAACCGAGCATTGGGCATTTGCGCCAACTCTAATTGGCACACCTGGCGGTAAATGGCGCGCAGTACGTAAAGACGTCAATGCCACGCAATTGGAACTGATCACTTCCACATCTGGCCGGCTCACCGAAACTGCATACGGCATTGGTTTAATTTCCAAAGTCCCAGTAAAAAAGTGGCATCGCCTTGAGTTAGGGCGCTCAATTATTGGCCTGCCCCTTGCTGTTCCAACCAAGCGCGGTGTTGGGCTGGCATATGTGAAAGATGAGCCACGCGTTGCCATTGCAGCAGAATTAGAAAACGGATTCACAGTTGCAGTGACACATCTTTCATTTGTGCCCTTTGTAAATTATTTCCAGCTCAAAAAAATGCAACGCTGGATCTCACAAGTGCCAGGTACGCCAATCATTATGGGAGATTTAAATTTACCGTGGAATCTGCCAGAGAAAAGCGGCTGGAAATCTTTAGCTCTAAAGAAAACCTACCCGTCGTGGTCGCCAAAGATTCAATTTGATTACATTCTCACTTCGCCAAAGGGTTTAAAAGCTATCGTCAGTAAAATTCTTACAATCCCCCCACTTGGAGTAAGTGATCACTTGCCTATCGGAGTTGAATTAACTTTTAAGCCATTGGAATTGCAGTAAGTAATCTTGTAATCCCGCCCTCATCCAATATATCTGCAGGCCGGATAGTTTGATTCGATGGGATGTAATGGAAAGCAGCGCTGATGTTTTCAAGGGGGATGTTGTGAAGTTTGGAATAAGCAAGGCGATACATGGCTAGTTGAATAGAAGCATCGGCTAACTCCTCACCATCTTTAATTTTGCCAGTTTTCCAATCCACTACTTCATATCGATTCTGATCGATGCGATAAACGGCATCAATACGGCCGCGAAAAAGAACACCTTCAATCACGGTTTCAAATCCTTCTTCCACGCTGATTGGCTGGCGCGCACCCCATTCACTTTCTAGCCATTGATCTTGAAGCTTTTTCAAGGCTGCAGAGCCTTTTTCGGCGTTAATCTCGGGTGACTCTTCCTCGCCGTAGAGATCACTGGAGATGTCACCAAAAATATCGTCATCGAAGAGAACACTCTCTTGGAAGTGGCGTTCGATCCACGTATGAAATTCTGTTCCTTGGCGAGCAATGCGTGCAGTATGAGCGGGCATTGGGCGTCGAATGTTAAGTGCCAACTGCGCCGGATCAGATTTCAATCGGATGAGAGTGGAGACAGAGAGTCTAGTTGGAAGATAGACGGGAGTAAGGGCTGAGTAGCGCGCACGTTCTTGAATCAGCGCAGCGGCATCGCGCATAAGAGCAACCTCTATGGGAGTAGAAGTAGGAATATTTTCATGTTTAATTGCAGGAGTATTTTTAACTATTTCAGCTACCGCGCGAATTGTGAGGGCTCGCTTAGGCGTGAGAGGCCATGTCGCACTCTTTTTCTTGATCAGATTGGGGTTTTCTCCTTCATCGTCAACCATATCTGCGAGAAGATGAGAGGGATTACGTGCAACAACAAAATCCTTTATCCACGTAAAAATTTCACTGGGATCATTGGCTGTTTTGCCATCACCATAAATCGCGCTCGTGCCGATGAGATGAGTTTTTGCGCGAGTAAATGCAACATAAGCAAGGCGAAGCTCTTCTTCTCTCTTCTTGCGCTTCCATCGAGATTCAAATTCCTTGAGTTCTTTACCTGTCGCAGCAAAAGTTGAATCACTTGGGAACCTAAAATCTTCGACATCCAAAGTGTCTTTTCGTAACTCCAAATGAATGGAACCGGAGCTCTTAAGCCAACTATCTGAACCCCGGCCAGCATTGGGGAAATTCTTATCATTTAATCCAGGCACAGCTACCGCATCCCACTCAGCACCCTTAGATGTGTGAATAGTTAAAATCTGAATTGCTTCATTAGTCACAGTTACAGTTGCAGGCTTGAGACCGCCTTCTTGGCTTTCTGCCACTTCAAGCCAGCGTAGGAAAGAGGATAACGTCCCGCCATTGCGCGCAAAGGATGCAGCTTCATCGAGAAATGCGTCTACATGACGACGTCCAGTAGCCCATCCGTCGCGGACAAGAAGTTCAGTATCTAATCGCAAGAACCGTTCGACTTCCGTGATGATGTCGGTAAGCGATCCACCTAGCGAGCGACGTAAAGTAGCGAGTTCTAATGAGAATTCCTTCAATCGCTTCAAACCCTCAAATGTGAAATATGAACTCTGCGCTTCATTTATTTCATCCAGAGCCTCAATGATTGAGCCGACAGGAAGATCATCAGCTTCTAGAACATCAATATTTCCATTTTCAAGAGCGTATTCAAGGGCTTTACCTCGCGAATCATTTCCCGCCTTAGCGCGCTCTCTGGCAAAACGTCCAAGTCCTGCAAGGTCTTTTGGTCCAAGGGCGATTCGAGGACCGACCAAAAGGCGTGCAAGAGCGGTTCCTTTATCAGGAAATGTGATTGATCGAAGAACGGCAATGATGTCTGCAACTTCGGGAACATGAATGAGTCCGCCTAGTCCTACAACTTCTGTAGGTAGCCCTCTTTCGCGAAGAGCGTTTTCTATTTCAGGGATATAGCTTTTTGTTCGAACAAGAACTGCGCACGTTGGTCGCGTTTCTGCTAGAAGTGGCTTTCCAAATTCATCCATCCATAACTTTTCAAAGAAGTCTGCAATCCCTTCCGCCTCATCATGGCGCGTCAAATATCTACCGGCCAGCACCTCTCCGTCACCTGCGCCAGGTCGCAGCGAAAGTTTCTTCACACTCGTTGCCGAGTTTCCACGTGATTCATTGATGGCCTGCGCATGATGATCAATAATGAGGTTTGCAAAATCAAGAATTTCAAGATCATTTCTCCACGTGGTAAGTAGATTGAATTCAATACATTCACTAGCTAATGAAGCAAACCGTTTACCAAAATCCTCAAGAGTCTGGGCGGCCGCTCCACGCCATCCATAAATCGATTGATGTGGATCGCCAACTGCTGTTACGCAGTGTCCACTGTTACCAAACACATTAGAAAGGAAGCGCACCTGGCTAAAGGAAGTGTCCTGATACTCATCGAGCAAGACCACTTTGTAGCGTGCAGATTCTCGAAGCGACATTTCTTTAACTTCTTCTGAAAGTTTTGCAGCGAGTGCCATGTGATCATCAAAGGTAAGGGTGCCGTTTGATTTACGATATTCATCAGCTTCTCCCACCATGCGCAAAATAGTTATTCGCTCCTTGAGAACTGTGATGGCTTCGCGGACTTCTTTATTGGATTTGCCCGAAATAGCTTCGAATTGGGCTAATTTCATGCGATCGCACGCCTCAACTTCTTCAAAGCTCACGTTGTGTTCAGCGATGGCCGAGGAAAGAGACATAACATTTTCAACAATTGTCTTGGGAGAATGCGTAAGTGGGAATTCAATATCACCTTCGCGCGTAACAATCTGATGAGTAAGTTGCCAAGCCGCTGCTTCACCAATCGGCTCAACTGATGAATCAATACCTAGCAAGATTCCATATTCATTCAGAGCTCGTCCTGCGTACGAATGATAGGTAGACACTTCAACAGCGATATCAGGTGACTGGCCTGTCTGGGAGCCCGATGGCAGTAGCCCAGCCTTGCGAAGTTGGCGAAGGCGTTTGCGAATACGCGTTGAGAGTTCACTGGCAGCTTTGCGAGTGAAAGTAAGTCCCAAGATTTCATGAGGCGCCACAACTCCATTTGCCACCAGCCACAGAACACGTTGGCTCATCGTTTCAGTTTTTCCAGATCCCGCTCCGGCAATAATTACCGCAGGGCCCCAATGTTTGGATTCAATAATTGCGCGTTGCTCATCGGTAGGGAGTATTAATTTTCCGCTGATTGAACCAAGAGCCTGCGCAATCTGAATCGAGGAGATCTCGCTCTTGAGTTCTATTTGGCCATCGACAATTCGTGCATTGCCAATAAATTTTTGTGAGCTCATTCGATCACACTCCTTCCATGGGATTGCAATGGACAGATGAGTTTTACCGAACAGGTGCGACAGTTCTTATTGAGTGTTGCCGTGAATTCATTAGAACTCATTCCATCTGCTGCGCTCTCAATTTCGGCAAGAACAATATCTCTATCAATAGTTGGCTGGGATCGCAGCGCGGCTTCCTTGCGCTCTCCACCAACAAAAAGAAGTTCAGCACCCCCAGAGGTAGTGACATCTGTTACCGCCGAGAATCCACCTTCCAGAACAGCTAGTTGATATGCAGCTAACTGTTTATGTTCGGCACCTTCTTTTACTGATACTGCAGTGGCTCCAGTTTTCAAATCAACAACATGAAGGGCTCCATCTTGCTCTTCAAGTCGATCGACACTACCGCTGACTATCGCTCGACCAACTTCGACTTTAAAGGGAACTTCTACACCGACTATGTGACGCTTATTTTCGCGGTGCCAATCAAAAAATCGCTCGAGCATTGCACGCGCTTGACCAAGTTGAGCGGCTTTAAACCAACCTACGTTTTGATCAACAATTGACCACGATTGAGTGAGCTTTTCAATCGCACCATCAAGTGTGAGAGTTGAATCCTGAGCTGCCATGCGTGCTAACGCGTGAATTGCAGTACCTAGAAGTTGCGCCGTTGAATCTCCATCGCGAGCACCGTTCTTCTCCAAGAACCATTTCACACCGCAATCTTCAAAACTTTGCAATCCGCTGGGAGAGACAAAAACGCTTTGCCCAGGGGCGACAACGGGGGCATCAGTGCTTAGTTCTCGCGCCCCTAGCCAGGTTTGCGGATCAGCAGCAGAAAAGCCTTCTTCTGCAAGCGTTGCTAAAAGTTTGGCTGCAAAATCTTTCCCAGATTCATCTTTGCTCTCCAGAGTTCGGCGCAATTCAGAAATGAGTGCTTGTGCGGTGAGTGAGCGTTGGGTTTGTACATGATCTGCTTCATCTGCCGAGATTCCGTACAACTCCTCAAATATTTCATCGAAGAATCGGGAAGGTTGTAAATCTTCTGCCTCCACCGCGGTTACTAAAAGTCGTAATGCACTCCGAGAGCGAGCAACGTTGAGAAGGCGGCGCTCATCTTTCATTAATCCAAAGGAAGCACTTGCGGTTATTTCACTCGGTGAACGAAGACCAGTGCGTTCTGCTTCGACTAACCGTTCGCTACCAAGCAGAGATCCACGTTCCTTAAGGTTTGGCCACGAACCTTCCTGCAAACCAGCGAGTGCAACAAATTTCCATTCCAGCCCCTTGGCCGCGTGCACCGTGAGTAGTGAGACAACATTTTCCTTCTGGGCTTTAGAAAAAATCGCATCACTCAAGATACGTTCATCAAATAGTTGATCAATAAATGTTGTAGCCCTGGCTCCTGGTGCTCGCTCTGAAAATCTGCGAGCAGCCTCAAACAATTGAATAACAGAATCTAGATCGCGATCGGCAAGAGCGCCTTTATTGCCACCGTTGAGCGCTCGTTCGCGCCATAGCGTAGAAATTTTTGCTCCGTTGTAATCCATGGAGGTATCCCAAATCGCCCACAAAACATCACTCACATCGCTGACGGGCCCCCGAGAAGCCTTTCGAGCGGCAACCAGTAAATCTCGAAGGCGAGCAAATGGGCGCAACTGCGAATCCACACTAATTGTGGGATCTTCAAGAAGATTAAGAGCCATCTCTGTTGTTGTTTTCAACTCGCCTTCAGTTCGCTCTTGCGCCAAGTACACTCGAATTTGTCGCAATTCAAGAGCGTCAGCGCCGCAGAATTCAGAGAGAAGAACTGATTCCACTCGCTCCCAGTTGGATGAAGTAAGCAGATGTGGCCGCAGGGCGAAGTTGGCAATATCTAAAATTGGGCGAACTGCAGGATTGTCTGCAAGTGCAACTGCGCCAGCATCAACACTCAATGGAATTCCATTTTGCGCAAAAGCTCGTTGCAATGCCGCAACTTGAAGGCCGGGATTGCGAACAAGGACTGCCATTTGCGACCACGGCAATCCCTCATGAAGATATGCGCGCTTAAAGGCGTGAGCGATGTGATGTGCGGCCTCGGCTTGGCTGGAGAGTTTGACTGCTTCTTCAACTCGATCAGAAAGAATGCGATGTTGGGTAGTCAATTCAATGTCCGTGGAAGTTTTATCGCGTACATATCGTTCAACGCTATCGGGATCAGCTCCGCGGAAGCGCCCGATTGCAGAACGAGAATCGACAAACAACACTGTGTCTGTTGGCGCTATCAAATCAAGAAGCTCTCGTTGGCTCTTATCACTCTCTTGAAATTCATCAACAAGAATTGTTGTAAACATGGCGCGGTACTTAGAGAGAAGTTCTGGGGATGATTTGAGCCGAAGAATTGCTTCGACAATAATCGCTGAAGGATCGATTCGAATCAACGTTTCTCCGACGCTTGCACTGCGCAAATTCATGACGTCAGAGTATGAATGCCAAAAGTCAGCGGCGCCGGCCCAATATGGCTCATTCATTTCGTGAGCTAGCTTTTTTAAATCATCGGGGAAAAGACCTAATTCAGTTCCGCGAAGAATTAAATCACGAACTTCACGGACAAAACCTTGTGTTCCTTTGGCAAGTGCTAGGTCGGAATGCCAATCGGATTTATCAAAGCCGCTTTCAAGCATCTCACTGATAAATGCATCTTGCTCGGCTCCTGATACCAAGATATACATAGGATCTTGCGGTGAAAGCTTGTCATTAAGAATTGAGAATGCGAGTGAATGAAAAGTACGTGCGAGCGGATTTGTAGCCGTGCTCTTAGCGTTAATAGCAATTTCGTCTCTAATAATCGAAGCGCTCTCACGGCCATAGGTAATAATTAAAAGTGAATTAGGATCTTGGCCACCTTCCACGCGCGACAAAGCGGCTCGAATAAGTGTTCTCGTTTTACCTGTGCCAGCCGCACCAAAAACTCCGAGGCTTCCCCGATGGGCAATAACGCGTTCTTGCTCGGCATCTGTGGCAAAAGTTGGAGCCAGGCGCGCCCTTCGAACAAGTTTTAGGGATGCGCTCATGGACCTATCTAACCCGTTGCCACCGACAAAGGGCCGTAATTGAGCTGTGTTAGGAGTGAAGCGTTAGGAATTAGCGGTGATGTTAGATTTCTTCGCGCGAGCTGTAGCACGAGCGCGCTCGTTACCGTCTAGGGTGACCTTGCGGATACGAACAACGGCAGGTGTGACTTCGACGCACTCATCTTCACGGCAGAATTCCAAAGCGCCTTCCATGTTCAGTTTCTTAGGCGGAATCAAGCGCTCTGATTCATCTGTACCCGAAGCACGCATGTTGGTCAGCTTCTTTTCGCGAACGCAGTTAACGTCCATATCTTCTGAACGTGAATTCTCTCCAATAACCATACCTTCATACACCTCATCACCTGGCTCAACGAAGATGCTTCCGCGATCTTGTGTTCCATACAATGCATACGAGGTAACAGTTCCCATACGGTCTGAAACGAGTGAACCGGTTCCGCGAGTACGGATGTCACCGTGCCACGCTTCATAACCATCAAAGACGTGGTGAAGTAATCCAGTTCCGCGAGTTTCTGTAAGAAATTCTGTACGGAATCCAATCAATCCACGAGCAGGAACTCGGTAATCAAGGCGAATCCAACCGGTTCCATGGTTAACCATTTGCTCCATGCGTCCCTTACGTAATGCCATCAATTGTGTGAGTACACCGAGGTATTCCTCAGGTGCATCAATAGATAGGCGCTCCATTGGTTCGTGTACTTTGCCGTCAATCTTCTTCAAAACAACTTGTGGCTTACCAACAGTAAGTTCAAATCCTTCACGCTTCATGATTTCAACGAGAACTGCGAGTTGTAATTCGCCACGGCCTTGAACTTCCCAAGTATCTGGGCGTTCAGTGTTGAGAACACGAAGTGAAACGTTACCGACAAGCTCTGCATCAAGGCGACCCTTTACTTGGCGCGCGGTGAGCTTTGTTCCACTCTTTCCTGCAAGCGGAGATGTGTTGATACCGATTGTCATAGAAATAGAAGGCTCATCCACTGTAATCAACGGCAGTGCATGCGCATCTTCAGGATCTGCAAGAGTTTCGCCCAATGTAATGGTCTCAATTCCAGCAACAGCGATGATGTCTCCTGGATGAGCTTCTAACGCTGGAACACGATCAAGTGCTTCAGTGATGAGTAGCTCTGAAATCTTTACTCGCTCGACAGTTCCATCGGTTTTCATCCATGAAACTTGCTGGCCCTTCTTGATAACTCCTTCCCGAACGCGGCACAGTGCAAGACGGCCGAGGAATGGAGAGGAGTCAAGGTTTGTCACGTGCGCTTGCAGAGGTGCACCTTCATGATATTCAGGGGCTGGAATTGCAGAGAAGATTGTGTCGAACAAAACATCGAGATTCTCTTCCTCTGGCATTCCGCCATCTGCTGGACGCGTCAAAGAAGCACGGCCCGCTTTTGCAGATGCATAGATGACTGGAAATTCGATTTGAGATTCATTCGCATCAAGATCCAGGAACAATTCATACGCTTCATCAACAACTTCAGCGATACGTGAATCCGGGCGGTCAACCTTGTTGATCAACAAGATAACAGGAAGATTCTTTTGTAGAGCCTTACGCAATACGAAACGAGTCTGAGGAAGTGGGCCTTCTGAAGCATCGACAAGCAGAATTACGCCATCGACCATTTCAAGTCCGCGTTCTACTTCCCCACCGAAATCAGCGTGGCCTGGAGTATCAATAATATTAACGATCGTGTTTCCGCGCTTTACAGCTGTGTTCTTAGCAAGGATGGTAATTCCCTTTTCGCGTTCAAGATCCATTGAATCCATCATGCGGTCTTGGCCCTCATCCTGCTTCTTATGAGCAGCAAAAGCACCCGACTGCCACAACATCGCATCAACGAGTGTGGTCTTGCCATGATCCACGTGAGCGATGATCGCAACGTTGCGAAGATCTTCGCGCTTCTTTACTGGCAGGTCTTTTAGGTGTGCTTGCTTCTTCATTTTTTTCCCTCAGTTTTGATTAGATTTGTATTAAACATTGCCTTAAACATTGCCTTAAACATTGCCTTAAACATTG
>Ga0136642_1000208_pt1 | contig 35425 bp, 61 predicted proteins | sample LowCatLa1302831Y_FD_115313 | JGI IMG/M metagenome (GOLD analysis project Ga0136642, IMG submission 115313) | Freshwater microbial communities from Lower Cathedral Lake, Yosemite National Park, California, USA - 13028-31Y | ecosystem: Environmental > Aquatic > Freshwater > Lake ... | reverse complement strand
TGCAGAACACATTGATGAGGTAGTGGATATGTTAGATGATGACAGAAAAGAATTAGTACAGTCATACGTAGATGATCCTGCACTATCAAGCAAAGTTATTGTTCTTTCAGGTGATAGAATTATTGATGGCAATCATCGTGCATTAGCTGCTGCTATCAAGGGTGTACCAATCAATTATGTTGACTTAGCTGACCTAGAAGAAACAGGAGATGATAATGAGTGAAAAGAACAATGAATACCCGGTATTGCCGGACGAAGATGGATATGATAGATTTCGTAATCCATACAGTCCTGTATAGATCACACTACCTTTTTAAGATAGAGTGATAAATAGAATATGTATTACATATATGCTTATATCGATCCTCGGACAGACCTCCCTTTTTATATAGGTAAGGGAAAGAATAATAGAAAGTTTTCCCACCTCAGGGAACAGGATGAAACCTCAGAGAAAGTCAACTTAATTAAGGAAATACAACTAGTAGGACTTGAACCTAAGATCATTGAGTTGGAAAGCAACATTGAAGATGAGGCTATTGCATATAATCGAGAAAATTATTACATATTAATTTACGGTCGCCGGGGGATTGAAGCGAACGGGATACTAACTAATAAAGCATTGCATGGTCAACCGCCAAAGCCTATATGGGATAGCTCACGCAAGAAAAGACATAGTGAGTGGAACAAGAGTTACTGGACTCCTGAACGTATCAATGAACATAAAACAAAAAATCTAAAACCACTAACAACTGCTGGCCGAGAAAAGATTAGTCAGTCTAGTATAGGTACAGTTCCAGTTACGGATTTAGAAGGAAATAGCCTACGAGTTTCTAAAGCTATATTTACTATGGTGGACCGTACGGGCCCGTTGAGTACTCATACGTATGTAGCAGTATCATCAAAAGAAGCTAGACTAAGAAAGAGCTTAAAGAACACACCTTAGGACCGTTTAATTACGGAACATGTGGGCCGGCTGCTGGCCCGAGGAGTATATGGAGTCGTGCCCTGATACCTCGAAAGTGAGCACTAATTCTTTAACCAGATAAATATACAATGCGTTATACTGATTTTATCTTCGAATCCGCTGCTAGCGAACTAGCACACAAACTCACTTCCTTGAAAAAGCAAGACTATAGTTCCGTTGACATACTAATGAAACGAATAGGTCGCCGCCACGACATAGACGGTGAAAAATTGCATGACATGTTTGTCAGTAAATATGGTCACTCCCCTGACAATTGGATTAAGAAGTATAATTCTGAGCTAGAAGAAGAAACAACTGATGAATCTATGCTAGGTTTCCTTACCCAGAAGCCTACAACAAAAAAACCAGCATTAGACTACTCAGCAGTACGTCAGCAAGCAAAATCAGGTGATTCGTCTGCTAAAGTTTACAAAAGTCCAGAAGAATACCAAAGATCAACTAACAAACAACCAGTTTCTGAGGGTGAAATTGATAACTCACAGAACATGGACAAGATTAGAGACTTTGTTCAATGGGCAATCAAAACATTAAACGTTCAAAAACCTTACCCAAAGATCAAGTTAAGCACTGATACCAAAGATGCACAGTTAAATCATCGTACTGGTATGCATACCGACGATGGTCACATCTTGGTTTACATCAAAAACCGTAACCTAGTAGATATCTTCCGCACATTGTTCCATGAACTAGTACATGAACGACAAGACCAATTAAATATGATTGGCCCTAATGATAGTTACCCCGGTTCACCCATCGAAGCGATGGCAGATATGATGGCAGGTAAGTACATTAAGATATACGGCAAACAGCATCCGGAAATATTCCAATAATAAGAAAGAAAATATGGCAAATTATAACTCAATAAAAAACGCGGCACTAATAGCGCCGACAACTAACCCCGATCTTGGGTCAGCTAATAACAGATATGGAAATGTCTATCTTAGTGGTAATGTAAACATTGCTGGTACTAGTATCACTGCTAATAATGCTATTGTTCCTAGAATCGCATCTATTAGTTATCCAAATGATGATACTGCGGCCGACCCAGCTGGTGGTCAAAGCATATCATTGAATGGTTCTGGCTTTGTAGCTGGCGCTGCCGCATATATAGGTGGGTCGCTTGCCGGTGTAGTAGTCGTAATGTCTTCCTCACTGATTACAATAATAGCTCCCGCAAAATCTGCCGGCAATTATACATTGATAATCGTTAATCCCGACGGAGCGGGAGCAACATTTGTTCCTGGAATTCAGTATTCAGGCTTTCCTACTTGGTCTACTACTGCCGGCATCCTAGCGACAGTATATGAAGCAACACCAGTTAGTAACACAGTAGCTGCAACAAGTGATAGTCCAATTACATATTCAATCGCATCGGGAACACTACCGACTGGGGTGACACTTAATTCTACTACCGGTTTCATTTCAGGTACTGTTTCAGTAGTCAGCGGAACAACTTCATATTTCTTTGCAGTTGACGCGAAAGACGGAGAGAATCAAGATACTAATCGTAATTTCAGTTATACCGTGAATCCAGATACAGTATCTTGGTCGTCACCGGCTCCAGGCGCAACTTTATCAAGTATGATAGGATCTGCGTTTAGTCAGTCTTTGACAGCTATCAGCGCCGCCGGCAAGTCAATTACATACACTGCGAATTCGCTACCATCTGGTTTAAGTATTAGTGGATCTTCGATAACCGGTACCCCGACTGCAATATCATCAGCCTCAACTTTACTCACTGCAACATCTGCTGTCACGGGAAAAACATCTACTCAAACTATTAACTGGTCAATTATTGCATCAGTACCGGTTGCATATTTATTAGTAGCAGGCGCCGGCGGAAATCCTGTTGGCGGCGGCTATGGCGGTGGCGGCGGCGGCGGCGGCGTAGTTCGCGGCGATGTAGTGGTTACCAATAGACTAATAAATGTTGTAGTCGGCGCGGGCGGCGCGCCAGGTACCGGAGCCAATGCATCTGTTAGTACTAGCGGTGGCGACGGTGGAGCCAGTTATATTACCTCAACTGGTATCTCGTATACCATACAAGCGAATGGAGGCGGCGGCGGTGGTGGTCCTGGCCAGCCGGGTCGTCCCGGAGGTTCCGGTGGTGGTGGCGGCACCACCGGAAGCGCAGGCGGCGTAAGTAACAAGCTAACTATAGCAAATGCAACCTCATATGGTAACTCGGGCGGATCGGGCGGCGGCGCTGGGTGGAACCAAGGTGGCGGCGGCGGAGCCGGTGGTATCGGCAACTTTGGTTACTTCGGTGGAGCCGACCTCGGCCGAGGAACAGGTGGTCTTGGAGTATTGATTGATATGGGTGGCGGCGTAACTGGGACATACGGCGCCGGCCATACAGGAAACCCTTCGAACGCAGATACCGGTACTGCTGGTCTAGTAATTCTTCGCTATCCTGATACTATACCTGCAGCATCAGCGACCACTGGTAGTCCAGCTATCACTGTATCAGGTGGTTATCGAATCTATAAGTGGACAGCTAACGGTTCAATAACATTCTAACATCAACTTACGGTAAAGTTCACCCAGAAACATTCCGTTAAGCATTGACTTTCTCCTGTTACAGTAGTATACTAGCTACTTAACAGGAGAACCTATGAGTGATGCAAAAATGTTTAGCGGCGATCAAAAGATCAAACTTACCCAATTGATTAATGAAGGTATGGCAGTCATGCACGAGATTGATACTCTCAATGGCGGATTGACTGACACTATCAAGGCGATTGCGGAAGAAATTGAAGTCAAACCAGGCATTCTAAAAAAAGCAATTAGGCTGGCGCATAAGGCGGCCCTTACCCAATCAAATAAAGATCATGAGGAACTAAACTCGATACTTGAGGCGGTTGGCAAAACTTTGTAATATACTAAATTGGTTTTAATCTCCATCCCTTAACTGATTTAGGAGATTTTTTCTGATTAACCAATTGACTAACATTTCCTCTGGAAGCTCCAGTCTTGATGCAAAAATCATATGCAGTTGATTGCATGATTTCTTTAGTGGACATATTTTCAAATAGATATACTGCATGATCAAATGCTGGATTACTATTAGGTGCACCTTTTCTCAAATAATGATTATCTCCGCATTTTTTAATTTTTGCAGCATCATTATTCCATGCAGCGTCAGGCCTGGTCATTCTTTTTGATTGCGCTTCACGCCTACTGGGATCTTTCATATGATGAACGGCACCGGATCTTTTTGCAACTATTTCAGGATTTTTCATAGGATTATGTAGAGTAAAAAATGTACCCCCACCCCTTCCTTCTTCCGGCTTTGCATTGGCCCATATTTTCTTACCCAATGCATTAACCCCATGGACTACGTTCCATAAGTCACTGTAATGTCTACCGATATGAGTTAGTTCTTGTAGGGTGGTGCATTCATGTATCAGTTCACGCGAAATATTAAATCCGTGTATTTTTAGGTGTCTTTGCCAATAAATACCGCTTCCAAAATATTTAGATAAGTCTCTAGTGGTGTACCCGAGATACTTTAACCCAGTTATATTGTGAGTCATCACATATAATTTATAAATAGTCATGCTGGTGTTCCTTTCTTGAATATAACACTAGAGAGAGTGGGTATTATCAGTACCGCGACTCTCACTTATATTTATCATTTTTTATGTCCTTTTAAGTTTACTGTTTGATTAAAATATTGTATAATGTGTTTAATATGTATAAGGAGAATAAAATTTGAGTTATGTGGATGCTATCCATAGCCGCGATGAAGACAAGATTTATGTTGTCGAAAGAGATACGAATGGCAAGCGTCAGTACGTTGAACATCCTGCTAACTATGTACTCTACTACAGTGATCCTAAAGGTAAGCATCGTAGTATCTACGGTGACCCAGTGGGTAGGTTCACTACACGTAAGCGTGCTGAGTTTGAGAAGGAAAGACGTATCCTTTCAAATAAGAAATTGTTTGAAAGTGATGTGCCTGTTGTATTTCGCTGCCTAAGTGAACACTATCTCAAATCTGAAGCACCCAAACTTCATACTTGCTTTTTCGACATTGAAGTAGACTTTGATCCTGTCAAAGGTTTCAGTCCTACTAGTGATCCTTTTAATCCGGTAACTGCTATCAGTTGTTACTTAGATTGGTTAGATCAACTTGTTACTATGGTCATTGCTCCCAAGCACATGAGTAAAGAAACAGCACAAGAGATTGTTGCAGAGTTTGATAACTGTTTGCTTTTCGATAACGAGAAGGAAATGTTTGATGTATTCTTTCAATTGATTGAAGATGCTGATGTGTTGACTGGCTGGAACTCAGAAGGATACGATATTCCCTATATGGTTAATCGTGTCACACGGGTTATGTCTAAGAATGATACACGAAAGTTCTGCTTGATGGGGCAATTGCCTAAGCCAAGAGAATACGAACGATTCGGTAAGAAAGAAATGACTTACGACTTGGTCGGCCGCGTCCACTTGGACTATTTGCAACTGTACAAGAAGTACAACTATGAATCCCGTCACAGCTACAAGTTAGATGCGATTGGTGAAATGGAAGTAGGTGAAAACAAGACTCAGTATGAAGGTACGCTTGATCAATTGTATAACAAAGACTTCAAAAAGTTCATTGAATACAACAGACAAGATACTATGTTGGTGTTCAAGATTCACAAAAAACTTAAGTTCCTAGAACTAGCTAATCAACTAGCACACGAAAACACTGTACTGCTTCCAACAGTCATGGGTTCAGTGGCTATGATTGAAATGGCAATCTTTAATGAGGCTCACGAACGTGGGCTAGTAGTACCAGATAAAAAACGAAGGAATGAAGATGCAGATGAAGTCCAGCAAGCGGCAGGTGCCTTTGTTGCTACTCCCAAAAGGGGTATGCACGAATGGGTTGGTGCAGTTGACATTAACTCGCTCTATCCCTCGGTTATTCGAGCCCTCAACATGGCAGGAGAAAGTATTGTCGGACAGGTACGACAAACTCTAACTGACAAGTATATGCTTGACAAGGGTAAATTACTTGCAAGTAAGAAAAAGAGATACAAAGACGGTGACGATGATGTTACTGGTGCTATCTTGTGGGAAAACATGTTCGGTGCTATTGAGTATACTTCAATTATGAACCAAGAGCGTGGCACTATGCTGACATTAGACTACGAAGATGGTCGGTCAGTTGAAATGAGTGCTGCTGAAGTTTGGAAGTTAGTCTTTGATAGTCACAAGCCTTGGATGTTAAGTGCGAATGGCACGATCTTCTCGTATGAGAAAGAGGGTGTCGTTCCCGGACTACTAACTCGTTGGTATAGTGAACGTAAAGAAATGCAAGCGAAAGCTAAAGAAGCATATGGTACTGACCAATATGACTATTACGATAAGCGTCAGCTTGTTCGTAAGATTTTGCTTAACTCTGCTTACGGCGCATTGTTGAATGAGCATTGCCGATTCTATGATAAGCGTATTGGTCAAAGTGTTACACTAAGTGGTCGTCAGATTGTTCGTCATATGATGAGTAATATCAATGAATCTATAATGGGCGAGTACACACACGAAGGTGAATCAATTGTCTATGGTGACACAGACTCCTGTTATTTCAGTGCATGGCCTGCCATCAAGAACGAAGTGGCTGCGAAAACAATGGAATGGTCTAAGGAAACTTGTATCAGTCTGTATGACTCTATTGCTGACCAAGCTAATGATAGTTTCCCCGCATTCATGGAGAAAGCATTTCATGCCCCACGTAAGAACGGTGCAATTATCAAAGCTGGTCGAGAGCTAATCGGTGACCGTGCCATCTTTATCGTTAAAAAGCGTTATGCAATTAACATCTTTGATAAAGAGGGTAAGCGCAAAGACAAAGACGGTAGTGCTGGCGATATCAAAGCTATGGGTCTTGACTTGAAACGTGCAGATACTCCTAAGTATGTGCAAGAATTCTTACTTAATGTATTGACTATGGTTATTCAACAAGGTCGTCCACGTGAAGAAGTGATTCAAGTTATCAAAGCATTCAAACTTAAGCTGGCTGCGCAGGAAAGTTGGACTAAAGGTTCACCTAAGGGTGTTAACAGACTTACATACTACGGTGACCTAGAAGCTAACAGTAATAAAGGTAGAGAAAGTATGCCCGGACACGTTCGCGCTGCATTGAACTATAATTACTTGCGCAGAGTTCACAGCGACCAATACAGTCAAAAGATTGTAGATGGTATGAAGGTAGTCATTTGTAAGTTGAAAGATAATCCATTAGGATTTACATCAATTGCTTACCCAGTCGATGAACTACGATTGCCAGCTTGGTTCTGCGAGTTACCATTTGACGATAACGAAATGGAAAAAACATTGGTCGATGAAAAGATCGATAACCTGTTAGGTGTATTGAATTGGGATATCCGTAGCAACACTGATGTTAAGTCAACCTTCGATACCTTATTCTCGTTCGGTTAAACTCGATTTGACTTTCGCAATAAAACCCGATACAATACACATTACTTCTTCTTAAATATTCTAAAGGAAACAAAATGAAAGATACACTACAAAACATCATCCAGTATACTGCTGGATTGGGCAACATTGATTTAATTAAAATCACTGGTACTGATACAGAAACAAATATCGCTGCTATTGCAGAAGATAAATCTGTCATCATCACAGGCTCACTGACTAATCCTCATCCCGAGTTCATCGGTGTGTTCGGTATGCCTAACTTGCCAAAGCTAAAAACTATTCTTAGCTTTGACGAATATGATTCGACCGCAGTCATTACATTGACTCGCAAGGATCGTGATGGAGTTAGTACTCCGGATACGATTCACTTTTCAACCAAGAGTGGCGACTTTGTGAATGACTATCGTTTGATGGCTAAGATCATCATTGAAGAAAAGGTCAAGAACGTTGTTTATAAAGGCACTGGTTGGAATGTTGAGTTCGAACCTAGCGTTGCAAGCATCTTGCGTTTGAAGAAACAAAGTCAGGCTAACAGTGAAGAAAACACATTCGTTACCAAGACCGAGAACGGTGATCTGAAGATTTACTTCGGTGACGTAAGCACTCACAGTGGTAACTTTGTTTTCCATGCAGGTGTTACTGGTGTGTTGACGAAATCGTTTCAGTGGCCCGTCACTGTAGTTGCTAATATTCTTAGCTTGCCGGGTGACAAAGTATTCCGCATCAGTGATCAAGGTGCTGCCGAGATTGTAGTTAACAGTGGTATGGCAACATATCGTTACTTGCTCCCTGCTCAAACAAAATGATTGATTACGCATATGGCGGGGAATATTTGAGTGTGTCTAGTAGTAAGGGAGCAATCCCTCACTATAGTACATACGGTTCAGGTAATACCCCTATGATAGGAATGGTATCATATGACCCTAGTAGCCAATCGTTGACAGTGTATGATGGTGGCAGCTGGCACCCTATCGGCGGTGGCATCACAACTATTAATTTAACTGGTAACGCTATTAGCATTCTCAAATGGGCTGAACAAAAGATGTTTGAAGAACAAATGAATCTCAAGCTAGCAGAGACTAATCCCACTATCAAAAGTCTGATGGATGAAATGCACAAATACAAGAATCAAATCAATATGGTTAAGATTCTAATGAAAGACGAAGTTAAAGTTTAATGGAACAAGTAAATCTATCAGCAAGCCACAATCCCGAGTGGGCATTGTTCTTACCCGCAGTCAGCAGTTTTTACATTTCTGGCTTGGGCAAGCAACGCCGCGGTGAGCAGTACTTTGATGCTGCACGTATTCCTGCAAGTTTCAACGGTGATGTTGAGAAGTTAAACTTTCTTAACAGCAAAGAAGGACTGTATTACTACAAGTGGGGTTTGTATAGTGCTGGCCACGCCAACTTGGATACAACTATAAACGATCCGAGTGAATCAATTATTAGAGATCGTGAAGAAGGTACATTCATGTTGGGTGACTCAGGCGGCTTCCAGATTCTAAAAGGTCAATGGCCCGCAGACTGGAAAGATCCTGCTTGTCCTAAAGCTATGATTAAGCGCAAAGCTGTATTGAACTGGATGGATGCATACATGGATTATGGTATGTGTCTTGATATCCCATCACAGTCTCTTAGCACTTATCATATGAAGGATAAGAATGGTGTTTCATTACATGGTATCAAAACTATCGAAGAAGCTATCAGTGCTACCCATATCAACAATGAATATTTCATTCAGAATCGTTCGGGTAAGTGTAAGTTTCTAAATGTCTTGCAAGGTAGAACCCATACTCAGTCTGATGATTGGTATGAAGAAATGAAGAAGTATTGTGACCCAACTCAGTACCCAGACAATCACTTCAATGGTTGGGCTATGGGAGGTCAGAATAAGATTGATATTCACTTGTTCCTAAAACGCTTGGTTGGTATCATCCATGACGGATTGTTGGAAGAAGGTAAGCATGACCTGATTCATTGTTTGGGTACAAGTATTCTAGAGTACGCAGTGTTGTTCAGTGATGTACAACGTGCAGTTCGTAAGTATCATAACCCAAAACTTCAAATCACATTCGATTGTGCAAGCCCATTCTTTAGTGCAGCCAAGGGTCTGGCTTACTTCAATACAAACATTGAACACAACAAGAAGTGGTCATATAGTATGGAAAAGACTGCGGAGAAAAAGTCATATTCAACTGACACTCGCAAGTTCAGTACTGCTGTGCTAGCTGAGGGTATCCATAAGATGTTTACAGACTCTCCCGTAACCGATATGTTGGTTCTTAAGGACCTGTGCTATCGTGGTCAAGGCTTTATCGGCCAGCATGGCAAAGAGACTAAGACCAGCTGGGATACATTGAGCTACACTCTATTACAGAGCCACAATGTGTTTACCCATATGTCAGCAGTGCAAGAAGCTAATCGTCAATATGACACCGGTGTTATTCCAAAGATGCTGATGAACGATACATTTGAGCGTATTCGGTTCAGCGAAGTAGTCGATGAGATTTTCAGCTTGAAGGACCGAGCAAAGAGCTTAGCCTTGATCGAAGAATACAACGGGTTCTGGATGCAATTGAAATCAGGTAGTCAAGGTTTCAGTGGTAAAAAGGCTGTTAACGCGATGACTATGTTTAATCAACTGTTTGAAGAAGAATCCGGTGAAGAAGTTGAAATTGAAATTGACGAAGTAATCGAAGATAGTGATGATGCCATCAACGAAGCATTGGGTGAATGATATTGCTGAATACGGGCAAATCAGGCAGCACAACTAGTAAAAGTAGTGTATAATAACTTAAGAGAGAATTTAACAATGCAAATCGAACAAGTACTGACTGAGAAACGTCAACGAATCAAACAAGAATCCAAACGAATGATTTGGGTGACCTTTCGAAAAGAAGGTATTCACTGCTATCCTGCAGCAGGTCATGATCCGTCGCTGGCCACCGGGGACGAATACGATGTGAGCTTTCTTGGTACACCTCATCGACATATTTTTCACTTTCGAGTAGGCATTCAAGTAATGCACAACGAACGTGACATTGAGTTTATTCAGTTCAAACGATGGATTGAGAATCAATATTCTCAGAATATCCTTGAACTGAATAGCAAAAGCTGTGAAACAATCAGCGATGATCTCTATGAGGTTATTGCTAATCGTTATCCAGAGCGTGACATTCATATCGAAGTCTCAGAAGACGGAGAGAATGGATGCACTATATTTTATAACACAACTAAAACTCTTAACAACCTCGCTATCTAAGGAAACAAAATGGCAAAACTTAATCTTCAACCTAATCCACGTGTCTATCAACTCTTTGAGGACCTTGAGAAATACAAGGAATTCTGCGTGGACTATGGGTATAAGTTCGATGAATCAACCCTGTATGACATGCGCTCGTTTGCGTATCGTCAACATACCAAGCAACTTGCTGGTAAGTGGCCGAAGGATTCATGGGAAGACGCTATCCGTCGATAATTAAAATGCGTAAACTATATTACATGGGGTTAGAGTCTTACAAGGCTCGATACACTCTTCAACTCGAAGAGTGGAATCGTCGCGTATTCGACGCACGTGGACTTGATGTAGTTTACGTACCCGGCACTACATTAGACAACAGCCAAAAGATTGTCGTAGGTCAGGTTCTTGATGCCCACGGCCGAAGCTACTTTGGTATGAGTCAGATTATGAACCTTGTGCAAATGATGCAACAAGGTAAAGTAACTAGCGAAGATGTTATTTACTTTGAAGATATGTTTCAGCCAGGCTTCGAAAGTCTTGGATACATTATCAATCAAGTACCTGCAGAAATGCGTCCTAAAATTTATGTACGCTGTCTTGCTCAAGCAATTGATCCAGATGACTTTGTACACGTATGGGGTATGGGCAAGTGGATGGACTTGTATGAGAAGATGGTCAATGAGATTGTTTCTATCTCGGGTGGTGCGGTACTGGCAACAAACGAAGAAATGGTTATGCATATGAAGATTGCAGGTTGGACTGCTCCAATCTATAATATTAGTGGTCTAGCATTTGGCAAGAGTGAAGTACAGGAACGGGTTGAATCTATCAAGCCATTCAGCGAACGCAAACATCGTGTTGTGTTTTCTGCACGTTGGGATCAGGAGAAGCAACCTGACTTCTATATGGATCTGATTGAAGAATGGTTTAATCGTCATCCCGAATCAGGTGTAGAGTTTGCAGTATGCTCTGGTGCTGCACTAAAGAGCAATAACGACAGCTACATGGAACGTACTCGTTGTATGCAGTCCCGAGGACTATTGCACATTTACGAAGACTTAGGTAAGAATGATTATTACAATATTGTTAACGATAGTCGTGTGGTTTTTAATTGTGCATTACAGGATTGGGTATCAAACACCGTATCCGAGGCTGACGCTTTGGGATGCAATGTTCTGTATCCTGCTTACCGTAGTTTTCCTGAAACTTTTTCAAATGACCATACACGTTTATACAGCCCTTGGTCTATAGAAGATGCACTAGACAAGCTAGAGAAGTTATTGAAGAGGCCAAGTCCGTTGATGGGCAAGATTAGCAATTGGACAGATGGTACAGTAGGTCGAGTAGTTGATATCCTCGAAGGCAATGGCGAGCAGTGGCTACGTATGAGTACTGATTATCGTAAACATACACATGAAACAAAGTATTAAGGAGTAAGTTATGGCAACATGGGAACTAACAACCGAGTATAAGAAAAGTGCATTAGAGCGACAGCACTGGTGCAAGGATGGTAAAACTATTATCCGCGAAGAAGGTTATCGCTGGGGTAAATTCTATTGCGAAAGTGATGAGAAACCTGATATTGACTTGTCAGGCGATGATGAAGAATATGAACTCGGTGGTGATGAGTACGAGTGGGAACTAGATGAGCTTGACGATGGCTGCTGGGCTGATTGGACATGGCCAGCAGATATGTCAGATGAAGACCGCGAAGCAATCGAAGAAGCATGGGATGAAAATCATTTCGAAGGCCTTGAAGAATTAGGTTGGAGCAATGATGACACGGTGTATTTCTTTCAAGGTCCATTGAAACTTACTAACACTGACACTGGTGAAGAATTCACTTCTGCCGATGAGGAAGACGAAGACGAAGACGAAGACGAATCTAAATTCACCCCGTGGCATCAAGCAAGTATTAATCCAGGTCAAGTTGGCACATACGAATGTGTGATCTGTGGAGTAACAGCATGGCCGTTTCCGCAAATCAAAATGGCGGAATGGACAGGGACAGAATGGCAATTAGATGGTATCAAGTTGTCAGAGGGAATCAAGCAATGGCGAGGGCTTGTAAATAATCCAGAAACCGAAACTCAACAAAAGGAAACAAAATGAGCGCACATACAGAAATCGAAACACAAATCGCAGCATACCAAGCTGAATCAGCAAAATTTGAAGCAGGTAACTCAGCAGCAGGTACTCGTGCCCGCAAAGCATTGGGCGAGCTATCAAAGGCAGTCAAGGCTCGTCGTAATGAAATTACCGAGACTAAGAACGCACGAAAAGAAGCCAAGGCTTAATGTGAAAACACAACGGGAAATTTGGGAATCATTAGCGAAACCCAAATATCCTACCTTAAATGAACATCAGTTGGCTGAGTTAAAAATAGAAGCAGTTACTCAATGGGCCTTCAATGAAGACACATAACTCTGTAAAATCTATGACCAGTATGTAATGATGAAGAATTTACTGGGCGCGAAGGCTGAAGCATAAATAGAATGTAAGCTACACAACGGTAGCTTACATTTCAAAAACAAACCATCACAAAGGAAGGTTATCATGAGTTACAATAAAACAAAATACAGCGAAAAAATGATAAATACTTGTACGAACAAGGATTATCATGCACCAACCATACACTTATCTCATAAAACATATACCGACTGGCAGAGTTTACTATGGACTCCGCTTTGCTAAAGGCTGTCACCCCGGAGACCTTTGGGTGAAGTACTTTACCTCATCAAAGGATATTCAGCAGTTGATTGCTGAATCTGGAAAAGATAGCTTTGTAACAGAGGTTCGTAAAGTGTTTATTGATCCCTTAGCAGCTATTAAGTGGGAGATAACAGTATTACGCAGGATGAAGGTCCTACAAAGAACTGATTTCATAAACCGAAATATTCCCGGTACGACTATTCGGTTTACACTCAGTGAAGAAACCAAGCAGAAAATGAGGAAACCGAAGTCGGTACCTCGTACTAAAGAACATACTGAAAAGATTGCGGCCCAGACGCGCGGCGTTCAGCGAGGCGCTAACTCTTCGGAACATTGTGCTAACATATCTAAGGGCAAAAAAGGTAAGAACTTTGGTAGGGTGGGCGAGAATGCACCTAGGTATGGTAAATTGAAATCAGATGCAGAACTATTAAAAATGTCATTGTCAATGAAGAAGAAAAAATGGATGAATAATGGGATTAATTGTGCATTCGTAGAACCGGATGATATTGACTTGTACATAGCAAGGGGATACAATATGGGCAGAGGCTCAAATAAGTTTTCAAAGGAAATATAAATTGTCATATAATAAAACCAAGTGCGATCCAGAATTGGGTCAACGAGTTCACGAACATCTAGTTAAGATGGGAGTAGAAACTCCATCCACGCCAAACAAACTTATCCGTACTGATAAGATTCACATCATTGAAGGTCACTTCAAAGCTATCATGGAAACACTAGGGCTTGACCTGAGTGATGATAGTTTGATTGAAACACCAAAGCGTGTTGCAAAAATGTTTGTGAATGAAACGATGTGGGGCCTTGATTACGAAGCATTCCCCAAATGCACTACTGTCGATAATAAGATGAAATATGACGAAATGGTAGTAGAGAGAAATATAACAGTTCAATCCTTGTGCGAACATCATATTTTACCAATTGTAGGAAAAGCAACAATTGCGTATGTTCCTAAAAATAAAGTACTAGGGTTAAGTAAAATGCCTAGAATTGTAGAATATTTTAGTAGACGGCCCCAAATTCAAGAACGGCTCACCGAACAAATTTTTCATGCTTTGCAATTCATTTTGGAGACGGATGATATTGCTGTAGTAGTTGATGCTACACACCTATGTGTTTCTTCAAGGGGCGTGGAAGATAACTCAGCATCTACCATAACTTCTAAACTAGGCGGTGGTTTCAAAACTGATCCAGCCGCCCGTGCAGAGTTTATGCGATTGGTTTCTTCAACCGACCAGCGATAAGAGTTTCTGTTGCCGGATCATTTGGGAATAGGTAATAAGTTTTGATACCGTCATTATACCATTTTCGTCCTGCAACAGCACTCTTGCCAAACATTGGATTCTTTTCACCAGCAGATTGACCTTTTTTACTTATGGAAATCTTTTGTTTACTTTCTTCACTATGGGTTTTACCAACCCATGTACCCGGAAGACCTTTGTTCCAAGCAGTCTTACCTTTGCCGGCATCTGGTCAATGGCTCAGGGTAATCCATGGGACTGTCCTATTCTGTTTAGCATATTGAAAGCAAAAAATGAACAAACGAATTAAAGAAATCGCAGATGACTGCGGCCTATACATTGCATACGATAACAAAGCAGTGACTAATAAAGAGATAGAATTCTTTGCCGAGATGATTGCGAAAGAATGCGCTAATATCTGCATGGAGCTTGCTGCAAAATGTGCAGGATTGCCCTATGAGGGTGCATTAGCAATTGATTGTGCTAATTTGATTAGACAAGATTTCGGAGTTGAAGAATGAACATACAACCTAAAGATCCGAGCAAGAAACATTTCTATGTCAGCCTGGTAAAAAGTGCAATTAGAATTATAGCTGGTCTATTCCTAATTACTGGTAACTTGCTAATAGCAGGTTATTGCTTAATCATAGCCGAACTGCTCGGTATTGTTGAGGAAGTTGTATGAGGAATCTTGCACTAGTTGACGCAGTAGTAGCACTGCATGAAATAGCCCGCACAGTTGAAACTGAAGTAGGTCACGGTCAACTTAGCGATGACATTCGAAAATGTGCAGATCGGTTGCATCACCTCAGTATAGCAGAACGACAATGGTCTATCGAAGCTGAAGATGCTATTAACAAGGCTAAAAATGATATTCAATAAAATCAAAGAACTCAAAGACAAGGGATTAAAGATTGGAATCACTTTTTCCCAGTTCGATTTGCTTCACGCCGGGCATATTGCCATGCTTAGCCAAGCTAAGAATCATTGTGATTATCTTATTGCTGCACTACAAAACAATGCTCAATGGGATCGTCCCGAAAAGAATGAACCCATTCAAAGCATAGTTGAGCGACAGATTAGTCTGAGTGCTGTCCGTTTCGTAGATGAAATTGTAGTCTACAACACGGAGAAGGACCTTGAAGATATTCTGCTTACACTACCGATTGATGTTCGCATTTTGGGTGTAGAGTACAAAGACAAAGAATTTACGGGCAAAAATATCTGTGCCAAAAGAAACATTGAATTAGTGTTCAATGGGCGTGACCATTCTTTTAGCTCTAGTAGCTTGAGAAAACGAGTAGTAGAAGCACAATCAAAGGTAAAATAATGTCAAGAGTTTACGAAGAATTTTCACATAATTACGGTATCAGTAATATTCAAACAGTTCGCGACCAGTCGTTTAAGCGCCGCATGGATAATTATAATTATACCTCTGCTCAATACTATAATACCCATAGAGAAGAAATGTTCGACATGGATATTTCTAGAAGTGGGTTTGAACGTTTAGTCGATTTGGATAAACGATTTAATGCCTGTATGACTCAAGATAGAGAAGAGGCATATGATAAGTACCTAATGCTCTTAGCACTACATCGTTAAGGGTAATTCAATAGCGGTCTTAGGCTCATCCCGCTTGACAAATTCTGCTGCCTGTGATATAATACAACATAGGAAAAATAATGTCAAACCAACCAATCAGTTACAAGTATACAAGTACAAAAGAGTATCACGATGCTTTTCCCTGTGCCTATCGACAGTATAAAGCAGACAGCCATTGCCGATTTTTGCACGGATATGCATTTAGTATGAAGTTCTATTTTGGAACTAACGATTTAGATGCACGCCGCTGGGCCGCAGATTACGGTGGTCTGAAAGAACTAAAGCAAATATTAGAGAGTCAATTTGATCACACTACATTAGTGGCCGAATCAGATCCGCAGTTAGACTGGTATAAAGAGGCGGAACAGCGTGGCATCATGAAACTAACTATTCTCCCTAATTTAGGATGTGAAAGTCTAGCTGATATGCTTTATAAGTATGTCAACGGTGTTTACATTCCTGAAATGTGGGGTGAAGGTGAAGCCGCACGTCTCTGGTGCTATAAAGTAGAAGTGCGTGAGACACAAAGCAACATGGCGTTTAGGGAAGGGCACAGATGCTGGAACGAAGACCTTTTTGCGTAAACTTTGGCGTATCTGGGCCAAAGCACTTGGGGAGAAAGCAGGTAGTACGGATCGGGAAGCTGACCGCATTGCTTGCATTCGCACCTTCATTGTGTTAACATACATCATAACAAACTGCTTTATCATGGCAGGCGTAATCAAACACTGGAATCAATAATGAGTAAATTAAAAATTAGTGAGTTGTTCTATAGTATTCAGGGCGAGGGAAAGTATATGGGTGTTCCTTCTGTGTTCCTTCGTACATTCGGGTGCAACTTTACTTGTTCGGGCTTTGGTATGCCACTGGGTGAGATGAGTACAGAAGCGGAAGAGATTTCGCAAGTTGCACACATGTTTGCAAAATATGAAGACTTGCCATTAGTATCTACTGGATGTGATAGTTATGCATCGTGGCATCCTAATTTTAAGAATCTAAGCCCAATGCTTACTAGTGAAGCAATTGCCGATCGTATCACCGAAATCATTCCGTTTGGTGAATGGCGTGACGAGCATCTTGTTATCACAGGTGGCGAACCACTATTGGGTTGGCAACGTGCCTATCCAGACTTGCTGAACAATCCAAAGATGAAGGCATTGAAAGAGATTACATTTGAAACAAATGGTACTCAGAAACTTACCCCGGAGTTTAAGTCATACTTGGCCAAGTGGAATAGCGAAGTAGGGAAAGAACTTACGTTCAGCGTAAGTGCCAAACTACCTTGCAGTGGTGAGAAGTGGGAAGATGCAATTCGTCCAGAAATTGTATGCGAGTACGAAGAAGTCGGTACAGCATACTTGAAGTTTGTAATTGCTACAGAGCGTGACTTTGCAGATGCAATGGTTGCAGCAACACAGTTTCGTGAAGCTGGGTTCAAAGGTCATGTTTATCTGATGCCAGTTGGCGGTGTCGAAAGTGTTTACACACTGAATAGCAAAGCAGTGGCTATCATGGCAATGAACGCAGGAGTGCGATATAGTGATAGACTCCAGGTACCTCTTTTCAAAAATGAATGGGGCACATGATTAGTACTCGCATCTTAGATAACGACATGGGTGCAGTATTAAAGTCACCGCTGACTGGCAGGGGTACCGTCCATGGAATCACGGTTGAGCTTGGTAAAGTTAAACTCCCTGAGTTCGATGTGGGCATCCTCGAAATATTGGCTGCTGACATGAGTATGCCTCGCTTCACTGAACATGCAGCAGGAAACTTGCAAAATAGTGAGCTAGAAGCACAATTCATTGCAGCATACAAGGCATACGTTGTGCCCATCAACAAGAGTCCTAGGAGATACTGATGATGGGTGTGGGGTCTTATCTGGAAGACACGGACTACTTTTACCATAATCAGCATCTAACTACTGAATTGAAGTTTGTCTTCTTACCCAAGCAATGCAATCTATCAGGTAATCGTATATGGTTAAAGTACGCATACAGACTAAATGCAGTGTGGAATGGTCCTGGCACACCCGTGGTTGAAACAAGATGGCATGACGCACGTAGACATATTATTTGGAAATTAAAACAATGAAGACATACAGTAAACGGATCGGTTTTTTAGTAAGCTATCAGACATTAGTTCCTCACGGCGGCATAGGCCAGTTTACTAAGAGCTTTGTTGAATTGATGAGCATGAACGATATCAAAGTTGATATCATCACTGACAAGGAGCCTGCTAACACTGAATTTATCACTGCACTAAAAGATGCAGGTGCTAACATCATAGCGCCACTTGAGTCCCTAAAGTACACCACTCACTCAGGTATCTTTATGTACGGTGATAGTTTTTGCTATGAACGCATGGCAAACTTTCGTAATGCGATTGTCGAGGCATTAGAAGTAAATTTGTACGATGCATTTGTTTGTAATACATACGAAACCGTGCAAGTTGCTAGTACTATGGGTCTTGAAGACTGTATTCAAGTAATCGCATACACTCATTTGGAAAGTCAAATATTCAAAGATACGAAGAATCCCTTCCTGCATAATGTTAATGAAATGATGCGCCAGCAATTGACCACTAACAACATTTATCTAGGAACTCAAAGTAAATTCAATCAGTTGCAATTTGACAATGCATCTCATCTTCCGATTCCTATCACCGAACGAGGGTTGTTAGAGGAACATCATATCCCTCGCGAAGGGGTGTTGTTTATTGGTAGGTGGGAAGAGGGCAAGAACCCTGAACTTTACCTAGAATTGATAGAACAAACTAAACTTCCTGCTCGTATCATGACCAATGCAAATGGGGCTAAGAAGTTTGAGGATCGCCTTAAGAAGATGGGTATCACTGATTATAAGATTGGTGTTAGCATCATTGGTCAAGAAAAAGTTAATTTCATTACAAGTTGCAGAGTTGCATTCAATCCTAGCAATGTAGAGAGTTACGGTATGGCTTTCTACGAACAGATCATACAATTGCCCACATTTTGTCTACTGAGTCAGCGCTGGACCAAGAATTTTGAAGGTAGACTATTTTTTGAAACTACTAAAAAAGAAATGGTAGAAGATGTACTAGGTGCATACGACCGATTCTCGACTGCAAAGGATTGGTACGGTAATGGAATATCATTGGTACATGCTAGCCAAATAGAAGATAGCGTATTTCACAAATGGAATGAATGTTTCAATAATTTTGAAAGTAAAAAATCAAATAGTAGCACAGCAAAGATTTGCAACGAGTCAACTACTACTGTTGGCTCCTTCATCGAAGCACTCGGGCGAGGTGTTATCTGTATTGATGATATTCGTAGTGTATTGACTAACAAGCACAAATTCCGTGTCATCTACACAGATTCGGATACCTACTTGACTAAAGATCCTAGCTATGAACCACAAGAGGAAACAACTGCCGGTTTGTTTGAATTCGTATGAAAAAGATTTTAATTACAGGCAACTCGGGCTACATCGGCTCGCATCTTTCCAAGATGCTGAAAGATGAGTATGAAGTTCATGGGCTTGATATAGTACCCAATCAAGTTGAGGTAACAACTCAGCACACGATTGACATTCGTAGAATGTTCACTTTGGATCAAGAGTACGATGCAATCATTCACTTGGCTGCACTTGTAAACGTTGGTGAAAGTGAATTGAAGCCTCTAAGCTACTACATCACTAACTTGAATGGTACAATGAATGTACTTAACAAGATAGAGACAAAGAACTTTATATTCGCTAGTACAGGTGCAGCAGTAGGTTGCGAGTCAGCATATGGTATCAGTAAACGAGCAGCAGAAGATGTGGTTCGAGAGTACTGTACTGTTCACAACCCTACTGCGTATACTATCTTTCGATTCTACAATGTGATCGGTATTGATGGGTTTGCACCTACGAATCCTGATGGATTGATGCACAACTTAATGAAGGCACCTGAGACTGGTGAGTTCACTATCTTCGGTAATGATTACGATTGCAGTGATGGTACGTGTGTGCGCGACTACGTTCACGTGAATGAAATTTGTGATGCATTGCGTACTGCGATTGAAAACCCAAGCAACGGGGTAGAGAGTTTGGGTCACGGGGTAGGTCATACGGTTAGCGAAATAGTCGATCTGTTCAAAAAGGTCAATGAGGTGGACTTTACGGTAAAGATCGGGCCAAGACGGAAAGGTGACCTCGCATCCTCTGTGCTAGCAGAAGTGTCGCCCTACATGAAAAATATTTACACTATGGCAGAATTGTTAAAGGTTGACAAGTAATGATTATTGTGTTAAGATACGTATTACTCAATCTTATGGATAACCTATGACAATCAAGCGTATCGGCTTTGCCTGCAAATTTTCTGAAATTAACAGTAAAGGTGAGGTCGCTAGCATACCCGAGCTAAACACGGGTGGAACTACCCTTGCATGGGCCCGGCGCCAAACTAAGGCTGTAGCAGAAGAAAAAGTCATGGACGTTGCAAAACGCAACCTGCTGCATACTCATAACCTAGTTAAGAAAGTTGCATCACTTGCACCTGAACTACGTATGGTTCGGTTGACTAGCGATATGCTTAGTTTTTACACGCATCCGGAATGGCAAGACTTTTGGAAAGACAGCGATGTACAATCTAACCTTGCGCGTTGGTTTGCTCCCATCGGCGAGACTGCTCGACAGAACGATGTTCGTTTGAGTTTTCACCCTGACCAGTTTGTTGTACTAGCAAGTGACCGAGATGAGGTAGTCACTAATAGCATTAGAGAATTCGAATATCACGCTGATATGGCTCGTTGGATGGGCTATGGAAAACAGTTTCAAGATATGAAAATCAATGTACACATTAGTGGTCGTAAGGGTCCACAGGGCATTCGTGATGTATACAATCGCCTATCACCTGAGGCTCGCAACACACTTACACTTGAGAACGAAGAATACACACATGGACTATCTGACTGCTTATCATTATCTGACCTCGTACCTACGGTCATGGACATTCACCACACTTGGATTCGTGAGGGAGAATACATTTCCCCTACTGATCCGCTTGTACAACGTGTTATCGATAGTTGGCGTGGTGTTCGCCCTACTTTGCATTACAGTGTTAGCCGCGAAGATGTACTCATCGGCCATGCCCGATCTATCTTACCCGATCATGGTGCGCTGATTGCAGCAGGACACAACAAACAGAAACTACGGGCGCACAGCGATTACTTCTGGAATGATGCAGTGAACGACTGGGCGCTGACATTCTATGATAACTTTGATATCATGTGTGAGGCTAAGGGCAAAAACTTAGCCAGCTTCAAACTTTACGATACATATACTAATGCTACACAAACTAAAAAACCTATTCTCTAAAAAGCCCGAACCAGTAATTGAACCAATTATTGTTCCGGTAGTTGAACCTGCAAAGATAAAGAAGCCAGCCAAGGCCCGCAAACCTAAAGAGGAAAAGGTTGAAAAGGTCCTTACTGCTAAGGAAATAGCTACTGCGAACGATGAACCCTACGTCAACATTCTCAGCATGGAAGTCGACCCAGACAACATCAATGCAGGTTCGTTTGAGCTAGATTGGAATTCCAAGTTCATTTTGAATCTCAGTCGAGTTGGCTACCAGATGAAAGAGAACGACAAAGAGTCAGACATTATAGATCGATGGTTTCAAAATGTCTGCAGGAACGTGGCCTTAGAAGTCTATGAACAAGCACAAGCGGATCCCGAGAATCGAGACTTGCGCAAGATGACCTCAAAAGACATAGGAAACGGACGTTCTGAGGTAAGTTGACTACACAACTTATCAGAGTAATTATCATGCTAAAATTGACGCCCGATGCACTTAAAATCTCAATACAAAAATGTCTTGCTGCCAAGTTAACTTTTCCCGAGTCTAGTCAATTACAACAGCGCGGGATTGCAGACAAGCTAGAACTACAATGTAATATTATTCTGACAGAGGCATTCACTGAGGTAGTGCCTGCTTCCAGTCGCAGAAGTATTGAGGATATAACAGTAAACAATTGCTACATTGACCATAAAACTAGTGATACGGCACTAAAATTCAAAATGCCTAATTTGATTAGCATAGATAGATTGAAAACTTTGGATAAGCCTCTTATTTATAATTTTGTCAAATACGATAGTATCGAGAAAAAAATTATAGATATTGTAGTGATGGATGTATATGAGTTAAACTGGGATCATCTTAGCATTCAAAATTTAGGTGTAGGCCAGTTGCAAATTAAGAACATGGTTACATTTTTTGAATCTCCGAAAACTTCTTTGACTAAAGCTGAATGGATTGACCGTCTAGGAAAAGAAGCAGTTTCATTTTATGCGAAGTTGATGGTCAAAACAGAAAATAGAAAGAAAAAATGGATGTAGGGTTGCATACGATCCTTCCACAAAAATTATGCACAGTGACCTTTTCGTTATTGCATAAAAGGTTGACGGTAAATGGATTTAGTGCTATAATAGAGGCTTCTTACAGATAAATGAGATCAATTATATGCAGAAACGTCTTACTGTAGCAGCCGCAATCGATTCAATTTTTGTTCCTGACATTGAACCATTGCAGCAAGAATACCTCGTTGACAACGTAGTTGACGCAATTGAGAAGGTCCTGAAATCATCAGCTAAAAAGGCTATTGTTGTTCAGGCTCCTACTGGTAGTGGTAAAAGTTTTACTATCACTAATTACACTGCAACCATTGTTGCACAAAAGTTCAAAAAAATCAAAAACGTTTTCTTTGCTGCACCTTCTCAGGAATGTGTGGATGAGCCATTGGACAGCATGATGAAGTACGATGGTACTTACATGGGTAAGAATCTCGTAAAAGTGTATGACAGCAAGCAATTGAAATATGCATTGGAAAATGACATTGACTTGCCGGGTGACATTCGTTACTTTTTCATGACTACTCAATTCATGTATGGCTTGTACGAAGATTTTGATCCACTAAATCCCGATGACTTTGAACTGATGCTGCCTGATTTGATTTTCAATGACGAAGCGCACCGTGGCTTGGGTGTCCCTGACGCATCTACTACTAAAGAAGATCAGGGCACTAATAATAACAACTGGGAACCAAAATGGTTTGACATGCAAACTGCTATGATGAATGTTGGCACTGTTATCATTCACTTGACAGCAACACCCACACAAAGTCAGCGCATGAAAACACTAGTTGGTGCTGACATGTACTTGCAGTTGCCTACAATGCCTAAATTCAAAGAAGCTAACGCATTCACCTTTTTTGACTATCACGGTAACCGTGAGGACCTTTATGAAACACTTCACGCTGCATACAAAACATTTGCATGGCAAGTAAATGAAGTGCGAAATCAACAATTGTTGATTCCACAAAGTGTCTGGGACTCTATGACTGACAAGATGCCTAAGATGATGCCCGGCATTATTCTAAGTCTCGGTCGCAATAACGCAGTTAACGGTATTCCGATTGACGAAGTTATGAAAGATATCAAAGCGTTTGTAAAGCGCATTGATGGTGTGTTGTTCGTATCTACATCTAAAGAAAAACACTTTGACGGTGTGACTATCAAGCGCATGAGCGATGGCATTAAATTGGCTAATAGCCCTGCGTATCTGAATCGCCCTCTTGTGATGGTAGTTGTAGATTCAGGTAAAATGGGGATTAACATCCCTCGTTTGATTACCGCAGTTGTTTGCAAAGTGCCCGCACAGAAAGTTATTCACAATAGCTACACTCAGTTTGTTGCACGTACTTGTCGTTTGCCTTTCTTCCGTGATCATGCAATGGGCATTGAATTCATTCGTAAGCTGAAAGAATCAGACAATGTGAAATCGTTGATTTGTTCTTACTATTCACTAATGTCCACATCGTTTGCTATCTTGCCACAAGATACTGAATTGATGAAATTAGTTGAAGAGTTTTATACAGCAGATACGTTTGACATGGTAGATGGTATTGACTACATTTTGAAGGGAGTATTCGGGCAGAAAGATCCAAAAAAGTTATTGTCTGGCTTGCGGCTCGCATTCGACAACGGTCAGCTAAACCAACTTTTTCGCAAAGATCATTGCGAAGCCTGCAAGGGTGTTTGCTTTGAACAAGCAGTGAAGGGTTATATTGAGCAGTACGGGGACGACTCCAGCACATTAGGTGACTTTATTGAAGATTGGAAAACCACTCTACAAGTAGATCACATTGATGGTAACCGTTACAACAATGACCCATCTAATCATGCAACTGTTTGCCCGAACGTACATATGCTTAAGACACAACGACAGCGTGATTTTTTGAACACCTACGCTTTCGGTAAAAAGAAGACTTGACATTTTCTAAATAGTAGTATATAATAAATACATGACAACATACGCCCTCATCGATACTGCCAACACTTTTTTCCGCGCCCGTCACGTTGCCTCGCGCGGCACTGATGCGGAGGAAAAGGTAGCACAAGCCTTGCACATTACATTTGCAAGTGTCAATCAAGCGGTCCGTCGGTATGGAATTGATCACGCGGTATTCTGTCTTGAAGGCCGCAGCTTCCGTAAGGACATATACGCTCCGTATAAAAAGAACCGCGTGGTTGATGCACAATCAGTTACTGAGGCTGACAAAGCCGAATCTGAATTATTTTGGGATACGTATGAAAAGTTTTGCACGTATATTCGAGAGAAAACTAACGTAAGTGTCCTCAGGCACCCGCAAGCCGAGGCTGATGACATGATTGCACGTTTCATTCACTTGCATCCCGACGACGAACATTTTATCATCAGCACGGATACTGATTACGATCAATTAATTACCGAAAAAGTAAAAAAATATAACGGAGTCCTAGGTGAGCTTGCAACTCTACAGGGATACTTCAAAGAGACGGGCAAGCCCGTACTAGACAAGAAAACTAAAGAACCTAAGCTGTTGGAAGACCCTGAGTATATTTTATTTTTTAAGTGCATCCGGGGAGATTCTAGCGATAATATTTTTTCGGCATATCCGGGCGTGAGGGAAGTAGGTAGCAAAAACAAAGTTGGTATCAAAGAAGCATATAACGACAGACACCGGCAGGGATTTTCGTGGAATACGCTGATGTTGTCTCGCTGGATCGACCACAATGAAGTTGAACATCGTGTGCGTGATGATTATGAAAGAAACCGCACACTCATCGACCTGTCCGCGCAGCCCCAAGATTTGAAAGATGCGTTCGATAAATGTATTATTGAATCATTACAACCTAGAAACACATCACAGGTGGGAATTCACCTGATGAAGTTTGCCGGTCGGTACAATTTACCCAAGATTGTTGATCAAGCCGAGGTCTACTCCAAATGGCTCAACAGTCCCTACACTGGTTCATTGCTTAACAAAGAGGTAATTTGATATGAGTAAAAATATTCAGTTTGATATTAGCAGTCTTGTTCGTACTCTTAATCAAGAGCAGTTGGGTATGCTGATCGACACCATGATCGACCTGTACGTTGAAACGTATGGTCTGGAAGATATCAACTTTGAGCAGGAAAAGCCCGAAGTGCCTAACTACTCACTAGAAAACACTACTAGCGTAAAAGAATATCTGAAGAAATTTCAACTATGAACAAAATCTACTACGAAAAAGTTGGACGCAGGTACAAGCCTGTAGCAGAATACGACAACACCTGGATGGACAGTTTTCCCAAGGGTAGTCATCTTATTATGTGTTATCCCGGAGGCACCAGCCGCAGGTTCAATATTGATCCCAACTATGCTGCAATGATTGCTGCTGGCCGTGTGGCCGAGGATGCAGTTTGTCGAGCAATCAGCAAAGCTAGTGAACTACGGCCTACTAGGACTCCTATTACGCCCGGGCAGCAGACGGCATGGAAGAAATTAGCGGAAGAATTGGGAGACGATCTGGCCAGCCTCAACGGATTGTGTGTGCGTGATTGTGCCGAAGCTGGCGTCAAAGCAATGCAAGAAGAAGCAGAGAAATTACTCTCCATACCTAGTGTACGAAAAGCATACGAACATTTTATGTTCCTGTGCGAATTAACAAAGGATCACAATGAACTTAGTAGCTAAACCTATCATCAAGAATCAGTACTGGGTAGTAACTGATGGCGGGAAAAAAGTCGGTAATGTAGTCGCAGAGGGCAATGGATTCGATGTAAAAATCGGAAACAACATTGAACACTACGACACTACACGGGCAATTCAAAAGACAAAGAATATCGAATTCACTAAGATTGAAAAGTCAAAAACTACTGAACCTCCCTTTGCAGTATTCCCTACAAACAGGAACAATATCTATAACAGTGTATTGGATGTTCGCAAGCGTTTGCACCTATATACAACTTCTCCCAAGAGTAAGTGTTACTTCGCGGCCGGTTGGTTCGCAGTAAAACAAGGTGCTGAGTTCGCTGTAGTTTTTTGCCCGAAGTACATATTTGTGCAGCGTTATGACTATATTGGTCCTTTTAAGACCGAGAAAGAGGCAAATAGTAGCATAAATAGTGCATGAGCAATATAAAAAAGTTTATTGATAAGATAGCAGTTAGTGAAGGTAGGCAGTCGCGTGAAGTAATGCTAACGTTGAATGATGCCAAAGAACTACGTGATGAGATTATGAAAATCTTATTGGACCAACACGAACATAAAGCCGAACCAGAAACAATTCAAGTTGTGCTGACGGGCGGAAAATGGTAATCTAATGAGCAGAACACAACCAAAAATCGTACTAGAGATAGTAGACAAGACTACGTACAAATGCGACCAGATCGTAGAAGCTGCTGGAATATGGGCCGTGTTTTATGACGACTGCCCTATCAACTTGAAAAGTCAGCACTACTTGGATAGTGAAGCTGTACCCAAATATAAGAAGACTAGTTTTAGTAATCCCGGTCATGCAAGAAACCTGTGTCGTAAGCTGAATGCACAATTCAAAACTGATAAATTTAGTGTTGTGTTTTTAACAAATGGCACTAAAGTTTATCCGGATGACTAAACCATCCGTCAAGGAATTGATTACTAAGGCTGTAGTGAGTCAGCTTCCTGTTACATGGGCTGACTGGCCACTAGAAGATGTAATGAAGAAATGGTGGCAGACTGGTGTGCGAGGCGATAGTTTAAGGCTGACGGAGATGGGCGACATGGCGTTTCGTCTGGCAGAAATTGAGTTCTATCAATATGACTTCACAAGTCCCATAGAAGGTAGTTATCATAATTACATCCTTTCTCTGAGCAGAAAAATCAAATGCCCTTATTTCTTAGGAGTAACAAAGAATGAAGGAAAAAAGAATAGACCTCATATTCGGCTCTACGATAGTAAGATTGCTATGATGGTTAGCTTATATGGGAATATAGACAGCTACTTAAAGTCTCTAAAAGCAAGATAATATAAAGAGGAAATCATGGAATCAATCATCACATTTATCGTCAAATTTATTGCTGTACTTGCTGTAGGAATACTGCTAGGAATACTAATAGAGGTTTACTTTGCAACTTCTGTTTTCGCAGCCCAGCCAGCTAAAACCTCGGCAGCGCCATCAGCGACTACCGCTCCACCTATGAAGCTAGCAAAAAAGAAGGTTGATCGTGACCGCGAAGCACGAGAGCTTAAAGCTAAAAAAGCTAAAAAGTAATATATTATATGCTGATTCATGGCATAAATACATGTAGTTAGAGTTCTATTCAAAAACTCAAATTAAACACACACACTTAGGAGATTAATATGTTTAACGCAGCATCATACGCCTTTATCGACGGCGTTTCGGATTTCAAATTGAAATTTGTCGACCAGACCGTACAACACGACGGTATCAAAAACACGCTCAACGGTTTCGTTGAAGCGCAACGTAAATACACCAAAGCAGCAGCAGACGCAGGAATGCAAAGCATGATGTCCTTAGGTATGATTTTTACCAGCAAGTCATTCTATGATGATGTTACTGAACAAGTCAAAACCTTAGTACCGGCTACTGACCTTTTCAAAACTACTAAAGCTAAAGCTAAGAAGGCAGTTTAATCATGGCTGCTCTGAATGCAGTCAGTAACTTTTTTACTGAACTGTTCACTAGCTTTGAGAAACCACTAACGCACGGGGCCAGACTAGAAGCATATATTGTCTCTAATAATCCGCAAAACGCGGATGATATAGACCGGCTGACCCGTGAGTACGAGCAGAATGGACTACGTCCATTCCATTGGGGTAGAGGTAGCTAATATGTCAGATTTAATTAAAAAGATCGAATCTGGAGAACTCGGGCAAACACTAGCCCCATGGGCTGTTGCAGCCATGATTATTTACTTGGTGATAGCACAATGAAAACTATTCTTAAAATTATTAACTCATTATTAGAGACCGCCGGACGTGTACGTGCCGGCATGCGCGTAGCCCGTACCGGTGACTATGCTGCCGCCCGCAAAATAATGTTGTCTAAGTAGTCATGCCCTATATAGTACGGAGAGTACTGTACGATGAGTACGAAAAATACCGTACCCACTTGAAGGAGCTTGATGCGGATAGCAAGTACTTACGCTTTGGCTTTACTGTCACCGATGAAGTACTGGACCAATTATGTGATGGTTTTGTGAAAGATCACACCCATCACATTTTGTTCTGTATCGAAAATGATAGTTTAGAGTTTATTGCATTAGGGCATGTTGCTACTTCTGATGGCATGGAGCTAGCTTTTTCTGTTCTGAAAGAACATCAGGGAAAAGGTATGGGAGATGCATTGATGAAACGATGTATTCAGTGGTGCCGCACTCACTCTATTCTAACAGGGTGTATGGTATGTCTGAGTCACAATCGGGCTATCAGGCATCTTTGTACTAAGCATGGAATTCATTTCCATTCTGAACACGGTGAGACAGAAGCTAATATAGAACTGGATGCACCTGAACTTGATACTTTCATTAATGAAGGTATAGACAGCAATTTTGCAGCACTAGATTACATGGGCAAGAGAAACCGATTGCCCTGGATCTTTACTCAACAAACACTTGACAATATCTTAAAATAGATATAGAATAACATATAGGAGACACTCATGTCACAATTCGAGACACCAAAACTACCAGAAATTAAGTTTAACAAAAACGGTTACGAAATTCGTGCTGATGTCCTGGCAATGGCTAAGGATATGCTTCAGCAAGAATATTCATCAAAGTTTGCAGGATGGGAACTGACAGCAAAGCGGGATGAAGCAACCGGACAACTAGTAACAACTATCGGCATGCCCGTGTTTCCGGGGCTAGATAAAATTATCGAGACTGCGGAAAAGATGTATGGTTTCGTAAACCAGACAACTCGCAAGTAAAAACATTAGCCCCTTAATCGGGGCTTTCCTACGGTTGACATTAAATGGTTTTGGGTATATAATGTACACATACACTGAAAAACAAGGAACTAATATGAAACTCAATATCAACGACAAAGTAGAATGGTTTTCTGCTGCAGGCTTGCTGAATGGTTCTATTAAGAATGTGGTTCTGAGCGAAAATGCTCAATATGAGACTGTTCCTTGGATTGACATTGAAGTTATCAACAAATTTGGTCGTCCTTACTCGGTTCGTCTGTGCGCAACTCACAGCAACCTGATCATGATGCAAGTATCCAAAATTTGACATTAAATGGATTTGGGTATATAATGTACACATACACTGAAAAACAAGGAACACAAATGCAAATCGGAACTATCATCAAATCGTTTGACTTCCCCGGCAACTTGAACTGCTACATGGTTGGTACCGTGACAAAGGTAGAAGGCGACTTCATTACTTGCGTGACAATCAAACAAGTGTTTGACGGCAAAGCATTGCCCAACGAAAAGTTCAACAAAGAGTTCCGCACAGTGGTTCAGGGTGCTGGTATGTTTGACGAATCCTTTCTGCGAGTAGTCGTTGTAGGTTGACATTAAATGGTTTCGGTGATATAATAGAATCTTAAACAGTAACAAGGAATACATCATGGCAGGCAAAGCAAAATCGGTCTATCTGACAGTCACCCCAAAAGGTTCACTGTCAAGCGTGTTTCGCAAGGTTTTCTTTGATGCTAAGGCATTCAACGAATTCGTGAAGTCAGAGGAATTCAAAGAAAAATATCCATCTGAGAAATTTCAGATTCTCAAGGAAATTTATTAATTAACTGACTCCTCTCTCCCCGCTTTTCATAACTTATCACATTCACTAGAAAATCTCAATGACTAAATCTATCCAAACAGTTCAGCTTGCAAAACCAACAAAATCTTCGACCGGTGGAACCATCACTTATACGAAGACCGGATTGATTCATACTCAAAAATAAGAGGTTAGCATGAAAAACTTTTTGCTAGGTACAGTGTTTGGTATCATTCTCGCTACTGTAGGCTTCGGTGGTATCGCCCGAATGCTGGACAAGACAGTAGAGCAAACTAAAACCATCGTACAAGACCAAGCCAAGTAATGGCCTGGATCGCGGTTATCTGTTTGATTTTCGCAGGACAATTCGGGCTTGCTGTATTGTTAGCAATTATTTTAATTTTAGGGGGTTATTGATATGGGTCTTGATATGTACGCTTACGTGGCTAACAAAGCCAATCAACGTAGTGAATATTACGAAACCGCTGAGTGGGATGAAAAGCTGAGACACTACACTAATCCTAATATCTCCGAGCCGCGCGAGATTGCTTACTGGCGCAAGCACCCTGATTTGCATGGTTACATGGAACAGTTGTGGACAGAGAAGGGAATGCCCGGCACCGGTAATACTGATGCTGACTTCAATGGTGTCGAACTTGAACTGACTTGGACAGACCTTGAAAATCTTGAACGAGCCATCACACACAAACAACTTCCTCACACTGAAGGATTCTTCTTTGGCAAGAGTTATGATGACAGCTCCTTTAAGGACCTCGCTTTCATCGTCAGTGCAAAAGCGGAAATCTTCCTGGGCTTCAAAGTATTTTACAATTCAAGTTGGTAATATGAATACCTTGGTACTAGACAAGATGGTTGATTTTGATACCAGTGAATTGGGTTTCATGGGAATGGTAATTCCAGTTCACACTCAGGAAGCAATCACTGGATATTTGATTCGCGGTTGGAAGCCCGGTGGGTTTCTGACTGCAATGCTTGCTGGTGACTTGTTTCGTGCAGTGAACTCGGCTGACACCGCTAATCGTCAAATGATGTGGGCTATCGGCAGATTCATTATGACCAGTCTACCCGAAGGCTGCTGGGGTAGTTATGACAATGTGCATGACTGGAGTACTGACAAAAATAATATCCGCACCGAGTACGTCACTAATCTTGAAAAGAACTATATTTGGGAAACACTGCAGGGCAACAGGACTTGACAATAAATCGGATTTGTGTTATACTTGTAGCTTAAATCAGATAACGGAGTAAAAATGTCAGCAGGTTGGATCAACAAACTTAACGAATCAGATAGCCGCCTTCATAAAGAAGATGTAGTGCTGCAAGCACTAGAGGCCGCTACGCTAGGTAGCACCAATGCAATTCAATTTCTGAATCTTGCTAAGTCTTGCTACAACCCCTACGTGACATTTGGTATCAAAAAGATTCCTGACACAGTTGGTATCATTGATGCGGAAAATCCATGGGATGAATTCTCCGAGTTACTTGACTCATTGCGTGAGCGCGAATTAACTGGTCATGCTGCACGTGATGCTATTCAAGAAATGGCAGAGCGTTTTGATAGTGATGAATGGAACACGTTCTGTGCCGCAGTATTGCGCAGAGACCTTCGTGCAGGTATCTCTAGCACCACACTCAACAAAATCTGTAAAAAGACTGAATATGAAATTCCAGTCTTTGGTTGCCAACTAGCAACTAACAGCGAAGGTCGCCCCGAAATGAAGGGCAACAAACGTCTTGAACCTAAGCTGGATGGTGTTCGTGCATTGTTCACTGTTATCCCTAGCGATAGCGGACTTACAGTGATATGTTTCAGTCGTAACGGCAAAGTGTTTGAAAACTTTACTCACATTGAAAATCAAATCCATGATAATTTTAACAAGCTAGTTCATGCTTGTCACGGCGTAGATCAAGGTCGTAGTTTAATCGAAGGGTTTGTGCTTGACGGAGAAGTGATTGGTAATACATTCCAAGAACTTATGCGACAAGCACGGCGTAAGAGTGATGTTCAAGCTGAGGATTCAGTACTCAATATCTTTGACATTATTCCTCTAGCCGACTTCCGTCGAGGTCACTGGAATGCTCAACTAAAAAAGCGTATTGCACTACTTGATGCTATTCGTCCTGTCGTTGACGCTATGCCCAACGTTGAATTGCTACCACACATCATGGTTGATCTTGACACCGCAGCAGGTAAGGATCAACTTGAACGTTATGCTAAAGACAACGTTAACGCAGGGTTCGAAGGCATTATGATTAAGAACATGGATGCCCCTTATGTCTGCAAACGTAGCACAGACTGGATGAAATGGAAGCCAGTGATTACAGTAGACTTGGAGGTCATTGGTGTTGAAGAAGGTACTGGACGTAATGAAGGTCGACTTGGAGCACTGGTCTGCTCCGGAGTGGACGACGGAAAAGAAATTACCGTCAATGTTGGCAGTGGGTTTAGTGATGGTGACCGAGACAGTTATTGGACTGACTCTGCTATCGTTATTGGTCGCACTGCTGAGGTCATGTGTGACGTAATCACGCAGAACCAAGACGGAACGTATTCACTACGATTCCCTCGCTTTGTCCGTTTTCGTGACGACAAATAATTTTTTAGTGTATAATCTGTTTTTATAGGAGTTTTATGTTTTTAATTCTAATTGGTTTGATGTTTGGTATTATTATTGCAGTGGGCATTAGTATGCTACTGCAAAAAACTACACTCGGTATTATTGCAGGCAGCACATTCTTTCTTGCTGCACTAGTGTTCTCAACCTTCACTGTTATTAGTGCAGGTCATACTGGAGTACAAGTTACACTAGGCGAAGTTAATCCCGTCCCGTTGACTGAAGGTGTTCACTTCGTGAATCCAATTAGTGCAATTAAAGATGTTGATGTTCGATTGCAGAAGGCAGAGCTTAAAGGTGCAAGCGCAGGTACCAAAGACTTGCAGGTCGTGCATACCGATATCGTAGTCAACTTTCGACTTGATGCAAAGAATGTTGCACACATCTATAAAGAGTTTGGACTGAATGTTGACGAAAAGGTGCTTGGCCCTGGTATCAATGAAGCATTCAAAAGTGTGACTGGTCACTTTACTAGTGAAGAACTAATTACTAAACGAGACCTTGTTAGTCAAGAAATCCTTGCTCACTTGGTTACTAAGATGGCTCCGTTCAACATCACCGTAAGCAATATCAGTTTGGTTAACTTTGGATTCAGTCCAGAGTATCAACGTGCAATTGAAGCGAAGGTGATCTCCGTGCAACAAACTGCTAAAGCGGAACAAGACTTGCGCCGTATTGAAGTTGAAGCTAAAAGTCGTGTAGCACAAGCCAAGGGTGAAGCAGAAGCTATTCAAATTCAAGCACAAGCTATCCAAAGTAATGGCGGTCAGAACTATGTTCAACTGCAAGCAATTGGTAAGTGGGATGGTAAGTTGCCGGCAACAATGCTTGGCGGCAGCACTGTACCATTTGTAAATATTAACAAGTAATTGAGTAGGTAAAATGGAATTGTTGTTGTGGTGTTTGTAGTAGCATGCCTGGCTATTGCATATTTATATCGGGTGAAGATTACCAAGGCTCACGTGATGGAGATGCATCGGTTGTCTGCTAAATCTAATACAGCAGTGCAAGAAATGTTGCAGCGGCGCGCGCGCCGTGAACGTATCGAAGAAGCTGCACGTGCAGTATTGCGTACTCATCCGAACTATACTCACAATCGTTTCAATCCTCGCAATCCCGATGTTCTATTAGCCGAACATAGAACATTAATTGATCCTGCTACTTTGCTGCCGGTGATGTTTTTTCAAAATGAATTGAATAGTCCGACTTCCGAAACGCCCGCAGAAATTGCACAGTCATATAGTGCTTCTGAATCAGAACGTAGTAGCTACAGTTCTAGCTCAAGTGACCCAAGCTATTCTAACTCCAGCAGTGATAGCAGCTACAGTTCTAGCTCAAGTTATTCTAGTTCATCGGATTAACAAAATGAAAATTACCCCAGGATGGTGGTTGGTGTATGTCAGTATTGCTTACTGGATCGTAGGCCTAACGAATATTTTTCTTTACAAATTTGTACCATTTGAGTATGTGCAATTTGCATATTGTGTTATACTAAGTTTACCGCTATGGATTCCACCTGTAGCACGTTTTTGCAACATGAAAGTAATTTGGAGAAAATAATGGCTAGTTTAGCAGATTATTTTGCAAAGCATCGGTACATGGGTAAGTACAATCTAGGTGACCGAGTATTTGGAAAATGGAACAAGATTCCATTCGCAGGCACCGTCGGTAATGATTCAGTGGTAAGCGAAGTTGAAGGACCTAGAGTTACTATTCACTTGTATCTTCCTATCAAGTTTGAAGGGGTGATTCATCAATATATCGTAGTCAAGCCCAAAGACATTAAAAAGTTAGTAGAATTTTAAGAGTAATATTATGGTAACGATTGTAAAAAGTGAATGGCATAGTGTTGAAAAACGATTCTCCATCCACGTGGATGTAGCATTGATGACCGAGATTTATCCTGATTTGGATACTGATGAAATCGTACAAAAATTAGATGACCTCGAAAGTGGTATTATTGATTTTGATATTATCCTATCTGATGCACAAGAGAATAATGTGGATCTAGACTTTGATTGGATAGATGAGGATGACTGGTGGACTGAGCGCAAAGGTGGATACGAAGTAACATATGAAACTCAGAATGAAGAATAAATTCAAAGAGTTAGCTGTCAATGCAGGCGCATATACTGATGTGAGCGGAAGATGGATTAGTGCAGCGGGCATGGAAAAGTTCGCCGAGTTGATTGTGGCGGAATGTATTGACAAGATTGAAACATATCGTATTCCAGTTGGTAATAGTGCCGCAGGCGAAATGGCGTGTGAATGGACCTATGATGCGTTGAAAGAGATTAGGGACGAGATTAAAGAACATTTTGGAGTTGAAGAATGAACGACTTATGGTTAATCGCCATGTATGTGCTGGGCATTGTGCAGGGCGTTATTTTTGGATTCGTGTTGTGGGCGCCGGACAGTGCTTTCAAGCAGGGTTTCATTAACGGCATTACCTTAAAATTTTTATGGGCAAAACGATGAAAGAAGATTTCGATAC
>Ga0136642_1000207_pt1 | contig 35487 bp, 33 predicted proteins | sample LowCatLa1302831Y_FD_115313 | JGI IMG/M metagenome (GOLD analysis project Ga0136642, IMG submission 115313) | Freshwater microbial communities from Lower Cathedral Lake, Yosemite National Park, California, USA - 13028-31Y | ecosystem: Environmental > Aquatic > Freshwater > Lake ... | reverse complement strand
CGGATCGCTACGGCGATGCCGTCGCCCGCGTCGATCACGCCGGCGCCTTCGCCGGGACCGACCAACACGCCCTCGCCTTCCGTGGGAAGACGGCGTAAATGAATACGCGATGACTTGTAGGAACAGTGCTCGGACCACATCACGCCGTAGAGAGCGAGTTCTAAAGAGTTGGGCTCACGCTGCAAGACCGTGCGGATGTCGTCCAGTTCGCTATCGGTGAGGCCGAGGGCGCGGTGCAGGGGTTCCGGAGTGCTACTCACCCCTCCAAACTACTGCCCGCCCCCGCGCGTCCTTCACTTTGCGCTGCTTCGTAGGCCCACACATCGAAGTCGTCAAGATTGACCACGAGGTGCCCGCCGGACTCCAGCGCGTCCACCAACTGCGCGCGGTGCTCGGTGGCGTGATGCACGGCTTGGGCAATCAGGGTAGAGCGCCATACGGTTTTCACTCCCTGTTCCATGGCTATGTCGATCCGCTCGTCGTCTTTGTGCGACGCGGCGAGGATGCGCCGGTCAAGTCCTTCGAGTCGCCGGGCCAGTACCGGCACGTCGCTCATGGCGACGGGAGCGGTGACCTCGTCCCACGGTTTTACCCCCAGGCAATACACGAACCATTCGGCACCGTCGACAATATGGCGAAGTATGTGCCCTACCGTCCACTCAGGATTCGTCATATACGCACCCAGGGCGACGTCGGGAGCCGTGGCCACGCGGGCAAAAATTGCCTGATTCGCCCACGCCATGTGCCCAACGAAAGATGACGAGTCAATCGTCACGCGGTGTCCTTGACCTGATCGAGTTCGGCTCGCCGCGTCCACGCCCAGCGGCCAATCCCTATCGCCGCGAACAAGGTCAGGGCGTTGATTCCCAGTTCGACGAGTCCATTAGTGCCGGAGAACCACACCCGATGTTCCAGGTCGTAGAGAACGTCCATGCCGAAGAGATAAAAAGCTCCTCCCGATCCGAGCAGGAGCCAAAGGAGTGCGTACGAACTCTGACGACGCAGGGCGACGATGGACGCGAGCATCGTGAAGGTAAGAAATGCATCCGCCAGCGGGAAGGAATTTTCAAAAGCCACATACACCGAACTGTGCGCACTCGCTACGGCGGAGCGATCGGTAAACCACAAAATCCAATAGGCAAGCATGACGAGCGAGAGGGTGCCCATGGCCCCGATCATGCGTCGTGAATTTTTCTTATCCATGTAAAAAACTTTCTACTTTCGTTGTCTGTATTTTGCCCGTCACCGCGACAATTGTGGGGCATGCCCACGCGAGTAGGGATTTGCTCAGTGGACGAATAACTATAAAAAATTCGATTATCGTTAAAAGTCCACCGTTGAGTAAAAAGGAAGTTGACATGGCTACCCCCGTAAAAAAGTCATCCCCCGCCAAGGCGAAAGCCCCCGCCCCACAGAAGAAGCCCACTCGGACTCTGAGCGCTGATCACAAGGACAAGTTGGCCCAGGGACGAAATGAATCGCGCATCGTGAGTCGTTACCTCGAGGCTCTCGCTGCCGGCAAGGGCAAGCGTGGTCGCAAGCGCACCCCCGATTCCGTTTCCATGCAAATTGCCAAGATTGATCGGGAGATTTCCAGTGCGGCAGCCATCGCCAAGTTAGAACTGACGCAACGTCGTCTCGACCTCGTCGCCGAACTCGAACGTCTCTCGGTGCGCGTGGACATCGCGGAAGTCGAAAAGGCTTTCGTCAACGTCGCCAAGACCTACGCCCAGCGCACCGGAATCAGCTACGGCGCCTTCCGCACCCTGGGCGTACCGGCCGACGTATTGAAGAAGGCGGGAGTGTCGCGCGCTCGCTTTTAAGCGGCGACCGACAATCCCAGAAAACTCGCGAAGAGGACACGTCCGTCTTCGCTCCCCAGAAGTGCCGACATCGCCCGTTCGGGGTGCGGCATGAGGCCGACCACATTGCCGGCACGGTTCGACACGCCCGCGATGTCGTCACGTGAACCGTTGGGGTTCTGGGTGTAGGTCACCACTACTTGATCGTGCGCGTGCAGTTCGGCCAGGGTTTCGTCGTCGCAGGTGTACGCGCCCGAGAAATGATTAATGGGGATATCGAGTTCTTGGCCCACGCGCGCGCCCCGCGTCAATACCGAACGCACCGAACGCACCGCCAGGCGTGAGGGCTGGCAGAGAAAGGTAAGTCCACGATTTTTTTGCAGGGCTCCGGGAAGCAAACCCGCTTCGGTGAGTACCTGAAAGCCGTTGCAAATTCCCAGAACGGGGACTCCGGCCTCGGCCCGCTGGCCCACTTCTTCCATCACTGGAGAAAAGCGCGCAATGGCGCCGGGACGTAGGTAGTCACCGTGCGCAAAACCACCCGGCAAAACAATGGCGTCGTACCCCGACAGGTCGGTCCCGGTGTGCCAGACGAAATCCGACGTCCCACCTAAGGCGCTCACCGCGTGGGCCGCGTCGTATTCACAATTCGATCCGGGGAACACCACCACCGCGACGTGGCTCACGAGACGGGCTCCACCGACGCGGTCGCGTCTTCAATCACGGGATTGGAGAGCAGGCGATCGGCTAAGGACAGAGCCTGGTCGCGCGCGACGTCGGCGTTGGCCGCATCGATATCAAAACGAAAGGCCTTGCCGGCACGCACGCTCGAGATTCCGGTGAATCCGAGGGCGGGGAGGGCTCGTTCGATGGTGGCTCCTTCGGGATCAGCGATCCCGGAACGGAGAGTGACTTCAACGAGGACGGAGAATTTCATCGTCTCGACCGTACCAGTCGGAGAGGCTCTTTCCGGTCACGCGTTCGTAGGCCGCGACGTAACGACGCGAGGTAATGTCCAGAATCTCGTCGGGCAGAGGCGGTGGGGGTGGCGTCCGGTCCCACGGCTGAGCCGACAGCCAGTCGCGGAAGGGTTGCTTGTCGAAGGCCGGAGGTACCTGACCGCGCACAATCTCGTCGCTCGGCCACATCCGCGACGAATCCGGCGTGATCACCTCGTCGCAGACCACTAATTCTCCGTCGACGAAACCCAGCTCGAATTTGGTGTCCGCCAAAGTAAGTCCGGCGACGGCCAGGCGTTCACTGGCCCAGGTAAAGAGTCCCTGACAAAGGGTCTGGGCCTGAGCCAGGACCTCGTCGCCGACCAGAGTGGCCGCCGTGGCCAGGTCGATATTGAGATCGTGGCCCTCGTCGGCTTTGGTGGAGGGGGTGAACATCGGGGTGGGGAAAGGATCGGTCAATTCCATGCCGATGGGAGCTGCCATGCCGTGCACGGTCCCCGACACCCGGTATTCGTCGTAGGCCTGACCGGCCAAACGGCCCCGCACGATGCATTCCAGGGGCAGCATCTGCGCCCGACGAACCAGCATGCTGCGCCCGTGCCAGTTGGTCTGCCCTACGAATCCGGGGGCGTAGTCCTCAATGACCGTGGGATCGCAACTCACTAAGGCCGTCGGAACCCGCGAGCCGGCGGAGCTGAGCCAATAGTCGGTGAGGGCCGTCAGTACTCGTCCCTTGTGGACGATCGTTTCGTTCATCACCACGTCGAAGGCGCTCAGACGGTCCGACGCCACCATGAGGAGATGGTCGGGACCCACTTCATAGAGATCGCGGACTTTGCCGCGGTAGAGGTGGCGAGGTGCGAACTCAGTCACGCGGAAAGTTCTCCAGGGCCGTCAAGAAACGACCCCGATGAACGAGGAGTCGCTGCGGGTCGAACGCTTCCGCCGTGCGGGTCGCGCTCAAGGTCACCGCCGGGTCGGCCTCAATCACCGCACGGAAATTGGTCCGCGTGTCGATGGCCGTGCGGGCCGCGGCTTGAACGATGCGATAGGCCTCGTCGCGCGACATACCCGAATCCACCAGGGCCAGCAACACACTCTGGCTGTACACCAAACCCAGGGAATTCACTTCGAGGTTTTCCCGGGCTCGTTCGGGGTGCAGGACCAGGCCATCCACCAGCCCGGTGGCCTTGCGCAACATGTAGACGCAGAGTTGCAGGGCGTCGGGCAAAATGACCCGCTCGACACTCGAGTGCGAAATGTCGCGCTCGTGCCACAGCGCCACGTTTTCCAAACCACTCAGCAAATAGCCACGCAACACGCGGGAAAGTCCACAGAGTCGCTCCGACAAGATGGGATTGCGCTTGTGCGGCATGGCCGAGGATCCCTTTTGACCCTTGGCGAAGGGTTCTTCGGCTTCGCCGACTTCGCTGCGGGCCAGGTGGCGAACTTCCAAAGCAATCTGTTCGATGGTGGTGCCGATGGCACTCAGGGCGTAGAGGAGTTCGGCGTGGCGGTCTCGCGCGATCACCTGCGTGGCCGGAACGGGACGAAGGCCGAGGCGTTCGCAGACCATGTCTTCGACCCGGGGGTCAATGTTAGAAAAGGTCCCTACCGCGCCGGAGAGTTTGCCCACGGCGATGCCGTCGCGAGCGCGCTGCGCGCGCGTGAGGTCACGATCCGCCTGCAAGGCGAACAGGGCGAACTTGGCGCCGTAGGTCGTGGGCTCGGCGTGCATGCCGTGCGTGCGGCCGGTGATGGGCCAGTCAATAGTTTCGTCCGCGCGGCGCGCCAAGGCGGCGCGTAGTTTTTCCACTTCCACCACCACGATGTCCATGGCCACGCTCAGGGTCTTGCACAGTGCGGTGTCCACGACGTCGGAGGAGGTCAGACCGTAGTGAATCCAGGCGCCCTCGGGCTGCCCGATCTTTTCTTGCACCACGTCGACGAAGGCCGCGGTGTCGTGATTGGTGATGGCTTCACGTTCGTCCACCCGACGAACGAAATCGGCGTCCACCACCGGTCGACGCGGGCGCAGCCGTGCCACTTCGTCGGCGGGAATGTGACCCAACTCGGCGAGCGCTTCGGCCACGAGGAGTTCGACTTCCAGCATGGTGTCGAAGCGGTTTTCGTCGGTAAAGAGACGAGCGACGTCAGCGGGTGAGTAGCGAGGAATCATGAAGCCTCCGGGTCATATTTTTGCGCGATATCCGTGCGGAACTGCTGGCCCGCGAATTCGATACGTGACGCGGCGCGATAGGCCAGGGCCCGCGCGCCGTGCAGAGTGTCGGCCATGGCGGTCACGGAGACCACTCGCCCACCGGCAGTCACAAAATGTCCGTCCTCGTTGCGCGACGTTCCCGAGTGAAAGACCGTCACCCCGTCGAGAGCGTCGAGGAGTTGACCCTGGTCATTCAGGCCGGTGATGACGTCGCCGGAGCGCGGCGAGAGCGGATATCCCTCCGCGGCCAGAACCACGGTCACCGCCGCTCGATTCGCACAGACGGGAGCGTGGTGCAGGTCACCGGTGGCGGCGCGATAGAGAAGGTCGTAGAGGCCCTCACCCAGCAGGGGCACCAACACTTGGGTTTCGGGATCACCGAAGCGCACGTTGTATTCCAAGAGCACGGGTCCCTGCGCCGTCAACATGACTCCCGCGTAGAGGACGCCGCGAAAGTTCACGTGACGTCGGCGCAGTTCGCGCAACGACGGGGCGATGATGTCGTCCATCACCCGTTGGACATCGTCGGGGCTCATGCGGGGCAAGGGGGCGAAGGCACCCATTCCCCCCGTATTCGGACCTTCGTCGTTATCGCCGACGCGCTTGAAGTCCTGCGCGGGCACCAGGGGGAAAGCTCGCTGGCCGTCACAGACGACGAGCAGTGAGCACTCCTCTCCCCGAAGGGCTTCTTCGATGATCACGCACTTGCCGGCGTCACCAAAGGACTCACCCGACATCTTGTCGCGCACGTCGGCTTCGGCTTCGGCGAGAGAGTCGGTCACCAAGACACCTTTCCCCGCGGCCAGACCGTCGGTCTTGATCACGTAGGGTGCGCTCTGACGTCGCAAATACGCGATGGCGGCGGCTTCCTCGTGGAAGGTGCCGAAGTTGGCGGTGGGCACTTTGGCCGAGGAGAGAAATTCCTTCAGGTAGGCCTTGGAGCCTTCGAGTTGCGCCCCGTCGGCGTTGGGCCCGAAGACCACTTTGCCTTGGCCCCGCAGCATGTCGGCGACGCCCGCCACCAGCGGGGTTTCGGGTCCGATTACGAAGAGATCGGCCTCGAGTTGAGTTGGGGAGGTCGACACGCAGGGAATGCCCATGGCGGCGATGCCCGGATTACCCGGCGTCACCACCACGTCGCAGGTGGCGCGTAATCCCCAGGCCAGGGCGTGCTCACGGGCACCCGAACCCACGACGACGCAGCGGGTCACGAGGGTCGAACGAATTGCTCGCGGCCGGGACCCACTCCCACCACAGAAATAGGAACGCCGGTGACTTCACTGAGGTAGGCCACGTAGTCACGGGCCGCCTTCGGTAATTGGTCGTAGGTGGTGCAGTGCGTGATGTCTTCACACCAACCCGGAAGTTCTTCGTACACGGGCACCACGTCGTGCAAGACCGACTGGTGATAGGGCGGGTACTCGTAGCGCTCGCCGTTGGCTTCGTAGGCCACGCAGACCTTGATGGTCTCGAGCGTGTCGAGAACGTCGAGCTTGGTCAGCGCAATTTCGCTCAAGGAGTTGAGACGGCGTGCTTGGCGTGCCATCACCGCGTCGAACCAGCCCACGCGGCGGCGGCGGCCCGTGTTGGTGCCGTATTCGTGTCCACGGTCGACGAGGAGTTCGCCGAGTTCGCCGTCGAGTTCGGTGGGGAATGGACCCGCGCCCACGCGCGTGATGTAGGCCTTCGCAATACCCACGATGCGATCGAGGTCGCGCGGTCCCAGACCCGAACCGGTGCAGGCACCGCTGGCCACGGGATTCGAGGAGGTGACGTAGGGATAGGTGCCGTGGTCGAGGTCGAGGAAGGTTGCCTGCGCACCTTCGAGCAAAATACGTTCGCCGCGCGCCAGGGCGTCGTGCACCAAGGTCACCGTGTCCGCCACCATGGGAATAATGCGCGGCGCGAGGTCGTTGAGGTAATGATCGGCGAGTTCGTCGGCGTTAATCGGCAAACGGTTGTAGACGCGAGTGAGCAGGGGATTCTTTTCCATCAAAACCAGATCGAGCTTTTCGCGGAAAATTTTGGGGTCCAAGAGGTCCTGCACGCGAAGTCCAATGCGCGACGCCTTATCCGCATAGGCCGGTCCGATGCCGCGCTTGGTGGTGCCCAAGGCGTTCTTACCCAAGTAGCGCTCGGTCACCCGGTCGAGCTCTTGGTGATACGGCATGATCAAGTGCGCGTTGCCCGACACGACGACCCGGGACACATCAATTCCCTTCGCGGAAAGGGTGTCCAACTCTTTCAGCAATACGGCGGGGTCCACGACCACGCCGTTACCGATGACGGCACGAATGTGTGGGTACAACACTCCCGAGGGAACGAGTTGGAGGGCGAAGGCTTCGCCCTCCACGACGATGCGGTGACCGGCGTTGTGGCCACCTTGGTAGCGCACCACCATGTCCATTTCTCCGGCGAGAAGGTCGGTGAGTTTGCCCTTGCCTTCATCCCCCCATTGGGTTCCAACTACGACGGTGGCGGGCACGGGGCTCCTTTTTTGGGGGAGATGACATCACATCCTACCCGACGCGGACCCGGCCCGACCCTTCCGCCTAGCGGCGAAGGTTATTGCGGGGGTCAAAAATCACGGCCACCGTGGAGGGCACCGGGACGAGATCACGACGATAGTGACGGTGGGTCTCTTCCACGGATGCGCGGGCGCGGTCCGAGAGTTGGGCCAGAGCCGCGCGGGCGACTTCGAGCTCGGCCTCCAGCATCAAAATCCGCTTGACGCCTTCGAGATTAATTCCGGCGTTGGTGAGGTCGTGAATGCGACGGAGCCGCACGAGGTCGTGTTCGCTGTAGCGTCGCGACCCACCGGTGGTGCGCGAAGGATCTAGCAGACCGCCGCGTTCGTAATTTCGCAGGGTCTGGGGGTGCATGCCCGACAATTGCGCCGCCACCGAAATGACGTAGACCGCCCGGAAGGAGGGTTCGGTCACGATTCCACCGTTTCTTTCAGGGTGCTCGCCAGTTTCTCGACCAGGGTGCGTTGCTCTTTGGTGAGCTTCTTCGGCAGAGTCACATTGACGGTCACCAGGAGGTCACCGTGCGCGTTCTTCTTCGAGGCGGGAATACCGCGGCCGCGCACCCGCATCGTCGTTCCGGGCTGCGTTCCGGAAGGAATCTTGAGGTTCACGGGCTCGTCCATGGTCGGAATTTCCACGGTGGTGCCCAACATGGCCTGCGTGGCCGACACCGACACCTTCGTCGTCAGGTGTTGACCACGGCGAGCGAAGTGTGGATCACTGGCGACGTGAATATCAACGAGGAGATCTCCCGCGGGTCCACCACCGCGACCGGGCTCACCCTTGCCGGTCAACTTGATGCGCTGACCGTCTTCCACCCCGGAGGGGATGCGAACCTTGATGCGGCGTGAGGACATTTCGCGTCCCGTACCTTGACACGACGCGCAGGGGGTGACCACGCGACCACCACGCCCATGGCAGGTGGAGCAGGCCTGCGACATAGAGAAGAGGCCTTGATTCGCATTCACCATTCCCTGACCGTGGCAGGTGGGGCAGGTGACGAAACCTCCACCGGGGGCGCCACCACGCCCGCCGCAGGCGCGGCAGTTTTCGTTGGTGGGCAGAGGCACGGTGGTCTCGAGACCGAATACCGCGTCACGGAAATTCAAGTGCAGGGCAGTTTCGACGTCCTCCCCACGTTGCGCGCGCGGACGTCGCTGAGAACCGCCAAAAAAGGTCGAGAACATGTCGTTGGCGTTACCCTGCTGCTGTGGTCCTCCGAAGCCCGCCGCTGCCGGACCCAGGCGGCGCACCTCGTCGTATTCCTTGCGCTGGTCCGGATCACCGACCACGTCATTGGCCGCGGTGATCTCTTTAAAGCGCGCTTCGCTCCCCGGGTTGGTGTCGGGGTGATGTTGCTTGGCCAATTTGCGATAGGCCTTGGTGATTTCTGCGGCCGTGGCCGTACTCGTCACCCCGAGGACCTTGTAGTAGTCCGTATCGAACCACTCACGCTCGGCCATTTAGCCCTTCACTCTCACCATGGCGGGTCGCAAAACGCTGCCCTTCCACTGATACCCGGCACGCAGGACGTCGTCGATGACTTGTTCGCCCCCGTCGCCTTCGATGTGTGCCACCGCGTCGTGAATGGTGGGGTTGAAAGAAACACCGACGGCGTCAATGCGCTCGAGGCCCTGCTTCACCAAGGTGTCGAGGAGAAGTCCTCGGGCCTGGATCAGCGCGTGGGCCTCCGCTGAATCACTGAGCTCGTAGTGACCAAAGGCCAAATCGAGTGCGTCTAAAACGGGAAGCATTTTCGCCACCACGTCGCCGGCCGCGCGCACCGAGACGTCCTCGGCCGTGCGCGCCACGCGCTTGCGGTAGTTCTCGAAGTCCGCCTGCAGTCGCTGCAGAGCGTCTTTGTATTCGTCGCGCTCGCGCTCAGCCTCGACGGGAGCTTCACTGAGGATGTCCTCCACCGTGAGCTCCTCGTCGGGGCTGATGTTGTCATTTTCCTCGGACATCACTAGTCAACGATCTCGGCATCCACGATGTCGTCATCGTTCGGAGTGCCGTTCGCGCCGGCCTCGCCCTCTTGCTGCTGGGCGGCCTGCTCGTACAAACGCTGTCCGAAGGCCTGCGACACGGTGGCCAACTTCTCGGTGGCGTTCTTGATCGCCTCGATGTCGGTGCCGTTGAGCGTGTCTTTGACGTGCGCCAAGGCGGCCTCGACGTCGTCCTTCTCGCTGCCCTGGAAGGACTCGGCTTGGTCCTTCAGCAACTTCTCGGTCGAATACACCAAGCCGTCGGCGCCGTTGCGCACTTCGGCCTCTTCGCGGCGTTGTGAGTCTTCGGCGGCGTGTGCTTCGGCGTCACGAACCATGCGGTCAATGTCGTCCTTGGAGAGCGACGAACCACCGGTGATGGTGATCGACTGGCTCTGTCCCGTTCCGAGATCCTTGGCCGAGACCTGCACGATGCCGTTGGCGTCGATGTCAAAGGACACTTCGATCTGGGGAACGCCGCGCGGGGCCGGTGGGATGCCGACCAGCTGGAACTTGCCCAGGGTCTTGTTGTAGGCGGCCATTTCTCGCTCACCCTGCAAGACGTGAATCTCCACGCTGGGCTGCGAGTCATCGGCCGTGGTGAAGGTCTGTGACTTCTTGGTGGGGATGGTGGTGTTGCGCTCGATGAGCTTGGTCATCACGCCACCCTTGGTCTCAATACCCAGCGAGAGGGGAGTCACGTCCAGGAGCAAGATGTCCTTGACGTCACCCTTCAGTACACCGGCCTGCACGGCGGCACCGACGGCCACCACTTCGTCCGGGTTCACGGTCTTGTTGGGCTCCTTGCCGGTCACGCGCGTGACGAGCTCTTGGACGGCCGGGATACGCGTCGATCCGCCGACCATGATGACGTGGTCAATCTTGTCGAGGGTCAGGCCGGCGTCCTTGATGGCTTGATCGAAGGGCTTGCGGCAACGCTCGACCAAGTCCGCGGTGAGTTCGTTGAACTTAGAACGGGTGAGCTTGAGGTCAAGGTGCTTAGGGCCGTCGGCGGTCGCGGTGATGAAGGGCAGGTTGATCTGCGTCTCTTGCACCGTGGACAGTTCAATCTTGGCCTTTTCGGCGGCTTCCTTGAGACGCTGCACGGCCATCTTGTCGTTGGCCAGATCGACACCCTCTTGATCCTTGAAGGTCTTTACCAACCAGTCCATGACGGCGTCGTCCCAGTCGTCGCCACCGAGCTTGGTGTCACCGGCGGTGGACTTCACTTCGAAAACCCCATCGGCAATTTCCAACACGGAGACGTCGAAAGTTCCTCCACCGAGGTCGAAGACCAAAATGGTCTGCTCCGCGGGACCCTTGTCGAGGCCGTAGGCCAGAGCGGCCGCGGTGGGCTCATTCACAATGCGCAGTACTTCGAGACCGGCGATCTGACCGGCTTCTTTTGTTGCGGTGCGCTGGGCGTCGTCAAAGTAGGCCGGCACGGTAATGACGGCCTGGGTAACGGTGTCACCCAAATAGGCCTCGGCGTCGCGCTTGAGCTTCATCAAGATGCGCGCGGAGATCTCCTGCGGCGTGTACTTGGTACCGTCAATGTCCATGGTCCAGTTGGTACCCATGTGACGCTTGACCGAACGAATGGTGCGATCGGGGTTGGTGATGGCTTGGCGCTTGGCCACTTCACCGACGAGAACCTCGCCGGTCTTGGAGAAGCCAACCACCGAGGGGGTGGTGCGGTTTCCTTCCGCATTGGGGATAACGACGGGTTCGCCCGCCTCTAAAACACTGACCACCGAGTTGGTGGTTCCGAGGTCGATTCCGACTGCCTTGGCCATGTCATGCACTCCTTAACTGGAGGAATCCCAGTACTTCTGGGGATTTCCCTTGATTATGGATAGAATACCATTCTTTACAAGGTGCGTGTCAAGTTTTTTATCAACAGCATTGACAAAGATGACTTTCTTTCTAGAATTCGAGCAGACTCCAACCTTTTTACCTTGATTTAGATCTACCCTATGTCAAAACTTTACCGAAAATGGTATAGTTATGACATCACTTCACGGTTACAAATTCCGTGCTGCTCCCAGAAGGGGTCGACAACATGGTCACCTATCGAGATCGGGCCTGGGGAATTGCTGTTCATCAACACGGCTACATCACCACCCAAGATGCGGCGGCGGCCGGCATTCCGGGTATCGAGCTCGCAAAAATTGCCTCCCGGGGTCGCTTGGCCCATGTTGCTCGTGGCCTGTATCGATTCAACGAGTTGCCACCAACCAAGTTCAGTCAGTACTACGAAGCAGTCCTGCGCTTAGGCGGTGATGCTCATCTCGTAGGTGATGGCGTTCTCGCCCTTCATGATCTAGCCCTCGTAAATCCTCGATCCATCCGTGTCGGAACGTCCAAGCGAATTCGTAGCGCTCTACCTGATTGGATTAGCCCACAAGCATCGAGTGAGCGGAGGGAAGATTTCCAACTCTTCCAATTGATTCCTTGCTCTTCTGTTGCCCGCGCAATACGCGAGGCGAGACCGTACGTAATGAAGGAGCGATTAATCGACTCCCTTCCCAAAGCCGTGTACGAGGGACTTCTCGACGAACGCGAAGCCCAACGACTAGAAATCGAATTGAAAGAGAATCTCTATGAGTGCACCCAGTGATCGCACTCCACCCCGTCACTCCGATGCGATCCGGCAGCGACTTCTCGCACAGTTAGACGTTGGCGACCTGCAGATTCGCCGGCACTTGCAGCTCATGGCCAATGTGGTCGTAGCCCAAATGTTGCCCGGAGGGGTAGTTAAGGGCGGTACCAGCCTCAGCGTGCGGCTCGGCAACAGAGCCTCACGTTCGTCGGCCGACTTGGATGTCACCAGAGAACCAACAGTTTCTGAAGACGAATACTTTGAGCGACTTCAGATCGAACTCACCAGAGGCTGGCACGGCTTCCATGGTCGCGCGATTCGCCTTAAGCGGGCTAGCCCCGCTCACGTTCCGTTCAACTACCGCGTGCTACCAATCAAGGTTGTTCTCACCTACCAGTCAAGTGAATTTCAAAATGTCATTTTGGAATTGGTGCGCGACGAAGTGGGGAGCACCCTCGCGCCTTCTGTACAAATCGCCAATGAGGTGTGTGAGCTGTTCGAAATAGTCGGCTTGGAGCGGCCACGGCCCATCGCGCTCATTTCTATCGAGCACCAAATAGTTCAGAAGCTCCATGCCTGCACGACACCTCATATCGACGGGACCAACGACCGTGCCCACGATATCGTCGATATCCAACTACTGGCAGCAGACACGACGATTGATTTCACACAGATAGACGAGATTGGACGACGGCTATTCACTCTTCGAGGACAAGGAATGTGGCCGCCGACAGTCCAAATCTTTGCGTCGTGGCCCCAGCTCTATGACAATGCTGCTCGCGGCCTACCCGTGCGGCCATTGTCGGAAGCAATCGACTGGTTGAATGGTTTATTGCGTCAAGTGACCACTTGACGCTTGCTCCCGTAGATGGCGAGGACAGCCTCCGATAACTACTCTGGGTATATGCCAGAACTCATACTTCTCCGCCACGGCCAGTCCGAATGGAATGTCGCCAACCTCTTCACTGGGTGGCAGGACGTGGATCTCACGAGCCAGGGGGAAGAAGAAGCCCGCCAGGCGGGAATATTGCTGCGCGACGCGGGGGTCGATCTCCGCGTCCTCCATACTTCCCTTCTGACCCGTGCGATTCGCACCTCCGAGATCTGTGTGCGTGCTGCGGGCCGTTCGTGGATCTCCGTCAACCGGTCGTGGCGCTTGAACGAACGCCACTACGGGGATCTCACCGGGAAGGATAAGAAGCAAACGGCCGAGGAGTTCGGCATGGACCAACTCAAGTTGTGGCGCCGCAGCTACGACGTGCCACCGCCACCCATGCCCGAGGGTGACCCTCGCCTCTCGAGCGATGACCCTCGCTACCGCGATGTTCCCGCACACCTTCTGCCGCGCACTGAGTGTTTGGCCGACGTGGTGGAACGAGTCACCCCCTACTTTGCGCAGAACATCCTGAACGACTGCACGGTCGAAGCCAGCCGTGGGGGCGCGGTGCTCGTCGTGGCGCACGGGAATTCACTACGCGCCATACGAATGATCGTGGAACACATCTCGCAGGACGACATCGCCGAACTAGAGATTCCCACTGGTATTCCGTATCGCTACCTGCTCGACGACGACTTTTCCATTCGCGAAGCCGGCTATCTCGGCGATCCCGAAGCGGCCGCCACGGCGGCGGCCGCCGTCGCGGCGCAGGCCGGTTAAGTCCGCTTCATTCCTCGGCGACTCATCACCAGGCTGCCAATGGCGGCGGCGGCACCCAGCAAGAAAATCAGAGTTCCGAACACAAAGACCTGTGGCGGCACGCCCATGCGCGTCGCCCCGTAGACCCAGACCGGGAACGGCAGTGTTGTTCCCGCAACAAAGTTAGAAACAACGAAGTCATCGAGCGACAGCGCAAAGGCCATCATCGCGCCGGCCAGCACGCCCGGCATAATCATCGGCAAGGTGACCAAGCGAAAGGTCGTCAGTGGTGTGGACCCGAGGTCGCCGGCGGCCTCTTCGAGATGACGGTCAAATCCCTGGAGTCGGGCACGCACCGTGACGGTGACGTAGGCCAGTGAAAAAACGGCGTGGCTGATCAGCAGGGTCGTGAAACCACGGGCGATGTGATAACTCGCGAACATGCCGAGCAAGGAAGCGCCCATGACGATTTCGGGTGCGGCAATATTCATAAACAGCGTCTGGTCAACAATGCGCCGGCCCCGGAACTTCTTGCCTTCATACCGCACGAGCGCGAGGGCCAGCAGGGTGCCGACGATGGTGGCCACGATGGTCGAGGCCACGGCCAAGCGAATCGAGAGCCAGAATGATTCGGGCAATCCCACGATGTGCGTGAGCTCGCGATACCACCGCAGCGTGCCACCGTTCCACTGAAAGGAAACCTGCGGGCGGCCGGCAAGGACGTCATTGAAACTAAAAAAGACCATGCCGATAATCGGGACCAGCAGGTAGGCCAGGAGCAACCAGGAGTAGAGGCCGAGCCAACGGCCACGGGTGGATCTCATACAAAGTCCCCGATTGACTTAGAGCCCAGGAGGCGGCCGTAGATCACGATACCGATAAGAGAAATTCCCATCACGATCACGGAGAGGGCGGAGCCGGCCGAGAAATCATTATTGACGAGGAAGAGATTTTGAATCACCGTTCCCACCATGGTGTTGCCGAAGCCACCGAGGACCTGCTGATTCACGTAGTCACCAAAGGCGGGAATAAAGGTCAGCAAGAAGGCCGCAAAAATTCCGGGGGCACACAGTGGTAGCACGACTCTGCGGAAGGTGGTGATGCGACCGGCGTACAGGTCGTGGGAAGCCTCCAGCAGAGCCGGATTGAGTCGTTCGAGCGACACGTAGAGCGGGAGCGCGGTGAAGGGGAGGAAGTTGTACGCCAGGCCCGCGATGACCGCACCCGTCGTGCCGAGTATCTGATAGTCACTCGAGACAAGGTGCAGAGCTTGCAGACTATGGACGACCAGACCATCGGACGAGAGCAGGAACTTCCAAATCACCGTTCGGATAACGAAGGAAACGAAAAACGGCACGAGCAGCATGATGAGAAAAAAGTTCTTCCTTCGACCCGCGTAGAAGGCAATCCAGTAGGCGATGGGAAAACTCAGTACGAGATCAATCACGGTGGCGATGGCGGCGTAGGTCACACTGCGAAAAATGATGGTGGAGGAATTCGTCCACGCATCACTGAGCGATGACCAGTGCCAGGTCATGACGCACACGCCGGTAGCCGGATTGCACTCCTGCAATGCTTTGACCAACATCAGCGCCAGCGGGATGAGGAAAAATACCGCGAGCCAGACAATCGCGGGCAAGCCCAAAAGGTACGGGGCTAGCCGGCCAACGAGCCGTTCTCGACGTCTAGCTCCGCTCACGAACCGTTAGGAATACCAGCGAACTGCTCGTTCCACGTTTCAATCTCACCTTGCGTTTTGAACGCGTAGTAGGTCTTGAGTTTGTAGGCCGAGGTGGGGAAAACCTCAGGGGCTGCCGCAATGAGGCTGGCCGCTACGCCGATGTCCTTTTTCAGGTTGGTCATCGTCGTGGTCTGCCACCCGGCCGCGGGCGAGGTCAACTTGGCTTTGGCGGTCGGCACGGGCGTGATGTAGTTCACGTAGTAGGCCAACACGGCGGCCACGGCGGGATCGTAGAAAAAGTCAATCGCCGTCATCGCGTCGCGAGGGTGCTCGGCGCCCTTGGGAATACACATGTTGTCGGTCCACAGCAGTACGCCTTCGGTGGGGTTCATCAACTTGAGATTCTTGTTGCCGCCGATTCGCGCCTGGAAGACGTCACCGGAGTACACCTGGCCCACCCAGAGGTTGCCTTGCTTCAGCTCACTGATGATGTCGTTTCCGTAATAGGCCTTGACCAAACCGCTGTCGCGCTGTTGGCGGAGCTTGGTAGCGGCGGCCGGCCAATCGGCGGGGGTGGAAGTGGCGGGATTCTTGCCGAGGGCCAAGAGGGCCAAGTTGCCGAGCTCAATGGGGTCGCTGAGCATGCCCACGCGACCACGAAGCTTGGCCACGTTAGATGACGAGGTGTCAAAGGCCATCTTGAGTGAGCTGGTATTCGTTGACACTTTAGAACTGTTGTAGGCCAATGAGGTCATGCCCGACTGCCACGGGATCAGTCGCTTGGCGCTGTTGGCGTAGACCGCCTTCGCCGACGTACTGGCGTACTTCTTAAAGTTAACCAAAGCAGCGTCATCGAGTGGAGTTAAGTAGTTGCCATTCAGCAAGTAGCGAAGGCCCACGGCGTTGTCCGTCATGACGATGATGTCATAGCCAATGGAACTTTCGGACTGAAGACTCGGACGAATCTGTTGGTAGAAGGTCGGGTTGTCCTCAATCACTTCGCTGTAGGTCGTCGTGATGCCCTTGGAGGTCTTGAGGTAGTCCAGGCTCGGGTGACGACCGTTGTACGAGTCGATGTAGTACGGCCAGTTAGCGAAGTTCAAGAGACCAGTCTTGGTCTTACCTTTCCACCATGCGGCGTCACCCACGGCCGCTCCCGCGACGGAGGGAAAGAGCAGCGACGCGGCGCCGGCGACGGCACCCGCCTGTAGCACCTGACGTCGGCTCAATCGAGGCGACAAGAGTCCTCGCATAATTGCGGGATCGATGTTCTCGGGAAATTCGCTCATGATGATTCTCCTTCTGGAGACAGGTCTCCGCTTAGTTGTACGACGAAAGAGTGTTCCACGGGCCAGGTGAGAAGAACTTCTTCTCCACTCCGAGGAGCGTGGGTCTGCCCCGAGTTCTGAGCGTAGACCACAAATTCCTCACCCTGTGGGGCGGCCACGACGTACTGATTCCCCACGCCCATAAAGGTCGAGATCAGCACGCGCCCGGTAAGGGAATTCTCATCGGCGGCCACCCTGTCGCCCAGGGCCCGAATCTGAATCTTTTCGGGTCGTACCCCACATTTGACCGCGCCCGTGAGTCCCGGGGGGAGTCGGTGGGCGGGGCTGCGAAATGTGCCGTGTGCGTGGTGCGCCAGTGCCACGTCGCCCGTGCCACGTTCCAAGGTGGCTGCCACGAGATTGGAGGCTCCCAGGAAAGTGGCCACGAACTCCGTGGATGGTTGATCGTAGACGTCACGGGGTGACCCAAGGCCCTCAATTCGGCCGCGGTTCATTACCACAATCCGATCCGACATGGTCATGGCTTCTTCTTGATCATGCGTGACGTAGAGGAAGGTGATGCCCACTTGGCTTTGAATACGCTTCAACTCCAGTTGCATGGTCTTGCGCAATTTGGCGTCCAGGGCCGACATCGGCTCGTCCAGTAACAAGAGCTGAGGTTTATTGACGAGCGCGCGCGCGAGGGCTACTCGCTGTTGTTGACCCCCGGAAAGTTGATGGGGCTTGCGCTCACCACGGCCTTCAAGATCAACCAGCGTCAACATTTCGTCGACGCGGAGTTTCGCTTCGGACTTCGATACGCCTTTGCGTCGAAGACCAAAGGCAATATTGTCCGTCACGCTGAGATGCGGGAACAGAGCGTAGGACTGGAAGACGGTGTTGACGTCGCGCTGATGCGGTGGCAAGTTGGTAACGTCGCGGTCCCCGAAATAGATAGATCCCGCCGAGGGCTCTTCGAAGCCCCCGAGCATGCGCAGGGTGGTGGTTTTCCCGCAGCCGGACGGTCCCAGCAGGCTCAGAAACTCACCGCCCGTAATCTCCAGCGTGAGATTGTCGACCGCAACCACGTCGTCAAACTTCTTGGTGACGTTCGCCACCCGTACGTTGATCTGCTGGCGCGTGCCGGTTGAGGTCACGGTCATCGGTATCCCCACATCATCGTCACCTTACAACGATGAGGGGGATGACCGCGTCCCTCTTTCTCGACGCCCTACAGGGCGTCATTCCCTCGTTCATTCGTCCGTACCCGCACCACGGTCTCCACAGGAATCACCCAGACCTTGCCGTCACCGATCTTGCCGGTGTGGGCCGAGGCCACGATGGCGTCGACTACTTCGTCGACCTGGTCATCCGAGACCAGTACTTCCATGCGGAGCTTGGGGACGAAGTCGATTTCGTATTCGGCGCCGCGGTAGACCTCGGTGTGTCCGCGTTGGCGTCCGAAACCTTGCGCTTCGGTGATGGTCATTCCGGCGATACCCATGGACTTGAGACGTTCCTTCACGTCATCGAGTTTGAAGGGCTTCACGATAGCTACGACGAGTTTCATTAGATATTCCTTTTCTCTTTAGCGTGACAGCGAGCTAACGCGCTCGGCGAAAGTTTCGGTCGGGAAGGCCTCTTCATCGTGGATGGCGAGGTCGCCGACTTCCAGGGTGTTGTCGTCTTCCCGCAGTCCGCCGAGGACGAACTTCACGAAGTAGAAGATGACCGCGGTCGCCACGGCGGTAAAGCTGATCACCCACACGGCAGTCAGGAACTGCTCCCACAACTGGTGGAAGGAGTGGGTGTAGAACCACCCACCCACCGAGAAGCTGCCCGCTGCGTTGAAATCCTTGCCCGTCACGCCGTAGGTGGTCATGCCGGGATCGGCCAAAACTCCCACCAACAGACCACCGACTAATCCCGCGATGCCGTGGGTGTAGACCACGCCCAATGAATCATCGACTCGACTGAAGGGACGAATACGGGACAGGTAGTTCCACGAGACCCAGACCACCGAGGAGGCGATGAGCCCCACCAAGATGGCGCCCAGTCCGTTCACCCAACCAGCCGAAGGTGTAATAGCCACCAGACCACAGAGCATTCCGTTGATAGCTCCCAGGAACGCCGGCTTCTTGGACTTCGAGAAGAGCATGTCCATCACCACCCAGGTCACCACGCCCACGGCGGTAGCCACGTTGGTGTTCAGCACGGCCGACGACGCGTCGGCACCGGCGTAGTAGGTGGCGCCACCGTTAAAGCCGTTCCAACCCATCCACAAGATGCCGGCGCCAATGGCCACCATCATCATGTTGCTGGGCACCGTGGTGCGGTCACGCTTGAGACGTGGCCCCAAGATGGCCGCGCCGACGAAGGAGGCCACTCCGGCGGAGAGGTGAATGACGTAGCCCCCGGCGTAGTCCACCGCGCCCTTTTGGGCGAAGAAACCACCACCCCACACCAAGGCGGCGTTGATGCAGTAGACGAAGGTGATCCACAGCGGGACGATCAACAGCCAGGCCTTAAACTTCAAACGACCCAGGAGTCCTCCCAAGAACAAGAGCGGAGTAATCGCCGCGAAGGCGAACTGGAAGTACGAGAAGGTCGCCGTGGGAAAGTGAAAGGGAACCAAGGTATTGGCGCCCGACACCGTTTGGTTCTGCTCGGCGAAGTGGCTCAGCAGTGGGTGGGGAACTCCCACGAAACCACTCCAGAACGAACCCGTCGCTCCCAAGTGCGCTTGCGGTCCGAAGGCCATGTTGTAGCCGTAGAGCATCCACACGATCAGGGTCAGCGAGAAGCCCATGAACACCATCAACATGGTGTTCACGATCCACTTCTTCTGCACGAGGCCGCCGTAGAGCACGGCCACGGCCGGGATACTCATGAGGCCGACCAGCGTGGCCGAGACCAACTGCCAACTGTTATCGCCAGGGTTTAACCACTGTGCGTAGGGGATATTGGTGACGAGGAATGTCACAAGCCGCTCCTTTTCTCACTACATCGAGAGGGCGGCGCTGACCTCAGGTTCCGAACCATTGTGCCGGACCCATGTTGCCGAACCGTTATCGCAGTGTTTCAGAAATGTGAACTTGAAACGGGCTCATTCACCCGCGACGGGAGTGGGCGCGGGCGCCAGCGACTTCTCGAAGACCTGGCTGATGTCCATCACCGCGACGTCATCGCCCTTGCCGTTGGCCTTCACCGCGTCGTCCAGCATGATCATGCAGAAGGGACAGGCGGTGGAGACAATGTCGGCTCCGGTTTCTAAGGCTTCGTTGGTGCGGTTCATGTTCACGCGCGTGCCGATGTTTTCTTCCATCCACATGCGCGCGCCACCGGCACCACAGCAAAAGCCCTTCTCGCGACAACGACCCATTTCGACGTTCTTCACTCCGGGAATGGCGTCCAGCACGTTGCGGGGCTCGTCGAACACGCGGTTGTGTCGGCCCAAGTAGCAGGGGTCGTGATAGGTGATGGTGACGTTCTTCTGCGGTTCCCAGAGCATGCGGCCCGCGGTCAAGCGACCGACACTCACCAGGTGACTGAGCAGCTCGGCGTGGTGAATCATTTCGTAGTCACCACCGAGGGCGGGGTACTCGTTTTTCATGGTGTTGAAGCAGTGCGGGCACGACGCCACAATTTTCTTCGCCCCCACGGAGTTCAAGGTCTCGATGTTGGCCTTGGCCATCTCTTGGAACAGATACTCGTTACCCATGCGACGCGCGGGGTCACCGGTGCAGGATTCACGCGGGCCGAGCACGGCAAACTTCACGCCGGCCCGGTGCAACATGCGGGCGGTCGACTCCACCTGCTTGCGACCACGCTCGTCGAGCGAACCGGCACAGCCCACCCAGTAGAGGTATTCCACGTCGTCGGGGATGGTGTCGGTGACCACGGGAATTTCGAAGTCCATGGACGCAATCCAATCGCCACGCTTGGCTTGACCGAGACCCCAGGGATCCCCCTGGTTTTCCATGTTGCGCAGCAACAAACTGGCCTCCGAGGGGAAGCGTGATTCCATCAAGACTTCGTAGCGACGCATGTCGATGATGGCGTCCACGTGTTCGATGTCGACCGGGCACTGCTCGACGCAGGCGCCACAGGTGGTGCACGACCACAACACGTCGGGATCGATGACCGACGGCAGCAGAGTTTCGGAACTGGCATCGCCCGTCAGCAGGCGATCGGCCGAGGCGAACATGTTGTCGCGCAGGCCCATGATGAGGAGCTTCGGGCTCAGTGGCTTGCCGGTGTTCCAGGCGGGGCATTGACTCTGGCAACGGCCACATTCGGTACAGGTGGAAAAGTCCAGCATCTGCTTCCACGTGAAGTCTTCGATGTGGCCCACACCGAAGACCGTGTCTTCGGTGACATTTTCCATGTCCATGTCGGGGGTCTTGTCCAGACCACCGAGGGCGCGCGGGCGGCGCGAGAAGGAGATGTTCAAGGGAGCCAAGAAGATGTGGAGGTGCTTGGAATAGGAGACAAACACCATGAAACCGGCGATGACGCCCACGTTGGCCAGCAAGAACACCACTTCGAGCACCGCGTTGATGCCCAGACCCAGGGCGCCCAAGGCCTTGGCGGTCAGCAGCGACGCGAAGGCCCACGAAGACGTGTCGTTCTGATAGATCGCCGCGGTGGGGCCGTGGCCGTGAACAACACCGACGTGCTGGAAGGGAAAGTGGCCCGTGTTGATTTGCGCGCCGCGGTAGACGAGCAGGGTCACGATGACCATGGAGATCATGAAGAGCACCAGCCAGGCGGCGCCCAAGTGGCTGCCGTAGAAACGACTCGTGCGTTCCTTGCGCTGGGGGGCGTTTTTGATGCGAATCACGCTGAAGACCAGCAGTGAGCAGAGCACCGCGGTGGCGAAGAAGTCTTCAAGAAAGGCCAGCCAATTGTCCTGACCGATCAAGGGAATGTGAAAGTCACGGTTAAAGAGGGCACCGTAGGCCTCGAGAATCGTGGTGAGCAGAACAGTAAAGCCCCACATGGTGAAAAAGTGAGCCAGACCGGGAACGGTCCATTTCAGGAGCTTGCGCTGGCCGGCAACTTCAATGACTTCCGCACCGACGACTTCCTTGGTACGACGCACGCCCTGCCAGGTGCGATCCGCGCTCTTGCCGCTGCGGATCAGCTTCGAGAGCCAGAAAAAGCGCCGCCCGGCGATACCGAAACATACGACGGTGGTGAGTAGGCCGATAATGATGCGTGCCAGCACTTCGTCTCCTATGGCTTGTGGGTCAGATTCGACCGACGTTCTTTACGGTTGGGGGAAATTCTCGTTGTAACGACTAGGGGTAGGTCCGCGCTGACCGTGATACTTCGAACCAAGACCCGACGAACCATAGGGCCGGTCGGCGGGAGTGGTCATTTCAAAGAAACTGATTTGGCCAATCTTCATTCCTGGATACAAAGTAATTGGGAGGTTCGCCACGTTGGACAGTTCCAGCGTGATGTGACCCGAAAAGCCGGCGTCAATGAAACCGGCGGTGGAGTGGATCAGTAGCCCCAGCCGACCCAGAGAGCTCTTCCCCTCCAAGCGGCCTACCAAATCGTGCGGCAAGGAGACCACTTCCGTCGTCGAACCCAAGAGAAACTCACCCGGGTGGAGGATTAAAGGCCCGTCAGGACCGATATCCACCATTTCGGTTAAGTCAGAAAGGTCGTCCTTCACGTCGATGACGCGGCGGGAATAATTGCGGAAGACGCGAAAGAGTTGGTCCACATGGAGATCCACCGACGAAGGCTGAATACAGCCTTCCTCGAGAGGTTCAATACCGATTCGCCCAGTGGCGAGGGCTTCTTTGATTGATCGGTCCGAGAGCACCATGACGCAGCCACGATACTCCATTGCCAAAAGCTTCCAACTGACCTCGGCCACAATCCCCACCGGCTCCCGAGGCCTGTTCCGCAGGGGCATAGAATGAAGTTCGTTCGCGGGCGTAGTTCAGCGGCAGAACATCAGCTTCCCAAGCTGAGAACGCGGGTTCGATTCCCGTCGCCCGCTCCAACGTAAACCGGCACTTTCCCCTGTAAATAAAGGGGATTGAGACTTTCCGTGAACACTCAATGGATTCCTCAAAAGTCCAATTTGAGGCGCCCGAAGGTGCCCAAAACGAGTTGAGGCGCCCGCGAGGCGCCCGAAATGCGACCTCAGCACAGCCCCTCTGCCTCCATGCTTTGACACGAGCGACTTAAGATCCACTTCATGCGTTACTGGTGGGTAAGCCACAACCAAACCTTCGAACACGAAGTTCATGGTGGCTTCCTGTGGTCGCCTCAAACCAAGCCAAATGGCCACCGTAACTACTTCTACGACACAATGGAGCAGGCCAGCCCAGGTGACATCGTCTTTTCATTCGCCAAGTCTCACCGCAAGCGACGCCAGCGGGCACTTGGCAAGTTCACCCCAGTCGAGTTTGAGGAACTCCACCGATTGTTAGAAGCGGCATAATCATCTCAACAGAAACCGGAAACTAAAGCTTCAGCAGTCCCGACCTCCAGCATCTCCAACTTGAAGATGCTTCAAGTTCCATTGCGACAAAGGCAATAGTGACATTCATTCTTGACTGCCTACTCATTGTGCTCGCATCGCCATTCCGCGCATTGCGTGTCGCTCGTCCCCTGATGATTCTTCGCCGTATGGCGGTCGCCACTGAAAAGGAGCCCAACTGGAGATCTCCACTCCTCTCACGGGAGTCATTTCTCGTATTACAGCTTGGCGTATTGCTGATTTACTCACTCGGTTTGGTGGTGTTGTCGATTGGCGATCTCATCTACAACGCAGAACGACACACCATGCTTCCAGATTCAATGCACTTAGCCGAGTGGATTTCCACGAATGGAGCTGGCACACCGGTGTTTGAACATCTTTCATCGGCAATCTGGTACAGCGTTCAGACGGTAACGCTCGTCGGTTCGGGGAGCGACCCCCTCACGCTGCAAGGGCGAATCTATTCAGTCCTCTTACTCTTCATGGGATTGGGGATTGTCGGTCTCTTCGGCATGCTGTTCCAGAGAATCTTTGGCATGTCCTTTCTGCCGAAGCACGTGAACCATAAGCGGCTTCTCGAAGACGGCAGTCCCTAGAGAAGTAGCACTAGTGACTTCGTCAGCTACTTGGCGTCGGGGAAGGCATTCAATGAATCGGGTCGAATACGGCTCGTCATCTGAACGGTGCCTACAATAACTGTCGGTGGCCTGGAGGAAGCATCACCGGTAAGGGCAATATTGCTCCCGTCCCCGAATCGGAAATTTGATACCAGCTCGGATCTCTCTACCTTGCCACCGGGAATCCAGTGCGAGTGCAGAAGTGATCCTGTTTGATCTAAATCAGCTTCCAAGAAGTTGACACTGTCAACGAGTTCGCTCATTCCATTGGGTGATGTGAATGCCACTCCGTCGCAAAAGTCAGTGACGGAGGTCAACTGCATTGATTTCGAAAGCCGTGCCAGGAGTGGAGCGCTACCTTGGTGACTCAGAACTTCACGCAATGACGCGAAATATAGCTTCCTCGGAGAAGCAATGTCCGTGCTGGTGTTGCCTTCAATTTGAGCAGTCGTGAGCTCTTCCGCAGCCCCAACTTTCACCCGTAGGTCCTCAATCACTTCGGAGCGAAGTTCGTTGAAGCGTTGATTTAGCCAGCCAACCGAAAAGAGCTCCCGGCGGAAATTACCTGTGAGGCGAATCATGTCCTCTTCCGAGATTTGAGCAGTCCCAAAGGCAATCGACTCAGGGAATTTGAGATCAGTAGCGGCGAGAGGTGTCGTAGAGGTGACTTGGAACTCAAATGGATGATGAGCAGCCAGTCCAACAACTGCCGACCAGTCGTCAAACTCATTCAGGCGGCGAGCAAGTTTTTTAGAGGCTGAAAGAAAGTGGGCCTCTTCTAAGACCTCATTCACTCGTACTCGAGCCCGTTCCATCTTTTTTCTCGAGTACTCATTTTGGATCTTTACGCTCTTCCAAATCGACAGAGCGAGCAGGAGCGGCGACAGCAGAATCACCAGCAATCCCAGGATGACGAGATACCAACGGAAGCTGAGGTGCAGCGCGTTGGCGAGCAGCGCGAAGGCGACAACAAGTCCAACGGTGAATGTTGGTACGTACATAGTGCGCAAGGCCGAAGTCACGATGAGCGTAGGTCCTGTCACCAGGGCTGCCAACAGCAAGTATCCAAGCCATCCGCGCACGGTGTGGTGCGTGAAGAATGCTCCGTAAGCCGCCAAGGCAAGAGAGAGCAAAATGCCTCCGAACGTGCCACGGACAGTACGAGTGATCTTTCGAGTTATGCGCTCTGCCTCGGCTTGCTCCTGAGCAATCTGTGTCTCGACTGCTTCACTCCCCTCCTCGGCGCGCTTCGTTTGAATTTGCTCAACACGGGCAGTGGAGTTATTCATCGATGCTTCAATACGTTGCCGAATGGCCTGGGTCAGGTTGAGTAACGCTGGAGCTGACGGAGGAGCTGCATCAGAAACGTCAGGCTTGGGCTCCGTGGCAGCGCTTTCACTTTCCACTAACGGGTCAGCAGCAATTTCACTGGGGTACGGAATAATCATCTGACGGTTTGCGGATGAGATGAAGAGCTTGTCCGTAACCAGTTGGGTCCCAGAGTTTTGATGGCCGTCCAGGAGGCCTAGCGCCAAGTTTCGGTAGGCAGTCCAGATGGGAGAGACATCAGGCTCGGGAAGCCGGTCGATATTTTGTGAAAGTTCTTCGGCAATCTTGGGATTGGGTTTGGCCGACTCTCCGAGCTCTCGCCAGCGAACTACTTCGATGTTGCCATTTGGCACGAGTCCCTCAACACGTGCGGCCAAGTGGTCGTAATACGAACCCAGGAAGTTATCAACTAATTCGGCGGGCCGAAGAACAAGTTGCTGCAGCGCTTGATTGATGAGTGCGCGAATGGCCTGCAGCAACTTTTGTTTGCTCTTTTCGGTGCCCAGCGGCGGCAAGAGATTTGGCTCCCCCGACTGAATCTCGGGAAAGTTCGCCACAAAGGAATCAGCCATCGACGGTATGTAGGTAGCCAGCGAGGTGCGTTCAAACTGTGCCTGATCAGGGTTGGGGTATTCCTGTCGTCCAAACTCAGCACTTGCTTCGTCGATGACGCTCGTCACCAGAGTTGGGAACTGCACCATACGGACGAAACTGCGATATAGAAAGAGCATGTCAGGTGTTCCCTGCAAGCCCTCGCTCATGATCTTGTCAATTGCCGCCACAGCGGTAATTGACATCTGATCATGATTGGGTGTAACCCAAAGACCACACAGCGAAACCAGTCCCGCAGCGACGTGACTCGCAAAGAGTTCGATGTTGAGATGCCCAATAGGCGAAGTGGGTCGAATCCGGTCTTCAGGCACGAGGAAGAATCGTGCACTCCAGGTGTCATCTACATCAATTGAGAATTGCGTTACGGGACTATCAGTCGCCAGGACAGTCGCCTTCTGAAATTTCTGACTCGAATCGGCAAAACGTAGGACAACATCCCAGACCTCTTCGGCAGCTCTTTTTCCCACCTGAGTACCCGAATCTTGTCGTCCGAGGCAGACTTGGATAACCATTGGAATCTCGTTCAGGGTATCCAGCATCTGTTCCAAATTGAGAGTGGTGGCGCCACTCGGGTTCACCCTGACGATCTCCACTGGCCCTGCACCTACGTCATCACCACCTAGTGCCACGTACAGAGGCTCGATAAATCCATTGGTAGACCAGTTTGTCAACCGCTCAAGAATCTGTCGAGAATCGGGTGAGTCGGTGAACGCAAAAATGCGAACCATTATCGAGGAACGCTTTCCGACGCATCCGACTGCATGACTTCGTCTTTCAACTGAATGAGGGCTTGGTTAATTTGCTCACGAAGTTCCCATTCTCGATCAGCTTCAGCAACATTGTCGAGTGTGTACACCTTCTCCAAAATTAAACCATGGAAGTTCAACCGACTATCGAGGTACTCCGTGAGAGCCTTAACTCGCTCTTCGCGTGTTGCCAGTCCAGTCAAGGCTGAATACGGCTCTAGGGAGGGAGAGGCCATTTCTGCACCCTCGATTTGTCCGGTCTTTAGCCAATTGCGAAGAATTGCTGGCTGTGTACCGAGCTCTGCCAATCGGGCATACGGATCCAACCACCCAGAGTTGATGACTACGTAACCAAGAATCATCGACTCTAGGAGCGCTGGGAGGACTTCACCTTCGTCAAGGCTCGTGGCCATCGTGCGAGCACCCCTCAAAACCGAACTAGGGAATCCCCAGTAATGGCCATCGCCGGCCGGTGCAACGGGATCAAAAATCCGAATTGCCGAGTGGCCATTCTTGGCAGTAAACGTTTCGATGTCTACGGGTGGAATCAGCCCAAGGGCTCGAGCAATCGTCCAACCCTTAATCATCCTGATTACTACCTCGTCAGCGACCGGGATGAATGACGGGAGGGGTCGGGCACGACGAAGCTCGTAAAAGTCATCTCGAGTGTCATTGTCGCCAAGCACTGAGGCCCAGCGCTGTCTGATGGGTTCGCCGATTGACTTAAAGAGCGTTGGGGGCGTCTTTTCCTTAATAATTGTGAAGACTTGCACCGAAGGCTTCGAGCCAGCTTTCCCAATCTTGCTTGTCGCATCGGCCTCGCTGAATTCTTCATCCATCATCATGGCAATCGCTGCCTTGGCCTCAGGAGTCAACTCAGTTGCAGTATCAGTCAAGTGCAGTGGGATTCCATTGACAATTCGCTGGACACTCGGCTTCATTGACTTGCCGCCGGTGTACCGCTGGATTGCCTCGTGATCCATTTCGGCCATCACACCCGACATTGCCAGGGCGCGCTTCAACGCCGCCAGAAACACTTGCGTTCGGTCCGGCTGACCCTTGGGATAGATATAGTCCTCCATCACACAGGTCGTGAACTCTCTCATTCCCGTTCGAGTGCGCTGCCAACTACGTGCAGCACCCAGCAAATCGTCGACTGTGAGTCGCTCTGTGGCGTAGGAGCCCTTCGTCGGCGTTTCGCCAGGGTTCAACATTGTTGGCACAGCAGACTTCCAGTGTGACTTCGCTGAAATGAACCTCTGGCTGTTGAACAGCGGGTACTTCAAGTCGAACTCCGATGGTGATGAATCACCCTCGACCCGTCCTGTCCAAACATTGGCCAGAACCTCGCGCGCGGCGTGGGCGACATTTTCGTCGTGTGCTTGCAACTTAAAGACATCGCGTAGCTGCGACTCAAACGTTGCCTTGAAGCTTTCCGGTGAATCCAGGTAGATGACGTTCTGGGCGGGTAGCAGGTGGGCGGGTGTCGCTTCTTTTGCCAGTCCGTCAATTTGCTCCATAACTGCCGGAGTCGAATTGGCCCCATTAATGAAACTCGCACGGGCAATTGTTAGCTCGGCAATCAATGGGTCGATTACACCGGTCAAGAAATCCTTGATGAGCTCAGTCGCCAAATCGTTCGTTCCGATGCGAAGTCGTCGATCGGCTCGATTACGAAGAGCCGTCAAACTCTGTTGTACCTCCGGCGCCTCCAGAGCGAGTTTGAGTTTGGCACCCACATTCGCAAATGCCTGCTTCGCGCTGTCAAGAAGCTTCTTGGCATCAGCCTGGAGATTTACTTTTTCGGCACCTAGATTGGCAATGCTTGCTTCAAGATCCGCTTTCACTTGCTTCAAAAATTCAGTGGTTTGAAACATGCCATTTTGGACGATGGAGGTAACCGTTTCGTCAAGAAGCCGAGCTTGTGAGTCATACATCCAGTTCACTGCTACCTCACGACGGGCAGATGAGAACTGAGTCCCCAGGGTTTGGACAATTGAGTCGTAGTTCTGATCGACCGTGCTTTGAACATCTGCGACACCCAACTTCCCGGAACTCAGAGGTCCGCGTATCTGAGCGACAACCTGCTTCTCAATCTCAGCCAGCGTTGAGGCAATGGCATCCCCATTAACGCCAGCTAGGGCCTGAATGATTTGATTTGGCTGACCCGGTTGAGTGCTCAAACCGGCGCGGAAGGCAAACTGTCGAGCCAGGTTTTCGAACTGACTCTTGTCCTTACTTTGCAAGTCAGTGACGTACTTCTCGCTGTCCATGATCTTTTCAATAACGAAGCGAGTGAGTCGCTCTGCGGTGTACTGACCGAATGCCCCACGCCCCGTACTAATAGACGACATTCCAATGGAACTAGCCAATTCGTCACGAGTCGACGCAACGGACTTTATCTTCTTCAAGTACTTGAAGGATGGTGCGCTCGGTAGGCACTCCTTGTTCTGCAAGACGTAGTGCTCAATGTCTTGATTCAGGTCGCCGTCCAATGTGATGGCCGCCAACGCACGAGCTGTCGCGTGGTACACGTCGTTCTGCTTTTCAAGCTCGTAACCGTCACCGCGTCGACTAATAATCAGATTCACATCAGTGGTTCGCTCGCCGTCCCGTGCGATCGCGATTTGTGCTCGCTGAAGCATCGCAATGTCGGCGTCGGAAAAACTACCGGCACCTTCGAAAGCGGAGAGTAGTTCGCTGACGGCGGCCAGCGTGTTAGGGACAACGCCTGCGTTGCCACCACCCGTGGCGAGACCGTCAAAGACGTCAGGCGTGTACATCACGTTGATGTGCTTGATACCTGAGGCTTCGAGCACGGTCGATACATCTAGGAACATTCCAGACCCCGAACCTCCGGCTAGCGAGGTAACCAGGTAGACGCGAATGTCTTCGTTACCCAACTCGGCGCCCGTGCCTAGGAGCTTGGCGACATCTTGGAGATCCTGATCGGCAATACCCAGTTTCAGCGTCAGACTATCGATGCGCTGCTTCATCTCCGCAATACGTGTCACGGCGACGAGGCGGCCGAGCGCCCTACGTTGCCCGGCACCGTTAAACGGTTCACCAGGCAGTGGCGCTTCGGGCTTCCAGCCAGCAACGACTTCTGGCTCCTGTGTAGGCATCATGTCCAAGAAAGTCGACCACGAAGTCTGTACGTCTGCGAGACCCATAAAGGATGCACCACCGGTCAATACGTTCGGAACGTTGCCCTTAATCCCGTCGGCAACGCCTGCGACGTCGATGAGCAAAAACTGCCAGCATTCCGGTAGCGGTCCGGTCCATCCCTGCTCCAGCAATCCATTAAGCATTTCCTGATAGAGGTAGCGCAAGGTGGTCCCACCCGATCCGCCAACTCCAATAAATAAGGTCTTTCGAACTCCAGATGAATTGGCCATGGTTTTTTCCCTTTTACTTTCTAGATCCCGATATCAGGTTCAGTAGTGCTACTCATATCTTGTGACATTGCAACGGTGGTCGTTTCGGAGCTAGTCGTAGCCGACAGCGAACCAATCACTTGTGATTTGGGCTTGAAACGCTTCGCCACTTCCGACATACCCGCCTCGGCATTGCTCTGCAAGCGAGACAGGGCGCTCGGGCCACCACCACTGCGCACGAGAACCGTCAAGTTGCCTGTGACTACGAGAGGCCCCCGAGCCCCGGTAACAGCGTCAACTTCCGAATTCTCGCCGCCCTCGACATTCGACACGGTGAAGATCCATGTCTCATTGAGGTCCTGACGGACAGTGGCCGTTCCAGAAGTCGGTCCACTCAATTTCACGTTGGTGCCACCAACAACAATTTCCCCGACCCGCGCCGATACTGAAGGCTGAGGACCCCTAAAGAGTCCCCTCACCCACGTCGTAGGCCTCTTTAGATTCGAGGCTTCGAAATCTAGGAACTGTCCGTTTGCATTGAGGGAGAAGGAGCGGACTCGGCTAGGGCTGTAATCAATCGTGTTTTCGCTGAGGAGTGATCCAATCTCCAGGACCGATCCATCGGAGGCGCGAAGGCCGCCATCGGCATACTGTGCCTGGACCGTCTTGGCGAGAATCAGATTCCGAGGAGCAAATCGACCCGTTACCGAATTGACGAGTAGTGACATAAGGAGGATGCCCAAAAGGGCGAGGGCGATAAAAAGAACGAGTAAGAAGATGCTGCCCCCAACGTTCACTGGGACGTTGGCTCGCATATCGATTGAGACGGTGGGCGCTTCAAAGGTCTGCCCCTTGTCGGCTGAGCCCAAGCGAAGCGCCAGTGAGACCGCAAAGTGGCCGTTCGAACCCTTAGTGAGCTTGCCCTTGACAAAGAATGTCTCCGTCCGGCTATTCCCAATCGATTCGCAGGAACGTGGGAACGTGGTTTGCAATGAGGCAATCTGTATGTCTTGTCCGGCGTGGAGCGCAGGCTTAGTTTGACCGAGGGTTACGCAACCGCCATCACCACGAGCAGATCCGGTAATACGAATCGGGACGGAAAATTCGTCGCCGACGTTGACCGTCGTGGGGAGACGAGGAACCGAAACTACAGGAAAACCGGGGGCTGGAACCAAAGTCAAAGGTTGCTGCAGACTGACGTCAATCGACGCCTGCGGAACGCCGCCCTGGGAGAGCTGCAAGACCGCCGTCGCTTGAAGGTACCTCACTCCAATGGTTGCGGTACCTGGAATAGCAATGGAGTAAGGAATCGAGGCTCCAGAGCTTGTTGGCACCGAAACTGGAATGAGATCTTGCTTATTGGATATCAGCGTTGCACGCACATCATGCAAAATCGCTTGGCTATCCGCAATAGGAGTTCCGGTCTTTGCATCGACGAGAGCAATGTGTCCCGACATTGTGCACCCGATGTACGCCGAATTCCCGGCAGGTGCGGGGCACGCTGGCGTCCCGGTCTGGTTGGGTACAAAAGAAAGGTCCAGTGATGACTTCAAGAAGAATGTGTAGTTAACAGTTCCGGATGTTCCAGCCGGAGTGAGGTAGCCGCCTCGGAGTGAATGGCCCGGGGCGGTAGCGCCTGTCACTCGGCCAACGACCCGAATTTCATTAGACGTGAGGGATGATGCGGAAATCACGACTCCATCAATTACACACGCTGTGGGCGTACCGTTAGGTAGCGCGCACGACTGCCGGCCAGAACGCATGGAGACAACAATCGATTCATTGGTTGCCGCGTCGGTTAGTTGGAATTGAGGGCTCTCGGAGCCAAACTCCACACCGCTCACGAGTCCGTCGAAGGTAAAGGAGGCAACACCGGGACCCACCCAGAACGGGAATTGATGATTCGCTGGGCAAATTTTTCCTTGAGTACACGGTTCAAGCATTTGTGGCTCACACGAAGAGCCCGTGCACACCAAGCCCTGCATCTGAAATATCAGGCCCGCCGAATTGGGACTTTGGAAGAACTCTCCCGTGCTCGTCGAAGTGGAAAGCCCTTCAGAACTGAGTCCACACGTCTGTGAGTACAAATAATTTGGTCCACCCCCGCGTGCAATCGAAGCCAGTGCTCCCGCACCCTTGGCGCCAGTGTGATTCGTCAGTCCGACTGCAAAATTCCAAATGTTGTCATTCGCCAAACTCGACGCAAGTCCGCCCGGCTTACAGATTGCCTGCATTGCAGCCTTCTCGAGCGACGTCGCAGGAAACAACTGCCCATTGTTCGACAAGTCAAGCGCACCATCGGTAAACCACAGTACGGCACGGCACGGTGACGGAGACTGCGAGAGAGTCGCGTCCGCGTATTCGAGAGCGGCGGAGAAGTTTGTGACTACTCCAAGATCTCCTGAAGCTGGTTGAGCAAACGTCCTGGTTGACTGGTATAGCGATGCGAGAGACTCGGGCGTCACGCTCGTCCATGAGCCCAACCCGGCTCCTCCGCCATAAGCAATCACCTCTCGACCAAAGCCCACCATTTTGACGCGATAGGTCACATTGGCATTCGTTTCGTGTTCGGAAGCCATTGAGCGCAGTGCTGCTTTCAGGCCAACAATTCGAAGGTTTCCAGGGTCGGTGGTCTTAAGACTCTGCGTCTGGTCCATGATGATCAAGACGTCAACTGGCTTCGTGGCAGCCAAAGTGCAACCTTGAAACCCAGATACAGCCTGTCCGCTTGATGCAACTACTGCCGTTGCTTTCACCGGGGCAAGCGGAGCCATAGTCACTACGGTCAGTACCAACAATGCCAAGAAGCGGGGGGTCTTTAACCTCATTAGGAGCTCCACGCCACAGCGAGTTGGGTCGCGTTTACAAAAGCAGGCGCAAGTAGGAGAAGTACGAGAACAATGCGGACGACTTGCGCACGACTAGTCACCGCACTACCCATTGTCTCGAACCTTCTGAGGACGCTTTGCGTATGAAAGCCGAGGATGGGGACACCCAGAATGACGCTCACAAAATAACCAGAAATCCAGCCAACAGTGGAATGACTTACTGACAACGTGATGTCGACCACACCAACAATGACAATCGCGATCAGCAGCAGTATTTCAACCAATTTTGGTGCTGACGACGTATTCGGCGCACTCGGAATTACGACTGAATCCACTGATGGAGTGGTCTCAAAAAAAGGATCACTTGTCATGGAGAGAATCTTGGTCCGTTCTGTACTATTGTCTTATTTGGAGATTAGCCGTTTAGTAATAAGGAGGCAATTGTCTGTTGAATAGACATAATGGCGATAGAACATAGAGATGGCAAATGACATAATCCTGCCCCGCCGAGCCTTGGCGGGCATAGGAGCACTAATTACCATTAGCAGCCTTGCTCTCCCCTGGCTTTCAGCGAGAAGTGCCTCACATTCATACTCACACGGAGCATTCTCGTTGCCGGTGTTCCCCTGGGTCATCCTGGGTTTAGTAACTACGGCTTTGGCATGCAATCTTCTCTCAACCATCTTTTCGAGGAGTTGGCTTGACTTTCTTTCCGCGGCTCTTGCTTCAGTGATATTTCTCTCACCTATTGTTTCGGTGATTTCCATCAATTTGGCGTCAACATGGGCGACTCCGGCCATCATGCCTTCAACATTTAGGCGAGTTCTAATTGGTGTGACTCCAGCCTCGGGACTATGGCTTGCACTCTTTGGTGGTCTCCTTATGGTCATTGCGGCGATTGATAAAGCACCGGATTTTCTGAGAACTCTCCGAAGTTCGAGTCAGCGTTTGGCAACGGGAGATAGAACCGTTATTGCGGTGATTCTCGCAGTCACTGGTGCCATTTTGTATCTAGCAAGCCGATATCAGTCGTGGCTGACGCTCTCCATCGCGACAACGACCGGATCACCCGAGGCGTGGCCAATTCCTGGATTCGCCCTTCCGATTATTGGAATAGTCAGCAACTTCGAAATCATCGCGATAATTATGTGTGCAGTGTGGCAAATTTCGCGTCCTTCGCTGGGAACTGCTACGGCGCTCACGATTATCGGGTTCGCCCCCGCCTTCTATGGCGCCATCGGTGCGTGCCTACGTCTTATTCCATCAGATGCTTCTTTTCGCATTCCAAACGCGATCAATTCGACAATCTCGCAATGGGCGCCGACAGCAGAACGGCTGAGTAACGGGTACATGTCCATGCCCCACTTGAGGGAAAGCGTCCATGCGAATTTTCAAATCGGGCAAGGAAGTACCTTTTCGCTCGCAGCTGGCCTTTGTGTGACATTGGCCGGACTCATCCTGATCCACACTCACAAGAATGAAGGTAGCCAATCGTGAATACCGCCCTAGGCATAATTCTCATCACACTCTTAGCTCTAGTCACGCTGTGGGTGGCTGTCTTTGGAACAGCGGGGGCGATGCTCGCAAGGCATGCGGGCTCTTCGCGTTCTATGGGGATGTTTTTGGGCGCGAGTCTGGGACCAATCGGACTCATCATCCTGTTGTTTCAAAGTCGGAGATCGCGCCAACCACAAATAATTTCAACCTCGATTACGGATATAACGATTCAAACGTCCAGCGGAGTTGCTGACATAGGGATTTAATTCCTCGATTGTCATCATCGCTGGTGAATACTGCTCCACATCAGTAACAACCCGTTCGTACATATTCGACTCTCGAGTTTGCCCAACAAGACATTGCGGATTAATTGCGCCCTGCGAATTAGTTAAGCCAGATGCGCGTCCTTTAGAAAACAGCAATCGGGTTCTTCGACCTTTCGATTGCTGAGGCATATTTGAAGAGGACCGGCGAGGCATCCGCCGGTTGAACTATTGAGGTCGAGCCACCACGATGGTGCCAAGAATTCGATCCGCGAATGTTCGACCAGTGATTAAACCCACGATGTAGCCCAAACCGAATGGAAGCGCATCGAGTAGGTGCAACAGATGACGGCCTATGCCGCTAGGGCCGCCGATGAATCTTCCAGTTCTTCCGTCAATGACGTAGAGGTTCATTGCCTTCTTACCCAATGTCTGACCGGTCTCGCCCTCGTACCAAGCATTAATGAAGTAGAAGGCGACAAAGAGAACGAGTCCTAGTCCAGCCGTCGCCAAAGACAACATGATGCCAGCGCCGTAATCAATGAGCCACTCAATAAAACGGGCTCCAGCGTTGGCCTGAGGTAGCGCTAACAGGTTGGTCTGATCCACAGTTGTGGTTGATGACACCATGAACGCTCCGCAGATAGGACAGTAGGTCGCTCCTGATGACACCGAATGACCATTCGAACAAACAATATTGCCGATATTTGACATGCTGCTACCTCGTTTAGTGATTGATATAGACGATATGCGCTGGTGATAGAAGTAGCGTTATTTTGATGAAATTTGGGGTTCTTAGGTGTCAGATTTTACTACCTAGCTCGTGCACCATCTGAATCGTGGCGTGCTGTATTTCGAACTGGCTCCACCAGACAGATCTAACACAAGGGCCTGGGCGACCAATGGCCAAACGGCTCGCTTGACAGTCAGTTAACCGTCGTGGTGGAGGTGAAGTTTGGACTATGCGTCGTGATCGTGGTGTTCCATAGGACCGATTAGTCGAAGGCGTGGCTGGAGTCTTCAATACCGCG
>Ga0136642_1000206_pt1 | contig 35497 bp, 40 predicted proteins | sample LowCatLa1302831Y_FD_115313 | JGI IMG/M metagenome (GOLD analysis project Ga0136642, IMG submission 115313) | Freshwater microbial communities from Lower Cathedral Lake, Yosemite National Park, California, USA - 13028-31Y | ecosystem: Environmental > Aquatic > Freshwater > Lake ... | reverse complement strand
TGGGGAATATGCGATGAATAATCGGCACAGTTTAAATTCAAAGCATATTCAGCATCAAAAATAATCGGCGGGTGTTTTTGGCATATTTTAGGTTAAAAATTGACATTTGCTAAAAAGTTATCATATATAATATTAAAATTTTCAACATATCCTAAATCTGTAAAATGTGTATCTCCATCAAATAAATTATGATTTGATTTTATTAAACTACTTGGATCATAAAGAATACAGTCTTTATTCTCATTACAAAATTTTAAAAGTACATTATAAATAATCTCTCTTTTTGTAATAGTTTTTGTTTCATCATCATATATAATATTTGGTCTAAAGTGACATTGAAAAATTATTAGTTTATTTGGAAAATAATTTTTAATAATGTTCAAATCATTTAATAGTTCTGATTCAGTTTGGATAATTATATTATATTCACTTGTATCATTATCTGGCATCTGTTCATATTGACAATAAAACCCTTTATAATTATATAATTTTAATGAGCATATTTCAAATACATATACATCGCACGTATCAATTTCTAATTGTAATTTTTTTAATTTATTTGGAATAGTACTTATTGGTTCAAAATATCTTGTTGTTTCCCATTTTGTCGTATTATATACTGTAAAAAAACGTTTTTAATATTATCATCTAGGTCAATTTCTCCTTTTATAAATTTAATAAACTGTATATGTGATTTTGTATCATGAAATTTACCTAGAAAATTTGTTCCTTTAAAATGAGGTATTTCTAAATTATGTATCACTGTAATGGAATCTGTATTTTTAAATGTAGTTAATAATCTACACGAACCTGAACAAAATACTTTCATTTTATAATTTTAAATGCATTTAATTCTTAAATGCATTTAAAATTTTTGTAAATCATATAATTTAATTATATTATTAATATAATTTATGAATTCATCTGAATATTTCCCATAGGGTGAATATGCCCACTTATGTCCTCCAATAAAGTTAACGTTTTCTTGTATTTTTTTTAAAATTGAATGTGATTGAATATATTTTCCAATTAGTAATTCTATATAAAATTCATCATCATTTGGAGAAATTATAATATTATCATACATTTGTGATAATATTTTAATTGCATCATAACATCCTATTTGAAGCCTATCTTCAGCATTTAAATTTGAAATTACCCTCCAACAATATAGTGTATCATCATTTGGTTTATTTAATAATAAACCAAATGATGATATTGTTGGAATAATATCTAGTCTAGTTATAATTATATTATCGTATTTAACATTTGTATTTTCAATATGATTTGCAATTATTGATGATATCGTTGATATTGTGTAAATTAATGAAAGTATTCTATATGGATGATATCTATGTCTAGTAAAATCAATTACACCAATCTCTCTTGATTTTTTAATAAATTTAAATGGGTCATATTGATATAAATTTATATCAATTATTTTATTATTAAAGACTCTATAAAATTCTTCTTTATTTACCATAACATTTATATTTTTATATTCATCAAGTACATTTGGACATGATATAAATATATCAACCGTTGAATTTGTTGGTAATAAATTTAAAAATTTATCTACATCTTCTTGAATAGGATAATCTCTCACAAATCCAAAAAAACCTATACAAAAATGCATATTTAAATATAATTATATTAAATTCTTAAATCAAAATGTATTTATAATTTGTTTAATCATTTGCCAAGTATAAAAACTATTTGAAATAGGATATATATTATTATTTTGTACGATTCTATGTTCTAATGCATTCATATATACAAATTCTTTATATGAATCTAGTATTGTACTATTTGCATTAAGTAGAATTATTTTACTATCTTTCGCAAATATTCCATTAAATAGATATGATGATCCATGATCTAATATTAAAATTTTAGCAGCTTTAATATAGTTTATTTGTGTATCAATATCTGTAATATTATCTGTATTTAAAATAGTTCCCCCATTATTAATTACATTAGTATATATATCTGTATAATTAATTGTACGATTATTCCCACCATAATTATCTTTAACTTGTCTTGGTAAAAATAAAATTGGAATATCTTTTATAGGATTTATATTACCAGCTAAATAAGATACTAATCGTGAAAGATTATTATTAAAATTTACTATATATTTGTTATGTTTTACATACAGATTATGATATGGTACAATAATGCACTTATTTGGTAATTCTAAATTAAATGATATATCATTATCTGTAATATTAAATTTATTATAGAGTAATGTTTTATAATTTCTTTTTTTATTACAATGAATTTTAATATTAGGATATTTTTTTTTAAATTCGATATATTCTGGTAAAAATATAGCTGATTCAGCTATCCAATGTATAAAACCGGTGTCGTCACAATTTTCATTAATAAAATATATATTCTCAGAATATGTGTTTATATCTGTTGTATCTGTTGTATCTGTTGTATCTGTTGTATCTATTTGTAGTTCCCATTTTTCTGGATTTTGACGATGTATATATGATGTTACATTAGATATTTCTTTAAATTCATCAAAATTTATTAATTCTACTAACATTATTTAATTTTAATGAAATAATTTCTTTATATCATTTTATTTCATTATTAATAGCATTAACAATATCTTCATTAAAAATTTCTAAACATTTTATCCAAACATATATTGGGTTATTATTTGGAGGTAAATGATAATTGTACATAAGATGACATGGTAAATTATTTTCATAAAAATATGGACTTATAAAATGAGTATGAATGATAGGTTTTGGATAATTTAACATATATTTTATACCTTTTATAAAATTTTTAATATGGTCTTTATCTACTATAAAGAAAAAGTCGCTAGTCCATTTTAATTTTTCAAAATTCCCATCAGGACACATAAATATAACAGAATTTATATTCCAAATATTTGGCCATTGTGTTATTCGAAGTTTATATAAAAATTCAAACCTCAATATTATATATCTATCATATTTATTACCTTTTTCATTAATATAATTCCCTACAATATTAAAATTATAAGGATTAGAAATATATTCACAGAATTTGACTTCAATAGGTTGAATTAATTTAACTAATTTATCTAATATATTTGAAGGATATGTAATAAAAACAATATCTAATAAATGCCCAGCATCTTTTAAATCATTAAAAATGGTTTTATTCCAATTACTAACATTTAAACTACAGTCAATTGTTCCAAATGTTCCTTGTCGTATATTTTCACCTCTAAATATTACACAGATTTTCATTTTACAATACTATTATATAATTAGATTTATATTATATTTAGATACTTCTATTTCCGGTTTATCTTTTAAAGAATATGCGGTAGTATTTTTATTACATATGTATTTCCAAAAACTTCGCATTCTCACCGCCCATTCATAATCTTCACTACCAGGACATGCCCATTGCTCAGTTATTTTTTCAGGCATAGGATTTTTTAATAAAAAAATTTTTTTTACCATAAATAAATTACCAGTTGGAAAATGCCATTGTGTGGCTTTACAATCATATGAAACAAGCGAACATCCATATACAGGATGTGCTGAAAGTCTCCAATCCCACCATCGTTTCCCATTTGGTAATAATAGAGGAATTGAACAAACATCCCATTCTTCTTCATCAAATCCTTTACCAAAATTTTCATCAAGTTTTATATAATCATGCATAATACATAAATTATCATATTGTGCATTTTTTGCAAATAAATTGTTTTTAAAAGCTATTTTTTCACAGTCGCGAGTATATGATGAAGGAATATCTACATATACTATTTTTTCATTACTTTTAAAATTTTTATTTTCAGTTATGAAAATAATTTCATAATTTTTAACACTAGTGTGTTTAATTGAAGATACTATACTCTCATGAAAATAATTATTTCGTAATCCATCTGTAAGAATACCAAAAGACCATTCATATGCCATATTATATAATAAGAAATAAATTTTATTAAGTAAGTAAATATATATCAATTTTTTATATTATATATATATATATATAATGATTACTATCAGTATTCTTGGTAATCGTGGAAGATTAGGAAATGCATTATTTCAATATGCTGCTGCAAAAAGTTTGGCAATTTATCACAATGTACCTTTAAAATTAAATCCAAATATATTTAATAATATTCATGATGGTCAACAATGTTTATTAAAATATTTTAAAATTCCACTAAATTTTTTAGATAATTCTGATAAAATTACGAATAGATATGAAGAGATAGCTTATAAATCATATCCATTTGAAGTAAAACTTGAAAAATTTTTTAATCAACCAATTGGTACTGAAATAATTGAGGGACACTTTACACAAGAAAATTGGTTTAAACATTGTAAAGATATTATTAAAACAGATTTACAATTGATTGATGAAATTAATATAATTGCTGATAATTATTTAAATAATATACGTAATATGTATTTGAATAATATACAGGTAATCGCAATACATATTCGTAGAGGCGATTGTGCAGAAAAACTAACTAACAGTGACCCAGATAATAATGAGTTAAAAAAATTTATTATAAATGCTGTAAATAGTTTTAATGATATTACAAATAAATGTTTTGTAGTATTTACTGGAGGGTCCTTGTCGAATAATAATACAGAAGATATTGAATGGTGCAAAAATAATTTACTTCCTATAATTAATAATAATACTCCAATAATATTTTCAAATAATTCGAGTATTGTGGATTTTGCAATACTTACAAAGTGTGATCATATTATAATAACTCAAATGTCTTCATTTGTTTGGTGGGCAGCATATTTAAATAATAGTGAAAATAAAAAAATAATCTCACGTAAACAATTTACATTTGGTGAAATGAACTGGCCAGATTATTCAAATTATATTTTATTATGATGTCAAAGAATTACCCTGTCTTTTTATATAATACTTTCCAATATATTGTTCTTCATATTTAATTGTAGACCAAAAAAGTTCTTCTGGTGCAACAAATATTTTTTCTGTATTATTTCTAAAAACTTCTATTCTATCAAAGAAAAAATTGGTAAAATATTTTCTAGGTATTAATGCCATATGGTCAGTATTATAACAATTGGGGAACAATTGACCGCAAGTTACTACATTATTATTATATCTTTCAACAGAAACAGCTGGTTCTATAAAATATAGATCTGGACGTATCCAAATAATATAATTAAAATTAATTTTAAGTTCATTTTCTTTATTTAATATATATTTACCACATAATTCATAATTATAATAACAATGTAATGATCTAAGTAAAATGCTATCAATACCCCAATATTTATCTGTTGCTGATCTATTTTGATATTTTGATCTATCTTTTATTTCTGCATATAAATCGTTATCAGATATTTCATTATTTTCTAATATTTTATATTCAACGTTTATATGTTTATATTTATCTATCATTTCATTAATTTTATTAACAAGAATTGAATAATCGACATCAGTATATATAAAATCCCATCCAGTTTGTCCTTTTGGACCCGGATCTTTTATTTTAAGATACAAATATAAAAATATATTATAATTATCTTGTGAAAATAACTTAGTTATTACATTAGTATAACAACTATCAATACAATCTATAAATGTTCTACAATTTCCAGAAATAACAACCATTGCATTCTGCTTATTTGAATCATATGTCATCATTTTAAATAAAGGGGTATTTCTCTTTAAATAGTTTCTATATTACCATAATGAATATATGTCATATAAATGATTCATAATAATTAAAGTTTTTCAAATAATATTCATATATATTAATACTTAACTAAATAATTATTATATATATATTTAAAATTTTCTATATATCCATTATCTGTAAAGTGTGTATCTCCGTCAAATAAAAAATTATTATTTTTTATTATAATACTTGGGTCATATAAAAATACATTATTATTATTGTTACAAAATTTTAAAAGTGTATTATAAATAACCTCTCTTTTTGTAATTGCTTTTGTTTCATTATCATATATTATATTTGGTCTAAAGTGACATTGAAATAGTATTTTTTTATTTGGTATTATTTTTCGTAGTGTATGTAGGTCTTCTATTAATTCGTCAACTGTTTGTATTCTATATTCATAATTATTTGTAAGTTCATATTGAACTTCATATCCATTATTTATATATAATTTTAAAGAAGATATTTCAATTATATACCAATCACATTCATCGAATTGGTTTTTAATGGTATTTTTTTTAAATGGATTTAATGATGGATCTCCACATTGAAGATGTACACCAGTATAAGAAGTTAAAAATTGTTGCAGTATATTTTCAGGTACATTTAAATCATCTTTTATAAATTTTATAAATTGTATATGCTGGCGAGTATTATGTAATTTACCTAAAAAATTTATTCCAACATGACCGTGATATAATGAATGTATTGGAATTATTTTATCATAACCGTTATTTAATGAATTTAATATACGGCATGAACCAGATGCAAATATTTTCATAAGTTACTATATAAAGAAAAGAATTGAATTTTATTTATAATATATGCCATTAATTAGTTATATTTCAATAGCAAATAATAATAATGGACTAATAACTTATTTACGTATTAATTTAAATGATTTACATAAATATCACGTGAATAATAATTTATTATCTAAAATATATGATACAGAACACAATAAATATCTTAAAGAAAATTATTTAAATGAATTTTCTCTAAAAACATATCCAGTTAAATATCAATATTCAAATATGGAAGACATTAATTATCATTAATATATAAGAATAATTTCTCTTATTATTTTTAAAATGACAATTAAACTTATTATTTTTGATTTAGATGGCGTACTTATAGATAGTCGTAATATACATTATATTGCATTAAATAGTGCATTAGAAGAAATAGATTCTAAATATACTATATCTTATGAAGAACATTTAGCTAAATATGATGGACATCCAACAAGTTATAAATTAAAACTTCTTACAAAAGATAAAAATCTACCATCTATATTATATAATCAAATATGGCAAAGAAAACAAGATTTAACACAAGAAACTATACTTAATACTTTTAAAATTGATTATAGAATTTGCACTATTTTACAACAATTTAAAAAAAATGGGTTTTTAATATATTGTGCTAGTAACAGTATATGGCAAACAATCAAAAATGCTTTATATAAAAAAGGGTTTATAGAATATATTGATTATTTTGTATCTAATCAAGAAATAAAAAATCCAAAACCTTCTCCAGAAATATACTATAAATGTTTTCAACATGCAAATCTATCACCATATGAAGTACTTATTTGTGAAGATTCGCCAGTTGGTCTTACTAGTGCTAAAAATAGTGGCGCTAACATTTGTAAAATAGAAAACACAGAAGATGTTACATTTAAAAAAATAATGAGTTATATTGATAAATATAATAAAATGCATAAATATACCATTGATAAAATACCAACTGAAATTAATAATATTAATATTGTTATTCCTGCAGCAGGATTAGGTAGTCGATTTACAAATGCTGGTTATACATTTCCAAAACTTCTAATAGATGTTCATGGAAAACCAATGATTCAAACAGTAGTTGAAAATATAAATATAAAAGGGCGTTTTATATTTATTGTCCAAAAAAACCATTATGAAAAATATAATCTTAATTACTTATTAAATGCAATTGCACCAAATTGTCTTATAATACAAACTGAAGGTTTAACTGAAGGAGCTGCATGTTCATTATTACTTGCAAAAGAATATATAAATAATGATGAATCACTTATATTAGCTAATTCAGACCAATTTCTCGAATGGGACGCAAATGAGTTTCTTTATGTTAGCAATAGTGATCATGTTGACGCATGTATATCTATATTTGAAAATTCTCATCCTAAATTTTCATATGCACAATGTAATGAGAATGGATATGTCACAGAAGTAGCAGAGAAAAAAGTAATTTCAAATAATGCAACAACAGGTATATATTATTGGAAAAAAGGTAGTGATTGTATAAAATATACAGAACAAATGATAAGTAAAAATATTCGTATTAATAATGAATTTTATAATTGTCCAGTATTTAATGAAGCTATTAGTGATGGGAAAAAAATAAAAACAGTATCTGCTAAAAAATTCTGGTGTTTAGGTACACCAGAAGATTTACAATATTATTTAAATAATTATATCTAATATATATAATATATATAATGAATATTGCATTTGTAATACCAATACATCCCCCAAAATATAATTATATCTATAATTTAATTGAAAAATTTAAAAAATATAATATTAAAATTGATATATATTTAATATTTTCATCACAAAATGATTATAATGCTTTTAATATGAAATCAGATATACACTATTTTATTGCATCTTTTGATCTAAAATTAGATGATAATGGACGTACGCCAATAGTTACCTGTAAAAAATTTTTTGCATTAAAACAATTATGTAATTCTACTGAGTATGATTATTTTATTTGTTGTGATAGTGAAATAGATATAATTCCTGAAAATTTTACATGCAAAAATTTAAATGATAAAATAGAAAATATTTTTAATAATAAATTAATTTATGCAGGTAATCTCAAAGATAATCCACCAAATCTTGCTCATATTATTCCTCCTGCAAATAATGTAAATAAAAAATCAGCTAAATTATTATTAAGTTATTATGATAAATTAAAAACTATAACCGATGATTTTAATTTATTTTTTTGGTGGAGTGATTTACCAGTTTATAGAAAAACCGATTTAATTGATTTTTTTAATACAATTAATATCAATAATTATCAAGACATGCAGTATGAACAATTTGATTATATAATTTATCAATATTATTTAATAATTAAACATAACTTTAAAATTATAAATCATTCTTTATTAACAAATTGTTATTATTCTTTAGAATATTTATGGGATACTGATATTAATATGATGCATAAATTATCAGATTTAAAAGTTGGATTTAGTTGGTGTTCAAAAAGAGTATATGAACATAACCGAGATTTTTTATTAGCTAAAAAATTATGTATAATTTTTCATATTGATTGTTTTTAATTATTTAAGACTTATAAATTTTATATTATAAATATTGAATATATATGACCGATTTTTCTAAAGTTGGTATATTATTGAGTAATGAATGGATACATCCTAAAAATTTAGAAGCTTTACAACTTAGTTGTAAAAAATTAAATATTCCACTACATATAATATCATCATTAGATGAAGCAAATAAGCATGAAAGCCCTATTATATTTGCACCAGCTGGTGATATTAACCGATTTCCATTAGATAAAATACCTAAAAATAAATATATAATATATGGTCCACATGCTTTTGTATTTCCAAATAATAATTGGATTGGTAAAATTGAAATTAATAATGCGATATATATTGCTCCATCACAATGGGTATATGAATTATATAATGAATTATGTGAATTTAAAATACCACTTATTGTAGCACCATTTTGTGTAAATACTGATTTATATAGTCCAACTAATTCAATTAAAGATAGACCACGCAATTATATAATTTATGAAAAGTCTCGTTCACCAGATGAGTTTCAATTTATACAATCTAGAATAGTTCCATTTTTAGAATTAAATGGATATACACAAAAACGTTTTAATTATCAATATAAATACAAAGAAGAAGATTTAAGACACACTGCACAGAATTCTCAATTTGCAATTATAATAGATGGCTCTGAATCACAAGGTTATGCATTAGAACAACTAATGTCTTGTGATGTTCCTTTATTAGTTTGGGATATTAAAACTATGTTTGATAATTATAATAATAACGATGCATTAAGTTTGCGACATACTAATTTTAAATTAAAAGCGACTTCAGTACCTTATTGGAAAGATACATGTGGTGAAATTGCGTATACTAAAGAAGAAGTTTGTACAAAAATATTAGTATTATTAAATAATATTAATACATATAGACCACGAGAATATATTATTCAAACATTATCTCCTGAAAAATGTTTAAATTATTTATTAAATCTATATAAAGAATATGAAATAAGTATAAATAAATGTTAATACCTACTATTTTTAGAGATTATCCAGAATGTATTCCAAAAAAAGGCATATTACATATTGGAGCACATAAATGTGAGGAAAAAAATTTATATAACTTTATAGGAATATCTGATGCAAATATATTATGGATTGAAGGAAATGAAGATTTAGTTAAAATGGTAAGTAACCAAAATAATATACTTCATGCAGTTGTTAGTAATATTGATAATAAAGATATTGAATTTAAAATTACTAATAATGGTGAATCTTCATCAATTTTAAATTTAAAAACACATCTTCAAGAACATCCACATATTCATGTTGTAGAAACTCGCAAAATGAAAACTATAACAATAAACACTTTATTTAATACTAATAATATTCCATATGATAAATATGATTTTATTAACTTAGATATTCAAGGTGCTGAATTACTTGCATTACAAGGTGCAAGTCAAATTTTACCTCATATAAAAGCGATATATACAGAAGTAAACGAAAAAGAACTCTATGAGAATTGTGCATTAATACCAGATTTAGAAAAATTTTTAAGTGATAATGGATTTAAACGTCGTGCAATATCTATGACTCAACATGGATGGGGAGATGCGTTATATATAAGAACTTAAAATATAATCTATATAATAATGGAGAAATCATATAAACTTATTTTTATTATTGCTCATAAATATTATCGTCAATATCCTTCTTATATAAAATTATATATTAATAATATCGATTTATATTATCCAAATAGTTTAATTATTATTGTTGATAATAATTCAAAATATATTAAAGATATTCAATTACAATTATGTAATAATACTAATGTTACTATTATTATAAATAACACCCCTGCAAAATATGAGATAGGTGCATATTCATTTGGTATTAAATATTTACTTGATAATAATTTAATACCAATTGAATCGCTAAAATATATATATATAGTCTTCACACAAGATACAATGGTACTTAATAAAAAATACAATTTTAATACATTGATTAATAATAATATATATGCAGCCACAATCTGGTCAAAAAAACAATCAATGAAAAATGAATCTTTAATTAATTTTGAACCACATACAAATACATTAGAAAAAATACTTGGCAAATTTAATTTATATAATAAATTAGATGAATGCTCATTTTGTTGGTGTCATAGTTATGTAATAAACGCTTCTAAAATAAATGATTTATATTATATAATAAAAGATATTATTCATATTAATAGATGGGATAGTATAGCTGGTGAAAGATATATGAGCCGTATTTTATATGAATTAAATAATAAAAATAATTTTTCAATATGTGGTGATAATTTAGATTTTCCAGAAAAAGATTATTATATTTGTGCAAATGATGGTACTTTAGAACAAATAATGACTACATCTCAATGTTATTTCATTAAACATGCGCAATGTAAAACACATGAAACACCAGATATTTAATATTATTAAAAATTTTCATTTATAATTTTTTTTATAATAAATGTAAGTTATTTTCTATTGTTTCCTGAAAACAAGTATCAAATTCTGGAATATTTATTAAATGAATCTCCTCTTTATCGCATTTAGTTCTATCCATTAAACCATATTCATCTTCATAATATTTATGTGGATTAAAAAATATAAAATTATTAATTTTACACAAATTCTCAAGTTTAGAATTTAATAAGTTTCTATATTCTTTATGTTCACTTGTTGTTCCTTGCCAAAAATTTGCATAATTATGATAATTTGGATTAAAATGAAGCATTGGTCGAACTGCATAAACCACAATTTTATAGCCTTTATTACGTTGTATAATTAAATATTTCATATAATTTTCTACAAGTGTTGTTATAATTTCTTCTTTATCTCTTCCTTTATTAATTTGTTTTTTAATATGTACACGAATATCTACATCTCCCGATGTAAGTACAACAATTGACTCTTTAGGAACACATCTATAATATGTTTTACCCATAAATTCAACTGGAAAATGAGAAAAATCTATTAATTCTCTATCTCTACCAAAACGATGCATTGTATATGGTCCTATCCATAGAATATTATCATCTCCTGGAGGATTACCCATACAGTTATCATCATGCTTAAATGTTTTATATTTTTCATTTATTGTTTTAATAAATTTACTAGTTTGGAATGGACCTCCACAATGAGAATCGCCAAGAGTATAAATTGGAAGAGTAATCATTTTAATTTATACTATAATGTAGCTTTATATAGTTTATTCTATAAATAATATATTTGGTTTATTAATAAATACTTCTTTATTATATACACCTCCATTTAATATAATTACTATATTATTATCTTGATTTAATATTTCATTAAATGATAAACATCGTATTTGTTCACCATATAAATATTTACCAATTTTATATTTAGAATTATCAAGTATTCCAGATAATAATGATTTATTTAAGCCAAATGTAAATAAATATACAGTATGCATAGAACAAGGCCAAATATATTTTTTAATATCGGTAGACATAAATTCTAATTGTTTATTTAGTCTAATAACACGATCTTTGATATTTTTTAAATATAGTGATATATTACTATCTGCATTTTTATTAAATAATAGTATTGAATTATCTATATGGTTAGTAAATCGTTCAAACTTTAAAAATATTGCAAAATTTTCATGAGTACATGTATCGCATAATTTAAATCCATATTTATTAAATAAAGCTTTTAAAAAATTGTTTTCTATATAAAATGTATGTTCTGGATTTAATACAAGGTAATTATTATTTTTAATGAAATATTCTAAATCAGGATGATTTATATATATATATTTAATTGAAGATGAATTATATATATATATATAAATCATCCTGATTTAGAATATTTCATATAAGTGTTCAAATATATGCGACATAATTAATGTATCTCCTGAAATATAATCAATATTTTCAATATAGTCATTTATAATATTTCTATTACTTACATTACCAGAATATGATGGATCAATTATATTATATTCAATATCTTTATTTTCAAGAATAATATCACTTAATTCACCATCACCTGCACCAAACTCAGTAATTTTATAAATATTTTGGTTATTTAAAATAAACTTTGCAAATTTAATATACATTGATGAACGTATTGTTCCATATGGTTTTACTATATAATTATATATAATATTACGATCACCTATATATTCAGTTTGATATGTATTACATTTCTCACATTTTAATATATTGTATGGCATTAAATAGCATTTATTAGTCTCTTCAATAGTATAACATCCAAGTGGTATACTTAAATTTTTTGCAAGTATTTTAGTTAATATTGTATTACTACAAAATATACATTCATTTCGCTGTAAATATTTAATCATCTTATATTTTATAATGATATTTTTAAATAGGTTTGATTTAAGTAAATAAGTATTTTTATTTAAAATGTATTCTACTATTAATAATATAACATATAATAAATACCATTCACTACAATATAGTAAATATATAAATAGATATTCGTATAAAAATATTCATTATAGTAAAATATATTGTAAATCTAGTTCTAAAGAAATAACTTATACCACAGTTAAATGGTTTGGTTGGAGTATATTATATAATATTTATAATAAAGAAGCAGTTTTATATATAGATTCTTCACTTGTAACTGCAGCGCAAATTTTAATTTCAACAGGTATATCAACTCTATATATAAATAATTCTAGTACGAATGTTACATATTTATCTCAAATAATTGATAAAAAAAAATATATAGTTTATTTTATATTAGTTAGTATTGGACAATGGTATGGTAATTATTTTGGTAACTTAGCTACATCTATTATGACAATTTCTTCAGTTAATATAATCAAATCTTCGGAACCAATCATCTCTATGATTATAATGTATATATTTTTCAAAACACCTCAAAAATTACAGAAGGTATGTTTAATTTTCCCAATAATTATAGGAATAATGTTATGTAATACAAATAACCTTTCATATTCGCATTATGGTACAATGTTATGTATATTATCTAATATATTTCATACTATTAAGGTTATTGCATTGAAAAAATATTTTAGCGATATATTAGAATATAAAGGTCAACAATTAATTATCTTATCAACAGTTGGTTCATTTTTAATTAGTTTACCAATACTCTTAAATAATATAACTATTTTATGTTCATTATCTAAGCAAACAGTAATATATTTAGTAGTATCAAGTATTGGATATCATTATAATAGTATAGCTGCTTTTAATATTATTACAAAAATATCACCTGTTACTTTCTCACTACTTAATATATATAAACGTATTGTAATAATATTGTCATCATATATTTATAATTTAGAGATACCAACATTATTAATTACTAGTGGTATTCTGTTATCAAATATTAGTTTATATTTCTATTTAAAGTAAACTTTTAATATATTAATAAATGAAAGTTATATTATTATGTGGTGGGGCAGGTACAAGATTTAATTCAATATATCCAAAACCACTCAACTTAATAAATGGTATACCAATGATATATTATGTGTTAAATAGTATCGCATATAATGAAATATATATATATTATAATAATGTTCTTAATAAATATGGTTTTAAACAATATTTAATTAATACATTTGGTGATAAAATCTTTCATTTTACAGAAATAAATTATCAAACACGTGGAGCTGCAGAATCGTTATATATTGGCTTAAAAAATATAAATTTAGATGAACAAATATTTGTATTAGATAATGATAATATCTATGAAGGACTTGATTTCAATAGTTTACCAATTGATAATTTTATATTATATAATAATAATATTACTGGTTTAACACATTATTCATTTGTTAAATTAAATAATACTTCTAGTAAAGTATTAGAAATTGAAGAACGAAAACCTATATCGAAATATATTTGTGTTGGTGGATATTGTTTTAAAAATTCTGAAGTATGTAAAGATTATTGTAAACAAATTATATTATTATCAAATGATACTGAACCCTTTATGTCACAAGTTTTTTCAAAGATGTTACATGATAATTTTGAAATTAATGCACACTATTTACCAGGTATATTTTCTATAGGTACACCAAAAGATGTACTTTTAAATAAACATAAACTCACTGAAAAAAAATTAAAAATAGTATTTGACTTAGATAATACAATAGTCACTTATCCTAATAATTATAAAGATTATGCAACTGTATCAATAAATCAACCTATAATTAATTTTATAAATTATTTGAAAGAAAACGGTCATTATATTATAATATATACTGCACGTAATATGGTTACATCAAAAGATAATATTGGAAAAGTGATTAAAAATATAGGTAAAGTTACTTTAGATTCATTAGATGAATTAAAAATACAATATGATGAAATACATTTTGGTAAACCATATGGTGATATATATATAGATGATAAGGCTTTTAATTGTTATGATTTATCATTTTATTCACAAATGGGTTTTTATGAATTTGAAAGTAGCTTAACTAGTAATTTTAAAACAAATAAATATAATAGAATACGACAAATTAATAAAAATTCTGTTATTAAATACGGCAATGATTTACAAGGTGAAATATATTATTATAATACTATTTCATTACATCAAATATCTACATTATTTCCTAAAATGATTACATATGAAAATACTGATACATTAATTATGGAATATATAAATGGGACTTTATTATATAAAATATATTGTGAAGAATTACTAAATGATACTTTATTATGTAAATTATTAGAAAAAATAAACGATTTACATAATATAATAATAGATGATTCTGTTACTATAAATGAATCAGATATATATAATCATTATTTTGATAAATTTATATCACGATCAAAAATACTAGATCATTATCCATTTGAAGATATGGATAATGTGACCACTTTAATAGGAATTCAATTGAAAGATTTTTTAAATAAACTATATCCTATAAATAATATAATTCATGGAGATTTATGGTTTTCAAATATATTTGTCTTAAAAGGCTCTTTCAAATTATTTGATGTTAGAGGCAAATTTAATAATAAATTAACTATAAAAGGACACACTTTTTATGATTGGGCAAAAATATACCAATCTATCATCGGGTTGGATTCTATTATTAATTATGGACTATATATAAATGACACGATTCGTTTAAAAACATCAAATATATTTTGGAATTATTTAATATCAAATAAAATAATAACTGAATCAGATAAAAATTATATCATAAAATTAACAGGATATTTATTATATAATACATTTCATTCTTATGATTCTGATTTTCCAGTTGAAAGAAAACATATGATTTGGAATTTGATTAAAGAATGTATTTACTAAAACTAAAATTATATAAAGAATATAGATTTATTTTATAAATAACATGTATAAATATACCTATGATTTTTTTGGTATTAGTGAAATTAAACAAATACTTTTTAATTTTATAGATCAACCCGCTACTAATAATATTTTAGAAATTGGTTGTTATGAAGGATTATCAAGTGTTTATTTTGCCGATAATTTATTAAATAATAATAATTCTACTTTAATTTGTGTAGATCCGTTTAATAATATATTAAATAATGATCATAAAGACCTTTTAACAGGTGATCAAGAAAAAAATTTTGATAATAATATAAGTATTTGTAAAAACACTAGCAAAATAACTGTTTATAAAATAACATCTGATGAATTTTTCATAAACAATACTAAACTTTTTAATTTTATATATATAGACGGCTGTCATGAATCTGAGTTTATTACAAGAGATATGGAAAACTCTTTTAAATTTTTAGAAAAAAATGGGATAATGTGGATGGATGATTATTTAGGTGGTACTGGTGGAATTAAAAATACAATGGATATGTTTTTACATAAATATTATGGACAATATGATTTAATACATAAAGGATATCAAATAGCTATTCGTAAAAAATAACTTATTTAAGAAAACTATTATCTTAGTTTAAATATAGACTTATGACAGAAGTTGATTTTATTTTTGCAATAAATGTTTATAATAGAATTGATGTATTATTAAAGCAATTTGAAAACTTTAATAATTATATTAAATCATCTTACATTGTACTACTGCACTGTGGTATAAATATGTATAAAGAACTTCAAAATATAGAATTACCTAAAAATGTTATAATAAATCCGATATATTATGATAAAAATAACCCTCATACTGATAATATTCATAAAAGTAGTTTTTGTTCTCCAAAATTAGCACAAGGTCAATATGATAATATTATTTATTCATTAAATAATTATGTTTTCAAATATTTAATAGTATTAAGTTCAAAAACATTTTTTTATAATATTTTAAAGATTGATAATTTATATAATATGGAAAAAGAAAACGTTATACCTAATAATTATAATGGTATAGGGTGGCCTCCATTAGGTAATTATAATGAATGGCATTGGCCTAGAATTCATAATAGTGAATTTTTTAAATATTATCGTTATACTAGAAATTGTCACTTATATTGTATGCCATCAGAAGGTATAGTCTATAATTATAATAATTGTAAAATTATTAAAGATTTCTTTGAAAATAATAAAAATCTTCACGAAGATGTTTTTAATAAGATGAGTGCGGTGGTGGATGAATTTTTATTTCAAACAATTATTGCAAATGATGGTAAAGGGTTGTTATATATAGGTAATGGACATTGTAATCCAATTAAACTAGACCCAAATAAATATTTAATTAAAATTGAAGTAGATCATAGAGATATACAAACTAACATAAATGTTAGAGGAACTGATAATTATATATGTGATAAAAATGATTTACTCGATTCATATAATTTAAACAATTTATATAAAATTAAATATGATATTAAAACTATATAATTATTTAAAGATATTAAAGTATTTGATAATATAAATGACTATAGATTATATCAATTCTGAAGATACATTAAAAATTATTTATGAAACTATATGTGATAAAAAAGGAGGGATATATTTACGTTTTGGTGATGGTGATTTTAATTTAGCACAAAATATGTCAGATTTATTAGCTAGACCAAGTCTTTTATTACAAAATAAATTAAGAAATGCTATGTCAATACGAGATAATTCGGTCTTAATTTGTATACCACATCATTGTAAAGAACTAAATACTATAGAACATGGAATGTATCCTGGACATCATGAATATTCATTTGAACAAATTATTCGTTTTTTAACTATATTAAAAGAATGTAACTCTACATTACCAACAAAAATATATACAAATGTTGCATTAAGTTATTGTTCCTATTTTTATCCAGAATTAATTGTTCAATTACATAATGAAATTAAAAAATATCCAGTTTTATTTATAGGCAATAAAAATTATTCAGATGATTTTTTAATTAAATTATTTGGAAAAGATTTATTACGAATACATACCGCTGATAATAATGCGTTTGATGAATATAATGATGTATTTACAGAATTTGATAATTTATATATCTCTAAATATAACACTATCGAATATTTTATAATAATAATTGCATCTGGATGTGCATCAAGAGCATTTTCATATGATTTATATAATAAATATTATATAAATAATAAGCATTTTTATATATTTGATTATGGGTCATTATTAGATTTTTTAAATGGTTGGACTACACGAGCGAATCATCAATTAGCTCCTCCTAAAAAAGACTACATTTTAGATAATATTAATTAAATATCAATTATATCTCCACTGACTGCTATATTTCCACTTACTCCAAGTATTTCAATATGTTTATAATTTTTTTGAATTATCCATTCAAATAAGCGTACTTCTATACATTCATAACCATCATAAAAATTTTTAATTGTTTTTAAATATTTTAAGTAGTCTATAAAACTATTAATATAATCTATAGGTATTTTATAATATATTGTTGATATTTGTATCATATTTTTATCAACTCTACATATTATATTATCACTATTATCAAATGAAAACCGGTTATCTAACATATATCGCCCACTCATCTTTGATACACTTTTTGCATTTATTTTAATATTAGTATATGAGTCACTTTCTAAATAAGCTAATAATAATTCAACTTCGCCAAGACCTTTGCTTGGTCCATTTATTGCTTTATTTACATTCTCATAATCTGCTACATCTATAAATTCATTGACTTCTTTACTAAAGCGTTCTTTAAGATCTTTTGATAATTTACTTCCTTCTATAATAACAATATAATAATTTGGAATAGTTTTTTTAATACTTGCAATCGTATTTAAAGTTTGTTCAATACGAGTTTCAGAATCATATATACTACGAAGATCTACATATGATAGTGGGTTTGTTGAAACATATATAACTGATGTAACTAATACTATATTATACATTTTAATTAATATATATTATATAATTGCTTTAAATAAATTTAAAGCAATATAAACCAATTTTATATTAATTTAAAGACTACTTTATCAATTATTTTTATAATGACTGTATCTATTTTAATACCATTTTATAATGGTATTGAATATCTTGATGAAGCGATTGATTCAATAATTAATCAAACTTATAAAGATTTTGAAGTTATTATTGGTATTAATGGACATGAATATGATAGTGATATATGGAAATCTGTAGTTGAAAAGACTTTTAGGGATTCTCCACTTGATAGATTTCGTGTAATTCATTATAAAAACAATAATGATATAGTAAATAAAAAATCAGCAACATTAAATCAAATGGTATTAGATTGTAAATATGATATTATATGCTTACTCGATGCTGATGATCTTTGGTTACCAACTAAATTAGAAAAACAAATAGAAATATGGCATACTAATAAATATGATGTAATCGGTACTGCATCAATGTATTTTGGTACACAAAATAATATTATAAATATACCAACTGGAGATATTACTTATTTTAATTTTTTACAAGTAAATCCAATTGTTAATTCATCATGTATGATACATAAACATGATGCAAAATGGAGAGATGATATTTTTGGTGTTGAAGACTATGATATGTGGTTACGTTTATCTAGTTTGAAAAAAAAATATTATAATATTCCGGAATGTCTCACAAAACATCGTTTACATAATGAATCTTCTTTTAATGGAAAAAATGATGATGCTGCAGATAAACTACGTAATTTTTGGGCAAAAAAAATTAGTAGACCTATAACAATAGTTACAGCTTATTATAAAATTCCTTCAAAATTTAGTAATGAAAAATATATAGAATGGATTAAAAATTTTTTAACTATAATTCCTTGTTATTTATATATTTATACTGATGAAGTTTCATTTCCAATATTACAAAATATGCGAAAAGATTTTATATATAATACTAAAATTATTGTTCAACCATTTAATAAATTAATGATGAGTCAACTAATGAATGTATGGAATGAACATAAAAAAATGGATCATGAAAAATATCATACACAAGAACTATATATATTATGGAATGAAAAAACACAATTTGTTAGACATGCAATATGCGACAACCCATTTCATTCAGATTATTTCTTTTGGTGTGATATTGGTGCTTTTCGCAGCCCAGAGCATTTACCAAAATTAATGACTTTTCCAAATATTCAAACTGTAAGTAAATTAAATCCTAATAAAATATATATATTAGAAATCGAAAAAATTAATGACAATGAATTAATTATGGGTCAAAATGGTATACCACTCCATGATTTTAAATATGATATACGTGTCGGTGGTGGTATATTTGGTGGACATAAAAATATATGGAATATATGGGCAAATGAATTTTATGGAATGTTAAGAAAATTTATTGAAAATAGTAGATTTGCTGGTAAAGACCAAAATATAATGGTTTCAGTTTATGCAAAAAATAGAGACTTAGTTGAACTTGTAAAACATAAACCTTATTTTAATGGAACTGGTGATAAATGGTTTTATATGGAACATTTTTTATCTTAATTAAACAACTATATAAAGCTATATTATTATACTAATTTACATTAATATGTCTTTATTAAATATTGATATTAACTCTTTAAATTATGAGTCATCCCCTTTTCCACATATAATTATTGATAACATTTTAACTGAAAAATGTTTAGATAACATTTTAATTGAAGTTAACAATTTAAATAATAGATACGCGGATGGTGTATTTTGTGATTCTAATTCACCGTATGAATTTAATAAATTTGCTTTTAATAAAAATTTACCATCAAATCTAAAAAATCTTTTTATTGAATTAACTAGTAGAAATTTTATTCAAAAATTAGAAAAATTAACTGGTATCAATGGAATAATTTCAGATTCATTAGAATTACAAGGTGCTGGTGTTCATAGAATTGAAAATAAAGGATTTTTACAAATACATACTGATTTTAATACATATCATGATAATATATATGGTAAATTAGATAGACGAATTAATTTATTAATATATTTAAATCCAAAATGGGATGAAAAATATAAAGGACATTTATGGTTATGTGATAAACATACAAAAAAATGTGTTAAAAAAATAAGTCCTATATTAAACAGATGCGTTATATTTAATACTACAAATAATAGTTTACATGGTCATCCAGAATCATTAAATGTCCCAGATAATATTAAAAGACATTCAATTGCATTATATTATTATACAAAAAACATAAACCAAAATACAGATTTTGAAGGTGATAGTGAACACAATACTTTATGGCATTTTGATATTAAAGAATGATTATGGAGTGATTACTATATAATGGTATAATATCATCAAAGTCATAATGTGGTCCATTTATACCAAACCATTTTGATGGTAATATTATTTTTGCATTATTATCTTTACGTAAATAATAAGCAATTAATGACATTGTTGAATTTGCAATAATAAAATTATTACACATTGACATTAAATATAATGACCGGAGTGCATCTTGTTCATCGACGAAAATTGTTTTATAGTTTTTCCATAAATCCCACTCTTTAATGATATTCACATCATCTGAAAATACATATAATATGTATTCATCGGTGATATTTAATGTATTAATAGCTTTTTCATAATAATCTTCTTTAATTATTGTATTCCATGATTCTGTAAAGTCAGTACGACGTACATGGAGACATACTGATTTATTACATAATATAGGCTCTGGTGAAATTGACTTATATTGTTTCTCTATTGAAGAATATAATTCTTGTATATTCGACTGTAAAACTTCTCTAATATCATCTATATAATTTTCAAAATATTTATATGATTGAAAAAATCCTTTTAATATTATAACTTCAAGCGTATTATCAATATCTATAATATTATATTTGAATGCTGGTTCTTCATAATATATTCCTTTTTTATTATTACATATTTGTTGGATTTCTTGTCCTGTTAAAAACTCAGCATGTTTAAATAATTCTTTATAATAAACAAAGGGAGGTCTTTGTGTATCGGTTGATGCAAATATTATATCACTACGTATAATTAATTTTGCATTATATTTTTTTGCTATAGCATACCCACAATTATGTTGAAAAATTAAATTTCCAATACCTCCACCAGGAGAATGAATTATAACATACTCTAAAGGCATCTGTCGAACTATATTATATAACAAATATACATTCTTATATAGTTTTTATTTACGAAGTGTTTCATAATTATTAATAAACCATGCTATTGTGTATCGTAATTTTTCTTCAAAATTAGAAACTATAAAATTAGGCATTTCTTCTACTAGTTTTTTATTGGATGCCGTTTTCTTATATTGACCTTCTTGAAATGATGTGTCAAATTGTAATTGTTCTTCATAATTCATTGTTTTTGCAATTATTCTTGCAACCGTTTCAATAGTTACTTCTTCACTTTCATTTGGTGCACAAATATATGATTCATTATTTGAGGATGATAGGTTAGATTTATAAACTGCCCATTGAATTATTTTTGCTATATCTTCATTATATAGAAATTGTCGTACTGCTTTACCGGAACCTGATACTTTGAATGCTTGATTCTTTTGTTTTGCAATGTAACATTTATGAATCAGTGCAGGTATAACGTGTGCATCTTCAATCTTAAAATTATCATATGGTCCATATAAATTTGTAGGAATAAGACAGATTGTTTCCATTGGACTTAATCGTGTATGTAATTCCAGCATACGTTTAGCCATTGCATATCCTTCATTACTATAATGAGGAGGACCAGCATGAATCATTTCCTCAGTAAGTGGTAATGATGGAGGTTTATCAGGAAAAACACATGTTGATAAAACTGCTATAAATCGTTTTACATATGTTTTTTCACATGCTTCAATTATATTAATATTCATACGCATATTGTCGGTATACATTCTTTCATTATTATTCATATTATTATATAATCCACCTACACGAGCTGCTAAATGAATGACTATATCTGGACCACATGATGATAATGTTTTTAAAGTTTCACCATAATTTAATAAATCGCAGTCTTTGCTACTAAGGAAAATCCAATTATCGTTGGATTGTATTGTTTGTATAAATTCCTGTAATGCTTTACCGATTAAACCAGATCCTCCAGTAACTAAAATATTCATTTGTAAATTTATTATATAAATACTAAAAATAATTTTCTCTTTAAATTATAAAAAATTTATAATTTTTGCCTATACTTTTCTCTATCCCAATTCATTAATATAGCTACATTTTCAATATTTAATTTTGTTTTAGCAGTTTTATTAAATATTACATATGTATGTAACATTTCTTCAATATCATAGTATTTCTTTTTTGTTTCTGCATATATATATAATATATTCGAATAAATAATAAGACATGGGTGATTATTGTATTTTTCTATATAATTATTAATATCGGTTCGATTACCATTTACTATTTCATATCCTAAATATATAGCAATATCAGGTATATATACATTAATTACTCCAGATATAAATTGATTAATATTACTTGATTTCCATAATAAACTATTGGATACAATTCCTTGTAATTTAAATATATCTTCACATGGTTGTAATATTGTACTAATTACCATATGTAAATCTTCTAATGAATCAGATGTGAAAATAATACCATGATTCATTAAAAATATTATTGATTCATTATTATATTTTCTCCATATTTCTTGTGCCAATTCTTTACCAGGTTTCATATAGTCTATTATTAAATACTTATCGCTATAATATGCCATTTTATCATGAATTAAATTATGATTTGTAGTACATATTAATTCTGAAATTTCAGCTGGGTGCATATGAATGGTGTATTTTTTTGTAAATGCATGAAACCATACTTCAATCGAAGGTATTCCAGATGAAGAAGATATCATACAATCTTTAAAATTATCTTCCTTTGTAGCTAAATAAGTTAATAACTTATCATTATCACATAGTATATATTTTCCATCACATACAGCAGTTCCAGATTGTTTAATATATAATTCATTACTTTCTTTTACTGATATATTACCACCACCTGCTTGAAACCAATTTAAAAAAACACCATATTTATTTGATAAATATTTATATTCGTCTGCCATAATTAACTATTATAATTCATCTTTAAATAAAGCTGCTTCCCATTTAGAAATATTATAAACTTTTGTACATATTGCATCTATATGTAATTTTTCGTTATTAATTTGTTTTGCATATACTTCAATATCTTCTCCATGTCCTTGAAGTTCTGGCGATACGAGGCATATTTTATAACCCATTTCTTTTATTTCATTACATATATCATATGTTAATGGTAATTTTGTAAATACATCAACCCATACCCATTGCACGCGTCCTTTCATTGTGCGAAGAATATCAATACCTTCATATTCTGAAAATCGCAAAGCTATATTTTTTTCCCCTTTTTCTGATAAAGCAAATATCATTGGAAATGAACAATCTAAGAAGAAATAAGAGCAAGTATATTGATTATTATGTAATATAGATAATATATCTTCTTCAATACGTTCACACTTTACATTAAGTATCATATCACGATTGTTTATATATTTTATATAATTTTTAAAAGATTCACCATTTTTATAAGGATCGTGTTGTACAATAATTTCATTCCCATAATCACGAAGATCTAATTCAATACCGTATTCGTTATCTATATTTTTTAATTCAGTACTTTCATTGATACGGTGTGCAAAAAATTTCATTTAAGATTTAAATTTCATTTAAATCTTAAATGGTAAATATAATATCTTTTACAAAATATAAACCTAAACACAATTTAAAACAAGCGGATGATTCTGGTAGAGAAATTAACTATATTCATTTGCAAAACGTAGAGCTTGTTGGAAAAAACAATTTGTATCCAAATTGTTTACTATGGAGTTTTGATAAAACTTTGCTTGTATCACCGTATGATGAAAAAATTATGTCTCTCAATAAAGAATCTTTTTATGATGGAACATATGATACATCTATACATAATATAAAAGATTTTTCGATATATACTAACTCAGTCTATTTTTTAATTTATAATTTTGATAATTACTATCACTTTATTTATGATACATTACCATATCTTTATAGCTATTTTACTTTAAAAAAAACGATACCAGATTTAAAACTACTTGTATCGTATCCAAATATTGCACGACAATTCTTTTATAAATTTAATGAAGATATATTTGATATATTTAATATACGTGGTGATATTCTATTACATACAGATGCCACTAAATATTCTTCAATATATGTTGCAAACTCATTAACACACGGTGGGATGTCAAATAAACCACCACGTAAAGAAGTATATGAATTATTTAATAATATTATTGTAGCAGAATCAGTAAAATCTTTACCAAAAAAAATATATATATCACGACGTACATATATACATAATGATAAAACAAACTTGGGGACTGATTATACACAACGACGTAAATTAATGAATGAGAATTTACTTGTTGAAAAATTAATTGAAAATGGTTTTGAAGAAGTATTTTGTGAAAACTTATCAATGATAGAAAAAATACAATTATTTAAACAAGCTGACCAAATTGTTGGTGCAATTGGTGGAGGAATGTGTAATTTATTATTTAGTCCATCATCTACAAAAGTTGTATGTATTGTTAGTCCATATTTTCTAGATATAAATAATCGTTTTCGTTTTTCAATGGATCATACATCTATTCAATATATATATAATACAAATATGCAGATATTATACAATCGTTTACCTATGTATGTTCGAGTTAAAATTACAGATTCTGAAAACCAACATTATAATAAAATTGGAGAAATTATTGATATACAATTAGATGATTTAAATTCTTATTTAATACAACTTTCAAATAATGACGTAGCTGGTTTTAATAATTCAATTGACTTTCAAAAAATATATTTTAATAAAAATCAATTTGAACTATTAGATCATGGTCTGAATAGTCCATATACTGTAGATATGTGCTCGTTATTTAGCTTACTTAAGGATAAATAAATATTTTAAATTAAATGCAAATTATAATACCACTTTCAGGTGTTGGACAACGTTTTATAAATGCAGGATATACTGTACCAAAACCTCTTATCGAAGTTGATGGTATGCCAATTATACAACATGTTGTAAATTTATTTCCAGGTGAAACAAATATTACATTTATTTGTAATGATAAACATTTAAAAGAAACAACCATGCGAGAAATTTTGAATCATATTTCTCCAACTTGTAAAATTAGAGAAGTATCAGTTGAAAACAGACAGGGACCTGTTCACGCGGTATCACAAGCATATGATTTAATAGATGATGATGATGAAGTAATTATTTCATATTGTGATTATGGAACTTGGTGGGATTATAAAGATTTTTTAGATAAGGTTCATCTTACAAATGCTGATGGAGCAATACCATCATATATAGGATTTCACCCACATATGTTAGGGAGTGATAATTATGCATTTATACAACATACTAATATGTGGATGACTAAAATACAGGAAAAGAAACCATTTACTGATAACAAAATGAATGAGTATGCTTCAAATGGAACATACTATTTTAAATCAGGTGCAATAATGAAGAAATATTTTAATGAGTTAATGAATAGAAAAAATCATACAAATGGTGAATATTATGTAAGTATGGTATATAATTTACTTTTAGAAGATAAACTTGATGTACTTATATATGAAATTGATAATATGTTACAATGGGGTACACCATATGATCTAGAAGTATATAATATGTGGTCGTCTTATTTTAAAAATAAAATGATACCAATTATCCCATTTGAAGATACAAAAAATACACATACAATATTACCAATGGCAGGGAAAGGAAGTCGTTTTAGTATGATTGGATATACTACTGCAAAACCATTTTTAGAAGTAGATGGATTGCCAATGGTAATACAAGCGATTAATAGTTTGCCAAAAACTACAGCATTATCAATAGTAACACTTGAAGAACATTTTAATAAATATATTAATGAATTTAAAATATTACAGGATACATATCCAACGGCAAATATTACAAAAATATCAAATGTAACTGATGGACAAGCTACAACTTGTTCTATTATAACAGATCCAATTGATGACGATATACCTATTTTAATATCTGCATGTGATAATGGTGCATATTATAATATGAAAGCATATGAAAAATTAGTAAATGATGATAGTATTGATGTAATTGTATGGTCATTTACAAATAATCCTACAAGTAAATTATATCCACATATGTATGCGTGGTTAGATGTAGATGATAACGGTACTATTCATAATGTTTCTGTAAAGAAACCTCTCGTTGATAAACCTAATAAACATGCTATAATTGGAACAATGTTATTTAAAAAATCAAAAATATTTAAAGAAGGATATAATTATATTCGCGATAAAAAAATACAAACAAATGGAGAATATTATGTTGATGATGTATTAAATCCTCTTATTAAAATGGGATATAATGTAAAAGTATTTCCAGTTGATTACTATTTATGTTGGGGCACCCCAAATGATTATAAAACTTATTTATATTGGGAAGATTTTTTTAATAAATGCGATTGGCATCTATATGAAAGATCACTTATATAATAATACTGCGAATATAAGTTGAATTATTCCATAGTATCCATCTTCAATGTCATCAATTTCTACAAAATCTATACCAATTTTTTTTATATATGAATAGATTTCTATATTATTAACATTATTATTTATTTTTAATGTAATTAAATCACTTTCATATGATATTGTAATATAGTTTCTAAAATAATTTAGTGATTCTTGTAATATTGTGTATATATTATATTTAATAGCTATTTTAAGTAATATATTGGGATGTTCAATTTTATCCCATAATTTAATATCTATTTTTTCTTCAGTATAAAATTGAATAATTATATCAGAATATTTTTTTTGTGGAAGTATATATTTTTCATAATCATTCTTGCGTGTTTCAATTGATTTTAAAACTTTCTGCATATCATAACCTCTTTCACCTACATCTCTTATTAATTTCCAATATTGTTGCAATGATGTTTGTGTATCAATAAATACTTTAATATCTATAATATCACGTAATTTATTATTATATAGTGTATGTAAACCACATATAACAATATTTTCTTTAGCTTCTACTTTTTCTATTGGAGTAAACTTACCAGTAGAATGATCATAATCAACTGTAAATATATCATTTCCTAATTTAAGATTAAAAGTGTCTTCTTGTAATTTTTCAAGATAATTAGATTCTGGATTTAAATGAGTTTTTGTAGTCCATTCATGATGCCCTCTCTCCCATTTATGATATCGGTCGGTTTCAAGAATAACTTTTTTATCAAATTTAAAAATTTTTTCAATTACATTTGATAATTTACTTTTTCCCGATCCAGAATTACCACTGATACCAATTGTATTACATAATGATAATACTAATTTATAATCTAATTTAAATCGTTCAATTATTATATTGTATTTTTTTAAATGTTTTAAAAGTACCAACTCAGAACATGTATTAGGTGTTATGTAAGTTTCAAGCTCATTTATAAGATTTACATAAATTTTCATTATTCTTGGTGTACATATTGCAAATTGATCATTTATACTATTATTATTTGTAATGTGTCGATTGTCATATATATTATTACCAATCGGTATATATAAAACATCACCTTTAATATTTTGTAATATATTATCTAAATTTTCTAAAATAAATAAATCTGAACGAATACGAATAATAAGATCATACTCTATATTTGTATCTATTAATGAATATATACGATTTATTTTATACCATTGATGGTACATATTTTTTTCTTTCTGTGTTATATAGATCTCAGGTACACTTAGTGGTCGGTCGATTAAAATACTTTTCACATTTTTCAAACCATATATATCTTCGATATTAAGACTTTTATGTAAATAGCTATTATCATTTTCATTTAGTTCTATATGTACGTATATATCATATTGAATTAATTGATTAGTTATTTTATTATTTAATTGCTTTATACTTTCAACAAGCGTTCTTGATAATCCTGAATAAATAAAACAAATTTTCATTATATTTTTATACTATATATAAGACTGTATATATAATATACATGAAATGCTTAAATTGGTTATAATTGATTTAGATGATACTATTATAAACTACATGTATGCTCATTCGATTGCATTTGAAAATTTAATGCATAAAATATCAAGTGAATTTAATGTTGATTATAATACACTTATGAATATTCATAAAAATATTAAAAATAAGCTATATACCACCTATGATAAACAATTTATTCGACATGATAAATTATTACAACTAAAATTACTTTGTAATGAAGTTAAAATAAACAATGTATCTAAAATTTTAGAATTATATGAATTATATGAAACATCGTATTTAAATAATCTTTCTTTACATAATAATTGTATAGAATTTTTTAAATTTTGCAATAAATATAATATTAAAATAACTATAATGACCAATAATACACTTCATATTCAGCTTAAAGTATGTAATAAATTTGATATTAGTAAATATATAGATAGCGTTTTAACATCAAATGAATTCTTATATGAAAAACCACATAATGAATGTCTTCAATATATTTTAAATAAATATAATGTTAACAATGATGAAGTCATTATTATAGGTGATAGTGAGTTAAATGATATACAATGGGGTGTAAATAATAATATAAAGACATTTTTATGTGATCATAAATCAAATGATACAACATTTGAAGCTTGTATAAAATTAATTGAAAATTTAGTAAAATAAGAAATATAAGCAAATATAAGGAAATATAAGGAAATATAAGCAAATATAAGGGAATATAAGCAAATATAAGGGAATATAAGGAAATATAAGTAGATTTGTATATTGTGTAATATTAAATTATATATGGCAAATAAAGTAGCTTTTATAACTGGTATTAATGGTCAAGATGGAAGTTATTTAAGTGAAAATTTACTTGAAAAAGGTTACTATGTACATGGTATATTACGTCGTATGTCTTTAATGAATACTGAGCGAATTGATCATATTATTTCTTCTGGCAATGACCGTTTTTCTTATAATTATGGTGATGTAACTGATTTTACGTCATTATATCGTAATATTGAAGAACTTATTAAAAAATATCCGAATTCACGTATTGAAGTGTATCATTTAGCTGCTCAGAGTCATGTAAAAGTATCCTTTGATATGCCTGAATATACATCAGATGTAGATGCAATCGGTACTTTAAAAGTATTAGAAACTTGTCGTATATTACGTGATATGTACAAGTTGAGTAAAGAACAATTACGTATTTATATTGCATGTACATCAGAACTTTATGGTGAAGTTTTAGAAATACCACAAACTGAGCGAACACCATTTAATCCACGTTCACCATATGCTGTAGCTAAACAATTTGCATTTTATATTGCCAAAAATTATCGTGAAGCATACGATATGTATATTTCAAATGGAATTTTATTTAATCACGAATCTCCTCGTCGTGGATTTAATTTTGTAACACGTAAGATAACACTAGGTATTGGCAAAATTATCCGAGGAGAAAGCGAATGTTTGTATATGGGTAATATTGATTCAGTACGAGATTGGGGTCATGCAAAAGATTATGTTGAAGCGATGAATTTAATTTTAAGTTGTAATCATGCAGATGATTTTGTTGTAGCTACTAATGAACCTCATTCTGTACGTGAATTTATTGAAAAAGCTTTCGCTGAAGTGAAACTAATTATTACATGGAATATTGATGCAGGAGATGGCGTGAATGAAGTTGGTATTGACCAAAATGGTATTGTACGTGTAAGAATTGATCCAAAATATTATCGTCCAACTGAAGTTGAATATTTACAAGGCGATGCAACCAAAGCATATGATACATTTGGATGGAAACCAAAAATAACTTTTGATGAATTAGTAAAAGAAATGGTTCATTTAGATCTCATTTAAAGAATGTCCATTTAGATAATATACTATTAATTAAAAATGTCAAATATTTATAGAAATACATTACCTGAAGGTAATTATGAACTTTTAATTGTAAGTTTAGTACATCAACCTGCAGAAATGGTTTATTATATGGCTCAAAATATTAAAAAATATGTACAAGGAAAATTTATATGGATTGTTCATTATAATAACAATGACCCAATTAATGAAAATTTGTTGCCAGATTGGGCATGGATTGTTAGAGATACGATTAACACAAGTAAAACTATTAACATAACTTTATTACTTGGAATTTATAAAACTTTAGAATTTGCGATTAAAAATTCTGTAATATTTACAAATGTGCTTACTTTAAGTTCAGGATCTGCTTTTTTTAGAAATTTTATTATCCCTAAAACTGAATGTATATGTATAAAAACTCATGAAAAAAATATTAATCCAAATGCAATATTACATCATATAAATCCAATAGATATTAAATATTCAGGTAAATGTAGTGAATATTTAATATCTATTGGTTCATTTGGATGGCAATATAGTAGAGAAGGTGGTGGAGCTGATAAGGATATTGACCTACATTATTTAATGAATAAAAGAAACTTTACATATTTTATAGGCTGTCAATGGAGTGGTCAAATGTGGCCATATAATGTAGCAAAAATGCTTATTGAAGATATTGCATATAAAGCGGATATATTTATAAATAATACATATACAAATAATTATGCTTATGAAGAAATTTATTTATCTACATATGCATATAATTATGCATTAATTAATAATATACCCATTAATTTATGTAAAGTTATTATAAATTGGGAATATTATTATGAAATACATTCTCCTGACTATATTAGTTTATTGCGTAAAAATTATTTAATAGAAGATGGTGTAGCTATTTGTAAATTACCGGATAGTTTAAATCACCCGGTTCGACAATATTTAATTTAATGCAACTCAACAAATTATGACTAATATATTATATACTTCTGGTAATTATCATTGTTTTGGGTTTAATCAACATCTATAATGTGTGCACCTTTCATATGTACACAATTATTTTCTGGGTCATTTAAGAACCGACTTGGAAGATAGATTTGTTTTTCTGGATTTGGATTCAACCAAGCACCCCACCACACAAATGTTGAACATGAAGCTATTATCGTTGATAGACGTGTTAATAAATAGAAATCAAAACAATCAATTGGATTACATATATTACGTGGCACAAATGCGTAGTCGATTGCATGTGTACCTAAATCTGTAAGAAGTGTTGGATATATATGCTGTATTTCTTGTGGTGTTTCACTAAGAATTAAGAAAAATGTGGCAGGATTTTTTTCACGAACTGTAGCTATAGCACGTGAATAATATTTGCCATAATGAACAAAATGTCTTGAGTCGTGTAGTTTATCTTTTAAACGTACATGAATAATACATATATTTACAAGAGGCATACGAATGACATTTAAATACATATTCAATAATGGTGTTACGGATAAAGGTTCTTTAAATTCTTCACGTAATTCATCGGCAATATTTTCAAAATACTGCTCTGACTGAAAATATCCATTGAGAATTGTATTTTGTATATGTTCTTTTGGTGGTTCATGATATCCTAAATGTTGATTACCAGGTTGATTCCAAAATTTAAGATTATTAGAATAATTTAACTTATTCAATAAATCTCGTGTTACTGCAGGACAGGATGATGTTATTTTTTCAAATATCCATTTATAATCATTAAAACCATGTTCATGATTGTAATCTATTGCATATACTTTAAAATCTAGGCCGTATTTTTTTGCAAGACCTTTTGCTGCTGCATATTGAAAAAGTCGATTCCCTAATCCAGCACTTAAATATACTTGTAAAGACATTTACACCTTTTATTGAATGAATAAAATGAGCATTACTTTAAATCTTTTCATCTTTTCGTAATTTATATTTTTTAATATTTGTAATTATTTTTGGGTTTCCTGCATTTTGTAAATGAGGATTTAGACGTGATGACCTACGTAGTGATGTAGGTGCAGATGGTGTAGGCATAGGTGATGGTGGTTGTGCTTGAGGTTGTGGAGTAGGTGTTGTAGATTTTTTAGGTGGTGGTGATGGTTTTGATGGTGATTTTGGAATTGGTTCTTTCCATAATGCTTTACGTATATCTTCACGCATTTGGTCTGTATCTTCAAGTGTCATATTACCTATTTGTGTATGTTCACGGAAATATTCTATTTCTGCAGGCGTATTTGCTACTGCAGCTTCTCGCATACGTGTACCTGATTGAATTCGGTTGTCTACAACATGTACGTCAATATGTATTGGTGGCTCTGATTTTTCACGGGATGATTCTTCAACGCGATTGAAGAGTTGTTGAAATTTAGTCGCTCGGTCAGGACCAAAAAGTGCGGTGAATTTGGTAAATCCAGCTTCTCTGAGATGACCTATAACTTTAAACATATTTACACCATAATCATCTGCTGAAATAAATTTAACATATGGGAACATTTTACGAAGATAATGAATACGTTGTTTAACAGTTAATGGATTTTCATTTTTAGAACACGATGTGAATGTATTTTCTTCTCGTTGACTTTTATATATTTTTGATGAAAACCATTTATCATTACAAGATGCTGATACGATTATATATGGTATGGCATGGTGGGCGATTGCCTGATCACGCACCTGATGTATAAGTAATGCATGACCTACATGTGGTGGTTGAAAACGCCCATACGTAAAGATGACATGTTTTTCTGGATTTGACCGACTTGATGGAGATGATATTTTATGTGGTGATGTCATGTATCTTAAAAATAAGACAGGATTAATTTCCCCATTCATCATTAATATCTGTATCTTTATTACGTAAAAACATATTTTCAAATATTTCAGTATATTTTTCAATAGGTATTGATAATGTAAGATGCTCACCTCGAATATTATAGATGTTTTCATCTTTTAGTGTTATTGAATGTATTATAAAAAGTTGTAAAATATTTGATGCACAGTATACTTGCAAATCTATTAGCTCCCAGGTTTTAAAATATAATTCATTTGGATTATATAGAGAGGTAGTACTCGTAAGATCAATGTTTGACATTATAAAGAGAGAATTAATATTATCTAATGTTGTAGAAGGCCATTGATTTGTAAGTGCTTTATGATTTTCAATCATTTGTGCAAAATGAATTGCATCAACTTCTTTTTTAAATGAAATAATTGTACTATTAATACTTGATTCATCATTTATACTTTTATTTTCATGCCGTAATATAAATGGATTATGAGTATAATTATGAATAGTATATATTTTATTTGACCGGGATTTTTTATTTATACTTATAGATCTACGAGGAGGTGCCGGAACTAAATTCATTTTAAGCTTCTATTAATAAGATTGACAATAATTTATATCATTTTTTTTTTACAATCTTTATATGGTGCGCAACTTGCCCGCATAGTAAATCCTTTTATTGGTTCATTTGTACATTCTTTTTTAGAATATTTACGATTTGTAAGATCAAATGGTTTATTGTCTGAATGACGACGACATAAACCTGTTTTTGCTGAACAGCAATTTGGCAATGTTTTAGGATGTTCTTTTATTTGATTCGATTTTTGTGGTTTTGTTGGTTTTGTTGTAGGCATATTAGTATTACTATAAAGCATTATTTATTTTCTTTGGTCTCCAAGGGATTTCTTTATTATAAAGTGTATTCATGTAATCATTTCCAAGTGTATAAAATTCTGCAATTGCAGAATCTGTGCGGCTATCAACACGATAATTGAGTGTATAGTGCATTGAACATACCCCTTTATAATTAGTATTTAATTCTTCAAAAATGAGACGGTCTGCTTCTGGGTCATGTCGTGCCGGATACTGCCAGCGATGTGCAATTTTTTGTGCGATTGATTTTTTAATAAGATAGCAATTTGTATCTACTAAGTAGTATGATGGGTCATATTCTTTCACTTGATCTTTATATTCATCAGTCACTTCATACCATCGAACAAGACTGGTTTTTGATAAGAAACCAATACTTTCGCACATATCATATGTAATAAAATCGCCTTCTTGTGAAACTATTTTACGCAACGAATATGCCCAATCTGCATTGTT
>Ga0136642_1000205_pt1 | contig 35524 bp, 35 predicted proteins | sample LowCatLa1302831Y_FD_115313 | JGI IMG/M metagenome (GOLD analysis project Ga0136642, IMG submission 115313) | Freshwater microbial communities from Lower Cathedral Lake, Yosemite National Park, California, USA - 13028-31Y | ecosystem: Environmental > Aquatic > Freshwater > Lake ... | reverse complement strand
CGTTTTGTCATCAATCGTTTTTTCCGAGCCAAAGCGCTTTGCGAGTCGGCGGCCCCACGCGCGGTCTTCGCCCGTTGGCTTGTAGCCGATCCGAGGCACTACATCTTCGAGGCCCAAGAAGGCCCGGAATCCGTCGGCGGTGACTAAGCGAGAACCCAAAAGAACATCCTCGTCGGGGAAGGCCAATAACGCGCGGCGATAAAGATCGGTCAGCAGGGCCTTCAAGGTGGAGTCGGACTTGGTGTTGCGGTCGACGAGCATCACGCCAATGAGCATGGCTGGAGTACCGCCAATGCGCTCGAGGCTACAAAAGGCATACCCGCGGAGTTTGTTTCCCTCACGGGCCTGCGTCACCAAGACCCACTGCTCGCGCTCTTTGGAGAGGAATCCAATATCAAACTTGGGTTCGCGGTCAACGCACAAATCGGCCATTTCGGCTAGTTCGGCGTCGCTTAATGCGGTGGTGTCTTTTGTGGTGACGTCAATTGCCATAGGTTCTATTCTACGACTTTGTGGCACCCCCAATAATTTGGGCTAATTCACAATGATGTGGCGGCCAAACTCCGAGCGAATGTCCCCCACCACCGCCTCAATCGAAACGTTGCAGTCGGGTCCCAGCTGAAAGGACTTACCGTCATCGCCGACCAGTAGTTCAACTGGCGAGGGTCCGGGGTGGAGCTGGAGCAGGGCCTTCAAAAGGGTCACCTTCTCTTGGGTCAGGTCATCCTCTCGAAACTTGAGCTGTAGAACGCCTATTTCGTTGGAAAGGCGGATGGTGTTGAAATCAAACCCCGTTACTCGTATCTCATCATCGAACTCGGAAATTCGAGCCTTGAACACGACCGCAGTATCCTTCGCCAGTCGTCCGCCCTGCTCGGCAAACTGCCTCGAACCGACCGTTACCTCTACCGAACCGCTGAGGTCCTCAATCTGGATTAGGCCGAACTGGTGACCATCCTTCTTGGTCTTCACCGTGACATTGGTGATAATCCCCCCAAGCATCACGGGTTGATTCGACGCGGCCCAGGTGGCGCGCGACTCGTGTAACTGAGCGAGTGTGCAGTCAACCCGTTTTACTAACTCTGCCCCCGAGCCGCGCAGCGGATGATCCGAAATGTACGTGCCGAGCATCTCTCGTTCAAAATCGAGCTTTTGGGACTTCGAAAATTCCAACGTATCGATGGGGATATCAGTACCGGACCAATCCTCACCCGTCTCATCGAAGGCGGCGAACAGAGTCGTAACACCTACCGAGTGGTCCTTACGGCGCGAGAGAGTCACGTTCACGAGTTCTTCTTGCTTGAGTACCAAGCCTTGGCGCGAGACCCCGAGGCAGTCAAAGGCACCCGCCTTGATCAGCGATTCCATCGTTCGACGATTCAGCGCCCGCGGGTCAACTCGCCGTACGAAATCGTAAATAGAGGTGAAGGGCCCGTTGGCTTCACGCTCTTTCACGATCATCTCCACGACCAACTCTCCAACGTTTCGCACCGCGGCCATACCAAAGAAAATCGCTTTGTCTTCGACAAGCGAAGGCGAGTATTCGGACAGGGAGTCATTCACGCTGGGAACGCTGACTCGAATTCCCATCTGTCTGGCTTCGTTGAGATAGGCCGATGCTTTGTCCTTGTCGTCGGCGAAGGAAGTTAGCAACGCCGCCATGTATTCCACGGGGTAGTTCGCCTTTAACCATGAGTTTTGGTACGCAATGAGGGCGTAGCCGTAGGCGTGCGATTTATTAAAGGCGTAGTCCGCAAAGGGTTCGATCTTGTCGAAAAGTCGTTCACCGAATTCCCGACCGTAGCCCAAACGGTCAGTTCCATCAACGAACTTGATGCGCTGGGCGTGAATCAATTCGCGAATTTTCTTCGAACAGGCCTTTCGCAAATCATCCGCTTCACTCATCGTGAAACCCGCCACCTTCTGGGCCACCCGCATGACATCTTCTTGATAGATCATCAACCCGTTGGTATCGCCCAAGATGGCTTCGAGGTCGGGGTGCTCATAGGTAACCTCCTTGCGAAGGTTCTTTCGGTCGGCGTACTCATTGTGCACGTTTTCTGAAAGTGGGCCTGGCCGGTAGAGCGCGACTAAGGCGCCAATATCCTCGAATTGAGTCGGAGCGAGCCGGCGCATCAATTGGCGCATCTTGTCGCCCTCGAGCTGGAAGATTCCCATTGAGTTTCCCGCCTGGAGGAGAGAGAACACCTTCGGGTCGTCGAGCGGCACACTATCAATGTCCACCTTGATCCCGTGGCGACGTTCAATGTGCTCGAGCGCGCGTTCGATGATCGCCAAGTTCCGAAGACCGAGAAAATCCATTTTCAACAGTCCAAGTTTTTCAATCCAGTTCATTTCGTACTGGGTGACAACGGGCGCATCGTCTCCGGTACCGTTTGAACTCTTGCGTGATATGGGCACGTATTCCATCACGGGTGCCTTGGTGATTACCACCGCCGCCGCGTGGATGCCCGCCTGACGACGCTTGTCAACGAACCCCATTGCCGTGTCGACCACGTGCTTCACTTCAGCGTCATCGGCGTACATTTTGCGCAGCCCCGCCGCCTCGGGGAAGCGCTTTTCGTACCCTTCGGTGACCTCGAAACAGGCCTGCAAGGGCAAATCTTGGCCGAGCACCAGAGGGGGCATAGCTTTGGCAATATTGTCACCGTGCGAGGGCGGGTACCCGAGTACTCGAGCGGCGTCACGCACCGCGGCGCGGGCCTTGATCGTGCTGAAGGTTACGATCTGCGCTACGTGGTCAACTCCGTACCGCTCTCCGGCGTAGCGAATCATTTCGCCCCGATAACGCTCGTCAAAGTCCATGTCGATGTCGGGCATTGATTTACGTCCGGGATTCAAGAAGCGCTCAAAGAGGAGTCCGTAGTGAATGGGGTCTAGATCAACGATGCGCAAGCAGTAGGCAATGAAGCATCCGGCCGCTGAACCACGACCCGGACCAACTCGAATTCCTCGGTCGCGTGCGTACTTAATGAGGTCCCAAACGACGAGGAAGTAATCAGCAAAACCCATTTCAGTGATGACGCGAAGTTCGTACTCCAAGCGTTCGCGTTGTTCTTCCGTTAGCGTTTCACCGAAGCGCTCGTGAGCTCCGCGGTAACAGAGTTCACGAAGATACTTGCCAGCACCTTCTTTATGCGGAAGCGAGGCCAATTCCGCTGGCAGAACAAATTCCGGAAGCGCGTCTTGATCAAATTCAATGGTGACGTTCGCGCGTTCCGCTATCAAAAGTGTGTTATCGCACGCGTCAGGGATATCACGGAATAGGTGCCTCATCTCAGCGGCGGACTTTAGGTAGTGCTGATCGCTGGCGAATCGGAAGCGGTCAACGTCCGCTACTCGCGCTCCGGTACCAATACAGAGCAGTGCGTCATGCATTTCGTAGTCGGAGTGTTTGACGTAGTGCAGGTCATTGGTGGCCAGCAAGGGGGCATTGATTTCCTTGGCGATTTTTAATAAATCAGGATTGGTTTGCCTCTGCTCAGGCATGCTGTGGTCTTGCATCTCTATAAAGAAATTGTCCCGACCGAAGATACTTTGCAGGCGAGCGGCATCCGTTCGGGCCGCCTCGTACTCACCACGCATCAGTGACTGCAAGACTGCTCCCCCGAGGCAACCGGAGGTGGCGATAAGTCCGGTCGAGAAACGCTCTAGCAATTCCCAGTCGAGTCGGGGCACGCCGTAGTACCCCTCAAGAAAGGCCCGAGAAGAAAGTTCGCGGAGGTTCCGATACCCCTGGTCCGATTCACAGAGCAAGGTCAAATGGCTGTAGGCCTTTCGGCCACCCTCGACTTCGCCACCGGTGTCATCGACCTTCCCTCGGCGAGCCGGGCGCGAATACCGATCATCGACCATGTAGGCCTCGAGCCCGAGAATGGGATTGATCTCCGCCTTCTTCGCCGCAGAATAGAAATCTATTGCGCCGTAGAGGTTGCCGTGGTCAGTAATGGCGATGGCTCGTTGGCCATCGGCCTTCGCGGCGGCAACCATCTCTTCAATACGCGCAGCTCCATCCAGCATGGAGTACTCGGTGTGGTTGTGGAGATGGACGAATTCTTCTGCCATTACCGTTCGCTTCGCCTGCACCAATTCATCGTGTTGAGGCTAGTAGCAGGGGGTGACCTTCAGGGTGCTCACAGGTAGTTTCCTGGTTGGGTGGGGGCGGGATTGAGCGAGTGCTCACGAATACGCTCGAATTGGGCCTGTGCGGCAGCCTGTTGGGCGAAGAGGGAGGCCTGAATACCGTGGAAGAGGCCCTCGAGCCAGCCCACCAATTGCGCTTGCGCGATGCGCAGTTCGGACTCCGTGGGTAGGTCTCTATCAAACCGAAGGGCCATCCGTGATAGTTCCTTGACCAGATCGGGTGAGAGAGCCCCCGAGAGCTCATCAATTGAGATGGAATATATTTCTGCCAAACGTTTACGGCCCGCCTCATCGAGCGGGGCCGAGCGTGCCTCGTCGAGGAGCGATTTCACCATTGAACCAATGCGCATCACCTTGGCCGGCTGAGAAATAAAGCCCGAGTCGTCGGTCGTTTCACTCTCGGCCTCGGACCCCGCGTCACGGGGGCTAAGGACTTCGTCTGGGTTTAAAGGAGAATTGAATGATTCCATCCCTACACATTGCCACGAACTAGCAATGCCTTGGACCGTGACGAAATAAAAACATCACTCTAGAATGAAGCCGTGCGCGTATCTACCCGTGGCGACTACGCCAGTCGAGCTCTCTTGAACCTTGCCCTGCGCGCGAGTAACGCCCCCACCCCCGTTAAGGAGTTAGCCGAGAGAACTGGACTACCCCAGCCTTACCTCGAACAGATTCTGCTGGCCCTCAAGACTGAAGGAATTGTCACTTCGAAGAGAGGGGTCGGCGGTGGGTATCGGCTAGCCAAGGACCCCCGCGACATCACTCTGGCCGAAATTGTGACTGCTGTGGATGGCCCGATCGTTGCCGGAATCTTTGGCGAACCGCATAAAGACGGGGCCTGCAGTCACGAAGGCCAGTGCGTCTTGCTGGGGGTTTGGGCCGAAGTGGGTGACCACATGCGTGAACTCTTAGCGGGCTTTACCCTGGCCGACATCGTGTCGCTGGCCCGAACTAATGCCCAAGTCTCGCAATAGCGTTGAAAAACTTAGTATTTTTTAATCTTCACGAACTAACTGAGTGGTAATATTGTCATCACGGAATAGGAGAAATGTCCAAAAATGGCCATTTCGACAATGGAGGAAGCATGACCACTACTACCGACAGCACCGCACGCCGCACGGCAATCAACACCAACGACATGTTGGGTCTCTTGATGCGGGACCTCGACCGCTACCCAATGCCTAACTACGACGAGCAGGTCGAGCTAGCGAAGCGCGTGACCGCCGGCGACGAAGAGGCAAAAAAGCAGATGGTCGCCGCCAACCTCCGCCTCGTTCTCCACTGGGCACGCCGCTACCAGGACCGCGGAGTCGAGATGACCGACCTCGTGCAAGAGGGCGTCTTTGGTCTGCTCCGTGCCGTCGAGAAGTTCGACTGGGAGCGTGGTTTCAAATTTTCGACCTACGCCACGTGGTGGATCCGCCAAGCTCTGCAGCGCGCGGTGCAGCAGCACGGTCGCACCATTCGTATCCCTCTTGAAGTTGGCGAGCAGCTCCAGCGCCTTGAGGCTACAACCGCCGAACTCACTTCAATCTTTGGTCGCAAACCAACCGATGATGAGCTAACTGAGGCCACCGGAATGAGTAAAGAGGTTCGTGATGGCCTACGGGGCCTCGCCGGCGTAACCGCCTCACTCGACCAACCGGCCGCCGCCGATTCGGCGACGACCTTGGGAGACCTCGTGGCACCTAGTCAAACCGACTGGGTTGCTGGCGTCGAACAGACCATGATGGACGATCAAGTAAACAAGGCCCTCATGAAGCTCTCAAAGATGCAGCGAGAAGTGCTCACTCGGCGCTTTGGACTTGATGGAGCGACCCCCTTGTCACTCCAAGCGACCGCAAGTGTCCTGGACATTGGTGTGCGTCGTGTGCGTCGGGCCGAAGAAGAGGCCTTGGCAACCCTTAAGGGTGATGCCGCGATTCTCGCGGCTCGTGCCACCGCTTAAAACTCCACACCCTCCGGCACCAACGAGGCGATATCTTCGGGCAGTGCTACCTGGGTGCTGACCCACTCCCCTGTTTCTGGGTGAGAAAAAGCCAGTGACTGGGAGTGCAAAAAGAAGCGGTCCTCGGCTAAGCGGCGCTCTCGACGGTGTCCGTATCGAGCGTCATTAACAATGGGGTGACCAATTGTGCTGAGGTGAACACGTATCTGGTGCGTGCGCCCAGTATCAAGTTGCAGGCGCAGCAATGTCATTGCGTGCGACTTATTAATCCGCTCTAATACCTCATAGTGCGTGCGAGCGGGCCGACCATCACTTCTCACCGACATCATCGTGGGAGTGCGGGAAGATCGTCCAATTGGGGCATCTACCACTCCGCGCTCTTCGGCCACATGGCCTTCGACCATGCCAATATAAATTCGCTCCATCGAACGATCGGCGAGCTGTTCGGACAGACTCGCGAAGCCCTTGGGGGTTCGAGCAAAGGACAAAACGCCCGACGTTCCCTTGTCGAGACGGTGCACAACCCCGGGCCTGATTGGATCACACAGACCGAGCCGCGCCAGCTCCATTATCTCGGGGTATCGGGCGAGTACGCCAGCGGCCAGAGTCCCCTCGCGCTGGCCAGCTCCGGGGTGCACCACTTGATTAGGGGCCTTGTTAACAATGATGAAATCAACATCTTCAACCACCACGTCCACAGGAACGGAGTCGTCCGGCGCCAATTCGCCGGAATCTGGGGCCGGCAACATAGCGGTTAGGTGCTGACCAGCAGTGAGCGACACGGAGGCTTTAAGAACGACTTTGCCATCTAGAGACACCGCACCAGAGTCGAGAATCGCTGCCGCCTCGGACCTCGATAATCCCGTCAGAATCGAGAGCGCTCGGTCAACGCGGACGTCTTCGAGTGCGCCGGGAATAACAACGTCCAGCTCCTCGCCGGCAACACCCTCTTGTTCGAACTCGTCAGTCATCTCGCCAGCAATTTCTTGTTCTGAATAACGGCGATAAGCAGTGCCACCACCCCAACGGTAACGGCAATATCGGCCAAGTTAAACACCGGGAAGTTGCCCACTGCAAGGTAGTCAGTTACCGCGTGGGGAGAGGCTGAAAATCGGTCGACCTGATTGGCCAGTCCCCCGCCAACCAGAAGTCCAAATCCTAGAGTCGGAAGACCCGCTGCGGCGCCCATGCCCGCTACCAACACCACCACCGCCACCGTCAGGGCGACTACCGCGACGATAAGACCATGAGTTGAGCTGAGTGAAAACGATAACCCCGTGTTGTATTGGATCTTGATCCCAATCCCCTTAGAAATGTGCCACCCCGCTGAAGGTAAGTCGTGCCGCAACCAAGCCTTGACGGCCGCATCGACCGCAATAATGATCGCGGTGATGTAGGCGACGCTGAGATTCCAGCGGATTCCTAGACGTTTGCGCGGCACTTGAGGCACAAGAAGACTGGTACCTGGAAACGTAGGCGGTCTCGCCCAATTGACTCGTAACATTCGTCACATCGCCCGTAGCTGCCATCGGCCACTCGCGAGAGTGCAACATCGATTTCGTCAATCTTGAGTCTCAGTTGTGCCGCATACTCCTTGGCCTGGTCGCGCTCGATGTCAGAAGCGACACTGGAGCCATCTTCATCGTCATATTCCAACCGCTCGCGGTCCACCAACATCTCTTCCGCCTTCGCGTCAGAATCGGCTACTTGAGCGGCGGTTACCTGGCGTTCGGCGATTAACAGCTCACGTAGCTCCTCCAAGAACGCGAGGTCGCCGGCGTAAGGCTTTGAGTTCTTTTTTCGATCGAGAGCCTCGAGGCGCTTCAATTCCTCGGCCTCACGGCGCGCAACTCGATCAGCCTCGACCTTGTTTAACCGATCAATCTCGCGCTGTTTGCGGAGCTTTTCAGCCTCTTTGGCCTTGACCTTGGCCTCTTGATCACGCAACTTCTTTGCTTCGGCCATGGCCTTTTCTTTCGCCTTACGGCGAACCTCGGCTTCACGTGCGGCAATCCGTGCCTTGACCTCTCGCTCACGCTTTGCCTTCACTGCAGCTTGCGCTTTGGCCTTTGCCTCCTGCGCTTTCTTCTTTGCAGCTACCTTGATGGCAATTTCTCGATCCTTCTTTGCCTTGGCGATGGCCTGCGCCTTTAGACGGTTCGCAACGCGTTTCGCGGCGGCTTGGGCAGCAGCTTCTCGGGCTTTTTTGGCCTTCAGCAGTTGCAACTCTTTTGCCTTTTTGGCCTGGAGTTCCTTCGCTTCTCGCAACTTCTTTGCCTTGATTAATTGCGCTTCCCGGGCTTTTTTAGCCTGGAGTAGTTTCGCTACTTTCAGTTCTTTGGCCTTTTTAATTTTCAGCAATTTTGCGGCCTGAAGTTCCTTGGCCCTCTTGGCCGCGACCTGTTGCGCCAGTTTCTTTTTCTTATCTGCGGCAAGCTTTAATTGCTTAGCTTTCTTAGCGGCCAATGCCCTACTTTGAACCGATGCCGACTTCGTAGATTTCTTCGCCGGGGCCTTCTTGGCCACGGGTTTCTTTCCAGGGGCCTTCTTGGCTAGGGCCTTCTTGGCCACGGGCTTCTTTCCGGGGGCCTTCTTAGCCACGACTTTCTTCTTAGCCACTTTCGAAGTGGCTTTTTTAGCGGTTGGTGACATGGTTACTCCTAGGACTTACTTAGCCCGCAAACTTACCAGCCCGACGTACAATTCTTAGCGATTGTCCCCATCAAGTGTCGGTTGCCTGTCAAGGGGCTTGGGCGGCCACGGTGTACCCGCTGACGCGTTGTAAGACTTGCGTTCCTCAGCAGCTTCTGGCGCAGGCGCAGGCGCCGCAGGGGGCACCACGGCCGAGGTAACGGGGCTTGGGGCTACGGGGGTTGCGGGAGATGGCTCATGATCCAAAACTTCCGAATTTGTCTCTGACACAAAACTTTCAAGATCGGGCGTAGGCGCCCCTGGTGCAGGCTTACTGGCCGCTGTGGGCTCCTCGGTTTTGGGGGCGTTGACCTTAAATGAACCCTCAATCCACCGAGAAAACTCAACAACCACAGTGGTGAGACGAGCACGCTCACTCTCTAAGCGATCAGAAAGAGTGTCGATATCCTCCCCTAGACGCTGCTTGAGGCCATTCAGCCGCGCCACTTCATCTTCCGCCCGACTTTTCGCATCGGCGACTAGTTCACGTGAGCGTTCTTGTGCGGCGCTCATTAGTTCACGAGCCTTGGCCTCGGCGTCGACTTTCGCCTTTTCGACAAACTGTTGTGCCATAGCGATCATGGAGGTGACCGCTTCGGACTCGCTGCTCGACGCAACACGACCCACTTGAATCGCCCCCTCGCTGGCCGTTGGCACTGGTCCAGTGGCGGGCCCAGAGGCTCCTCGCTCTTGGGCGACACGCAGCTGCTGACGCAATTGAGAGACCATGTCTTTCAACTGGTTGACCTCACCCGACAATTTTTCCAAGAACTCGTCAACCTCATCGACGTTGTACCCCTTGAGTCCTACTTTGAAAGTGATTGAATCAAGGTGATCAATTGCGCTGCGCTTGTTGTTTTGGACATCCATGTTTGAACCTTCTTTAGCCTGGAAGTTAGATGAAATTGTTAATTATCTGTAGGGCGAAAACAGCAATCAGGAGTGATAAATCCACCCCCACCCCACCGAAACGAACGGGTGGAATTGTGCGGCGAATCGGGCCGAGAACGGGCGCTGTAATTGAATTCAGAAAATTCTTCGCACTATTGAGGCCCGCTGAATCAGGTGATGAGGGAAACCAACTCAGCAAGGCTTGAATGATGAGGCACCAGATAAAAAGCGTAATGAGTAGATGGATTAGCGCCATTACAGTTGCCCGTCTGCGAGATTTGCGAACTTGAGTTTTTCTACTATTTCGTTTTCGACGATTAACCCCTGGGGCACAATTAACCAGCGAACTTCATTGAGTTTGATTGCCGTGGCACGCAGTGCGTATGCGGCCCCCGATGCGAAGGCTCGAATTTGACGTTGCGTTGCCTTGTCGACTGCTGCGGTTGAGAGCAAGACAGCACGATTTTCACGAAGGATTAGGACAATTTGCGGGACATCGTTGTAAGAATTGGGTGCCACCACTTGCAAGTCGCGTGAAGGGTTAAAGCCCGTTGGTGCTCCACGCCGAACCGAGTTCATCGGTTCCATCGTGCGCGGAGAACCATTATTGCCACCTAACACTGTGACACTCGGAATAGATCGACCCTGGGGGGTGATGCGCTGAGGTGGTGCGGGCTGGGGAGAGCGGGCAGCTACTCGCGACTGTGGGGTGAGGGGGCGCTCATTTGCCACGCTCCAGGAATCTTCATACTCCGGAGCGTTAAGGTCACGGCCAACGTTGGGACCGAAATCACCATGCTCATCATCGACCAGTCCAAGGAACCCGAAGAGTCCGCGTAAACGTTCATTCATTGAGCTGTCTCCAATACCCTTCGCTTTTCTATTTCTATTGTACCGTTCTGGAGTTACTGGACGGTCCGAGAGCCGAAGAGGGCCCTTCCCAGCCGAAGTTCCGTTGATCCAGCCGGGATGGCCAGTTCGAGGTCTTCGGTCATCCCCATGGAGCATTCAGCAAGGCCCAATCCATCGGCCAAGGCACGAGTTTTGATGAACGCTTCGCCCGCACCCTCCCCGACGGGGGCAATTGTCATCAACCCCCGAACGCGGACTCCTTTCGAGGCCGCATACTCAACGAGGTCGTTCACTTCATCAGCCGAGGCGCCATTTCGCTCGGGCGCACGTGTGAAATCAACCTGGATGTCAATCAGCACATCCCTCGACGATGCCGCGATCCGATCAATTTCCTTGGTGCGACTTACCCCTGAAATCACATCTGCCACGGCGACAATGCGGGAAATTTTATTGCTTTGGAGTGCGCCGAGATAGTGCCAGGTCACCGGAAGGTGCTCGAGTGCCGCACGCTTCGCCTCCAGTTCCTCCACGTAATTCTCGCCAATATCTACCAGGCCAGCCAGCCACGCGGCTTCGGGCGCCTCGGGACCGAAGGTTTTAGTCACGCCAACGATTCGCGGTTCCGCGAAGGTGGTGGGAACTGCCGCAATACGTTGCCTTACCTGACGTAATCGTGAGGCAACGAGGGTGACGTACTCGTCGTTAGCGAAGGAAGCTGGGGATGTCGTCATCGCCACCGAAGTCAAAACCACCGTCGTCAACATCACCGAAAATGTCAGCGACAGGCGCCCTCGTTGCCGAGGTGGCAGTTGGGGGCTCGGTCAAGAAGGGCGAAGAGGAGGTGTAGGAAGTCGTGTGGCGAGCGTCGGCATCAAAGCCGGCAGCAATGATTGTTACTCGCACCTTGTCACCGAGCGCATCGTCGATGGCCGATCCCCAAATCAGGTTCACGTCGGGGTGAGCCACACTGCGCACCATCTCTGAGGCCTTAATGATTTCGTCGAGGGTAATGGACTTCGAACCAACAATATTCAAGAGAATTCCGCGAGCTCCATCGATGGGAGCTTCGAGGAGCGGTGAAGTGAGCGCTGCTCGAGCGGCGTTTACGGCGCGAGCTTCGCCGGTCGATTCACCAACGCCCATGATGGCAGTACCCGCATTGCGCATAATTGAGTCGACGTCCGCAAAGTCGGTGTTGATAAGGCCCGGGACAGTAATCAGTTCCGTTACGCCACGAACCGCATCGAGCAGCACGTCGTCTGCAATTCGGAAGGCGTCGAGAAGTGAGGTGTCGGGCTTAATAACCTGCTGGAGGCGATCATTCGGAATAACAATCAACGTGTCGACGAGTGGGCGGAGCCGCTCGATGCCTTGATCCGCTTGCATCGAACGACGCTTTCCTTCGAAAGAAAAGGGGCGGGTAACAATTCCAATAGTTAATATTCCTAATTCCTTAGCAACCTCCGCCACGATCGGCGCAGCACCAGTTCCGGTGCCACCACCCTCGCCCGCGGCAATGAACAACATGTCCGTCCCCCGCAACACCTCTTCAATTTCAGCGCGGTGATCTTCGGCGGCCTGACGACCGGTCTCGGGATTGGCCCCCGCTCCGAGTCCACGGGTTAGTTGGCGACCGATGTCCATCTTGATGTCCGCATCACTCAACAAGAGCGCCTGAGCGTCAGTGTTGGCCGCGATGAACTCAATGTTCCGTAGCCCCGAGGCGATCATTCGATTGACCGCGTTTACTCCACCACCACCGACTCCAAATACCTTGATGATTGCGTGGTGGCTAGCGGAGTGGAGCGTCATGGATAGTCCTTACGTGATTTTCGGCTGGGTGGTTCTGCCCCCGGCAGCCGGTATCGAATTCATCAAAGCGTAGTCAGCGCCCACCTTAGGGTCAAATGAGCCCAAATTATCCCTTTGCGGGGGTGACCGCTATTTCGCCCGGGATGGTGACGTCTATCGTTTCCCCAGGGCTCAGGGTGTAGTTAGCAATGACCGAGGCCATTGCCACGAACTTCTTCTCCAGATCCACCGCGGGGCCGAGAACGAAGGTGACGGGGGTCGTCAAACTCACTCGGATACTTCCATTGGGGCTTTCGCTAATTCGCGAGATTTGGTTGCCAAAGCTGGCGGGAATGGCTTGTGCGACCGTCACCGCTCCAAATCCCGACTGGGCGTAGGGCCATTTGCGACTCGCCGCCACCATTGACAAAGTGGGTAAGTCTGCATTCTGCGGGGCTGGGCCCAGGTCCTGACCCTCGACACCGACGTACTCGAGTCTTTTCGTCACGTTGTAGGCGACCGCCACCGCATGTGTTTCGTAAATACGCAAGACAACCGTATTGGGCCACTGGCGATGTGCCGTAACCCCCGTAATCCAGGGAAACATCGCGAGATTGGCGAGGACCGAACGATCGGTCAGCCCCAGCATCGTCGGGTGTGCGAGTAATCCTGAGTGGGAAAGCACTTCTGCAGCGCCTTCGTGAACGGTACCCACTGCCGACGCGTGTTGAACTCGCAGGAAGGAGCTATGAGCAAGCCACGCTCCACCGACGAACAACGTACTCAGCAGGAATGTCGTCAGTACGAATGGTCGGGTCAGCTTCTTACGCCGCGGTCTAGGGGCTGGCCGTTCTGATTTAAGAGAACTGCCGCCTTTCGCTTTTTCCGATTCCAGCGACGCAGTCCGTCCCCCGCGTGAGGACGGGTCCGAGTGGCGTTTTTCTGATGGCTTCGAGGAACTGAGAGGTTTACGACGACTCACTGGAAGTCCCCAAAACCGAAGAACCGATTCTCGATAACAAGATCGACGCCAGTCATCTCTAATACTTGATCATGGATTCGACCAATGAGGGATGAGACATCTAGGGCTGTAGCCCCCTCCTCAACTTGGATAAAGTTTGCGTGCTTTAGCGATACCGATGCACCGCCGCAGCGCTCACCTTTGAGACCCGCCCGCTCAATCAGCTCTCCCGCGGAACCCGCTTCTGGGTTACGAAAGACCGAGCCAGCATTGTGCCCTCCGGGCTGGTGCTCTCGACGCCAGCGCACGATGTCGGTCAACTTGACCTTCAGCGCCTCAACCGAACCGGCGGGCAAGCGAAGTGAGACGTCAGTCACGACGTCAGTTGGGCGTAGTGCGCTATGGCGATAGCCAAATGCGAGCTTTTGGGCATCCCACTGGGAATACTGGCCATCACGCCACACGCCCGCACCGCTGACCGCCGCGGCCATATCTGAGCCGTGCCCACCTGCATTCATGGCCACGGCACCCCCAAAGGTGCCCGGCACGCCAACGCCCCACTCGAAACCAGCTATCCCCTCGCTCGCTAGGCGACGGGCGACAATCGGGAGGTCCATACCGGCACCGACTCGTACGAGATAGCCATCACCTTCTTTATCGATGCTGAGCTCGGCCAATTCACCACTGAGGTGAACGGCCACAACCTCATGGAGCCCGTCGGCAACCAAAAGGTTCGACCCGTTGCCGAACACCAAAAGGGGCACCCCACTTTTCTGGATGATGGGAATCACTTCGTTGGCCAATTCATGAGTGGTTATTTCCACAAAGTACTTGGCGCTACCGCCAACGCGGTAGGTAGTTAGGGAGCCGATGTTCACATCCTGGCGAAGAACTCCATCTGCGACCAATTCATCCAAGGATTTCATTGAGGATCCAATTCAGGAATAACGGTTGAGATGTCCCCCGCGCCCAAGAAGAAGATGGCGTCAACCGGCGACTGAGTGGATAGGGCGGCCCACACCTGGTCAATATTTTCGATGTAACTCACTTGACCATGCGCAGAACTCAGGGGTGTGGCCACGAGCGCACCAGTTATTTTCTCAGGATTCTCTTCACCGGCGTCGTAGATATCGGTCACAATTATCCAACTCGCATCCACCAGTGAATCAGCCAGCTCCTGGGCGAGGGACAGGGTTCGTGTGATGCGGTGGGGCTGAAAGACAACACCGACTCGTTCATATCCAGCGTCGCGCGCCGCATCAAGTGTTGCTGCTATCTCGCCTGGCAGGTGCGCGTAGTCTTCATACACATCGACGCCTTGGTATGAACCTCGGAATTCAAACCGCCTCGGCGCACCCTGGAACTTTGATAGACCGCTGGCGATTGCGCTCTCACTCACCCCTAACGCATGGGCAAGCACTGCAACAACCGCGGCGTTCGATACGTTGTGCCGACCAGGGACTTGGAGTGAGAGTTTCATCGTGGTCGACTTTGATACCAATTCGAAATGAGCGGCTCGTCGAGAGAGTTCGACATTTTCAATGGCCCAATCGCCACCCACTCCGACGCTAATTGCGCCATCCAAGGCGTCACCAACTCTGCGGGCCCCCGGGTCGGTACGAAGGTAGACCACGGGTCCTGTCGTGCGCTGCGTCAACTCCTGAAAGGCAGTTTCGAGAGCCTGTAGGTTGCCGTAGTAGTCGAGGTGGTCTGGTTCAATATTCAAGAGGGCGAGCGCCGCTGGAGCTACTAGTGAGAAGGTGCCGTAACTTTCGTCCACCTCAACGAGTAGGCCATCGGGGCCGAAACGTCCGTTCGGACCAAGTCCCCGTATCTCGGCGCCGAGTAACCAACCCGCATCTCGACCCGACTCGTGCATAATCCACGCCAACATTGAAGTAGCGGTTGTTTTGCCGTGCGTTCCGGTTACCCCAATTAGCTCGTGCTCGTGCCCTAATTGAGCGAGCATTGATGCCCGATCCAGAGTCGAAACTCCTACTTCGCCCGCTCGGGTTCGTTCTGGGTGATCAGCTGAAATAGCCGGTGACCACAACAGGAGATCGATGTTCTCAACGTGGTTGCTGTCATGTTCGGCGAATACGGTAATGCCCGCCTCCGCGAGGTCGTCAAGGGTGGAGCCGGCGTGGACGTCGCACCCACTCACCACAAAGCCTTGGCCCGCTAAAAGTCGGGCCAACCCGCTCATCCCCGCACCGGCGACGCCAATTATGTGTATCCGTGTGGTCATAGATTCGCAACCTCAAGCACCACAGTGGCAATGTCACGAGCCGCGTGTGGTCGGCCCAACGATTTCATCGCACTCGCCATCTTGGTACGCCGGGGACTCTGCAACAGTGGCTCTAGTGAAGCGGCGAGTGACGCCCCTGAAACCAGTGAGTCGTCGATGACCATCGCGGCGCCCACCGCAGCCACCGCCCGTGCGTTTTCTTCTTGGTGATTGGAAGGAGAGTGCGGCAAGGGGACCAGAATGGCCGGGACGCCAACCACCCCGAGTTCGGCCACCGTCGTCGCACCAGCTCGGCAAATCGCCACATCGGCCAAGGGCCAGAGAATAGTCATATCGGCAAATTCCACGATACGGTAATCCAGAGCTGCGCTTTCGGCTTGCTCTTTTATTCGCCCGAAGTCCCGACGACCGGTGACCTGGATTAATACCACGTCACGGCGATCACGCCACAGTCGAGCCAACTCAGCCACCGCATCGTTGACGCTTCTCGCTCCGAGAGACCCGGTCATTGCGAGGACCACGGTTTGAGAATCTGCAGCCGGAGCCGTCAACGTAGGAATTGACACTTCACCAATGGGCTCACCCAAAACATTCTTCACTAATTCTTGGCGCACGGGCGCTCCGGTCACTATGGCCCGGGGGTCAATGTCCTCGAAGGCCGTGCACCGTTTCGTAGCGAAACGAAGGACGAGGCGATGAGCCAGACCAGTGGCGGCGTCGAGCTCTACGAGAATCAGGGGGCGGCGAGTAATCACCGCGCCAATCGACATGGGCAGGGAGGCGTAACCACCGACCGACACGACGACGGAAGGTCGCCACGTCAGCGCCGTCACGACCCCCAAGGCGAAGGCCCCGGTAATTCCAAATAACGCGCGAACGTTGGCGAAAATGGCCCCAAGAGAGACTGAACGTCGAATACCCCGACCGGGCCACAAGGAGACCCGAAAGGGGGAACCGGACAAAATTCGACGATCCTCACCCCGAGATGAACCCACCAATCGAATGTTGTGGGCCGGTAGGCCGGCCTGCACGAGGGCGTCAGCGATAGCCAGCATTGGGTACAGGTGGCCACCCGTTCCCCCACCGGCAAGTATCACTCTGGGCATTAGTACCTCGGCTGCGGGCGACGGGGAGTGCTGGGTGATCCGCGATGAGGTGTGGTCGCCGGGCCGCGTCGATGACGAGCAAGGCGATCTTCTCGATAGTCATGCAGAGGGACCAAAGCGTGCGCGCTGGCGTGCTCACGGATAGTTAGGTCTTTAGAGGTGGAGCGGTCATTGGCGATGTTGTACAAAATCCCTACCGCCACCAGGTCCACAATGAGCGAGGTGCCGCCGTAGCTAAAGAATGGCAGTGGAATTCCAGTAACGGCCCACCAACCCACCACCGAAGCGATGTTCACCACCGCTTCGAGGGCAATCCAGACGGTAATACCAATTGCGATAAACCGGTACGTCTGATTAGAACATCTGGCGGCGATTCGGACGGCGACTATGACGAACCACGCAAAGAGGGCAATCACAACGACCGCCCCTATGAGGCCCATCTCTTCACTGATGATTGAAAAAATAAAGTCAGTATGAGGATTAGGTAGCAATCCCCACTTGGCTCGACTGTGACCAAAACCCAGCCCAGTGAGGCCACCCGAGCCCACGGCGATCTTTGACTGATCAATTTGATAATTGAGCGAAGTGCTGAATTGGCCAAAGTGCAAGAAACTCGTAAAACGAATCCAGGCGTAGTGGAAGTGCTTCAGGTGGCTGAATGCGGCCAGACCGAGAAGAGCAAAAATGCCAGCTGTGAGTAAAAACTTTCGTGGCATGCCCGCAACGAGAAGTACCGCGAGTGTGATTGCGAAGATGATTGAAGCAGTGCCCAGATCAGGCTCAACAATAATCAGGGCCGCACCAATACCGATTGGCGCGAGAAACTGTAGAAGGTACTTGCCACGCCCGATGTAATTATGGAACTTCTGAATTCCGAAGGCGAGAAACAACACTGTCGCCAATTTGAATACTTCGGAGGGCTGGAAGAGAACCAGGTGTAAGTTGAGCCACCGTTTACCACCATTTACTGACACACCGTGAACCGCCACTGCGGTCAACAGCACGATTGCTGCGCCCATAATCCACGGAGAGAACTGAAGGAGCCTGCGTAGTTGCACCTTGGCGATAATGACAAGCGAGACCACCCCAATAATGAGATACGCCACGTCGTGGAGAATAAGACCCAAGAACGAGCCACCCGTTGTTGTGGTCTGCCCCTCACTCGCTGACCCCACAAAAATTGTGCCGAGACTAGTCATCGCAATAGTAATAATCAACAGAACGAACCCTCGGGGGTCGCCCCGAGGAAACGCCTGGAAGATCATGGGTGGTCGCGCGGTACGGCTCACTAAGCCACTCTCGCAATTCGTAGAAAGTCTGCGTAAAAGATACCGAGTGCTAAGGCGGCGAGAAGACCCGCCAAAATCCAAAATCGAATGATGACCGTCGTTTCGGGCCAGCCCTTGAGTTCAAAGTGGTGATGAATCGGGGCCATTCTAAAAATACGCTTCTTGAACATTCGAAAGCTAATGACTTGAAGAATGACCGAGAGCGTTTCGGCAACGAAGAGGCCCCCAACAACAATAAGCAGGAGGTCCAAGTTCATCAGCAGGCCCAAACCGCCCAGGGCAGTACCAATGGCGAGTGATCCGGTGTCGCCCATCATGATGCGTGCCGGTGCCGCATTCCACCAGAGAAATCCCAAACACGCCCCGACCATGGCGACGGCAATGAGACCGAGATCCAACGAGGAGTGAAGGAAGTACAACGAGTAGTGGCGAAACTGCCAGTACCCGATGATTGCGAGCACACCAAAGGCGAAGGTTCCCGAGCCGGCGGCTAGTCCGTCGAGTCCATCGGTGAGATTGACCGCATTAGAGGTGCCAATCACCACTACGACCGCGAGCAGAATCCAGCCATAGGTGGTCAAGGGAATCCCGGGCCACGAGGCCCTCGTGAAGGACAGATTTGTACTCGTGTGCACCCAGTACACCGCCCCAATGGCAAAGCCCGTAGCAATAAAAAGTTGTCCGAGAATTTTGCTTCGCTTGTTTAGGCCGAGATTCCGCTTGTTGCGAATCCCCAGATAGTCATCAAAAAAGCCCAGTAAGCCTGAAGCCACAATGGCCAGCATCACCAGTTCACCTGATCGCGTGAAAACGAGAGCGGTTCCAACGTGACCCATGCAGTAACCCGCGAAGGCCGCCACCACGATGACGACCCCACCCATAGTTGGCGTGCCCGCCTTCGTATGGTGATGTGAGGGTCCATCCTCGCGAATGAGTTGCCCCATTGACCGCTCTGTTACGAATCGAATCCAAAGAGGTGTCGCGAAAATCGCCAGTAGAAATGCTACGCCACCAGATTCCATCAAACTGAGCATCAGGCCCTCTTCATCAATTCTGAAATTATCGCTCGATCATCAAAACTTATTTTTTGATCCCGAACCAGCTGCATCGTCTCATGTCCCCTACCCGTCACGACCACTACATCACCCTCGCGGGCCATGGCGAGAGCGGCAGTTATTGCCTCTCGCCGATCAACCAATCGCTGCCAATTCGTGTTTGCGGGCAAGTCTTGGACTATCTCATCAATTATCGCATTCGGGTCTTCAAAACGGGGGTCATCGGTGGTGACAAAGACGGCGTCGGAAAGTTCACAGGCCACCCGGCCCATCGCCCCCCGCTTGGTCCGGTCTCGTTCGCCGCTACAGCCAAAGACCGTAATGAGACGACCCTGGGGCTTTAGTTCCAAAATATCCTCGAGCAGTCGACGCAAACCTTCTGGCGTGTGGGCGAAATCAACAATGGCCGAGATTCCCCGATTTTTGAGGAGATTGAACCGCCCCGCCACAGGCTTCAGGTTGGCAGCCGCGGCAGCGATCTCGGCGTCGCCCGCCCCCAACAAACTAACGATGGCCAGTGCCATCAAGAGGTTGTCAACATTGTAGGAACCAATTATCGAGGTGCGCACTGAGTGGCCGCGCCAAATGAAGGAGGTCGCATCGAGCGTCAGTTCAATTTGACTGGCATCGTTTCTAGAGACTCGTTCAACGGGAATTTCCAACTCCGAGGCGAGGCGTTCCCCATAGGGGTCATCGACCCAAATGGCTGCTCGGTCGGCCATTGACGAGCGGAACAAAAGCGCCTTCGCTTTAAAGTAGCCCTCCATGTCATGGTGGTAGTCCAGATGATCATGAGTGAGATTCGTAAAGGCCGCCACTTGGAAGCGTAAACCCTCAATCCGTTGCTGGTCGAGTGCGTGGCTCGACATCTCGATGGCAACCACCGCACTAGTGGTGCTAGCGAAATGTGAGGCAAACTCCTTTATCGTGCGTAACATTTCGGGAGCGGCGGGCGTGGTGCGAGCATTCGTTAAAGTGCCCACGCTGGCGCCATTCCAACCAATGGCTTGAGAGAGCTCAGCGACCATAGTGCAAACACTTGTTTTTGCATTGGTGCCCGTAACTCCAACCAGAGTTAGATCTCGTTGCACATCCCCAACGATTGCGCACGCCGCCAGTGTGCACAAACGAAAAATCTCATCGTGCGAAACTACGAGGACGGGAATATCCAGCCCCTCAATGTCGTGGGTGGCCACCACACATCGTGCACCATTCGATGCGGCCACACTGGCGTACATCGCCCCATCTACTTGCGTTCCGGGAAGCCCAAAGAAAAGCGTGCCTGGCGCACACAGTCGCGAGTCAATTTCTACTCGATCCACTTCCAGCGCAGCGACCGAAGCGGCGAGGTCGAGGTCGTAGAGGACGTCCCCGAGACGCATTAGTTCGCACCTACGGTGACTTTGGTTTTACCTGGACTTTGCACCATTCCCGTTGACGCAATACCGTAATGCCGTAATGCATATCCCATAACGGTCTGGAATACTGGGGCGGTCACGAAGCCACCAAAGGGCGTGGTCAGGGGACGTTGAACGATGATGATCATCGAGAAAACGGGGTGATCCGCCGGTGCGAAGCCAACGAAACTTGCGTTGTAGGCGTGTGCCAGCAACGCGTCTTTTCCCGGGACTGGAATTGAGGCAGTTCCAGTTTTTCCCGCGGACCGGTAGCCCGGGATTACTGCGCGCAGGCCGGTACCGGCGAGCACCACTTGCTGCAGCATCTGATTCAAGGTCGAGGCCACATGAGTAGAAAGGATTCGGTGGGTAGGACTCTTAGGGGTCGCCTTCATTGAGCCGTTGGCGTACAGATAGCCCCGCACTAATTTCGGGGCGACAAAAACACCTCCATTAGCGATTGCGTTGTAGGCGTCGAGAATCTGAATTGGTGGAACGGCGTCTACTTGACCAATCGGGAGCGCCACGTTGTCTGAAGCGTGGTAATGAGCCGCGTTGACCATAAGTCCCCTGGTCTCGCCAGGGAAGTTGATCCCCGTCAGAGAGCCAAATCCGAAGTTGAGGGCCGAAGCCAAAATGGCATCCCGGCCCACGGTCTTACCAACAAGATACGTGCCAATGTTTGAACTTTTGGCGAGAATCTGTGTTGCCGTTAGGTGCAAGATGCCGTGATCTTCCGCATCGTGAAAATTTCTGGTGCCGACCACAATGCTGCCCGGAACGGTAAAGGGTGTTGTGGCCTTTATCTTTCCAGCGGTTAGTGCGGCGGCAAAGGTAACCACCTTGAAGACTGAACCGGGCTCGTACGCGAAGGTAAAGGCCATGTTGGAAAGTGACGCCTGGGCTCCCTTGACTCCGATATTTTTCTGCCAGGTCGGCAGTGGTCCAAGGACGCCAGGTTTCTCTTTCGTGTTTACCAAAGAGGCATCTGCCAAAATCTCGCCAGTCTTCACGTCCATCACGATGGCTACTCCACTCACCCCTTTTGAAGAAACCATTGCCTTGGCCAAACTTTGTTCCGTTATGTACTGCAATGAAGAATCAATCGTCAGCTCCAGGGAGGTTCCCGGAACCGCTTTTTTTATCACCGAGGATGACCCTCCTGGAAGTGCCACTCCCGAAGGCGTGAGAAATAACTGACTGATTCCACTTTGGCCCGCCAAGGTGGAATTCTGACCAAGTTCGAGGCCGGCGTTGCCGACCCCTTGTGCGTTCACTCCCCCGAGAACCGATTCGGCAATGGTTCCTTGAGGATAACTACGTTTAGAGGAATTTTGAATCACGATGCCGGGCAGAGCGAGACGCGAAATCCGTCGACCCTCGTCAAGGCTTATTGAATTCGTTAGTGGTACGTAGCCATTGCGAGTTGAAAGCATTCGAGCGAGTGTGGTAACGGGCATGTGCACCAAAGGCGAGAGGGCCCGAGCCTCATTGAAGGGATGTTTGATCTGGAAATTATCGGCCAACACCAGCGCGGTTGGACGAGAAACAGCGAGGGTGAGTCCATTGCGATCATAAATTCCAGCGCGCAACGCTTTGGTGGTGAGCGTGCTGCGCACCTGTTGCAAGGAACTCTGAGAAAGAACCTTGTGATTAAAAACATCAAGTGTGACGACCCGGACGATTAATGCGGCAAAAACTAGGAGAAAGACCACCTGCATCCAGACAATTCGTCGAAGGCTGCGCCGGTCTCCTCCAGCAGGATTTGGCGAACGAGAGCCTGAACGTACGTGGGTGCTGGGATAGCCAGCACTCATCGTTGAGTCCTCGAAATTTGTGTCACTGGGCTGGTGAAGTGTGGAAGCGGTACCACAGTGTTGAGAGAGACCGCAACAATCTGGGTGATGGTTACGGGAGCTACCAAGTTCAACGAACTCGCGTGCGCTGAAATTTGAGCGGGGGCCGACAAGGCTGACACGTCGTTCACCGAAAAGGCAAACTTCGATTGCTCTTGCTGGAGTTGATACTGCAGCTGATGTAGTCGAACCTGTTCATTCCCTGCGTAGAGAGTTCCACTCACCACCAGGAGTATTGCAATTCCTAAAATCACGAGAGCCCTCGCTAGCGGGGACTGACGACGCACGCGCGCACCACGGGTCGCGGAGCTGGGGAATTTGGCCGGAGAGGGGGCAGCCACCGGTCGAGCGTGCCGAGTTACTGGACGGACTCCACGCACGGATTCCTCTCGACGGGGCATGGGCATCGTGCTCATTGAGTGACCTTTTTGGCGATGCGAAGTCGGGCCGAGCGAGCACGGGGGTTGGACTCAGATTCTTCGGCCGAAGGCAATATCGCCGAAGCTTTAAACACTTCAACGCGTGGAATCGCTCCGCACACACACCCCAGCGCTTTCGGGCAGTGACAACCTCCCGTGTGGGCTTCGTGGAGGATTTCCTTAACGACTCGATCTTCACCGGAGTGATAGGAGATGACCACGACGACCCCACTAATACTGAGCAGATCAATTGCCGAACTCAAGCCCTCGACTAATTGTTCGGCTTCACCATTCACCGCAATACGCAGCGCCTGAAAAGCGCGAGTTGCAACGTGGCCGCGTCGACGTGCGGCCATGGGCACCGCGGCCTCGACGCACGAGGTCAGCTCCTCAGTTGTCGTTGGTAACCCACGCTTCATCGAATGAGCAATAGCCCCCGCGAAGCGACTTTCACCGTTTTCACGCAAAATAGCGACTAGTTCGTGCACATCTACTCGAGCAATATATTCAGCGGCGCTTTCGCCAGTCGAAGGATCCATGCGCATATCCAGTGGTGCGTCGGCGCGATAGGAAAATCCCCGGGTGGCGTCGTCGAGCTGGCGCGAGGACACTCCCAAATCGAGCAGGACACCGACTATCGGCTCACCCGCGATCCAGGCCGCTTCACGCGCAACCACTCCTTCCATCTCCGCAAAGGTGGCTTTGACCAGTCGTACACGGTCACCGAACTCGGCCAGTCGAAGCGAAGCCGCTTCGTGAGCAGCGTCGTCTCGATCGATGCCCAGTACTCGAATATGGGGGGCGCGCGCCAAGAGCGCTGCGGTGTGACCACCACCACCCAAGGTTGCGTCAATCACCACACCGGCCGTCTGGCTGGCGAGTAGTTCGGTTATCTCTTTCTCGAGTACCGGCTGGTGGTAGTTACCTTGGTTCATCTGCAGCCTTTCAACTGGGCGCAAGAACGAGATGGCGGAGGAGAATTCTCGTTCGTGCGCCACAGTTGCCAGGCTGCGCATGCCCCTAGGTCGAAATTGTTGTCGTGCGTTCCTCACTCCTTACTGTCCTGCCTTGAAGGCCTCACTTGCACCGTCGACAACATCGGCGAAGAGTGTTGGGTCCCACAACTCAATGTGATCAAGCGCACCGACGATAAGCACCTCGCTGGTGATTGTTGCGTAGTCACGAATATCAATCGGCAAGACGAAGCGTCCCTGCTTGTCAAACTCAATCTCTCGCGAGAGCGAGGCCCAATAGCGCGCCTTATTACGCGCCGTCTTGTCGCCCTCGTTAACAACGGATTCGCGCTGCGATACCTGGCGTTGAAATCCGCCTTGATCCCACAGGCCAATGCAACCGTCAATCTGAGGCGAGAGATTGCCGCCACGTTCAAAGCCAATTCGGAACTTTGCGGGAAGGATTAGCCGACCCTTGTCGTCAAGGGAGTGTTGGTACCGGCCCACGAATTTTGACATCACTCCCCCTTTCGGTCGCTCTCCACTTCGAACCACAGTACTCCATTTCACACCACTTATCCCCACTTCGAGTCCACTCATCCCCATTTCGAGCTCATTTTTGGGTGGAGAAAACAAAAAATCCGGTCCCAAGGAACCGGATTTACTTGAAAAGTTAGGGTTTTAAGAGGTCAACAAGAGCTGACGATAGCGCCAGGGACCTGAAATTTCTCTCAGGTGCTGAACGATCCCTTCCCCGTCAGTCAGCCCGATTGAGTTCGCGGAGTGATGTTGTATCGCTTGGGTGAGGTCTTGAGGGCTTTCCCGCAGGGACCTCGCCAGATAGTCGCTGTCGCCCTGGTGGAGCACGGTGGAGAGGAATATTCCTTCGCGCACCCTCCACTGAGTGACTCCTACGAGTTTGCGGTCTTCGAAAAAGATCTCTCCGGGACCCTTGCCCGCGAAGCACAAGACCCGTGCGTCCACTTCCCCTTCGATTCCTCCATCGTGCAACTGCGTAATGTATCCCGCGTTCGCGAGTGCGCTCTGCCACCAGAGTCCCGCTTGCTGAGAACTCTGGTGAACATCTTCACGCCAGCGTTCATCACCTGCGGGAATCCACCAGTCGATCCACAGGTCGTCGGGCTGGAGCAGAACCATTCCGCCACCTCCACGCCGGCGGCGAACCTCGTAGCGAACGTCCTCGCGCAACAAGGTGCGCTCTTGCATCGAGCCCATCACAATGACCGGCTCTTGAGTACGGACGACGAACATTGTCGGCTCTGCGATATTCCGAAGAACTTCGTATTCGTAGAGCTCTTCGACTTCGCTCATGAAGCGCGCGGTAGGTAAGGGGCCCAAAGGGGGTCCGGATCTGACAGGTGGCGCCAGCGCCACCACGGTCCATCCGGAATGCGGGGCTCGAAGTGCATTCGCCACCCAATCTCTTCGAGCAGACGGTCTCCCTTTTGCATGTTGTGTCGACGACACGCGGCCACCACATTGGTCCACTCGTGTTTGCCCCCACGACTACGTGGCACTACGTGATCGATGGTGTCAGCCACCTCGAGACAGTAGGCGCACCGATGCCCATCTCGTAGCAAAAGCGAGCGACGGGTGAGTGGGGGTGTGCGAACCTTGGTTGGTAATTTCACCATCTCGTGCAACCGCACTATGGCTGGAATTTCAACGGTCAAACTCGCCGAGTGCATCAGGGCCGGCTCATCGGGAATCACAATTGGTTCGGCCCGCCCAGCGAGCATGAGCACTACCGCCCGTCGTTCACTTACGAGTTGTAACGGCTCGTAGGTCGCATTTAACAAGAGGACGCGGGCCATGGACTACTGAGAAGCCCTTTGGGCCGTGGCCCATCGCGCGGCAGCAACAATTCCGGCGGCGTCTGGAGCGGTGTTACTTGACCCGTTCAACGTCACCATGCGAAACCGCCAGTACTCCGGCCCGGGCAGGGGTAAGAAGGGAGCGTGTCGCCACCACGCCCTACGCCTCAGGTGCCATCCCGCTCGTAGCACCACTGTGACATCTCTGGGGTGGGTGGCGAAATGGCGAAGGAGCAGTGGGGCCAGTTGAAGCGGTCGAGGAGCGCGCGGACGCACCCCTGGCCTAGTCACTGGGTTTTGCGGCGGTAACGCGACAACCAGTCGCGAAATAAGACAGTGCGGGCTCCAGTTGGTGGCACCACATCGTCTGCAGCGGCGCGACGAGTCACGTCACGCCACGAAGCCTTACCCAGCAAGCGCACGTTGCGCTCGAGCAGGATGGCTGACAGAAACATCACGGCAACGCCTACTAGGCCGAGCCAGATATTGCGAGAAAAGAAGACGACGAGAACGATGAGCCCGAGAACGAAGCCCAAGAGAGACTGGCGAACTCGCCGGCCAGTGTGAACATAGACGTTGGTGGCGTGAACACTCTTGGCGAGTTGGGGGTCTTGACGCTTGAGGGACTCTTCGAGTTCAGCCAGAACGCGTTGTTCGTGATCACTAAGTGGCATTAATTTCTCCTGCCCCTACTGTACCGCCCCCCGAAAAGAGTTAGGCCGCATTTCTCCTGCACCCCGGGCGACAATTGCATCTCGCCCACTGATGCTCGGGGCGCCTCGGTGGCCAGCACCGGTACGGGCTAAGAAAGTCGACCGATTTATGCTGGCCTGCCCCTCCCCTGTGGGTGCGTGGGGAGACCACTATGAAAATCCGCCAAATAGACATGGCTAACCTTGGACTATGTCGCGGGGCCAACAATTTCACCACTCCCCATACCGGCAAGGGCTGACAATGATTGCGGGGCTAGCCATCGCTCTGAGCTGGAGCCTTACCGATACCCCCAGCTATCGCCACTTCACCCAGGGGTTATTGGCTCCAGCCTTGCGGGACTGGGGCGTGGGGACGCTGCATGGATTGGCCCTCAACCTCCTACTCACCCTCTTTTTCTTGTCCATCGGACTCGAACTAGCTCGCGAATTCGCCGCCGGTCGATTCGCTTCGTGGCCCCTGATTGCTCCACCTCTGTTCGCCGCCTTTGGCGGAATGATCGTCACTGCTCTTTCGTTATTTAGTATCGGCTCAATCACTCACACCCCCCTCCTCATCCACGGCTGGGGGATTCCTATGGCCACTGACATTGCGTTGACGTTGGGCTCCCTCTCCCTCCTCGGGTCTCGCGTCACCTCGTCACTTCGTCTCTTTGTTTTGACCCTGGCGGTTCTCGACGACCTAGGAAGTGTCATCGCCTTGGCCTTCACTCACCACCTTCAGCTGCACCATTGGTTGGCCGCACTGAGCGCTCTAATCATCGGTGGCGGAGCACTATGGCTGGCTCGACGTGGTCGGTCGTGGGCAATGTGGGTCGCCCTCGCGGGAACCTGGGTGGCCTTCCAGCGACTCGGGATCGAGCCCGCACTGGCGGGAGCGATTGTGGGTGCGGCCAGTCTTTCTGGGCATCGAGTAGTCCGCCTCGAGCTGAATCTGACCCACGTCAATTCGTATCTCGTCTTACCCGTCTTCAGTTTCGTCGCGACCGGCATCGCACTACACAGTTCGCTCTTTCACTCTCAATCTGGGAGAGTGATGCTTTCCCTGCTTCTCGTTCGGGTCCTGGGAAAGGCTCTAGGAATCTCCCTCGGGGTTCGGTTAAGCGAGCTAGTGGGTGGCATTCACACGAGCGAACTTCACGGCGCAGTGCTCATTGGGGTGGGCTTTCTCTGCGCGATTGGCTTTACCGTTCCGCTCGTCTTTACGGCCGCGTTCGTATCAGTAGGTTCGGCGCTGTACAACTCGGTCACAATTGGACTACTTTTAGCCTCGCTCTTGGGTGGAGTGCTTGGCTTGACCTTCCTAGCAACAGGACTTAGACGGCACCGAGTCCGACCGGACAGCTAATACCCGTTCCGCCAATTCCGCAGTATCCGTTGGGGTTAGCGATCAGATATTGCTGGTGATACTCCTCGGCAAAGTAGTACTCGCGAGCGTGAGCAATTTCCGTGGTGACTGCACCAAACCCAGCGGCCCGCAGTCGCTCTTCGTACTGTGCGGCAATTTCACGAACTACCTTTTCTTGTTCCGCGGTTTCATAAAAGACGGCGCTGCGATATTGCGTTCCGCGATCTCCGCCTTGGCGCATGCCTTGGGTAGGGTCGTGCTCTTCAAAAAAGTGTTGAATCAACGCTCCGTAAGAAGTGAGAGCCGGATCAAACACCACTCGAACGGTTTCGGTGTGGCCGGTGAGTCCCGAGCAGCACTCTTGGTAGGTCGGATTCGGGGTGTATCCGCCCATGTAACCAACGCTGGTCGAGATAACTCCAGGAAGTGCGAAAAAACTCTTTTCTGCGCCCCAGAAGCAACCCATCGCCACGTACAGGACTTCTGGTCCAGCGGGAACGGGGCCGTAAAAAGGCTCATTGAAAAATAGGTGGTTGCGATTCGTAACAATTGGCTCGCTGCGGCCGGGGAGAGCCTTCTCGGGAGTGACCATTTCGGTAGTTGATTGCATGCTCTAAGAATAGGGCGTCCAGGGGAATATCGTGACCCTATGCTGGCAGAGTGATCTCCGCCGAACTGAGTGTAAATAACATCATTTGCGCGGTCCGTGACAGTGGGCACCGCGTCACGAACGGCAAGCGTGCCGTCGCTGCTGTTTTGAGTAATAACGCTCAACACCTGACGGTGGAAGAAATAATTTTGGCCGTGCGCCAAATCGAGCCCGAGATAAACCAATCCACTATTTACCGAATCCTCGAGGAATTTGAAGAACTTGACCTCGTGGTTCACTCCCACCTTGGCGCGAGCGCGGCGGTCTACCACCTCGCTGGACAATCTCACGCCCACTTGTCCTGCAATGACTGTGGAGTCACGACTGAAATCCCCGCCTCCCGCTTTGACGCAATCGCTGACGAGCTCCAGGCCCACTTCGGCTTCACCCTAGACCGTCACCACGTTGCACTCAGTGGACAATGCGCGACCTGTCGCGAGAAATTTGAGAAAAAATAATGATCTCCGTTGAACACTTAACCAAGCGCTTCAAAGACACCGTCGCGGTTGATGATCTCTCTTTTGAGGTAAAGCCCGGCCTGATCACCGGCTTTCTCGGACCAAATGGTTCTGGAAAATCCACCACCATGCGACTCATCCTCGGGCTCGATCAACCAACTAAAGGTCGCACCCTCATAAACGGTAAGCCCTATCACGCACTCGCCGCACCACTTCGCGAGGTGGGGGCGCTCTTGGACGCCAAAGCGGTTCACCCCGGCCGGTCCGCTCGCAACCACTTGCTCGCCCTCGCGGTCTCGAACGGCATCGCCACCTCTCGGGTGGATGAAGTGTTGGACTTCGTCGGACTCTCCTCGGTCGCGAAGAAGAAGGCGGGCTCCTTTTCTCTAGGTATGAGCCAGCGTCTAGGTATTGCGGGGGCCCTCCTCGGCGATCCACCCGTATTGCTCTTCGATGAGCCGGTGAATGGACTCGATCCCGAAGGGATCAGGTGGATCCGTGAATTCTTTCGCAAGCTCGCCGACGAGGGTCGCACGGTCTTGGTTTCTTCGCACCTCATGAGTGAAATGGCTGTGACCGCAGACCAAATCGTTGTAATTGGTCGCGGCAAATTCATCACCTCAGGGTCCGTCGACGACTTGACGAAGAACGCTGCAGGTACGGTACTCGTGCGTAGCGCAAACAATGCCAAGCTCAGCGCAATCCTGAAAGATGCCCCGGCGAACGTGAGCGAGATCAACGATGAAGGCCTGCGCGTTAGCGGATTAACCGCCGAAAAGATTGGTGACCTAGCCTTTAGCTCCGGTATTGCCCTGCACGAACTCACACCCGAGCGAGCTTCACTTGAGGAAGTGTTTATGGACCTCACCCATGACTCTGTCGAATACACCCAATCAGAAAAGGGCACTAACTAATGGCGCACTCCCCCGGACTCTTGGCGGTCGTCCGCTCGGAATGGATTAAATTTCGCAGCGTACGATCAACGGTCATTGGCACTCTCATCATGCTGATCCTCACCATCGGCATTGGGGTCTTGATTGGTCTCGCCGTTAAGGGGCACCTCGCTAGCATGAACCCCGTAGAACGAGCCTCCCTAGACCCGATTCAACTCGCCACCGGTGGGATTTTGTTCGCTCAGTTTGCGGTAGGAGTCATCGGCGCACTCGTCATCACCGCGGAATTCTCCTCGACCTCAATCCGCACCACGCTGGCGGCCGTCCCCAACCGACTCCAACTGATCACCGCCAAGGGCATTGTGCTTTCGTCGGTTTTGTTCGTTGTCGGCGAGATCGCCTGCTTCATTGCTTACTTTGACGGTGCACTGATTTTCCACGGCACCATCGCCGCACTTCCCTCGCTATCGCAGGGCAAGACCTTGCAAGCGGTCCTATTGGGCGGCGTGTATCTCACCTTGATGGGCCTGTTCGGGTTTGGGCTCGGACTAATTTTGCGCCAGTCAGCGGGGTCAATTTCCACTTACACCTCACTGCTGCTGATTTTGCCCATTCTCGTGTTTCTCTTGCCCTCTTCGTGGCAGAACTCCATCACGAGGTACGAACCTTCAGTTTTAGGTCAGGCGATGCGCTCTACCACCGGAGTTCTGAGGGGCGGAACGCCAGTTTTCTCGACATGGGAGTCGGCGGCCATTCTTGCGGCCTACTGCGTTGTAGTGCTGGGTGCGGGTGTTGTTTTAATGCAACGACGAGACGCGTAGCCCTACAGCAGTTCGTCGTTATCTTCACCCAATTGGCGGGGTCCCCGACGAATCGCTGGTCGCTTCCCGTCTACGAGTAGTGGAGTGCTCATCGTTCTAAAGGGGCCGAAGGACGATTCGATTTCTGGTACGAAATCACCGCTCGTGATGACCTGCTGATCGAAGGCTCCGGCGACATCCAAGATGGGCGCGTGCGGCACCCCCGAGTCCGCCAAGATCGACAGCCACTCTTCGGTAGTGCGACTAGTAAAGATTCGATTCATCTCGCTCTTGAGTGGCTCTCGCTCAATCACCCGACGATCATTGGTTGCCCACGCCTGGCGAGCAGCCAACTGGGGGTCTGCGAGGAGCTCGACTAGTCGGGCGTATTGACCATCAGTACCCACCGCCACCAACAGCATCCCATCACTGGTGCGCACCGGCCCGTAGGGCGCGATGCTCGGATGATCGTTGCCCAAGCGTTGCGGATTTACTCCGGTAGCCAGATAGCCCTGCGCCTGATTAATGAGGGCGCTCATTGTCGACTCCAAGAGTGGCGCCTCAAAGTGGCGACCTGGCCGCTCGCTCAGTCTCGCCACTAGTCCACAAAGTGCGGCGATAGTCCCGTACAGACCGGTGACAACATCGGCAAGGGGCGCACCCACCTTTGTCGGGTCGCCCTGGGCCTCGCCCGTGACTCCCATCAGGCCTGAACGGGCTTGGGCCAGGAGATCGAAGGAGGGCTGACTCGCCAGTTCCGTTCCGCTGGTCGCGGGCGTCACGCTAACCCAGACGCAGTCCGGATTTGAGGCCTTCAGCGCAGAAATATTCAGGGCCCGCAATTGTGAGGGGAGATAGTTTTCAACTACAACATCAGCTTCGGCCACGAGAGCACTAATACGAACAAAGGTGTCGGGATCTCGAAGGTCGGCAGAAATATTTCGTTTATTGCGATTCACGGCCAAGTAATAGGTGGCCACTCCGCCATAGGTCGGTGGTTTTAGTGACCGGACAGGGTCCCCTTCGGGCCCCTCCACCTTGATGACATCAGCGCCCAGGTCACCGAGGATCATGCCAACCAATGGCCCCGCTAGTACTCGAGAAAAATCAAGAACTCGAATCCCTTCAAGGGGAAGTCCCGTTGAAATGTTGTGCTCGTCGAGGGGCCAAACCATGAAACCAGTCTAGAGAACAGTTCGTGAATGCCGGAAAGTTCCCATTGGCCAGAGATTATCCGCTCTTTGAGCGAGCTCCCTTAGAGCACTTTGGATAGGAAGTTTTGCAGTCGCTCAGTTCGCGGGTGCGTAAGAACCTGTGCGGGGTCGCCACTTTCTTCGATGACGCCTTGGTCAAGAAAGTAGACCGAGTCAGCCACCTCACGAGCAAAGCCCATTTCGTGAGTAACCACGATCATCGTCATTCCAGAATTGGCCAAGTCCCTCATTACATCGAGGACTTCACCAACGAGCTCGGGATCGAGCGCCGAGGTGGGTTCATCAAACAGCATCAACTTCGGTTCCATCGCGAGCGCCCGAGCGATGGCGACACGTTGTTGCTGTCCGCCCGATAGTTGGGAGGGGTACGAATTTTCCTTGTTTTCCAAACCCACCCGAAGAAGCAGTTCGCGAGCCTTAGCCTTGGCTGGTTCTTGACCCACGCCCTTCACTCGCATCATGCCAATCGTGATGTTGTCGAGAACGGTTAGATGAGAAAAGAGATTGAAGCGCTGAAAGACCATGCCAATTTCTGAACGGTTTTGACAGATCTCGTTGGCCTTACGCTCGTAGAGTCGATCACCGCGCAGCTGGTAGCCCACCAGTTCGCCATCTACGAGCAGTTCTCCCGTGTCATGTTTTTCGAGGTGGTTTATGCATCGTAAGAGTGTCGATTTTCCCGACCCGGAGGGGCCAATCAAACACGTCACCTCACCTCGCTTGACCTGCAAATTTACGCCCTTCAGCACTTGGACATTGCCGTAGTGCTTCGTAACCGAGCGTGCGTCGACCATGATTTCAGTCATCGAGAAACCGCCGGTCGTGACGTGTGCAACTTGCCCGTGATGCCCTTAAGGTCGGCGCGTAAGCGTTCGATTGGGGTGAGTGGTTGGCTCCGCAGTGCTCCGCGACCAAAGTGGCGCTCTAAGTAGTACTGGCCAATGGAGAGAACGGTGGTCATGGCGATGTACCACATACTCGCGCAAATCAAGAGGTCCACGACTTTGTAGTTAGAAGCGTAGATGTTCTGCGCCGCTCCAGTGAGCTCAATGACGCTAATGGCCGCCGCTAGGGATGTTGTCTTGAGCATCGAGATAATTTCATTCCCCGTTGGGGGCAAGACGACCCTCATCGCTTGGGGCAGGATAACAAGGCGCAAGGTTTGTGCACGGGTCATGCCCAGTGCGGTGGCGGCTTCGACCTGGCCCTCATCCACTGAAATCAAGCCAGCCCGTGCAATCTCTGACATGTAGGCCGCTTCGTTGAGCCCGAGTCCGATTACCGCCGCCACGAAGGCCGTGATGCTGAGTGAGTCGAAGGTAAAGAAATGGACGTTGGCGAAAGGCACGCCGAAGGTAATGACTTTGTAGAGGGCGGCAAAGTTGAACCAGAAGAGTAGTTGGACGTAGACCGGTGTTCCCCGAAAAAACCAGGTATAGGTCCATGCGGGCATCGACAACAAGCGGTTCGGTGAAAGACGCATTATTGCAATTCCGACGCCGAGAACGATTCCAATAACCATGGCTAACACTGTCAATTCCAGTGTGATGACCAACCCCTTCAGCATTAATGAAGAGGTGAAATACTGAAAGACAACATCCCAGCCAAACCGCCACTCCAAAACTGAATGGCAACTCCGGACCCCATTGAGAGTCGAGCAAGCAAACTGACCCGTTGGTACCTTCGAAAAAATGGTGTGAACGCCCATCGCCACGAGAACGGCAATTATGACGGCGGCAACCCAACGCCCGTAATGACGAACGGGGACCACCCGATAGGTTGTGTCCCCGCTCATCGTCACTACTAATTCTCAGTACAACGCAGCGTAACTAGTGAGCGCCGTTAAGGATGATCTGACTCGACTTGTAGGCACCAGCCTGCACGCCATACTTCTTCAAAATGTGCTTGTAGGTGCCATTCTTAACGAGCAGCTTCAAAGCTGCCTGGATGGCCTTGGCGAGCTTCTTGCCGTTGGCGGTCTTAGCAGTTGCAATACCGTAGGGAGCCACATTCACCGCAGAACCCAAAAGCTTGAATGCGCCCGCAGACTGACCCACTACGTAGCCAGCAATTTGACTGTCTAGGAATCCGACATCGGCCTGACCAGAAGATAGAGCCACGTTGGCCTCGGTCTGGGTCGCGAATGAAAGCACCGTGACCTTCTTGCCGCCTGAACACTTCACGGCAGCAGCATCGGTCGCCTCTACGGTTCCCGTCTCGACTGCGACTTTAAGGCCACAGAAGGACTTAAGCCCCTTGAACTGCACCATGGAGCTGGACTTGGCGTAGACGCCCTCGCCCGCCTGGAAGTAGTCAACGAAGTTCACCGTCTTCTCACGGTCCTTGTTGTCGGTAAACGAAGAGTTTCCGATTGCGTAGCGACCAGAGGCGATACCAGGAATGATGTTGTCAAAGGTGACGTTATTTTCTTTGACGGCGAGGCCCAGCGTCGTAGCAATCGCGTTGATGAGGTCCACGTCGAAACCGACCATCGTCGAACCATTCATCGACTCGTCTGGAGCGTACGTCGCGTCCGAGCCAACCTGCAAGGTCACACCCTTGTAGATCGCGGGCACGAGCTTGGCGGCTGCGGCGTTGTAGATTCCCGACGTGCCGCTCGCTCCGGCGCTCACGGTTGTGGCGAGCACGATGCTGGCTACCCCGAGCGATACGCTGGCTTGGCGTAAAAATGAAAACTTCTGCATAACTTCACCCCTTGGTTGGTTCTGTTTAGAACTTCTTAGTTCTATTCTTACCAGAAAAATTACCGCCCCGTGACAAAGCTTTTGGGCCCACGGGCCAAAGTTGGACGCCTTGGACAATGCACCATTCTCGCTAGCTCGCTGCTAGTCCTGTGATCTCAGGGGGCCGGCTTCTTTCGAAGCGAATAGCCCACCCGATTACGGAGTCTGGTAAAAAAGCCCGCCACTGGAGCTTGTGAACACGAGGTGACCAGTGTTATTGATGGTCATTGCATCACCCGGATGCATCGTCATTTGAGAGCTCCACGCCGTTTGGTCCGTTCCGCCAACCGAATGAGTCGTCACCAGGGAGCCCGAGCTCTGCAGGGTCGTTGAGGGCTGGTTCGCTGCCGACAGACCATTAGTCCAAATCGTCATGCCATTTGGAGAGTGCAACCAAAGTGCACCGCTACTCTTTTGGGTCAGGGCGCACGATCCATTTGACGAATACAGACTCCAACCCGCGCGCAAGGTATCCCCCGAGCGCATCGTGCTCCAAATGGAGTTGGACTGCCAGATTGTTGCCGCCGACTGCATGGCTACCAAGTTCCCATTATTTCCCAATGAGAGCGTCGACGCGCCAGTTCCAGTTGAGGACCAGAGGGTTTGGGCACCATCCGCGACAACTAGTTTGCCATTCTCGGTGAAGGTGGCGGTAGCCCCGGCGTGACCGGCGGTCCCGCTTGACCACAGCACACGGCCGTCAGTCACCCGGACAACCAGGTTGCCGTCAGATTGCATCGAAAGGGCGAACTCACCATTTGGCGACAGACGGCTTTCGCCACTGGCGAGTGTGGTTCCGGTCGCCAAGGAGGTAGATGCCCCGCCTAGTGGGCCGGGGTTGGTGCCCGGACAGGTGTTAGGCGCGCCACTTCGACCCAGGAGGTCAACGAAGGTGTACCCGCGAGAGAGAAAATTCTGAATGATGATGGGCAACGCCGCGACGGTCGCGGGCATGTCGTGGTGCTGGTCGTGCAGCAAAATCACTACGTGGGGAAACTTAATCCCAACATTTACCGCGCTAGTCCAGATGTGACGAATCCAGTAGGCCGAACCCGAACCCTGAGCGAGGAAATCTCCCGTCCCGTCATTCCACATCCACACGCCACTATTGCGAAGTGCGGCAGCCTTGAGGGTCGTCGAATCGTAGCCACCGTACGGAGGTCGAAACACGCACGCCGAGGTCCTGGTAACTCCCCACGTCTTTTGAATTGTGCGATCTATTTCGGCGAGTTGGAGCCCCAGGCGCAGG
>Ga0136642_1000204_pt1 | contig 35627 bp, 30 predicted proteins | sample LowCatLa1302831Y_FD_115313 | JGI IMG/M metagenome (GOLD analysis project Ga0136642, IMG submission 115313) | Freshwater microbial communities from Lower Cathedral Lake, Yosemite National Park, California, USA - 13028-31Y | ecosystem: Environmental > Aquatic > Freshwater > Lake ... | reverse complement strand
GGTAATGCAGTTGGCGAAGCCGGGCTCGGGCACGCAGGCGCAGGTCGAGAAATTCGGTGAGACGCTCGAGTTGAACGCGGACTAGGTTTTCATCAGCGGGATTGAGCGCCAGGGTCTGGGCCAGCCCAGATCCCGTCTCGACGAAAATGAGTTGGGCGCTAAGGGTGGCGTGGGCAGAGCCCAGGGCGCCTAGACGGGCAAGAGCGATGTAGGTGGCCAGTTGGGCGAAATACGATGGATAGTCACGCCGGAGCTCGGTTTCATCGGCGGGCAGCGGACGGGTGACTGTCTTAATCTCGCGCAGGGTGAGCGTGGGCGTTTGACGGAGGAGTTGGTCGATGCGGCCGTTGAGGGTAATCGTCCAACCGCGATGAAAAATGCGCCCTTCGACGGTAATTTCGAATTCGGCGCACGAGCCGTGCTCAGCGCTCGCCTGAGTGCGAAGTTGTTGGTGCCAGTAGGTGCCGAGTTGGGCGCGCCAAAGCCCTTGCGGGCCGCCGGAATTGTCGCGCGGGCCAAGGGTGAAGTCGGAAAACTCACCGACGCTCAGGCGAGCGGTACGGGCGTCGAGAGAGTATTCCATGATGCAGAGAAGGGAAGCGACGCAGAATTAATCGAGGAAGATTTCCGTGTGGATCCGCAGATAATTTTCTAGGTGCTGCGTGAGACGGGTGCAGGCTGCAAGCGGCGTAGTTTGGGTAGCAACAGGTTGGTTTAAAAGCTCAATGGCGAGCGGACGGTCTGCCACCGGCAGCGTGGGGAACCAGTGCTGTTTAATCGGATAACCTTCGTCGCGGGCGAAACAGTAAAGGCTTTTGAAATAGACGATGTCGGCGCGGGTATCCAAGCCGAAGGCGGCTAAAGCGGTGCGGAGCAGGGTTGCTACTGCAGCACGGCTGTCCTCGTGGACAGGATTACGCGCGATTAAGGACGTTAACGTGCTAGCGTGACTGAGCGCGGTATAACTGCGTCCGATTCCGGCGGGACGAGCTAGAAGGCGCACTTCCTTGATAAACCAAGCTGTTCCTTGGTTGGAAGATTCAAGCGATAGCGCGACCTCGTCGAACAGATCGAGGGCGAGGTGGTTAGCTGCATTTTTTTTGGGCAGACGTTGTAAAGCGAGCAAGTTGCCGTGTTCGCCGGAAAAGAGCGTAAAGGCTTGAAACGCATCCGTCGGTGGGCGTTTCGAGAGGATGAAGGCTTCAGTTTGGAGAAGACGGCCAGACATGGGACGTGGGCCCGCTCAAGACGGATGGAGCCGCCTAGAACAGAGCTTTAGCGCGACAAATCAGCAGCTTTGGTCTGCGGCCAAGCAGGCACGACGGCACCGCCAGAAATCACCATTTTCATGCCTTCACCGACACTCATCTCAAGTTCGGTAACTTCATGGCGCGGCAACAGCAGGAGAAATCCACTGGTTGGATTCGGTGAGGTTGGGACGAAGACTGTCCAAACTTCTTGGGTCGTTTTAGCTTGGGCCTCTCCTTGAGTTTTACTCGTGAGAAAACCGATCGCCCAGACGCCGGGTCGTGGAAATTGCACCAGCACAACCTGATTGAATAAATTGCGATTTTGGGTCCCGAAAGTCTCGACGATTTGTTTGACGGTATTGTAGACGGCACTAACGCCCGGGATACTCAGCATGAAACGCTCTCCAATAGAGACAAAGTATTTGCCGAAAACGTAACGCGAAACGAAGCCGAGTCCGGTGACTAATATAATTACAATAATCGTCGCCAAAATATCCCATAGAATCGTGAGGCTGGGACGGTCCCGAAACGTTTCAGGTACGAAGAAAAAGAAAAGAGGGCGAAAAGTGCCGCCAACAAAATTTACAATATTAGTGAAGGCCCAGACGGTGACGATCAATGGCGCGAGCAGTAGTGCACCCGAAATGAAAGCATTTCGAAATGTAACAAAACGCGACTGGGTGACCTGATGAGGAGGGGGAGACGAGATGGGCATGACGTAGATGAATTTAGCGTGAATTGGGTGGTTAGTACCAAAAACCTTAGATGCGACGCAGAGCGAAGCCGGGGACAATTTTGCTGCGCATTAAGATTTTCAAGGCGCGGGTTTCGGCCCGACGCATGGCGCGTTTTTTTACCGGTTGAAGGTCGTCGTAGCCAGCGAGGTGAAGCCAGCCGTGCACTACGTAAAGGAGAAGTTCGGTGGCGAAATCATGTCGATGTTGTTGGGCGTAGGCTCGAGCGGTGTCGACTGAAACACAGATTTCTCCAGCCAGGCCGTGCCCAGAATCACCTTCAAAAGTAATCACGTCGGTTGTGGTCGGATCTTCTAGGTAGTCGGCGTGGAGTTGGGCGAGCGCGCGATCCTCGAGGAAGACAAGGGAGAGCTCGCCTGAAGGGACTCCGCCGAGAAACTCAACGGCGTGCGCATCGAGGGTAGTGATAACTCGTTTGAGTTGGGTCCGATTCAAGCTCAGGCGCGGATAACGGTTTGAGATCGCGATTTCGCGTATGAATGAGGCGGGCGGCATCGTCAGGCTTTGGCAGCAGTTTCCGTCCCGGCGGCGGGATAGGCGACCCGGGCGTGGAGCATGTTGAGCAGCGTGAATTGAAAGCTGTTTTTGATGCGGGCGATGTCTTCGAAGGTCAGGGGGGCTTCGTCGAGTTGCTTGTCGGCGATACGCTCAATTACAATTTTTTCGATAAGCGCGGTGAGTTGACCGGCGTCAGCGGCGCGAAGGGAGCGAGAGGCGGCTTCGACCCCGTCGGCGAGCGAGATGACCGCACTTTCTTTGAATTGGGGGCGTGGTCCTTCGTAGCGGAAGGCGGCGTCTGAGATCGAATGCGCTTCAGGTAGACTACTAGACGGGTTAGGCTGAAGTGAACGAGGGTGGCTCAGGGCTTGCTCGTAGAAATAGCGGACAAGCGTAGTGCCGTGGTGTTGGCGGATGACGTCGATCACGGACCGGGGGAGGCCGTGGCGGAGGGCGAGTTCGACGCCGTCGGCGACGTGGCGTTTGATGATCTGAGCGGATTCAACAGGGCTGTGTTCGTCGTGGGGGTTTTGGCGGTCGCGTTGGTTTTCGGTAAAGTAGGAGGGGTGCGCGATCTTGCCGATGTCGTGAAATAGTGCACAGACGCGCGCGAGCAGAGGGTTGGCCCCGATGGCGTTGGAGGCGTTTTCGGCGAGTTGGGCTACAACGAGGGAATGGTGGTAGGTGCCAGGTGCTTCGAGCTGCATGCGCCGCAGTAGGGGGTGGTTGTAATCAGTGAGCTCGAGCAGGGTGATGTCGGTCGTTCGCTTGAAAAGAGATTCGAGCACGGGCAGGAGTCCCACGACGGCGACGCCCGTGAATAGACCGGTGAATACTCCGGCTGCCATCTGTCGGGCTAAAGTGTCCAGAGGAGTTTGATCGGCAAAGGCGATCAACGCGGCGAAGACCGCGACCGTGAGGCCCCCAGCGGCGGCGGAGCGCACCACGCGGCCACGGCGGCGGGCATCACGGCAGAAAAATATCGCCACGAGCGAGGCGAGGAAGGTGAGAACAAGAAGATCCAGGCGGTTGCCGTAGATCACGCCGGTAAAAATAGAGATGAGCAGCGCCATGAATATGGCGCTGCCGGCATCGATGAGAATAGCGACAATCAGCGGGGCGAAGGCGGTGGGTGCGACGTAGGGCAGCGTCGAGGCCCAGGAGCCATCGCGGACAAAAAAATCTGCTCCACCGAGCGTATAGACGAGACGGACGAGGCCGAGATTGAGGATGACGACAAGGGCGAGAAGCCCAAGGCGGACGTTGCTGCGGAGCGTTTCGGCGTCCTCAATGCGGATGTAAATGATGGAGGCTAGGACCATCGCGAGTACGAGCAGTACTCGGCCAAAGAGAGCGAGCCCTTCGTTGAGCTCGGTGTCGGCGTGTTCCACTAGATAGCGGCGATGGGCGTCGAACATCTCGTATTGACTGGGGGAAACACGTTCTCCGGCTTCCATGATCGTCTGACCGCGGGCGACGCTCACGGTGACCGGTTGCACGGCACGTACGGCATCGGCTTCGCGTTTTTGCGTGGCGGCCCGGTCGAAGATGACATTGGGCGTAATGCCGTTACGAAAAAAGCGAAAGAGCGCTTGGGCTGACGGGCGGGGCACTCCGTCCGTTGCAAGGCTGACCCGCAAGATGGTGAGTGCTTCTTCTAACGAGTGGACTGGCCGCGGCGCGGGAGCGTTACCCGGCGTGGCGATTTGAAAAACGGTAATACCGCCCAGCGCGCTTGTGCCGAGTGCGGCGTCATGAACCCCTTCGGCATAGAGTTCTCGTAGAACATTGAGCCCGGTCTCGAAAATCGTAGCGCGGGTTTTGGCGTCGCCGGCGGCGAGCAGAGCGGCGACATCCTCGGTGGTGGTAGTATAGGAACCGCGCGCGTTGAAATCGGCGACGATTTGGGTAAGTTCGGCTCGTGGTCGTGCCTGCGACGCTACGCCGACCGGATGCGTCACTTCAAACGTCGCGAGCCGCACCAGCAGATCGCGGGCGGCGGCGTCGAACGCGCCGAGGGCTTCGAAATCGAGTCGGTAAATGGGCGGGACTCGGTCGAGAAACTGCTCCCGGGCGGCGCGGGTTTTTTCCTCACTTATGTAAGAGAAGGGCGCGGCGGCGATGACGCGGACCGTGGCGGTCTGGCCCGATTGAACCGGGAGGCGTAGCGAGGTCATACCCGCGGAGCTGATGAGTACGATGGCGGCTACCGTGATGATGAAAATTAAGGCCGCGACGAGCCGGCTGCGTTCCATGAACTCCAACGCTGGAGAATAAGCGGAGGAGGTCGTAGGCCGGCGGGCGCTCAGACCGCCGACGAGGAGTTTCCACTGGTTTTTTACGGACATGGACGTAAGCAATCGGTCGCTTTAACGGGGCTCGACGGAGCCGTCTTCGCTCCCAATGGGGTTGCGGTAGGATTCGTACGCCTCGATGATTTTAAGCACCAGCGGGTGGCGCACCACATCACTGCCGCTAAAGGTGTGAAAATCGATGCCGGGGATGTTTTGCAGAATGCGGCGAACCTCGAGCAGGCCGCTCTGCTTGGAGCGCGGGAGATCGATCTGGGTGATGTCGCCTGTTACGACCATGCGAGATTCTTCGCCCAGGCGCGTCAGAAACATCATCATCTGCTCCGGGGTGGTGTTCTGCGCTTCATCGAGCACGATGAAGGCGTTCGAGAGTGTGCGCCCGCGCATATAAGCGAGCGGGGCGATCTCAATGACCCCTTTTTCGGTCAGACGGGTGATGTCGGCCGCATCGAGCATGTCGTGCAAGGCATCGTACAGCGGGCGTAGGTAGGGGAGAATTTTCTCTTCGAGGTCTCCCGGCAGAAAACCGAGAGCTTCACCGGCTTCGACGGCGGGTCGGGTGAGGATGATGCGTTGGACTTCGTTTTTCAGGAGCGCCGATACAGCGGCGGCCATTGCGAGGTAGGTTTTGCCTGTGCCAGCGGGGCCAATCCCGAATACAACGGGATTTTTGATAATCGACTGGAGGTAGAGTTTTTGGCCCAGGGTTTTGGGGACGATTGTTTTGCGGTTCGTCGCAATGACCAACGGGGCGGCGTAAAGGGCTTTGAGATCGGCCCCTTCACCTCGGGCGAAGCTTTCCAAGATGCGAATGAAATCCGGCGTGCGAATCGCCAGACCCTGGCCGCGGGCGGCGTGTAAAAAATTAAAGAAATCTACCGCTAGAGCGACGGATTCGGCCGGGGGGCGAGGGGGCGCGATGCCGGCGACGGGAATGGCGGGCTCGATTTTTAGCCAATCCTCTCGCGTGATGAGACGCACGTGCAGTGCGACCTCCGCAAGGCTAAGATTTTGATCAGCACCGGCGTACAGACCGCTGAGGTGGCGGGCACTGGGAAAATGCAGGGTTTTCGACGTCACTTGAGGAAAAATTAAGCTCCGATCGTCGGCACAGCGGCAGCCAAACGCTCCCAGATTGCGTCGAGCGATTGAGGGAGAATACGCGTTTGGCCGAGCACCGGCATGAAGTTATTGTCGCCTGACCAACGCGGTACCAAATGGCCGTGAAGGTGGGCGATACTGCCGCCGGCGGCGGAGCCAAGATTAAAGCCGACGTTGATGCCGTCAGGCTTGAGCACGGCGTTTAGCAATTTCTGGCCGAAAACGATCTCCTCCATTAAATCGGCGCGTTCTGCCGAAGTGAGTTCGAGTAGGTCGCTGACTTCGCGAAATGGAACGGCTAGCAGGTGCCCGGGATTATACGGAAAACGATTGAGCAGAAGATACGAAAGCGCTGATCGGTGCACGATCAACGCCGATCGATCATCGCCCAATGCGGGTAGTTCAGTAAACGGACGCTTGAGGGCGGCAGGATATCGCGGCGCCTCGATGTATTCCATGCGCCAGTAAGGATGGAGCTGCTGCGGATTCAAAGGAATCTGATTACAGTTAAGCTTAAACCTGATGTCAAAGCTGAGGGGCAGCGTTTTTGGAGTTGATATGACGATCGTCATCTTTAAATTAAGATCTTTGTTATACCATGCGTTACCCGCCTGAACATAAGCTCGTTACCCGCCGCCGCATCGTCGCGGCGGCGAGTGCGGCATTTCGAGAGCGAGGCGTCGAAAACACCGGAGTTGACGAAGTGATGCGCCGTGCAGGGCTTACGCATGGAGGATTTTACGCTCATTTTAGTGATAAGGCTCAACTCGTGGCCGAGGCCTGCGCCGAAGCGTTTGACGCAGCAGTGGTTAATCTAGAGCGGATCTCGATGCTACCGAGCGCGCCTAAGCGAGCGCGCTTACTGATAGATAGTTATTTGTCGGCGCGGCACCGCGATAATCGAGGCTCGGGTTGTCTCATCGTCGCTGTGGGCGCGGACATGGCGCGGCTTGATGCGGCAGGACGCTCGGGTTACGCGCGGGGTTTCGCCAGGCACATCGACCGCCTGTGTGTGGCGTTGCGTCTGTCGCGCGATGAGCAACGCAACCGCGATCGAGTGACGCACCTCATGAGTTCGCTCGTGGGAGCGTTGCTATTTGCGCGTGCGGCTGAGACGCCAGAGCGAAGCGAGGGGTTATTGGTATCGGCGCGGCGGATGTTGCGCGCGGAATTTTGCCAAAATTGAATTTTTTATGAATACACCTCAGAATCAACGTCGGCGGGTTGTTATCACAGGTTTGGGCGCAGTAACACCGGTCGGTAATTCGGTCGCGGCTACCTGGGAAGCATTGAAGGCCGGACGCAGCGGTATTGCTAAAATCACGCGCTTCGACGCGGCTGGCTGCACCGCCCAGATCGCGGGCGAGGTAAAAGACTACGATCCCACCAAGCCCATCGCAACGCCGTTGCATCCTCGCGGCGCCGCGGGCGAAGCCGTCACTGCGGCTCTATCGCCCAAGGAAATGAAGAAACTCGGGCGTTTCACGCACCTCGGTCTTGGAGCTGGTCTTGAGGCTTATATTGATTCTGGTCTCGACGCGGTGCGCGCGACGATGAAGCCCGAGCGCCTCGCCATAAATATGGGCGTAGGACTCGGCGGCTTGCCCGAGATTGAAGCGATGCACGACACGTGGAAAAGCGGCGGTTATCGCAAGATTTCACCGTTTTTTATCCTGCAGGTCGCGCCCAATATTCTTTCGGGTCAACTGGCGATTCTAGTTGATGCCCGCGGTCCCAACATGAGCAACACAGCAGCGTGCGCGACCAGCGGTCACTCGCTCGGCGAGTCTTTGCGTGTGATCCAGCGCGGCGAAGCGGATGTGATGATTGCCGGTGGCTCGGAAGCGGCGATCAGTCCGCTTTCGGTCGGAGCGTTTGCCCAGATGCGCGCACTCTCAACGCGCAATGATGCGCCAGAAAAAGCTTCTCGCCCCTACGATGCGGATCGCGACGGTTTTGTGATCGGCGAAGGCGCCGTCGCGATGGTCCTAGAAGAATACGAACACGCGAAGGCTCGCGGTGCAAGTATCTACGCGGAACTTAGAGGTTACTCTGCTTCCGGTGATGCGTATCATCTTTCATCACTCGCTCCTGAAGCCGAAGGCTCACGTCGAGCAATGGAGCAAGCCCTCCACGATGCCGGCGTCGCACCGAGGCAGGTTGGATATGTATCGGCGCACGCTACCTCGACGCCGGGTGGCGACGGTGAAGAAGGTGCAGCGATCGCGGCCGTGTTTGCTGAAAGCAAAGCGACGTTACACGTTAGTGGCGTAAAATCTATGACCGGGCACCTTCTCGGAGGCGCAGGCGCGTTAGGGGCGTTGGCCGCGGTGCTTGCCGTACATCACGGCGTGATTCCACCCACGATTAATCTGGATAATGTCGATCCGAGCTGTGCGGCATTAGGCTTAAACTTCACGCCGAACACAGCAGTGACCAAACGCGTCGACTACGCGCTCGCTAACAGCTTCGGCTTCGGCGGGACGAACGCTTCGCTTGTGGTGGGTCGCGTGTGAGCACACTCCTTCAAGAGGCGGCGGTGCAGGCGGGATTAACGCTGCCTGCCGTTGATTCTGCTGAGGCCTGGGCGGAGCTAGCGGTAGATGTTTTTTTGCGTCCGCGTGCGCCCTCACGCATTCCTTTACGTGAACAAAATTATTTGGCCACGGCAAAGCGTGGCGTCGCGCAGACGCGCTGGGGTGAGTTGGTGCAATGGACCTGGGGTTCGAGCGATGCACCGTTAGTGATGCTCGCTCATGGTTGGGCGGGTCGCGCGGCGCAGTTGGGTGCTATGGCCGAGCCGTTGGTCGCTGCGGGGTTCCATGTGCTAGCCTTCGATGGTCCGGCACATGGCGAATCGCCGGGGCCTGAAGCGCATGTGCCGATGTTGGCCGAGTGTATCTTGGAAATCGCTACGCAACAAGGTGGCCTCCAGGCGGTGATTGGTCATTCGGCAGGTGCTGCAAGTGCCGCACTGGCGACGTTGATGGGCCTTAAGCCGCGCGGGTTGGTTTTGATCGCACCCCCTTTAAGTCATCGTCGGCGGGTTGAGCGGTTAGCGGATCGTTTTCAGCTATCCCCTGAGGTGCGCACCGCATTTTTCACGGCAGCGGAGCTTCGAGTCGGGTGGAAAGATACTGATATCGATATGAGGGTCGTGGCGCGCTTAGCACCGTGCCCAGCACTCATCTTGCATGATCCTAATGACGATCGTACGGAGTTCGTGGGCTCGGTGGAATTCACGGCATTGTGGCGCGGGTCACGGCTCGTGCCGTGTCCAGGTCGCGGGCATTTTCGGATTTTATCTACGCCGGAAGTTGTGGATGAAGCCGTTCGATTTGTGGCGGCGCTCTAACTCTAAGTGGAAGCGATCATATCAGCTGAGAAAACTGCCAGCTGAACCCAGCGGTGCACGCGGCGGAAACGCTCTAGGCTTTCAATTTTGCGCGGAGGTAGGGCGCCGTGGGGCTACGTTTGATTTTGAGTAGGCCAGAGAGTTCGCCTTGGTACAAAATTTCGCCGCCCTCAGGACCGCCGACGGGACCGAGTTCAATCAGGTAATCGGCTTCTGCGAGGAGATCGAGGTGGTGTTCGATGACGACCACCGTGTGCCCTTGGTCTACCAGCGAGTGGAGTACGCGGATGAGGCGCTCGCAGTCGCTCAAATGTAGACCGATGGTGGGTTCCTCAAGTAGGTAGAGATTGCGCGGGCGCTCACCGCGTGAGCGCTCGCGGTAGCTGGCAAGTCCGCTGGAAAGTTCTGTGACCAGTTTGAGTCGCTGGGCTTCGCCGCCAGAGAGAGTGGGCGAGGACTGGCCGAGCGTGAGGTAGCCTAGGCCGCAGTCGACCATCAGTTGGCAGACCTGAGAGAGCTGTGAGTGAAAGTCGAAGAATTGCGCAGCTTCTTCGAATGTCAGCTGGAGGACCTGGCCGATGGACTTACCCTTCCAGGTGATGTCGGCGAGGTCCGGGCTGTAGCGTTGACCGCGGCAGTCGTCGCACGGCAGGTAGGTGTTGGGCATGAACGCCATCTCGAGCTTGATGCGGCCGGCCCCTTCGCACGTAGGGCAACGGCCACCAGCCGTGTTGAAGGAAAAACGCGCGGCGGTGTAACCGCGTATTTTCGCTTCGGGCAACGCGGCAAAAAATTGTCGGATTAGATCGAAGATGCCGAGATAAGTCGCGGGCGTGGAGCGTGGGGTTTTGCCAATCGGAGATTGGTCGACCTCCACGACAGAGCGGAAAATAGCGGCTCCGCAGAGGGCTTTGAAGGGTGTGGGTGCACCTTCTGTACTAAAGTCGGTGGCACTGACAAAATCGCGGCCTGTGAGTTTATTTTTTTTGGCTTCGATCGCGTGCGTAACAGCCGGATAGAGTACGTCGCGGAAGAGCGTCGATTTACCGGCGCCGCTTGGGCCGGCGACCATGATCAGCCGGCCGAGCGGAAGGCGCAGATTGAAGCCCTTGAGATTGCGGAATGAGACTTGGGTTAGATCGAGCCAGGCGTTGTTTTCATCAGGTGCGGGTAGGGCGCGCCTTTGGCCTTTGAGTGGATGCGTGATGCCTTTGGCTAAGAAAATGCCGGTGAGGGAATTAGCGCTCGCGCGAATTTCGGAGGGCGTGCCTTCAGCCAGAAGTTGGCCGCCGTGGATCCCGGCCGCAGGTCCGAGGTCGATAATGCGGTCAGCGCGCGCCATGAGTTCATCGTCGTGTTCAACGACCAAGAGCGTGTTTCCTTTGTCGCGTAGGGTGAGTAGCGTCTCGATCAATCGGTCGTTGTCTCGGGCGTGCAGACCGATGCTGGGTTCGTCGAGCACGTAAAGAACTCCGGCAAGATTGGTTCCGAGTTGTGCGGCCAGTCGGATGCGTTGGGCTTCGCCGCCAGAAAGCGTCTCGGTCGGGCGTTCAAGCGAGAGGTAGCCCAAACCAACGTGATCCAGAAATTTTAGGCGCTCGGCGATCTGGGGAACAATGTCCTGCGTGATGAGTTTGCCCCGTTCATCCAACTCGAGAGCGAGGAGGTGTTCAATCAATACGACAGGCGTCGCTCGCAGTAAATCAGGGAGCGATAGCGGCTGTTTTTTAGTGGCCGGACGGAAGTGGAGTTTGACGGAGCGGGCGCTGCGGTTGAGGCGCTCACCGTGACACTCGGGACAAGGTTGGCCTGCATCGGCGACGTCTTCAGCCGCGTCGATGCCAAATTCGCGCAGGCGGGCGGCGGGGTCGTCTTTTTCGTCGTCGTCTTTGGGCTCCAGCATCCAAGGGAAGATGCGACCATGGCCCCGACAGGCTGGGCACCATCCTCGGGGGGAGTTGAAAGAAAAATGTTTAGGTTCAAGCTCCGGGAAACTTTCGCCCGTGTCGATGTCGGTACGCGTGGTGGAGAACCACGATAAGATTTCGCCCTGTGGCGTGAGGAGAAAACATGCGCCTTTGCCCACTTTCAGTCCGAGCTCGAGGGCGGCGCCGGGGCGGGTGCTATTTTTTAAATCAGCGACGACGGCTTCGATGTCGTGCTCTCGGTAGCGGTCGAGCTTTTGAAACGCATCGACGCGAGTCAGTCGGCCATCAGCCCGCATGAGTTCGTAGCCTTGGTCGGCAATCCATGTGGCGATGGGTTGGTGGTGACCTTTCCGGCCTCGGATGAGTGGTGCGCAGAGATAAAGGTGTTTAGCCTTCCGCGCAGCGGGTGTGGCTAGGACTCGGCTAAGCAGGCTTTTCAGCGATCCGGGGGAGAGGGGCTTTATCGGTTTGTCAGTGTCGGGGTGATGCTGGACGCCGAGTCGCGCATAGAGCAGACGCAGGTATTGCGCGACCTCGGTGATAGTAGCGACGGTTGATTTACGTGAGCCGCGGGTGACGCGTTGCTCAATAGCGACCGTCGGTGGAATGCCGGTGAGTCGGTCGACGTCGGGGCGTGGGAGTTGTTCGACGAACTGGCGCGCGTACGGCGACATGGACTCCATGAATCGGCGCTGGCCCTCAGCGAATACGATGTCGAAGGCGAGCGTGCTCTTGCCGGAACCGGAGACGCCCGTGACCACGGAAAGTTGGCGGTGAGGAATAGAGAGGGAGAGATTCTTTAGGTTGTTTTCGCGCGCGCCCTCGATGCGCAACACAGTTGAGATGACAGGAGCTACGCGGGTTTGCTCAGGCGAGCCGGACTCCGCGGCGAACTGTAGGGATTTAGAATCCATGGCGAGCGCGGCCATGAGGAATGGCGTCGTCGCAGTCAAAGAGCCCACTATCAATTCTGGCGGACCTTCGGCGATGATTTGGCCACCGGCGGCGCCTGCCTCGGGGCCAACTTCTAGGATCCAGTCAGCAGATTTTAGGACGTCGAGATTATGCTCGATGACGACGAGACTGTGGCCGGCCTCGACGAGGGTGTGAAGCGCAGTGAGTAGGCGTTTGACGTCGTGGCGGTGGAGGCCAGTGGTGGGTTCGTCTAAGAGAATGAGAGCGCCGGTGGTGGGCGCGGCTGAAGTACTCGGAGCATCGGAAGTGTCGCCACGTTTAGTCGAGCCGGCAGAAAATACGCTTAGATAACGGACCAATTTGAGGCGTTGAGATTCCCCACCGCTCAGAGTGTTGAGTGGTTGACCGAGTTTGAGGTAGCCGAGACCAACAGACTCAAGCGTTGAAAGCCGTTGGCGGATAGTGGCGAGAGCCGCCGCCGCGTTGCGCGCTTGCGCGGGCGTTTTGGGGTGATCGCTGGGAGTCTCATTGAAGAGCGGGATGGCCTCGGTCACGCTAGTCGCGAGCAGGTCGGCGACCGATTGATCATGCCAACGAATCGCGAGTACCTCGGGGTTAAAGCGACGGCCCTCGCAGACGGGGCAAGGCACGAATACGTCAGAGAGAAATTGCATCTCGACACGTTCATAACCGAGGCCTTGGCAGTGATCACAGCGGCCCTCGCCGGAGTTGAAGGAAAAACTCGACGCATTGAAACCGGCGGCGGCGGCGGCTGGTGTGGCCGCGTAGAGCTCGCGGATGAGTTCCCATGCTTCGGTGTAAAGCGCTGGATTGGACCGGGGTGTACGTGAGAGCGGGGATTGATCGACGAGGACTATTTCAGAAAACGTGAGGTCGCTGGTGATGGAGCTGATGCTGGCTGGGTCCTCCGTGAGTTGGAGTCTTTGGGCGAGCAGACCTTGGTGAATGACGTTATCGAGCAACGTGGATTTGCCGGATCCGGAGACGCCGCTAAGACAGACCAGACGCTGGAGCGGTAGACGGAAAGACAGCTCGCGGAGGTTGTGCTTGGTCGCATTTTTGAAATGCAGGGAGGGGTGATTCGCGGGCACTGCTCTACGCTTGGCGGGCAAAGGGATGGATTGGCGCCCGGAAATGTACTGCCCGGTGATGCTGGTTTCTGACGCGAGTAAAGCGGGTACATCGCCCTGAAAAACTACGTGGCCACCACGGGTGCCGGGCTCAGGCCCGATCTCGATAACGTGGTCCGCGGCGCGGATCATGGCCTCGTCATGCTCGACGACGATGACCGTGTTGCCGGTATCGGTGAGGGTGCGAATGATCGCAATAAGTCGATTGATGTCGCGCGGGTGCAGCCCCACGCTCGGTTCATCGAGGACAAACAGCGTGTCGACAAGTGAAGTACCTAAGCAGCTTGTGAGGTTCACACGCTGGACCTCGCCTCCTGAGAGCGTTTTAGATTGGCGCTCGAGCGTTAGATAGCCGAGACCCACCTGCTGCAAATAGCGCAGACGCGTAAGAATCGATTGGAGCGCGTGGTCGGGCGGAGTCGCTGCACTTAGATTGGAATCGGCTGCGCGTTTGGTCGTGAGGGTGATAAGCTCCAACAGTGTATTGACGGGGAGTTGATAGAGCTCAGGTAACGTGCGGCCCTGCCATTGCCAGCAGAGAGATTCAGGTTGGAGGCGTTGGCCGCGGCAATCGGGGCATGGATTGTACGTGCGATAGCGCGAAAGAAAGACGCGCACGTGCATTTTGTACGTCGTCTTTTCTAGCCAGCGAAAGAAACCTTTCACTCCATACCAGTACTGAGGCCACGCTTTGTTGTTCTCTTCTCCGTATCCCGGCTCTCCCTCGATGATGAAAGATTTTTGTTCATCCGTGAGCGTGGCGAACGGAACGTCGGTTGGGATTTTCTTCTTTTTGGCGAAGACGCGCAGGTCGTCTAGTGAAGCACGGTAGACCTCGCCCTCCCAGCATTTGAGGGCGCCGCCGTTAATGGAGAGCGATTGGTCGGGGATCGCGAGGCGATAGTCGACCTCGATGATGCGTCCAAAGCCACGGCACTTAGGGCAGGCGCCAAGCGGAGAGTTGAAGGAAAAAAGCGCAGGCGAAGCGGCGCGAAAGGTGCGGCCATTTTTGGGCGAGTGCAGGCCTCGAGAAAAATGGCCGAGCTCCACAAAAGTGTCTGCCGCAAAGAGGTGAACCTGACCGTGCCCGAAGTGGAGCGACGTCTCAACGGCTTCAAGGAAACGCGCTCGCTCTTCGGCGACAAGGGCGAGGCGGTCTTGGATGACAAAAAGTGAATTGCCAGTATGAAGTCGGGACTCCAGCTCGGATGTTTCACTCAGGAGCGTCTCAATTTTGTGAACAATCGAGGCAATGAGGACGCGGACGTAGCCTTGGTTTTTGAGGCTGGTTAAGATTTCCGGCCAAGTGAGGTTCGTAGGTTTTTCAACGCGGAAGGCGATAAGCGTAGTACGAGCCGGATTGGCGGCGAATGATTTTTGCCAAATTGATTGCGGGTTGTCGTCGACAACGGGTTCACCTGTAGCCGGGTCGTAGCAGGTGGCAATTTGAGCGAACCAGACTTTGAAAAAATCGGTGAGCTCCGTCATTGTACCGACGGTGGAGCGAGAGGTTTTTACAGTGTTGGTCTGCTCGATGGCGATGGACGGGCGGATGTTTTCGATTGAGTCGACTTTGGGTTTGTCGAGCAGATCGAGAAACTGGCGGGTATAAGCTGAGAAGGTCTCGACGTAACGACGCTGGCCCTCGGCGTGGAGCGTGTCGAAAACCAGCGAGGATTTGCCCGCGCCACTCAGGCCGGTTACCACAACGTAGCGGCCCAGCGGCAGATCGAGGTCAAAGCCCTTTAGGTTATTTTGGCGGACACCGCGCAGGCGAATGCACTCGGGCGCAATTGGCTGCGCGAGATTTGCGACGGTGCAGGGAGCATTGAGTTTTTTAACCACGGACGGGTACGAATATGCACGATTAGTCACTAGGCAAATCTGGATGCATTTCGGCTAATACTACGATCGACCCGTGCTCAACGTGGACCCCGTTATCGGGTGAGCGTAAGTTTAGCTCCAGCAGCGATGATGGAACGGATTACAGACGGCGTGGGGCGGGTGTCGGTGACGATTGTGAAGCGAGGATCGAATGGGGTGGTGAGACTCAAGGCCTTGCGTCCAAATTTAGATTTATCGAGGGCAAACAGAGTGCGCTCGGCCGCTCCGATCATCTTGCGCTGCGCGGCTACGATCAGGGCATTGTGATTCCAGATGCCGTTTTCGGTGATGCCGGCGCCGCCGAGGATCGCGAGGTCAGCGTGGGTCTGCTCGAAGGATTGTTCGCACAAAGGGCCGACGAGTACTCCCAAGCGGCTATAAATGCTGCCCCCGGTGACGATGGTTTCCACGCTGCCGATTTCGCCGAAGAGGGATGCGATAGGAAGCGAGTTGGTGATGACTTGGAGGTGTTTATCGGCAAGGAGGCGAGCGACTGCGTAGGTGGTGCTTCCGCCGTCAAGGATGACCGTCATGCCCGGTTGGACTTGGTCGGCGACGAGGCGGGCTATGGCGAATTTCTCGTCGGGGTGACGCTGATTGCGCGCGATGAAATCATATTCTTGTGCAAAGGCATCGGTTTCAATGAGTGAAGCGCCGCCGTGGTGGCGACGAGCGACGCCGCGGGTCTCGAGCGAGTCTAGGACGCGGCGCACGGTGGAAAGCGAGCCTCCGAAGAGGGTGGCGAGCGTGTGCAGATCGGCGTATTTATGCTCGCGTAAATAGTGTTCGATGGAGTCGGTGCGCTGTTGGTTGGTCATGGGCGATCTCCGGCTTTGAGTCGGTTAAAAAGCTCCAGATATGCAGCGACTTGGCGGTCTGGGTCGAAGGTCGTGCGCGCATAGGCACGAGCGGCGGTAGCGAGTTCGGCACGGGCGGTGGGGGTAAGTTGAAAAAGTGGGGCTAGGGCGTTACGAAAAGCAGTGCGATCGTCGCGGGGGATGACCCAGCCAGTTCGCCCAGGAATAAAACATTCGCCTATGCCCTGCGCGGCGTAAGCGATGCAGGGCAGTCCATGGGCTTGGGCTTCGATAAGGAAATTAGACAACGATTCGCTGGCTGAAGCGTGGACGGCGATATCAGCCGCAGCGTACACCGGGGTGGGATCTCGTAAAAACCCAAGGAATCGCACGCGTTTCTTTAGGCCGAGCTCCGCGGCGAGCTGTTCACAAGCGGCTCGGGCTGGACCTTCACCCGCTAGCCAGAGCTGCCAATCGCTGGAATCGGGGAGGCCGGCAGCCAATTGGATGAGTTCGCGTTGATTTTTTTCAGGACGAAACATGGCCACGTTGAGCAGTATTGTCGTCGTGGCGGTGGCGCCCTGTTGGGCCCGAAGAGCGGCGGCCGTATCCCGTGTGGCCGAGGTAGGGAAAACTAGGGAATTATGGATGACCGAGATTTTGTCCGCGGGCACACCATAATTTCGAGTGAGCGTGGTGCGGGCTTCGTGACTGTTGGCGACGACATGGGTGGCGGCCCGAAGGGAACGGCGGAAAAAATAGGGCAGGGCCTTGCCGGTCCGCATGGTGGCGACCACGGCGGTGCCCGGCCAGCGATCTTGCACGAGCGTACGCAGGGTAAAGGCATAGCAATTTGCCATGCGCCCCATGCATAATATTAGGTCAGGTGTGGCGGCCTCGACGGCGTTGAAAAGCCCGGGGGCAAACCAGTCCAGTCCTGTGTCGAATGGCTGCAGCGCACGGTACTTCACGCCGGGAGCGAGTGTGCCGCACAAAGCGCCTCCAGGTCGAAACGTCAAAAGCGTCGTGGTGTGGCCCTGGGCGTCGAACGCCTGGGCGAGCAGCACGGATTGGCGTTCGGTGCCGCCACTACGCAGGTAGTCTTGGACGATGAGAATTTTCATTGCCGGGCGATCAGCAGGGCTGAGAGTGGTTTACTATGAATTTGGCGTTTTCGCAATTGCTCATGCGTTGGGTGATCCTTGCGCTGGGGGTCATGCTCGCGACCAAGCTCGGCATCGGCATCCGCTGCGATAGCGGATCAACTTTGCTGGTCGTGGTCGTGTTGTTGAGCTTCTTTAACGCTATCCTGAAGCCGCTGATGGTGCTGTTTACGCTGCCCTTCATTTTGCTCACCTTGGGCTTGGGAATGGTTGTGATCAATGCCTTGTTGTTCCTGTTGGTAGCAAAATTGGTGGATGGTTTCTACGTGGCGAGCTTTTGGTCAGCGGTGGGTGGTGCACTGGTGGTGAGCGTTACGAATCTTGTTTTGAACCTATTTACGCGCGGTCCACGGGGTCCGGGCGGAGGGGGCGGCGGCTCAATGCGGCCGAAAAAGGAAAAGCCGGTGGACGTCATCGATATTTGAGGATTTGGAGTTTCCATTTGACGGAGGTGGTGCCGATTGCAGGTTGGCGACATGGCAGAATCCATGGAATACGATCTCGTTGTCATTGGCGGTGGCCCAGCGGGCTACGCGGGTGCTATCCGCGCCGGACAACTCGGCAAGAAAGTCGCGTGCATCGAGATGGAGCGCGCTGGCGGTACTTGCCTTAATTGGGGCTGTATCCCGACGAAAGCGTTGTTAAAAAGCGCGGAGCTTTTCCAAAAGATCAAGAAAGCTGACCTTTACGGTATTTCCGTCAAAGACGTGGGCTTTGATTTTGCGAAAGTCATGGAGCGGTCGCGTGGAGTGGCTGGCCAAATGGCCAAAGGCATCGAATTCTTATTCAAGAAAAACAAAGTCGATTACTTCGTCGGTCGCGCGCAAGTGACCGCACCAGGAATGGTGACGATAACCGAAGGAGAGCACGCTGGAAAATACCTTAAGTCCAAGAACGTGCTCGTTGCCACCGGTTGCAAGATGCGCCGGATTCCCGGGCTCGAATTCGACGGCGTTCGGGTCATGACTTCACGTGAGGCACTCGCTAACCTGAAGTTGCCCAAATCGATCATCATCGTCGGCGCGGGCGCAATTGGAGTGGAGTTCGCGTATCTTTATAATTCCTTTGGTTCTAAGGTCACCCTCGTTGAGATGTTGCCGCAGATTCTGCCCGTCGAAGATGAGGAAGTGGCGAAGACACTCGCCCGTTCGTTCGAGAAGCAGGGCGTGGCGCTGCACACGAACACGAAGTGCGAGAATTTCCGCGTGGGTAAAAATTCAGTTAAGGTTGATCTCGTCGCCGGAGACCAAAAGACAGAAGTCGAGGCCGAGGTGCTGTTGTCGGCGATTGGCGTGGCGGCGAATCTCGAAGGCGCGTTTGCTGCCAATCTTAAGCCCGAACTGGATCGTAATTACCTGAAAGTCGGTGACGATTATCAGACGAGCATCAAGGGTGTTTATGCAGCGGGTGATATTATTGGGCCACCGTGGCTCGCGCACGTTGCGACGTTTGAAGCGATCAACGCAGTCAACGGCATGTTTGGCCACGGCCATCCAAAGCGAGTTAAGAATTTTCCAGGCTGCACGTATTGCCAGCCGCAGGTCGCGAGCACAGGTCTCACGGAGAAAGCTGCGAAAGAAAAAGGGCTTTCCTATAAGGTTGGAAAGTTTCCGTTTACCGCTTCCGGGAAGGCGGTCGCCTCTGCGGAGAGCGACGGCTTCGTAAAGGTCATCGCCGATGCGAAGACAGGCGAAATTTATGGCGCACATATTATCGGTTCTGAGGCTACCGAATTGATCGCCGAATATGGTTTGGCGATGGATCTAGAAGCTTCGGTCGATGAGATTCACCACACAATCCATGCACATCCTACCCTCAGTGAGGCCAACATGGAAGCCGCGGCGGCGGTCACCGGCGAAGCTATCCATATCTAAGCCGGATTTTTTTAGCGGGCCTGCCATCAATCGGATGTGGCCCGCGGCACAGGCTGCGGTGAGGGCTAACTTGCATCCTCTGCTTAGGCAGGGACTGTTGGGGCTCCCCCCTTTATTTACGTTTGGCGTAGGCCGCTTTGCTCCGAGTGGGAGCATTACCGTCTGAGCCCATTTCTTTTATCAGGCTGGTGAGGTAGGGGATGAGTTGTTTTTTACGACTTACGATGCCAGGTAGGTCAAAAATCTCGTCCTGTTCGACGTGAGCGTAACTGATCCGCTGGATGAAACTGGCCTCGCCCTTGACCAACAGTAGGGAGTTTTGAGTGTTGATGTCGGTTACTAGCAGGGCGGCAAAGGCGAGGCCTTCGTCTTCACGCAAGCTCAGCAGCGCATCGGATATGGGTTTGGCGTGCTGCCAGAAATTGCCGAAGCCAAGTTCTTCGACTTGGGAAACAGCGAAGCGTTGGCCTTCTTCTTCGTAAATCTTGAAGTCAGAACGGACAACTTTTTCAGGGGGATTGGCGAGAATAACTGAGCCGGAATTGAAGATTTCGTCGGCGAGTTGCTTGGAATTTACTCCGGCGATCTCGGCCAACCAAGCAAGGAGGATGGCATCTTTGCGAGTGGTGGTCGGGCCGTTGAGATGGAGTGTGTCCGAGATGAGTCCAGACATCATGATGCCGGCGATGGCAGGGGAGGGCTGGAGGTTTTCACGGCGGAAGAGATCAGCGATGATGGTGCAGGTGGAGCCGACCGGTTCATTAATAAAAAGGATGGGTTGGGCTGTATTCAGTGAGCCGAGGCGATGGTGGTCGATGATCTCGGTAATCGTGACATCTTCGGCCCCACTGACAGCTTGGGTCATCTCATTGTGGTCCACGAGGACCAGTCGGGTTTGGACGGGTTTCAGGATGTCGCTCTTGGAGAGTACGCCCACGAGGGCGCCGTTATCATCGAGCACCATTGCGGCAGGAGCCGACATGGCTGAGATTTTTCGGCGCACATCAGCGAGGCGGGCGTCGGGGTGGAAGGACGTGAATTGCTTCTCGATTACGTGGTCGATGGTGGTCGCAGTACGAATGCCGAGGGCGGTGGTGGCAGAGTCCAACGGACTGCTAATGACGCTCACTCCGGCGGATTGAGCGAGACGCAAGATGTCGTCGTCGACGCCGAGGCCGCCTGTGATAACCAAGGCGCGCACCCCTAGGGTGATGGCTCGGGCTTGGATATCGCGTCGGTCACCGACAATGATTAGGGAGCGATTAGCTGGGATGTTATCACGTTCAGAAATGGTCCAGAACGTGGCCACATCCATCGCGCCGACTCGAATGAAGTATTCATCGATCTGGTCCGCTGCCACGAGGTGGTGGGCGGTGGCTTGGAGTGAGCGCACGATGTGACTGAGCGAGGAATTTACCTGGCGCAGAAGGCGCGGCTCGCTGAGGCGGGGAATAAAGATACCGCCCAGGTGGGCGAGTGAGATCGTGCCTAAGACGTGTCGGGCTGAATCGATTACCGGAAGCAGACGAATGTCATTGCGATCGATGAGTTCTAAGGCTTCGCCACAGGTGGCTTCACGAGAAACCGATACCACCTTTGAGATCATGAGATCGCGGACACGGGGGGATACGTCGCTAACGTAAACGGGCAGTACTTGACCGAAGCGGGCAAGGATAGTGTCGATGCGGGCGTTAGAATTGCCGCAGCGAGCGGCGATATAACCCTTCTCCCCACGCGCTTCCTTGAAGGCCGCATAGGCCAGCGCGGAGCAGATCGAATCAGCATCGGGGTTCTTGTGGCCGATGATATAGGTGGTGTTGGCAGTGGGCGCGGAAACGACGGGCGACATAGGACGGGTTACCTTTACTAAGCGGCACGGTGGCACTGGGAAAGCTGGAAATGAAAAACCCGGCGCGCACCGGCGGCCGGGTTTAACCCCAAAAGAAGCAGAGGAGTGCTAAGAGCTTTAAGGTCCTTGGACTGCCACCGTGCCGGCCGCACTGCCGATGATCGAATTAACTCCGTAGATACGGGCGCGATTCGCGGCTACAGTACTGTAAGGAATTGATTGGAGGATGTTGGTGGGTTTTGTGGCGCCTACACCATTCGAAGTGAAAATACCGGTTGTATTGGGGTAGAAATTTACGTTTCCGCCGAGAAATGCGATATAACCACCCGTATCTTTGTAGACGCCAATGTTAGTGGCGTTGGTGGTCCCGTTCCAGGTGCCAGCGGTCTGCAGGCCACGGGTGTAAACGACTGGGGTGGTGGCGGTGTCGCTCATCTTAACGCCGCCGACAAATTCGAGAGAGAGTGTCGAAGCGATGAAGGTCGTGTCCATCTGGTTACGGGCGGCAACGCCGGCGCGCAAGATGACCGTTGGAACTGTGGCAGGATACAGCGGATCGTTTTTGGCAAAGTAGAAGGCCGGATCCGTGAGAATATTGTTTTTGGCGAGGATGCCTGGCCAGCGATACACCGCGGTGCCACCAGTAATCAGCGTCGTACTGGTCTGAGGGTCAGGGAGGCGGTCGTTGTTGTCGCCGGCGTAGATTTGAGCCGCTTTAAGAACTTCACGGATGTTGTTGGAATCGACGGCGCGCTGGGCTTTTTCGCGCACGGTGCCTACAGTGGGAATAATGATCGCCGCGAGAATGCCGATGATCGCGATGACCGTGAGCAATTCGATTAGGGTAAAGCCGACGGTCTTGTTATGGGCGTTGATACGCATTGGATTGTTTGTTAATTAAGTAGGGGAAGCTTGTATGAAAATTGCGCAAAACTTAAGGAGCTCAAGCAGATTATAGCGGAGTCTGACTGGACAAAGCTTTTGTGCGGCCCCTACGCTGTTGGGATGAAGATTTATTTGGATGGTAAGTTTGTCGATTCCTCCGAGGCCAAGGTGTCCGTGTTCGATCACGGTCTGCTCTACGGCGACGGAGTCTTTGAGGGCATCCGGCTTTATAGTGGTAATATTTTCCGTTTAGAGGAGCACTTGGAGCGCCTAGAATATTCCGCTAAGGCGCTCATGCTTCAGATGCCTCATACCCGCGCTGAGTTGCGTGAACTCACGTGTGAAACATGCCGACAGAACGATCTCACGGACGCCTACATTCGCTTGGTGATCACGCGTGGCGTGGGCGATCTCGGTCTCTCACCGTGGCTTTGCCCCAAGCCCTCGGTTTTCATCATCGCTAGCAAGATCTCACTTTACCCTCAAGAGCACTACGATAACGGCTTAGCGATCGTCACCGTCCCCACCCGGCGCATCGGACCCGCGGCGTTACCGCCCACGATTAAATCGCTGAATTATCTCAACAATATCCTCGGTAAGATTGAGGCCAAACAATTCGGTGCACTAGAAGCCATCATGCTAAATGAGCAGGGTTATGTCGCCGAGTGCACGGCGGATAACGTCTTTATCGTGCACAAAGGAGCGATCATTACGCCCTCCTCTTCGCAAGGCGCGCTCAAGGGCATTACGCGCGATACCGTTATCGATATCGCCACTGAAATCGGCGTGCCTGTACGCGAGAGCGACATGACGCGCTACGATATATGGTGCGCCGACGAATGCTTCCTCACCGGCTCTGGTGCTGAGGTCATCCCGGTCGTGAAACTCGATGGCCGCGTGATCGGCAACGGCAAGCCGGGTTCAATTACTCAGCGCGTCTTGGCCGCTTTCCGCCGCCGTGTTTTAGTTGAAGGCACCCGGATTTGACCTGAGTTTAACCCCTCTTTTTCAGAGCTAAATCGGCCATACTACCGCTCCGCATCCGCTATTATCTTCTCGTCTCGCACTTGCCAGAGTGCGGGCCCATGCCATATTCAACTAGTATCTATTACCTGATCCATGGCCAATCCCTTAAAATGTGACCTCTGCGATAAGCCTGCCACCGTGCACCTCACCCAAATTGTGAGCAACAAAGTGCACAAGGTAGACCTGTGCGAAGCTTGCGCGCAGGCCAAGGGAGTGACTGATCCAAGCGGTTTTTCTCTGTCAGATCTTTTGCTCAAAGCCTCATTGAATCCTGAGCCTGCCCCGGGTGCCATCCGCTGCGAATCTTGCGGATTCACCCAAGGCGATTTTAAAAAACACGGCCGCTTTGGCTGCCCAGCTTGCTACGATGCTTTTAAAGGCATGCTCGAGCCCATGCTCGATGGGATGCATAAAGGCACCAAACATACCGGCAAAGTTCCTCAAGCAGCTCTCGCCCGCCAATCTCTTCACGAACGACTCTCCAAACTCGAACTCGACCTCAGCGACGCAATCAAGACCGAGCGTTACGAAGACGCCGCACGCACCCGCGATGAAATCAGCCAAGTCAAACAAGCCCCCCACCAGTCGCCGCCGCGCTGAGTCCCCTATGACGATCGCTTCGCTCATCGCTTCGCCCTCCGAGCTGACCGATGCTGCCAGCAATAAGACTGCGATCGTCTTGATGACCCGCATACGCCTCGCGCGAAATCTCGCTAGTCAGCCGTTTCCAGGATGGGCAAAACCCGCGCAACGCACCCACGTCGCTGAAATTTGTTCCGCCGCGGTTGCCAGCGCCTCTCCGCTTAAGCGCAGCCTCAAGGTCACCGTAGATCAGCTCGGTGAACTCGAAAAGCAGATCCTGGTCGAACGCCACCTCATCAGCCGCGAACTTAGCGGCTCCAAACAAGGTAGCAGCGTGATCATCAGCAAAGACCAGACCGTCTCTGTCATGGTCAACGAAGAGGATCACCTCCGGATTCAAGTTCTTCGTGCTGGCTTCCAACTTAAAAAAACTTGGAACGTCATCAATGAGCTCGATACGGCCCTCGAGGCCAGTCTCGACTACGCTTTTTCACCCACACTCGGCTACCTCACCGCTTGCCCAACCAATCTCGGCACCGGCATGCGAGCCTCTGCGATGATGCACCTGCCTGCGCTCGTCATCTCCAGCCAGATGGAGAAAGTTGTCCGCGCGGTGAATCAACTCGGCATGGTGGTTCGTGGTCTCTTTGGCGAAGGCTCCGATGCGAGCGGTAGCATTTTTCAAATCTCTAATCAGACGACCCTTGGTGAGTCTGAAGAAGGAATTCTTAAGCGCCTCACGAGTGTTCTTCAGTCCATCATCGAGCACGAGTTGAACGCCCGCGAAAAACTTCTGGAAGCCGACTCGGGTAAACTTTTCGACAAGATCGGCCGCGCTTACGGCATTATGCAGAACAGTCACTTGCTCAACTCCAGCGAGGCGATGAACCTACTGTCTCTGATTCGCCTAGGCATCGACCTCGGCGCTTTCCCCGATGCTAATCGCTCTACTATCGATCGCCTCTTCATTGAAGCCCAACCTGGACATCTCCAGCATGCGCAGAAGGGCGAATTCGACCCCGCCCAGCGCGATCTGCTCCGGGCCGCTTACTTGCGCTCCGAGTTTGCCAATTTTGTGCACCCGGATTTCTCTTTAATAAACGCTAGCGGAAAGAACTAAACTACGACCCACTCAATCCGATGTCCCAAGAACCGATGAACAATTTCACGCCCCGAGCGCAACAGGTGCTCGCGCTTGCGCGTAAAGAAGCCGATCGCTTTCACCACAACTACGTGGGTACCGAGCACATCCTCCTTGGCCTCATCAAACTCGGCCAAGGGGTGGCCGTCAGCGTGCTTCAAAAAATGGGCCTCGACCTCGAGACCGTACGCTCAGCCGTCGAGAAACAGGTTGGCACCGGCCAGGAAACCAAGACCCCAGGCAGTATTCCTTACACCCCGCGCGTTAAAAAAGTCCTCGCCCTAGCCGGCAAGGAAGCGAAGACCCTCAGTCACTCTTACGTCGGTACCGAACATATCTTGCTTGGACTCCTCCGCGAAGGCGAAGGCGTCGCCGCTCGCGTTTTGAAGTCTCTGGAAATCGACATTGAGCGCACCCGCAACGAAATCCTGCGCGAACTTGATCCTCAATTTTCCGGCAGCGGTTCGGGCGATGCCGGCACCCCCGGCGAAGAAGCTGCTGCAGGTGCAGCCCAGCGCCCTGCCGGGGCCCCGGATGACAAGAAAGAAGTAAAGACTCCTGCGCTCAAGGCCTTCGGTCGCGACCTCACTGAATTAGCCCGCAAAGGCGAAATGGATCCGGTCGTCGGCCGCAAAAATGAGATCCGCCGCGTCATCCAAATTCTATGCCGTCGTACGAAAAATAATCCCGTACTCATTGGTGAAGCTGGTGTGGGTAAAACCGCCATTGCCGAAGGTCTAGCTCAAGAAATCGTCGCCGGACATGTCCCTGAAATCCTAGCCGATAAAAAAGTCATTACGCTCGACCTAGCGCTCATGGTCGCCGGCACTAAATACCGCGGTCAATTTGAAGAGCGCATCAAGGCCGTAATGGACGAAGTCAAACGCGCTAAAAATGTAATCATCTTCATCGATGAGATGCACACGATCGTTGGTGCCGGCGCCGCCGAAGGCGCGATGGACGCATCCAATATTTTTAAGCCCGCTCTCTCCCGTGGCGAACTCCAATGCATCGGCGCGACCACCCTTAACGAATACCGTAAATATATTGAAAAAGATTCCGCTCTGGATCGTCGCTTCCAAAGTGTGAAAGTTGAGCCACCCTCTGTCGAAGATACCATTACCATTCTCAAGGGTATTCGCGGTAAATACGAGGATCACCATAAGGCCACCTTTAGCGACAAATCCCTCGAAGCTGCCGCCAAACTTTCCGATCGCTACATCACCGCCCGGTTCCTGCCCGACAAGGCCATCGACGTGATGGATGAAGCCGGCTCTCGCGCCCGTATTTCCGCCCTCGTTCGCCCGCCTGACATCGAGGGTCTCACGAAAGAAATCGAGGACGTCTGCGCTCTTAAAGAAAAAGCCATCGCTGACCAACACTTCGAAGAAGCGGCCAAACACCGCGACACCGAGAAACAACTCCGATCTAAACAAGACGAAATTACCGCCGAATGGCGTAAATCACGCGACGAAAAGCGCATCGCCATTGATGAAGATTTGATGATGCAGGTTGTCGCCGATTGGACCGGTATTCCGCTTTCCCGCATGGAGAAAAAAGAAAGCGAGAAACTCCTCACTCTCGAACTCGAGATCCAGAAAAACGTCGTCGGTCAGGAACTCGCCGCTAGTGCCATCGCTCGTGCGTTGCGTCGCTCTCGCGCCGATCTCAAAGACCCGCGTCGCCCGATCGGCTCGTTCATGTTTGTGGGCCCCACCGGCGTCGGCAAGACCGAGACCGCCAAGCAGCTCGCCATGCAGATGTTTGGTAAGCAAGACGCGCTCATCCAAATCGACATGAGCGAATACATGGAGAAATTCGCGGTCTCTCGGCTCGTCGGCTCGCCTCCGGGCTACGTCGGCTACGAAGAAGGCGGTCAACTCACTGAGGCCGTCCGCCGTCGCCCCTACGCCGTGATCCTTTTTGACGAAGTTGAGAAAGCGCATCCCGATGTCCTCCAAATTTTGCTGCAGATTCTCGAAGACGGTCGCCTCACCGATTCACTCGGTCGTACGGTCGATTTCCGTAACACGATTATCATCATGACCAGCAACGTCGGAGCCGCGCTGCTGCAACGGCAGACCTCGATGGGCTTCGCCGCCGCTGCCTCGAGCTTCAACGACGCTGAGAAGATGCGTGAAAAAGTGCTCGAAGAAGCCAAGCGCGTCTTCAAGCCCGAGTTTCTCAATCGTATCTCGGACATCGTGTTCTTTAGGCCGCTCGACAAGAACGACCTCATCAAGATCGTTGAGATCGAGATCACAAAATTCGCCAAGCGCCTCGTCGAACGCAAGATCACCCTCGAATTCTCCGAAGAAGCCAAAGCGCTCCTCATCGACAAGGGCTACGACGAGAAGTATGGCGCACGCCCTCTGAGGCGCGCGGTCGAACACTACGTCGAAGATCCACTTGCCGAGGCGCTCCTGCGCGGTGACGTCAAAGAAGGTGAAGCCGTCATCGTCGAACGCGACGGAGAAAAACTCACCTTCAAGCAGAAGGCGCCTCCCGCCACGACCGAAGTTACTCCTTAAAGGATTCCGGCTCTAGCTGGGATCGAAAACCTCGCTCGCCTCCATCCGGCGTGCGGGGTTTTTAGTTTAAGCCCAGCTAACCGCAGTGATGTTGGTGGCGATTATGCGAGGGAGATCGGCTCGGTCACTCTACGATCATGACGTGGTCGCCGCCACGTACTTCTTCGTACAGCTCGACGATATCAAGATTACGCATGAGCACGCAACCCGAACTGAGCGGCTCCCCGATGCGGTCCTCGTGATTGGTGCCGTGGACATAAACGTAACGCTCATAGGTGTCGACTTGGCCACCGAGATTTACCCCCGCCTCCAGTCCGCGTAACCAGAGGATGCGGCCGGTAATGAGATTGTCGTAGGCTCCGCCGTCCCGAAATTCGTGGTAATCGCGGCCGGTTGGGACGCGTGATTTAAAGACCATACCCGGGGGTTGTCCGGCACCGATCCGCTCGGCGATTTCGTGGAGTCCTCGCGGGGTGCCGAGCGAGTCTTTGATGTTGGAAGGCGGGCGCTTGGAGGTCGAAATGACGTAGCTCTTAACGAGTTGGTTTTGGCGATAAAATTGCAGCGTAGCGGTGCTGATGCGAACCAGCAGCACACGCTCTGCGGGCTTGATGCCGAGGCTCGTGCGGGTTTGGTTATACAACTCCCAAGGACTTTTTATGGACAAGACGGCATCTTTCACAGTCGGTATCGTCGGCGCCACGGGCGCTGTCGGTCAAGAATTGCTCGCGCTTTTGCTCGGGCGTAATTTCCCGCTGGCCTCGCTGCGGCTCTTCGCCTCGGCCCGTTCGGCAGGTAAGATCGTGGAGTGCGCCGGCCGTAAATTCACCGTCGAAGAAGCCAAACCAGGCGTTTTCGCTGATGTAGATGTGGCGTTTTTCGCCGTGGATGGCGCCACGACACGCGCCCTCGCCCCCGACGCGGTCAAGGCCGGTTGTCTGGTCATCGACAAGAGTTCTGCCTACCGAATGGATCCGGCCGTGCCGCTGGTGATCCCCGAGATCAACCCGGAGGGGTTGCGCCATCATCGAGGCATCATCGCCAATCCCAACTGCTCAACGGCGGTGACCCTAATGGCGCTGTGGCCATTGCATGTGCAATTCGGTTTGAAACGGTATTTTGCGGCCACGTATCAATCAGTCTCAGGCACCGGTGCGGACGCTATCGACGAGCTCGAAGCTCAGGTCCAGGCACACGCTAAAGGCTCGCCGATTACAAAAAAGGTTTATCCTTATCAGATCGCTTTTAATGCCATTCCCCAGGTCGATTCGTTCGGTAGTGATGGTTACACCGGCGAGGAAACCAAGATGCGCGAAGAAAGTCGTAAGATCATGGGCTTATCCGATCTGAAGGTCTCCGCGACCTGCGTGCGGGTCCCGGTGCTTAGGGCTCATTCCGTGGCAGTGAACGCCGAGTTTGAGCGTCCTGTGAGCGTTGAGGCCGCACGTGCGGCAATCGCAGCGTTTGGCGGCGCTCAATTGGTCGATGATCCGGCGAAGCAAATCTACCCCACGCCCTTGGATTTCAGCCGGCAAATAAAGTGCGGCGTGGGTCGCATCCGTATCGATTCCGCTCTCGAGAACGGCCTCTCCCTTTGGGTCAGCGGCGATAATCTCTGGAAGGGCGCAGCCCTTAACGCCCTGCAAAACGCTGAACTTATGGTGCGCGAAGGCTGGCTACGGCCCAAGTCCGGTCGCTAATTTTGAGTTTTGCGATAGGCCTTATTACAGGTGGGCTCCCAGGCAGCCCTAACTGTAATTGGAATAATTCCTTGTCATGGCCACCGCCCGCAGGTTTTCCTTCACCCTTGGTTCGGACGCCTAGCTCAGTTGGTTAGAGCATCTCGCTTACACCGAGAGGGTCGGGGGTTCGAGTCCCTCGGCGTCCACCACTTTCATTTTTAATTTTCTTCATGCGACACACGATCTCCGTCCTCGTTGAGAACACATTCGGCGTTTTAGCCCGCGTGACCGGCATGATTTCCGGCCGTGGCTTCAATATCGATTCTCTTAACGTCGCACCCACGCACGATGCTTCGCTCTCTCGCATCACGATTGTCCTCAAGGGCGACGAGGCCGCACTCAACCTGTGCACCAAGCAGCTTCGTAAACTGGTTAATGTCGTTGAGGTCGCTGACTTTGGCGAGGGCCAAGCCGTCGCCCGCGAGCTCGTGCTCGTTAAGGTTCGCGCAGACTCGAGCACCCGCGCTGAGCTGTTGCAGATCGCGGATGTGTTTCGCGCCAAGATCGTCAATCTCTCCGCCGACTCGCTCATCAGCGAAGTCACCGGCGACGAAGCGAAAATCAACGCCTTCCTTGGCCTGCTTGAGCCGTTCGGCATTATCGAGCTCGCGCGCACCGGCCAACTCGCCCTCAAGCGTTAATCGCTTTTTGCCGATCATCAGGTTCGCCCACTTTTCCTTAACCCAAACCTTATACCTCTTTCATCATGCCCGCTAAAGTCTACACCGACAAAGACGCCGATCTCGGCGTGTTTAAAAATAAAACGCTCGCCGTCCTCGGCTATGGTTCGCAGGGCCACGCCCATGCGCTCAATCTGAAGGACAGCGGCTGCAAGGTCATCATTGGCCTTTACGCCGGATCTAAATCGAAAGCCGTCGCTCAGTCCCATGGCTTCGAGGTCGTCGAGACCGGCGAAGCCGTTCGCCGCGCCGATGTTATTATGGTCGGCCTGCCCGACATGAAACAGGCCGACGTCTACGCGAGCGCCATCCTCCCCAATCTTGCCAAGGGCAAAACCCTTCTGTTTAGCCACGGTCTTGCCGTTCACTTCGGCCTGATCAAGTTGCACAAGGACATCGACTGCATCATGGTCGCTCCTAAGGGCCCAGGTCACATGGTCCGCCGCCTCTACGCTGAAGGTAAGGGCATGCCAGCGCTCATCGCTGTCGCCCAAGACAAATCTAAGAACGCAAAGAAAACCGCGCTCGCTTGGGCCAAGGGCATCGGCTCGACTCGCGCCGGTGTGCTCCAGACTTCCTTCAAGGAAGAAACCGAGACCGATCTCTTCGGCGAACAAGCCGTCCTCTGTGGTGGCGCCAGCGCTCTTGTTCAAGCCGGCTTCGAAACCCTCGTTGAAGCGGGTTACCAGCCAGAAATGGCCTATTTCGAGTGTCTGCATGAGCTGAAGCTCATCTGCGATCTCATGTACGAATCCGGCATTGCCGGCATGCGCTTCTCTATCTCCGAGACCGCTAAATATGGCGACATCACTCGCGGTCCCCGCGTTGTGAACAAGCAGGTCAAAGCCGAGATGAACAAGATCCTTAAAGAGATCCAATCCGGCCAATTCACCAAGGAATGGGTCAAAGAGCACAAGGGCGGCCTCAAGAAATATAACGCTCTGCTTAAGGCCGGGGAAAAACACCAGATCGAGAAGACCGGTGCCTACCTCCGCAGCATGATGCCCTGGATGGCCAAGAAGAACCTCAAGGGCGTTCAGGCTAGCTACTGAGCACGCACCCCAACGTTGCCAAAAGCTTCTGGGCGCAGACACTGTCTGCGCCCTTTTTCTTTCCCGTGTCCAAACTCATCCTCGCCACCCGCCAAAGCCCGTTGGCGCTCGCTCAGACCACATTGGTCGCGACGCATCTAGCCGCTTGTCTCGGCTTGGAAACAGAGTTTTTGAAAATCGTGACCACCGGCGATAAGCAGACCGAATGGTCGCTTGAGCAACGCGGCGGTAAAGGCCTTTTCACTAGCGAACTTGAATCTGCACTGCTCCGTGGCGAAGCCGATGTCGCAGTCCACAGCGGCAAAGACCTGCCCGGCGCAATGCCTGCGGGCCTCGCCATCGCCGGTTACTTGCCGCGTGCGGATCCCCGTGACTTGCTCGTGCTGCGCCAAGGCATCACCCAGCCCGCCCTCGTCGCCACCAGTAGCCCGCGCCGCCGGCTGCAGTATTCCCTGCATTTCCCAGGCACAACCTTCACCACCATCCGGGGTAACGTCGACACACGTCTGCGCAAAATCTCCGTCGATCACCTCGCTGACGCCACGATCTTGGCCGCTGCTGGATTGTCGCGTTTGGGCATCCGCGAGTGGCCTGGCACAGAGTTCATCCCTTTTGATTACGCACGCATGGTCCCTGCGGTCGCACAAGCCGCCGTGGCGATTCAGTGTCGCGTAGACGATGTGGCTAAATACGCCCCGCACTTCGATGCCGCAACCTCACGTGCCGTCACGCTTGAGCGGGCTTTCCAGGCCGCGCTCGGCGGTGGCTGCCACACGGCCTTTGCCGCGTATGCTACGGTAGACACACTTTATCTTTTCCACGAGAACATCGGTGTGCGCAGCCTCTCGCTCGCCCTCAATGATTTCGACGCCCCTGTGGCCACCGCCGCCAGGGTGCTTAAACAACTCGGACTCCTATGACCCACGCTACTCCACTTGCCGGCCGACGCGTCGCCGTCACCCGCGCTCGCGATCAGTCACCTGAACTCTCGGCCAAACTTAAAGCACTCGGTGCCGAAGTCCTCGAACTGCCGCTCATTAATATCACTAAGGAAGTCTCCAACGACGCCTTGGCCGACGTGTTCCTCGAATTCGGTAGTTATGATTGGCTCGTGTTCACCAGTGCCAACGGCGTTCGCTACTTTTTTGAGGAAATCCGCCGCATCTTTGACGATATCCGTTCTCTCGGCCTAATCCGGCTCGCCTGCATCGGTGAAATCACGGCCGAAGCGATTCGCGCCCATCATCTCAAAATCGAGTGCCAACCCAAAGTCGCCACGGCCGAGGCTCTTGCCGCTGCTTTGATTGAAACTGGCAGCCTCGATCATGCAAAAATCCTGGTCGTCACCGGTAGTCTGAACCGAGACGACCTTGTCGACAAATTGACTGCTGGTCGGGCTATCGTTGATACGCTTCAGGTTTATAAAACCGAGCAAACTGATCTCTCCGCTGATCCCGTCGCTGCGGATTTTCGGGCGCGCGGTGCTGATGCGATCCTTTTTGCCAGTTCTTCCGCCGTACAATCCTATGCGGATCAAGCGAGTGCTCTTAAGCTCGGGAAAAATGCAGTGCACCCTCTGGCTGGCAGTATCGGTCCGCAGACCACTGAAACCATGAAGAAAGTAGGCGTCACGATCGGCTTTACCGCCAAGACGCCCAATCTCGACAGCTTGGTCGAGGTACTGGTTAAAAAACTCGGCTCATGAAAGTTCCATTCCTCGATCTCAGTTTGCAGCACCGCGCACTGCGCGAACCCGCACTCGCCGCGTTGACCGCGACTTACGATGCCACGCGTTTTTGCCTCGGTAAAGACGTTGAAGATTTCGAAAAAAACTTCTCGGCCACGCTCGGTTACCCGCGCGCCCTCGCCATGAATAGCGGGACTTCACCGCTGCACGTCGCCTGCATGATCGCAGGCTTTGGCCCGGGCGATGAGATCATCACGGCGCCGTTTACATTTATTTCCTCGGCCTGGGGTATTAACTACGTGGGTGCCACGCCAGTCTTCGCGGATATCGAGGTCGGTACGTACAACCTAGATCCGGTTAAACTCGAGGCGGCCATTACCCCACGCACCAAAGGCATCATCGTGGTGCACCTTTTTGGCCAACCCGCGCGTATGGACGAAATCATGTCGATTGCGCGCAAACATAACCTGTTTGTAATCGAAGATTGCGCCCAGGCAATCGGCGCCCGTTACCAAGGAACGCCCGTTGGATTGTTGGGCAACGTGGGTACATTTAGTTTTTATCCCACCAAAAATCTCGGTGGCTGCGGCGAGGGTGGGGCGTTGGTCTCGCGCGATGAGACGATTCACACTCAGGCGCGACATATCCGTGTGCATGGTTCTGATCGGCGTTATTATCATGATATTGTGGGCGGCAATTTCCGCATGGACGGTTTTCAGGGTGCCTTGCTCAATGTGAAACTCCCGTACCTAGCGGCATGGACCGCGCGGCGACAGGCCATCGCCGCGCGCTATTTAGCCGGCATCAAGCTCGCCGACACACACCTTCCTGAGCAGCCCGCCTACGGGAAATCGGTCTTCCACCAATTCACAATTCGGCATCCCCGCCGTGATGCCTTGCGCGAGCATCTCGCCCAGCACGAGATCGGCACCGATCTCATTTATCCCGTGCCCCTGCATCTCCAGAAATGTTACGCTGGACTAGGCTACGGCGTAGGTTCCTTTCCGGTTTCAGAACAGACGGCAAACACCTGCGTGAGTCTGCCGATCTTTCCGGAACTCACGGATGCTCAGGTCAATCACGTCATCGACTCGGTCAATTTATTCTGAACCCATGATCAAGGGCGTTCGATTAAAGGTCTGCGGGCTGACCTCCTTGGTTGATGCCGAAGCGGCTGACTCAGCCGGCGCCGATTACTTGGGGTTTATTCTCTATCCCAAATCGCCGCGTTTTGTGAGCCTCGCGCAATTTGCGGCAATGGTGCCGCGTTTGCCCCCTCGAAAAAAAGTGGCAGTCGTCGTCGAGCCTAGCTTGGAAACTCTGGCTCAGATCAAGGCGGCTGGCTTCGATCACGTCCAAGTCCACTTTTCAAACTCGACGGCGTCAGTCATAGTGTCGCGTTGGCTTGAGGTAATACCGCGCCAGATGCTCTGGCTCGCTCCGCGCATGCCTCCTGGGCAAGACTTGGACTTAAGCCTCGTTGCGCTCGTGGATCATATTTTACTCGATACCTATCACTCGGAAGCTCACGGCGGTACGGGCCAGACAGGTGACTGGATGAATTTTAAAACACTGCGTACTTCATATCCTCAAGTGAATTGGATTTTGGCCGGTGGGTTGAATCCGGAAAATATTACGGCAGCCTTGGCCGCAACCACAGCCAGATGGGTGGATGTGAACAGCGGTATCGAATCGGCTCCGGGGGTAAAAGATCACGCCAAACTTCAATCTTTCGTGAATGCCCTGCGGCAGGTCCCGTTGGACTCTAGCCCTCAATGAGCGCCTCTGGAGTGGAGTGTACGGTAGGGTTCGAGTTTAATTCGATTTGAGGCAATATTTAGATGCACTGGGTCCTCGCTAGCCTTGTTTCGGCTTTTTTTCTCGGCTGCTATGATCTTTTTACGAAACACGCGGTACGCGATAATGCGGTCTTACCCGTCTTGTTTTTCGCGAATTTATGCAGCGCGGGAATTTGGCTTTTGATCCAGACGGGGGCAGCGCTCGCGCCGCAAACGTTTGCCCCAGTGTTGCATGTCGATGCCCTCACGGGATTCCAGCATCTGCAGCTGCTCTTTAAGTCGATGATCGTTGCAGCTTCTTGGGTCTGCAGTTATTTCGCCGTGAAAAATCTTCCGGTATCTTTGGCGGCTCCTATTCGGGCGACCGGCCCCGTGTGGACCTTGATCGGCGCCACTTTGGTATTGGGCGAACGACTGACGTGGCTCGAGGGCTTGGGGATAGCGATTACTTTGACCTCATTTTTGGGCTTATCGGTTGTCGGCGCACGGGAAGGAATTCATTTCCGGCGCAACCGCTGGATCTGGTTTCTGGGCGGTGGCACGTTGCTCGGTGCGCTCAGCGGGCTCTACGACAAATATCTGCTCGGCTCGTTGGGTTTCACCGCAGCTACGGTGCAATGCTGGTTTTCAATATACTTGGCGCTGTTATTTTTGCCGCTCGCGGTCGGCTGGAAATTGCGTTGGTGGCAGCGGCAGCAGTTTCAGTGGCGAGGCAGCGTTGTGTGGGTCTCACTGATGTTGCTCATTGCGGACTTTCTTTATTTTAACGCTCTGCGCGATCCGGAGGCTTTAGTTTCCATGGTCTCGAGTCTGCGACGTGGCAGTACGCTGGTCGCATTTGCTGGAGGCATATTGCTTTTTGGTGAAGTCAACGCGCGCGCAAAACTACCGGCCGTAATCGGGGTTGTGATTGGCATCGTATTAACGATTTTAGGTTAAACGCGCACTCAGTCGATCGCACCTTCATGTCGAAGGAGTCGGCGTTTCACCTCCTCGCCAAAAGCGAAACCCGTGAGCGATCCGTCGGCCCCGATCACACGATGGCACGGGACGATCAAACAGATGGGGTTGGTGGCATTGGCCCGGCCGATGGCCCGGGCGCCGCTCTTGAGCGTTTTGGCCAAATCACCATAGCTGCAGGTTTCACCAAAAGGAATTTTTTGAAGAGCGGTCCACACACCCAACTGAAAAGGCGTTCCCACCGGCGCCAGGAAAAGGTCAAAACGAGAACGATCTCCCGTAAAATATGAGAGCACCTGAGACCGAGCCGCCTTCGTCTTTATGGTATCAAGTACCGGTTTGACTGGCCCAACTTTTAGCCGCCCCCACAGGGCGGTATCGCTACCAAACGCAGTAGCAAGCACCGCCCCCGCATCATTAACCGCTAAGGAAAATTCGCCAACCGGCGTCACGAAAGTGTCGTAGTAAACATTCATAATGGAGCAAACTGGGGTGGTTGTCCGTCCGGCCGGATCAAGTGAGGCGACGACAGCGGGCATGGGCGGGGCTAACAGGCGACAAGTTAGCAGATCACGTGTGGACGCAGTCTCCGGGTGATTCTGAATTTGTTTAAAGGCTTAAAAACCAGGAAAGCCGCCTTTGCCCTTCATGGCTTCCATCTGGCGCATCATTTTTTTCGCGCCACCGCCTTTTAGCATCTTCATCATTTT
>Ga0136642_1000203_pt1 | contig 35782 bp, 38 predicted proteins | sample LowCatLa1302831Y_FD_115313 | JGI IMG/M metagenome (GOLD analysis project Ga0136642, IMG submission 115313) | Freshwater microbial communities from Lower Cathedral Lake, Yosemite National Park, California, USA - 13028-31Y | ecosystem: Environmental > Aquatic > Freshwater > Lake ... | reverse complement strand
ATGCGGTGTAAGCATGTGTATCCGACTGCCGAAAACGCTGCCGTTCTGCGTGTCTGTGGTCAGCCGATTGTTCTAGGAAAGACCGCATGTCTTCATCACGAGCTACATGGAACGACTACAGTGAAGCCGCCCCTTCTTCCTGTTTGGCAGCAGTTGCGAAACTCCGATGGAACCATACACGCTGGCTTCTTGGTGGAGGAAGGTAAAGGGCGCGTCTTTAATATCAAGTCCATGTAAATTTGACAAACAACCCCTCTTTTTATATAGTATGTTCACCATCGGCCGATCCCCGCCTACCCCACCCCATCCTCGCCGCGTCAAACGTATTCTCATACCTCCCAGCAGCGCCCCTGTTACACCAAAGTTCACTGGCCAACCGAAGTCATGGCTCCTGCTTCCCAGAACAGACCTCTCCTTCTTCCAGCGCCAGCTTGACTTGACCACAACCAATTCATTCACTGAGCCCTATCTTGCGAGTCTAACATTCTGTCTAACATTCGCCGCCACTTCTGTGGCATATGATATGGGTGCCGCGATCTTTCCGACTTATTTAACACATGATGCTATCTGTGAATCTGTAAATGATGTATATACAAAAAATATGAAAATTCGCTGGGCTATGAAGAGGCTTATGAACTTCTGGAGGCTGAAGCATATCCGAGTTATGAATGAAGAGGATATTGCGACCCAGGAGACTCCAAGGAAGCGCGTTGTGTTTATTGACTGGAAGACGCGAACGTCCTATCAGTTTGAGGCTATCACAATTCTGCGTGACACGATTAACAGACTTCTCAACCACGACCAGCTCTTTCTTGAGCCGTTGCCGCCTCGCAATCCTTATACGAATAGCCCTCTAAGCTATGGTAGTCTCGTTTCACTCAACGATCAGTTGCACAGGGTAGGCGTAACCCATTGGTTGTGGGAGGCGTTTGCCTCTGTGAATTTCAATATAGGAAAGCTGGAAAATCGGCATGAAGTTCCCATGAAGTTGCGGTGTTTGGATATTATTATCTCAGATAAGACAAACTACATTACAATTGACTTTGTAATGGACTTTATCATTGGTGAATACACACACCACATTCGCTATGGGCCCCCCAGTGAATCCTTGGTTCTACATATTCTTCTAAAAAAGTGGGACAATCCAGTGATTCAAGAGTGGGTTGCGCTTTGTAAGACTTACTGGACGAATGAGATTTGCGGGCGGTCTGATGATAATCTGATTGTTCGCATCAAGTCTGAAAGACTTATTCGTAGTATGAAGAGCTGGTATAGTATTTAAAATATAAGCTACTAAAAATGGCAGTCGCACTTTTTACGACTCGTGGCGTGAAAGGGGAAGTCGTTTTTACGAATACACCGAAGGGTGTGAGGGTCCGTGCTTTTTTTACAGAACTTCCTCATGGCGAACACGGATTCCATATTCACAAGGCCGGCGACTTACGGGGAGAGGGCTGTAAGGGCGCATGTGATCATTTTCATGTGGGCGAGCCGCAACACCACGGAGGTCCACCTGGCACAACCTCACACAGACACACTGGAGATTTAGGAAATATATCGACGGATGCTGGCCCGTTTGAGGCTAGTTATTACTTGGCTGGAATTCAAGTTTCCGATTTATTTGGTAGGTCTGTTATTGTCCACGGTGACCCCGACGATTACGGCCGCGGGGGTCACGATGATTCTCATACAACGGGTCATTCTGGTGCTAGAATTGGTTGCGCCCTAATTGGGCGGATGAAGTGCTAGTAAACCTCAGCCGGTCGTGGTTGATTCATTTATTAATCAACTTCACCTGTCGTGGTGGACTGGTTTACTAGTCCACCTCCTCCACCTTCGGACCATCTGCGTGAGCAGAAGACTCAGGTTCAGCGGAAGCACCATGCTTCACCGGTCCATCAGGGTTGCTGTAGTCCGCCGCGCCATACAGCTTCATGAGAAGAGGACGCACAAGCTCCTCCACCCGCTTCTTCTCCGTCTTGAAGTCCTCCGTCTCAGCATCACCATGTACCTCCAGCCATGTCATACCTGTCTGGAGGTGCTCCTCCGCCGCCTTGCGGTCCTCCTCGCTCAGCTTCTCCTTCGTCTTCTCCTCACGCATCGTGTTGCGCGCATTGTAGAGATATGACTCCAGGTCGTTCTTCGCCTCCACCTTCTCCATGTTCTTCTTGTCATCCTCGGCATACTGCTCCGCCGTCGCCACCATCTTCTCAATCTGCTCCTTGGAAAGACGACCCTTGTCATTAGTGATGGTAATCTTGTTCGTCTTGCCGCTGCCCTTCTCCACCGCAGACACATTGAGGATACCGTTCGCATCCATGTCATAGGTGATCTCAATCTGCGGCACACCACGCGGCATCGGTGGGATACCGTCAAGACGGAACTTGCCGAGCAGATTGTTATCGCGCGTCATTGCACGCTCGCCCTCAAAGATGAGGATATCCACCGCCGCCTGGTTATCCGAATATGTAGAGAACGTCTGCGTCTTCTTCGTGGGGATGGTCGTGTTGCGCTTGATGAGCGGCGTCATCACACCGCCCGCCGTCTCAATGCCGAGGGACAGCGGTGCAACGTCTAGCAGGAGGAGCTCGCTGGTGCGGTCATCCTTGCTGTCGCCCTTCGTGAGGATGTGCGCCTGAACCGCCGCGCCATAGGCCACCGCCTCATCCGGGTTCACGCTGTCATTCAGCTTCTTGCCACCAAAATAGTCGCTCAGCAGCTGGCGAACACGCGGGATGCGGCTGGACCCGCCAACCATCACAATCTCGTGAATCTGCTCCTTCGACATCTTGGCGTCGCGGAGCAGGCCGTCCAGCGGTCCCAGGCAGCGCTGGAAGAGCGAGTCGCACAGGCTCTCAAACTTAGCACGCGTCAGCGGCACCTGGAGGTCCTGGCCGTCCGCCAGCGAATCCACCTCAATCGTGGACTGCGTCGCCGACGACAGATTACGCTTGGCACGCTCGCAGGCCGTGCGGAGACGGCGCAGGGCCTTCGCATTGTCCTTCAGGTCCACCTTCGTCTTCTTCTTGAACTCGCCGACGCAGTAGTCGACGAGGATGTTGTCAAAATCTTCTCCCCCTAAGTGTGTATCCCCTGCAGTCGCCTTGACCTCAAAGATGCCGCCATCAATTGTCAAAATACTTAAATCGTGCGTACCCAATTGTGTTATCGCAAGGCTCTTTATCCTTACTTCTTACAGTTTCCCGCAAGTTCAGACTATATCTTAATTGTTGTAAACAACAATCCCAGGCGCTCGTGGATATTTCTTCATGCCCCCAAGAAGGGTTTAGAATACTTTATCTAGTCGTTGAACCTTTACCTGCTTTCACAGGCACTTGGCTGCTGATTGCCCAATTCTCTACCTTTTTAAAACCGTCACGCTCGCCGTTGCCAGCCACGTTGTGGTGTTAGAGACTCTAAGGAGTTTCCAGCAATTCACCTAGCATATTAACGTGGAGGCAGTTACGCTGCACAAGCGCTTAGTTTACCACCACAATCGAAGATGAGCACATTCTGCTCACCGACCTTGGACGAGCGGTCCAGACCATACGCGATGGCCGCCGCCGTCGGCTCATTGATAATACGCAGAACGTTGAGGCCGGCGATGACGCCCGCATCCTTCGTCGCCTGACGCTGCGCATCATTGAAATACGCAGGCACCGTGATGACCGCATTCTTGACCTCGCCACCGAGATACGCCTCCGCCGTCGCCTTCATCTTCTGGAGAACGGCCGCCGAGATCTCCTCGGGCTGGAAGCGCTTCGTCTCGCCCTTATACTGGACCTGGATCACCGGCTTCTCGGCCGCGCCCTCCAGCACCTTGAACGGCCAGTGCTTCATGTCGCTCTGCACGAGCGAATCGTTGAAGCGACGACCCATGAGACGCTTCGCATCAAAGACTGTATTCGCAGGGTTGGACGCCGCCACACCCTTCGCCGCGTCACCAACGAGACGCTCCTCATCTGTGTAAGAAACATACGAGGGAGTCGTGCGATTTCCCTGGTCATTTGCGATAATCTCCACACGGTCGTTCTGCCAAACGCCGACACAAGAATAGGTCGTGCCGAGGTCAATACCGATGGCAGGAATATCCTTCATATGAATAGTTGTTGCTAAAAGATTTTAAGCCCTTCTTGTTTTACGCCCTCTGCGCCTACCCCCATATAGACGTCTTAAAGTTCCGATACTCTGCCCGACCGCCGACAGAGAAAGCATATTGCGATAGAATTTGTTATATTTCTCAGTTCCAACTGGGTTGAATTTATGGTGAATAAACATGGGTGATGCGTTTCTAATAGAAGTCCACTGGGGTCCAGCATTTGTGCGATCGTCAATTAAGATGGGGTGCGGCTCAACTGTGTTAAACAACTGCTTCTGCTCTGGGCGGCAGAATATCGCGATGATGTCATTTACACCTGCAGCCTCCTCTAGTCTCTTCAGTTCAGCATGCAGAGCTTCCTTATTCACCTCCTCTTCATTCTCAGATACACTTATTACATGAATGACCCCCCCCTGCTGGAGAAAATTAGTGCGGATCCACGCCGCCTTACCTTCTTCAGCCCACTTACGAAAGGGGGAAACTGGGCAACCGGTTAAGAAAATGGGGGACTTTTGCCCAGAGCGGAAGAGAAAATCATTCACAGTGAGCCAGAGCCTCGTGGCGGCTGGAAGAATCTCAAGCTCATCAAAGAAGTGCCGATTATTCTCTTCCGTGAACTCGCCATATGGATCTTTCTTCATGAGTATATTCCACCGCTGGAATTGAGTTAGCTGTTTCTCCTGTTGCGGCGTAATTCTCTTCTCGGCCATAATCTCCTGAAATCGCGTCTCAAAGTCGCAGAAAACACCATCCATATCTAAGAAAAGTTTGCTCTTATAGACATTGCGATTGTTGATGTAAACAACCTGTTCTATGCGACCAGCAACTATATACTGCTTCAGGAAATAATCAACTGAATAATTAAATGCCTGCTTTATAACGCTGTAAATATACTCTGGAGAGATGGCGCGGAAAAAGGGAAATGATATTTCGCCCGATTGACTCGGATTTCTAAATTCTGTAATGAGCTCACTGATATATTTTGTGTAAGAATCGGCGCTATTGGTGCCAAGATATTCGAGTCTCTCCTCGCCAATCGCTTTATCCACAATTTTATGAATACTAGAAAGTTCACCTGATTTTGAATAGGGAGAAAGTGATTGTTTTATATAAAGGGCATAGTTTACAAGCAAGTCTCTATATGTCTCTAAATCTTCAACCGATTCCATTTTAGACTTAGTGAGTGTCTCAACAGCGCGCGTATAGGATCGTCTTGTAATTTCATTCTTATCCAAAAGCGGGTAGACAACATAAATACGATAGTTGATAGGAATTGTCTCATCTCCAAAACTTGTGCGGTCAATCGTCGGAATTCCCTCGGTATACTTAATTCTTCCAAGGTAAGGCTCCCAATGGTTCTCAAAAAGAATATCTTCGCCAAATTGATTTTCAGACCGCTGCGGCTTGCCGCGTCCATATCCACCACCGAGAGTCTCATAGATTATATTTACATTCGCACTAAAACATTTCTTCATAAAATCAGTCATTTTCTTATAGAGAATAGTCCCTTCCGAGTTTGATTCTTTGTCGCGCGCCATGAAATATGCATTACTCAATGAGGCATAGAGGATTTTCTCAAACAATTTGAACAGCTTCGCGCTGTCCTTGGGCTGGCTGTCAAATCTGAGCATCTCTGCAATTTCGCCACTTAATGCAGGGAGTTTTGTGGCAGCCTTTTGTAAGAGTATGCGTATCTCTACCCACTTCCCTCTTGCAAAGAAAAGAGCCTTTGCCTTCTCATATTGCAGCTTTGCCACAACGGTTTCAGAGCGAAACGGAACATAGGACTCGACCAGCTTGTCGGTTGAATAGTCAACATAGTTTTCAATAGGCTGACCGAGACTCTTAATAAAGTCAGTCACTTTAGATGAGCTTTTACCTGAACCAGGAGGGCCCCATTTCAAGATATAGATAGGATTTTCACTGGAAGGTAAATCTTCTAGCTTTCGCCCATTACACATAATTTCTTCAATCTTTTCGGGTGTAAATTGGTCTTGTTTGAAAAAAAGAGCGCCGCCTTTTTGTTGACGCCTCGTCTTCCAGGGCATCTCTACCTGACAAGCATAATTTTCTTGGCCTTCGGGACCATATTCCACCCCGTCTGTATTCTAGCCCACGCCTCCTGCCTAGTCTCATAAAGGCTCAGGTCAAGACCACAACGTGCAGCATCATGCGTCCACGAAACGAGCCCTAAGGAGGGAGCCGTTCCATACAAACTCATGAACTGCCGATGCACCGCATCACCGACCGAGAAACCCCGCCCATGACTCTTCTCTTGGTCGGCCGCTGACCATTCGTCGGGAATATCATCCGGGAAATAGAGGTCGTAGAATGCCTCCTTTGACACGTCATTCTTATAGATAGGCTTCCAGCCACCAAACTCGGCAGCAATTGTATCCCAGTAGGGCGAGCCATGAAGAGCCGTGAGTGGCTCTCGGATTTCCTCGATATTTGTCGTGGTTCGTGGCATCCTGCCGCGCTCAGAATAGAGTAGACATGCCTCGGGGCGCGTCTTAAATTGGCGACGTGCCCTCCGCCCCTCCAGCTCGGACCACTCCGCCACCAGCCTCTCGTCAACATAATATTTAGGCGCGGTCGCGACCTTGGGTTGACATACCAGAAGAAGCGCGGCCGCCCTGCTCTCCCAGACGAACTCTGTCTGCTCCTTGAGAAGCTCCAGCACGGGCCTTGTCTTTGGCGTAGATAGGCTCAGAAGGAGAGGCCAGGCATCACCTCCTTCTGAGGTAGAAGACCAGCGACACCGCAGCAAGATCCACGCGAAGAGTGTTTTTCGCTGTTTAATGGCCGCCATCTCGGATGTCTGGCCTGTCACTCTAAATGCGAATGTATCAGGTTGCTTCATCCAGTCGGCCGAGCCCCTTGATAGCAAGTAGAAGATGCTCGCATCCTTCTCTCCAGCACAGAGGGCACCGACAAACGGAAGAATGTCCTCGAGACCTAGCTCGTCACGCTTCATGACGGCAAGGAGGTCAACCAGAACCGAAGGAGAGCCGCCACCATAAAACCAGGCGCGCAGCATAATTTCCAGGAGTTCGGCAGAACAGAGTGTATCGCAAAGTTCCATACTCCAGAACAGTGCTTCTCGGTAATTTCGCTTCAACAGAGCCAAGTAACAACATGCTTTCACCTCATCAATACGATAAAGATGGCGTGACAACATTGTGACGCTTTCTAGGCACACTTAAACTTCAATTTTAAGGTCTATATAGAGGGATGTTCGTCATTCCGCCCGCAGACAACGCAAATGAAATAGTGGCTAGACTCTGGTTAGGAAACGCCAAAGCCGCACACGACGAGGCGTTTTTAAAGTCAAAAAATATTTATACTGTGTTTAATTGCAGTAAGGATATCCCATTTCACTCTGTTGCAAAGCGCTGTTACAGAGTGCCGGTTGACGATAACCTGAGACCCGAAGAGATTCGGAACATGGAGCTCTGGTCCTTTGAGACAGTCAGCAAACTGTGTCAGGAATATAGGAACGGCGCGACAATTCTCGTTCACTGTGCGGCAGGTATGCAGCGATCGGCCGCTGTCGTCGCGATGTTCCTCTTAGCAACAGCAAAAGTATCCTCCGATGAGGCGATGGCCCACGTCCGCTCGAAGCGGCCCATCGCCTTCATGCCGATGGCGAACTTCGGTCCTGCAATCAAGGGCTTTGAGCGGTCTCTGCAGAAGATTCAGGCGGAGGAAGCATCTAACGGCGATGCTAAAACTTAAGAAAGGGCAAAGCCCTTTCTTAAACGTTACGCCTATCGCCTAACAGGTCGTTGGATAAACTTAAGAAAGTCATGACTTTCTTAAGTTTTATCACGACGGTGAGTAAAGCGACGGGTCAATCCGAACAACAGCGTCCATCTTGAAGCCATTCGTTTTCTTCTTCTCACCTGGTTCTCCAATCAGTGGATATCCGCGAGGATTGCTGGTAAGTAGCACAGTATTTGCCTGACCCGTCGTGGCAGTCCACGTATAATTCTCCGTATTCAGCACATGACAGTGGCCATATAACCACGCAACCAGCGGTGGCCGTAGCAGAAGCTCAAGCTCGGGCGCATTCGTGCTGCTCGTCTTCTCCTGAATCCACTCCTCTTCCGTCAGCCACGGCAGGGGAGCATAGCATCCCAGCACAACAACCGGCTTCAGGCAGCCGGCCAAATAAGTCTGTAGCCAGCGGCGGCACCGATTGTATTCATACAAAAACAGACCCTTGTCGGCCGGACACGGATCTGATTTTGCCCAAATCTTTCCAGTCACGTGCAGCATCACTTCGTCACGAGGCCGCCTCCATAGAGGGCATCCGAGAAGGACCAGTCCATCGTCACTCCCCATCGCCTCGCAGTAGAGGACGTGGACATTCTGAAATGACGCCATCCGATGTTTCATAGCCGCCACCGCATCGTCTACACGCGCGAAGCCGGAATACCAGACTTCTAAATCGCCGGGAATCCAGACAACCGTCTTCCACTTTTCCGAACACCACTCAAAAAAAGGGCGGAGGTGAGCATTGTCTAAGGGGCAGATATCTCCTAAGAGAACAAGCACAGGAGCAACGGGTTTCAAGACCTCTTCATAAGTTGTCTTGGGCCAACGTTCTAAATGTAAATCGCTCGCATACTGCAGTCTCATGTGAGCTTCTGTGCTAGAAGCTCAATTTTTCCTGACGTGTTTGACGGGAACTGGAACTTCAAGAGGGGCTTTCCGAGGAGCTCGATGTAGTCGGGGCCAATCTTAACGGGAAGAATATTCCACTCACCGTATTGGATAAAGATGGTGTGAAGAAGGGCCTTCTCCTCCTCATTTGGGGGCGGAAGAACAATTCCTAGAGGATACCACTTGATTGTGTCAGGCTCCCTCGTCGTGAAGCGAACACCCGTCCAGACGAAGCCCTCCAGGCACTTGGGCACTTCAACCACAACACCGTCTTTGCCGATAAAGAACTCGTGGTAAATCTCTGAGTGTGCGATGTCCTGGGGACACTCCGTATCGCACTTTTGGTTCCAGGGCCAGTGAGAGAAACAGCGGGGATCCATTCTATCGTGTGGCCCTAAATTCCTAGACCCGATCCTTCAATTTTTTTGACCCTCCCAGTAACAGCCGCCCTCTATAGTCGCAGCCCCACCAGGCGTCTCCTCTAGTGACGGCCATACCCACGCATCCGTCCAGAACTTGGAGATAACATCATGAGTCTCCCAGCGCTTACCCTTGATTCCGAAGAGAACCTGTGTCGCTCCTCCCAGCACAATGCACTGGAGGCCGCGCCGCTTCAGCTCCGCCCCGAGAATCATTCCTAACCCTCCACAGCCAATAATACAGATCTCTGCACCCGTCTTCATCACCTCGTCAGTCAAATACGCGACCGCATCCTGCCATCTACCGATGCCTTCGGGCCATCCAGCTCGGCCCCTCGCCAGCGCAGGTGAATAGCCTGTCCCAATAGGAAACCACGTAGTATTCTCTGGAAGAAGAGTCTCTGCGTGAACACCCCATATTTCCTCTCTCTTGAGAATCTGTGTAGCAATCGTCTTAGCAAATGAACTCACCACTGCCACCTTCTTTCCCGCCAGAAGGCCGGTCCAGCGAAGCATGGGCGAAACATAATAGGGTTCCAGGCTTCGGAGTGGTATATAGCTTTCCGAAAAACAATAGCGATTCAAAAGATTCTCTTCAGGAAGTTTTAATGGAGCATACCATCCTGCAACAATTGGCTCTGTATCAATCACGCCGAGTGCCGACTTGTAGGCACGAATCCATGAAACTACCGAATCCTCCGTGGATGGAAATACGCCCGCATGGAGTTCCAGTTGTTGGCGCAGACTAGCATCGGCGGCTCCGCTATGAAGTACCTGTAGTTCAATTGTTCCGTTGCGACCTATTAAACAGGGCGCCTGACCCGATAAACATAAATATATCTGCGATGCACCCGATGCCACATTACTGCTGCTTGTCGGGTTATTCATCTGCTCTTTTATAAAGTCGGGTCTTTAGCCTAAAATTAACTCTTAAGTTTAGGCTAGATAGATATCAAAATGGATATCGAATTCTCCTCAAAGACTCCTCTTTACAACGAATTCAGCAACTTCTATCCCTCTCCAATTGTTATGGGAGTTGTAACCTGGCCGACGGTGGAACATTATTTCCAGGCCCAGAAGTTCCCTGGCGATTACGATCTTCAGACCGCAATTCTAAGCGCACAGACGCCGGCTACCGCAAAAAAGCTGGGGCGGACGAGGTCACTCCACTTCCGCGCTGACTGGGAAGAGGTGAAGGAAATGGTGATGCTGGAGGCCCTACAGGCAAAGTTTGACCAAAATCCCGACCTCGCGACTATTCTAAAGGGCACAGGGACTGCGCTTCTCAAAGAGAAGGCTGCATGGGACAACTACTGGGGCACAGGTAAGACAGGAAATGGGCGGAATCGTATGGGCGAGTTATTGATGATTGTGCGTGCGAGCCTTTAAAGTCCGTCTTGTAAGGCCACGTAGGGCACCGCCACGAAAAGGCTGTCCTGTCGCATAGCGATATGCTTTATTTCTGATTCGTTTTGTCCTTGTATGGCTTGTGATCACATTATTTTTATTTAAATAGTTATATGTATTCCGCCACTCGCGAATGGGTGCTTTAGGTTTCCGTCTAGTTCCAAAGAGGAGTGATACGTCCTCTCCCAAAACATTCACGTACATAAGGTTTTCAAGCCAGTCATACATTTTGTGTGATAAATGAAATCCTCCAACATATAAATTATAAATAAGCTGTTGTAAATCTCGCCCCTCTTTGTAACATGTCAACGAAAATTGATAATGATTCATTGAAATATATAAAGAACCCCAGGTGAGACATGAAAATCCAAAATCAATCAGTTTTATATGTATCTCCTTTTTCTTCCTAAGATACATGATATTATCGGATTTTAAATCACGGTGATTGAACTTTAGAGTTTTTCCAAAAAATTCAAGCATATACGCGACCTCATTTAATACAAAAGGTACGTCGATTTCCTTCTGAGGTGCAGTATTTGTTAGAAGAAGATTCTTTACTGTATCTTCCATTAATTCAGATACAATATATGCCATACTATCGTCGTAGTCTATGGCTACATAAATAATTCTAGGAACGTGAGGACCATTCTTCTCATTTTCACTCATTTTCATCATTAAGATTTGGATTATTACTTCCTTTAAAAACTCCTCTATACTGCTTAGTTCTAGAATTTTCAAGGCATATGCCTCTGAACAGCTGTTTTTGTTACATTTATATACCTTGCCGAAGGAGCCAGCGCCTAGCGAAGTACCTCGTCTATATGTTTCACCATTTATTAGAATAGCATCCCCCTCGATTTTCACCTGGCTCACTATATCCGTGGTTAGAAGTGAATCAATGCTTTTCATGGATGGGTCAATTACAAGCTTAATACCATAGGGGTTGAGATCTAAAAAATAAGGAAATGACTCATTATCTAGTGCGAGCGGCCCGCCAGCAAAATTATTGCCTACAGGAAAATAGTTTTCCATCTGTTTAAGACCACTATTTTATCTATAAGGATTCCAAGCTCTTCCATCCGCCATTCTACGCACAGGGCCACCACCTAGAACTGTTCCTGAGACATCGGGAGTAATCATGGGCAAGATTGATTCCACCGGTTCAGGAATAGGCGTAGCAGGCCGACGCCCATCCCACTGGTCAGCCGCCTCCTCGAACTCCACCGTCACCTCCTCCGCATTCAGCAAGACAATATCCGCAGGCTCCAGCTCGCTGACATAGAATCCCATCTCATATCCGCCCAGCTCCTCCAGACGAAGAAGCACCGTATCATCCTTCTTCAGAACACCGAGGCGACTCAGCGACTCAGTAAGCATTTCCTTCGCGTCCGTGCTATAAAACGCCGAATCCAGTGGCTTCAGCACGATGCGGCTAGCCTCTGGGAACGCATCCTGACTGAAGAACTCCACCTCTACCACCTCTCCAAGAGGCGCACCCTCGGGCAACATCCAGAGGGGGATGAAGATTGGATCCTCCATATGCTGTGGAGCATAACGCCGAGCGACATGTTCCACAGCACAAATACGCGTTACACCCTCTCCAAATGTAATTACAGCGAAGAGGCGCCGAATGTCAGCCGACTCCGTCAGACGGCGCTCCCAGTCATCCTCATCAATGTAGCAGACAGAGTTGGACACGGCCGCACCCGTATCAAGATAGGCCGTGGATGCGAGAGTGTAATGCATGGTAACCAACTCCGGCCCCCACTACTCGTTCAATTTTACCAAAAAAAGAGAGGTATTAAGGAAGCAACTGCTTCCTTAAATTAGAGTCACGATGTTACAGCTTTTTGTCGTCTTTCATAAATACATTTTTGACGACTGCTACAGGAACATACCGAGCGATATACTCTATAAGTATTTCACCTTCGTCGCAGTAAATGAGAAGATACCGAAAGCCTATACGCAGAACAAATATAAGGTGATAAACGAGTGGGAATTACCTCATTATGACCCCACATTCCAGCAACGAGGATATAATGAGAATTCGGCAATCTATCACGTCTATTCCAACAATCTACACAAACCCTATAAATACGTAGGGTTTTTTCAATATGACATGGTTTTCAATAATAATATAGTAGACTATTTGCTCGCCAATATCACCGAGAAACCGGTGTATTTCAATCTAGGAACGCGCGACTTTAACTTCTGCAGTTATGAAACGTGGAATGGCGGTAAAGAAGAAAAGACGCTCAATTTCATATTAAATGATTATGAACAGTTCTTCAACACCACGTTTGATAAAACCCTTGGGTATCCTCTCTGGAATACATATGTGATTCCACTTGAAAATTATGAGAGAATAATGCGATGGATCACTCAACTGTATAGCAAGTTATATCCTTGGTGTAACGAGGCACCGAATCATACTGGCCCCGCCCATATAGGAAGTATATATGAAAGAATTATGGCATATGCTGTCGCGAACGAGAAGCTGCCTACTTTACCGATGAATATTTCGCACGAGTATTTTTTCAAAAGTCATTCTTATTAGAATGTGCTTCAAACGCAAACCACCACCCTTCAGTGAAGTGATAGATAATCTAGAGCTCAGCGCAACCCAGAAAAACATTCTGAAAGAGCGCTATGTCATCTTAGTTGAGCAAATGTGTTACCGCGCCTATCGCATCTCCGTCATTTATCATGTGAGCCACGCGGTTGTAACTGTCGGCTCGCTCGTCGTCCCCGCGCTTTTATCCATCCAGTATATGACGACCGAAAACCAGGTCTACTGGGTCACATGGGTCATATCTCTCCTCGTAACGACCTGTAACGGTCTCCTCACACTCTTCAAAATAGATAAGAAATACATGTTCTTACATACAAACAAGGAACATATTGTAAGTGAAGGCTGGCAATATGCTGGACTATCTGGCCGCTACAGCGGATTTTATACACCTGGCCAGGTGCCGACCCACGCCAACCAATATATTTTCTTTTCCCACATGATTGAAAAAATCCGGATGCGGGAAGTGGAAGACGAATATCACCGTCTTCAGGATGCTGGAGCTGGAGCAGAAAATGCCCCCCCTCAAACAACCGCGCAACCTAATTCTATCATTCCCATAACGCCGCTCAATCCTCTCCAGACGGGGCCCAAGCTCACTAGAATTATGGAGGAGGCTGGAGAATCACCTACACCCTTGATAGATGGGAGTGAAGGAACGCCTAGGCAGGTGTCAGTGCCTATCCGAATGTAAAAATTATTCTCAACCAAAAAGCGCATTCTGCGAGAACCATAAAGATAAGTGTCCGCGCATCTCGCCTCTTTCAGGCTGCGAGCCTATCTATGATTCCAAACTGTGGAATGGGCGACGGGAACACGTAGATACACATAACTGCTTCATGTATGCTCTTAATATACTGGACCCGAAGCAAATTTACAAATGTCTTACGTCAAAAGACTGTAATCTCCCGTTTCACCAGCCCGGTCTCATCGCTGGCTTCTTAGGATTTGACGCGAAAAGACCGAAGACGTGCCCTGAAATGATTGCGCGCATTCTTGGTGACAACCCCTCCATAAAGCAGTCAGAGTTCGATGAACGATGCCCTAGTGGAACGTCCAAGATAGCACTTATCGTCGATGAAGACCAGGACTATCACTTTCTTCGCCAGGACTCCGACGGATGGTGGTCACAGAAAGGCGGCGCGAAGCCGGTGACGAAGCTTGATGCAAGCAGCCACCCGATTTGGGACCCTGAACTCGCAGATAATAATTGGACAAACGAACATGGCGTGCTCAATTATGATATTTTCTGCGGCCATTTATGTGTTCCTCGCAATGTGACGCAACACAAGATCGGAAATATTGCGAATGAGGAGCTGAAGCTGCGTGTTACGACTGGGGGATTCCGTGTGCATAAGCATACACGAGAGCACCGGAAAACTAAGAAGAGGCACGCTGTGTCTCGCGCCCAGCGATCCAAGAAGTCCCGTGTACCTCAAACCACGCGTTGTCGGGATCGTAGAGCTTGAGGGCCTCAACACAATCCAAACGTTTACGAGGATTTGCTTGTAGCATTCCGCGCAAAATAGATTTAATCGTCGCGCCGTGTCTGACCCACATCGGTGATTCCACAAATTCCTTCTTGTATAAAAGCGGCGAAAGAGCCTCTAAGAGGCAGCCGCCAACGCTCCAGCTGTCAAACGTAGGCCAGTAGACCTTCCACATCGAGAGCCAGTCACCCGCTTGGGCAGCACGACTGGAGGCCCAGAACTCCCGAAGCTCCGCCGCCTGCTGGACTCTTTTTATACCGAGCACTCTCTCAGCCGACGCAAATACACCCTTCCGGTTAATAACATACTCTACATTATCAACGCTCTGGCTGGGTGCCTGGGAAAGCGTAACTTCGGGCGGTTCGGTCATGGAGATTGGATCGTAGACCTTCTTGCGGAGTTCAAGCACGGCAGGTGTGATTGCTTTAGAGGAGAAACTCTGGCCGAAATCAATGAGCGCCGTCTGTCCTCTGTCATTTATCACAACATTGTTAATGGAGATATCAAAGTGGACATAGGAGGCGCTTATGAGATAGGCGCCGGCCTCTAATAGCTGGAGCATCATATCAAAAAAGCGGGTGCGGCCATGAAGCAGGTCATAATCAACAATGCGGCTGAACAGCGTCTTTCCAGCGTAGGGCATCGTAAACTGCACAACCTTCTCCAGGTCAGAATCTTGCTTTATCATCTTACACTTGGCGAGCTCCTTCTCGCGCTGCTTCACGTCAGGAACACATGCCGAGTTGGGGTCGGGTAAAACAAAATAGGGAAGGCCGAGGGGGCCAAGAATCCTTCCCGCCGTCGCTTCAATGACGAAATCAACCGGCTCTGTTATTTTTCCCAGACTTGTTTTGCTAGTCTTCTTATCATCTTTACAGAGGAGAGGCGGTGTAAATATACAGCCATATGTGCCTGATCCGAGCAGAGAACCACCTCTTAACATTCTACCGATGAGACTTAAATTTAAGAGGGCTCAAAAAGCTTAATGTCGCGAGTTACCGCTCAGATTCGTTTTCTTAAAAACGAATCTTTACGGTAGATGTCCGGAAGTATATGGATAGGGTTAATACTATTATGTAGCATACTCCTCCTAGAACTTCTCGCACCACACAGACTCTCAGAAGGATTTCAGGCCGTCGTCCCTTATTATTCCAAACCCTCTTACTTCTCACAGTTCGTATCAAAAAATACGGTGGCGAACCCGATGAAAGAAGAGGCTGGATACATCATGGACGCCCGTTATTTCCACGATTACACGGATGTGCAGCGTCTTGGCGTGAATCAGGATTATTGCCGCGTGATTGTGCCGAAGGCGGGGGGGACGCTTGGTAGTGATGGAAAGCGGGTCATTGCGCCCGAGGCGGCCGCCGCGACCGCCAGCAGTAAAGACCAGCGCAGTTTAGCCTCCGACGTCAAGAAATCAAGTGGGCCCGACGTAGATGAGTCTCTATCCTTTCTTGCATGCGCCCTCGGAGGGACTGACGGAAAGAGCAGTGCCATCTATAAGTCAAACACGGTTGCTCAGGGATTCAAGCTGGGACGTGACGATTATATGCGCGATATCATGAAAGACGGCCGCTCCGCCTATTGTCGTATTATCAAGGCGCGAGACGGCTCCTACCAGCCGATGTGTCGCAAAGCGCTTGACACCGGCTTTGACGAGCGGGACGTTGCCGACCCTCTTCCACCCGACGACATCAAGATGCTGCTCAACTTCTACGATGGATGCACACTATGGCTGCGACTCCGAGACGATATGAAGGACTATATGGGTGCGGCCCAGATCTACACAGGCGGAAGCGTGGCGATTGATGAGACACCGCGACCCTCTCCGACATATGGACTCGGCTTTGACGGAGTCAACCAATTCCTGCGCATTGGTGACACGCCTGATCTCACGCTCGGAGCCGTTGTCAAGCTGCGCACCACACGCGCTTTCAGTGTCTGGGTCTACTTTGACGAATTCACAAACAACGCGCACATTTTTGATTTCGGAGATGGGGCGGGACGCAATAACACCTTCTTGGGCATTCTTGGAAAGGGCGACCCGCAAGTGGGCGGCGGCGCCGAGATTCGCCCTCTTCTCTGCGGCACAGGCTCAACACTACCTGAAGGAAAGACGGGTCAACAGAGAGTGCAGGAAGTCTCGCCGCAGGAATTCATGAAGACGACGGCTGCGAATGTTGATGAATATGTTGACATAGACCAACAGGTGGAGGCGCGCATCTTAGAGCCGAGCACTGTGCGGATACCGAAGCCTACAGGTCCCTCAAACAAGGCCACTCTGCATTACGAGGTCTGGGATAGTCAGCAGCGGAAGATGAATATCAGGGTGAACTCCGTTATTCCGCTGAAGCAGTGGGTTCATATTGCTATCTCCGCCATCACAGAAGATGCGACCCGCCCTGACATTGGCGTCTATGTGAACGGCGAGATGGTCTTTGCCCAGCCGAGCGGATTCCTGCCGCAGGCTATCAGCACAACGAACAACTATCTCGGAAAGTCTAACTGGACGGATAAAAGCACCACCTATGAGCTGCGCGACGACCTCTTCAGCGGCAAGATATTTGACTTCCGCATGTATAAAACGAGGATGTCAGACACGAAAATCCGCCAGACGATTCGGTGGGGCCAGGAGCTTCTGGGTATTCTGCCGACCGACCTCTCTGTAATCACGCCCGAGCGGAGGGCGGAGGAGGTGACGGCCGCGCGTATCGCCAAAATCCCGAAGGGTTGGGTGGAAGAAATGGAGCCGAGGACGGGCGCATTTTATTATATTAATGAGACGACGGGTGTAAAGGTGTTGAGCTTGGAGGAGGCGATTGCGAAGACACCCGTTACTGTCTAAGTTCGCACATTCCCAGACGTAAGCGACATCAAACCAGGCCGCTGTCTAATAACTGGAATCGACGGCGCATAGGCGATAAGCCCCTTCTCCTTAATGGCGAAACTGTAGAGCCAGTCTGCAGGAAGCGCGTATCCATCTTTCAAGCTCTGTGTATAGACCTCGAAAATGGCCGTCGCCGCCTTGCGCCCTACAATGACGGCGTGGGTTCCCCAGAAACGCTCAACCTTTTGAATCCCTGGATTTGCTGTCACCTCACCCTCCACAATCTCGTTTACTCCCAGAAAGATAAGGTCGGCCGCAGGTAACAGCCCCACCTCCGCGAGATAGGGCTTCACTGCACCAACAACCTCCGCATCATCTTCAAAAATACAACAGTGTTCGTAGCCTCCACGGAGCACAGCCTCTAAGATATCAATATGACTGGCGGTACATCCGATGTTTCCTGGACTGGTTGGATTTGGGCCGCGAGGATGTTTGGTTGGGAATCCTTGCTCGATAAGATAGTCGCCCGAAACAGCTTCAAACCGCTGGATCTGCCGTCCTAGAGCCGTCTCCAAATAAAAAATGGACGGTGCTCTTTCTTTGTCTTGTTCTCTATGGATAACGAGGCATGGGATTTTCTCCAAATCCATTCTTCTTTTTATGTGTGTTTTGCTTTTAGACCTATTCTACAACAACCGCATCATCGTCGGCGTAATCGCCGGCCTCAAAGCGATTCACTTGAGGGCGCAGAGCCTCCTCTTCCCTAGCACGAATTCTTGCGTGAACAACGGCGAGCCGTGCTGTCTCTGCGTCAATAAGCTGTTGCTGGCGCCGCACAGGTTGTGCTCCGAGGCGAACAGGAACCACAGGAGCAGGAGCAGCAGGAGCAGGAACCAAAGGAGCAGCAGGAGCAGTAGGAGCAACAGTAATCGGCAATCCCTCCTTGCGCGGCCCCATATAATTCCAGCTTCTATCCACCTGCGGAATTGCGCAGCACATCCTCTTCCCAAGTTCCACCAGGCTCTTATTCGTGTAGAGTCGCAAGTCTTCCAGCTGTTTCGCAACCACATCATTCCACATCTTGGCAATCAGCACCATTCTCGGCTCACCTGTCACCCCAACGTGATTCGTCAGGGTCCGAAGCATCTCTGCGCCCACATGCGCAAACGTCGTCAGAATCTGCCCAATCTCCCTCTTCCGCTCAAACTTGGTCTCCCTCTGCTCCAGCTGCTTCTGCCAATCCGCCTCCTCCATCTCGTTCATGAGATACTTGATATTAATATCCTTGTTCACATTTGCAGGGAGGCGCGCAGGATACTCAGGCAGACGCACATCCGCCATGTCTGTTAAACAGCGGTGGACAGACAGGATGTGATTCTTCTGCTCAATCGGGAGCAAGGCTGCGGGAATATTCAGAATCTCGCGGCTGAAGAGCCAGACAGCCGGCAGACCGCCACAGGGAATGTCGCCGGCCTCGCGCGGCATCTCCCCACCATTCCTGTGGCGGAGATACTCGTAGTAGTGCGGATTGTGGATGTTCCCGGTGACGATGTGCCCTGTGTTCCAGGAGAAGGCAGTGTGACATGTCTCCTGTGTACAGAACATCTGGTCGCAGTTTCGCACAACCGTTAAGTCGGGCAAGATGAAGCGCTTGTTTCCATCGACCCTCCATCCATAATAAGTACCCTGACCAACACTTGACACCTCAATCCCAGTGCGCAGGGGATCCTTATTCGGCGTAGAGGATACACACTTTTTACGAGAGATCAGGCAGGGAATATCAGAGAGGTGCTCTCCTGAAATGCTGAGACCTAGATGGTCTGGATAGCTCTTGGGCTCTCCATCTCCAAAGACAATATCAGTCTTCTTCAAGATATTCACATGTACAGCAAACCCAAGAGAGCGAGCGAGCATCTCAATCTGACGTGCAATCTTGTGATTTGACTGTGAAATCTGAATCCGCTTACCATCATTTCCCACATGTCCGTCTGTATCAATTAAGCCAGCAAGTAGCTTGAGACGCCTCTCTCGGCTATTCATTAGGAACTCATCTGGGATGAACTTCTTCTGAGTGAGTCCATATGAATCAAGTATTTGCTTGAGAGGGTTTTTCTCAGATCGCTTTGCCTCTGAGGTGTAGGGAGTATCAGGAAGGTCACAGAATGTGTTCTTCTTTTCCGCACAACCCTTACAGTCGGCAGATGTAATGCCATGTCCAATCGCAAGTCGTCCCTGTGAAACCTCACGGCGCCGAACACGGAAACGATAGGCCGCATCGTGAACAAGCTCGGCGCCATTCTTAGCACACCAGTCAATGAGATAGCTGATAATTTCTGGGTCAGTCTGCGGCGACAGGGCAAAGGACATTCCATCAACAATGCCATCACCAATCCAGAGACCCATAAGATAGGGATCAAGCGCGACGTCTTTCTGAGACCAGTTGATTCCATCCGCCTTGAAACCCATGAGCGACCTCTTGTTGGAGGCCGACAGCTTCACGAACTTGTCAACCTCAATCTCAAGAACATCCGGAAACTTCAGAGTCTTCTTGAATGTTTCAAGAGCAGCCCGATCCGAATCCTTCTTCCATTTCATCAGCAGTTCATCATGATCAAACCAACCCATCTTCCAGCAGTTCTCGGACTCGGAACGATAGATACGCTTATCTCCGCTGAACTTCAGAGCCAGCTTGTGCTTGCTGTTAACAGTGTAGTCGACACCGTCCTTCTGAGTTACCTTGAAGAGTTCGTCTTCGCCGGAACAGAGCTCCTGAACCACACGAGGCTCTCCGTCATCACCTATGAGTTTGTCACCTACACAGATCTCCTGTGACATCTTTGTCTGACCGTTCCAGAGAAGGATAGGCGTATCCTTCGCAAAGCAGCCGTCGATCTTGTAGATGCGGACGCCGCACTTGGGACACGGCTTCGTCTCACGGCGAATCATCGCAGTAGATGCCTTCGCCTCCTCGGAACACGTGTGCTCAGCATCTCGGTTATCACCCTTCACCGTCAGACACTCGGCACAAGTATACTTGGAGCAGACGCCACACTTGTAGGCTGTGGAGAGATAACCGCGGCACCCCTCGCCAGGACACCGTTGAATAAACTCGCGAACCTCGGCCACCCGAGTGTCATCTGCCGCGCGCCCCTCTAGGATGTTGTGCCACTGAGTAATCTGGCGATTCAGTGTCTCCTGGTCAAAGCGAATCCGCATCAGGCAGCCCTCATTCACGCCATACACCTTGCAGTTGATATCAAGCTCATCAATATCCTTCTTCCCCTCATCATCATTCGTGGCAGCACGAATCTTCACGCGGAGAGCGTCGCGCTGGCGAAGAATCTTCACACGCTTAATCTCATACTTGCGCATAGAGGCCATAACTTCGGTCAACTCGGCGCCTGTGGTCCGCAGCCCCTTCGTCGCCTCTACGAATATCTGCATGGCGGGCAGCATCGCCTTCTCGCGGTCCATCAGCGTCTTGGCGCGATGCTTTCGGAGAGGCCCGTTGCGGAACGTCTTCGTGAGATGGAGGTCGATGAATTCACGATTCCACCCCCTCTTACACCCCATACAGTGGGGGTCCTCATGAGTTGTGAGCAGGTATCGCTGCACACAACCTCGGCACGCGTTGGAAGGACAGTAGGGGCATGTCACCTTGAGACGGAGCTCCTTTGTGTAGGTCTCGAGACAGATGAGGCAGGTCATTTTTGGATAAAAAGATTTTATCGGCGGTGCAGTTCAATTTTTACCAAGGTGACCTAATAAAAAACTTATCACCATAGTTTAGATGGCTACGGCTGATAGAAAGTTTGCTGCTTTATTAGGTAAAGGGGTAACCGAGATACGCACAATTATTGCTGCTTTTACTAGTAGGGATCCTCGTGATATTGGTGATCGTTTTTTTACTTTAGCAACTAATATGCCTTTTGTAGATTTCATTGATGATGGCAGCCAAATAAGTGTTTCTGGCTCTAAAAAAAATATTGTTGGATCTCCTATGGCAGTAACTGCGGCTGGAATTATGTATAGAAGTAAAGTAACAAATGAAATTTATAAAAAAATACGCATTGATGTAGACGAAGAAGACGATTTAATAACTTTCTTTTTAGAGGCATTTGTTGCTGTGGTTCTTTCTACACATCCGATAGTGGGTGGAAATATTTGTGTCCCTACGCGAGCATTTAGGAATGCGGGGATGGCACGTAAATCAGGTCGTGTTGCCGATTCAGGTGCCTCGGCACGGCCACTTGAGACGCCATCGCTTTATCTTCTTATGGATGTAATACCTTACAACTATAATAGCTGGGCGAAGCGGCGCCCAGCGGGCACAACTATACTACAACACTATCTACCGATCATTCGCCAAATTGCAACAATCTTAGCTGCTTTAGAGAACGACTTCCGATTTTGCCACAATGATTTACACGTGGAAAACTTTTTGATTACAGAAGGGGGGGAAGTTAAACTGATTGATTTTGGTAGAAGTTCTCTCAGATTTAATGGTAATTATTATGGTAATACAAAAGATAATTTTACTGAGCCTACTTTTGAGTTTTCATGTGATATGCTTACATTTTTAGTTAATATGTATGCGTCAGTTGGAAATCCTGAATTGCGAGCATTTATTAAGGGTCTTTTTATTCATCCTGTAGATGGTTTAAATCTTTTAGATATGATTCAAGCAATAAGTGATTCTTTACCATTTGATCCTCAAGGGCGGGCCGTTCCATTACATTGGCTATGTTATCCTTATGAAGTTTGGGGGTATGAAAATAGATATGGAGGATGGAGTGATGAGCTCAAACAGCGATTAAGAGAAACACCCAGTTGTTGTAGACCCGCGAATCTAGCAAATGTTCTAGTAACGGGTCCATTCGCTCCTCCTCGTACTGTTGCTCGTGCCCCTCTTCCTCTTAATGAAGAAAGACTAGCACTTGTGGAGAAAAAGTCTTGTTGGCAGTGTATTAAAAATGGGTTTGCAAGCATGTGTTGCGGAACCCGAAGAAGGAAGGGTGGGCGGCGGCATTTTAAGAGAACAACTAGACGTAAGGTCACAAAGTCACGCAAGCATCTCTAGAGCGCTCACGGGCTTCACATACTTAATAAGCCCTACCGAGCTCGACATGTTCATTGAACTCTTCAGTGGTAGCTCATCCGCCTCATCCAAGAAGACCGGCGGCTTCGGGAAGCCATTGAATTCGCTCGCAGTCACCGTCGTGTAAGCACCCATGTGAGGAAACCAGAGCCAGTCGCCGACCTCCAGCTCCTCCATATCATCCGAGCGCGCAATGACATCCAAGCTGTCACATGTGCGACCGAATAGAATGCCCGAACTCTTCTTTCCTACAGCACCCTCCTTCTGAGGAATCCGCACCCACCGAGGCTGCTGGTGGTCAAACAAGATATTCGTAAACTGTCCATAGAGACTCTCGTCCAGCGTATAGCGCCAACCATTAGTGGATGCAGGTTTCTTCCCAATCACCTGGACAAACAAGTCCTGCGCCTCCGTCGCAAAGAAGCGGCCAGGCTCCGCAATAAACCGAAGCCCAGCCTTCCGCTTCATGAAGATCGCCTCGCGAATTGCCGCCGCCTGCATCCCAAACAAATCTTTGTCTGGCATAAATCCGCCACCGATATCAATAATGGTGGCCATGTGTCCCGCGCTCAGCAACTTCTTGCATTGCTCTCCAGCCAGCTCAATTGCCATCTTATGTGCGTCAGGATCCCGCGATTCCGAGCCTACGTGGAAACTGATTCCCCGCAGACCTATATTCTTCTTCTTGGCGTAGTCCGCTATGGCAGACACAGCAGACACCTCCGCCCCGAACTTCGCACCAAACGGCATCTTACTTCCCTTATCATCCACCTTGATACGGACAAGAGCGCCCCCTGTATAAGAGGCTGCGTCAAGCTTGTCAATCTCTTCACATGAATCAATCACCGTAAGCGGTGAACCACGCTCCTTCGCATACGCGATGTCGCGATCCGACTTGCACGGATTCGCATAGACGACGAGATTACCCTTCTCCATAAGGGACAGTTCGCGCTGGCTGGCGCAATCAAAGCCGAACCCATACTCCCGCAAAATACCGATGAGTTTCGGGTCGGGGTTACATTTCACTGCGTAGTAAGGATTTACTGCGGGGAGGTTGAAAGACCAAACGCTCTGCAAACGTTCGATACGAGCTGGAGACATGACGTAGAAAGAGCCGCGAGAAGATGGGTGCGAGCCATAGGTGGCGATAATAGAGCGTAAGTTCCGCAGTGTTACCAAGTGATTAGTTCTTAGATATAAATACTTAAGCCACCACCACGTTTAATTTTTAGGAACCGATGACTTTGCACATTGAAGTGCTGGCAGGCATGGGTAACAGACTGCGAGCGATGATTTCAGCCATCTGCTGGGCAGAGGATCGGGGTCTCTCCCTTCATGTAATTTGGTCTGCGAATGATCCAGCCTGTATGGCGAGGTTCGAGACACTCTTTGAACGGTCCTCTCTTCCCCGATGGGTTACCGTAGATATGGGGCCGATGGAGGGACAGGCGTTTACAGTTTTGAGCCCGGAAGACATGGAGAAGCACGCGGATGCCACACAGATTCGCTCGTATGGACACTTTTATCAGAAGGATCCTGTGAGATGGCTACGGTATTTCCGTGCGTTGAGACCTGTTGCGAGCCTCGTGCCGAAGCATGCATTCTTAGAGCAGACGTCGAAGTCGGTCGGTGTCCATGTTCGCAGAGGCGACCATGCGAAGTCTATCAAGATGTCACCAATCTCCGCCTTTGCGAAGGCGATGGATGCGGAGCCGCTTGACAGTATCTTCGTCATCGCAACCGACTCCAAGACGGAGCGTCACGCGCTGGAGGACTGGTATACTGAGCGCACATGGTTTCCCGCGACCAGTCTTTCCCGCATGACGCAGAATGGTATGGCCGACGCGGTGCGCGACTTCATTGCGTTGTCTCGCTGCAAGAAGATTCTGGGCTCTTATAATTCGTCCTTCTCAGAGATGGCCGCGCTGTATGGGGATATTCCGTTAGAAGTAGTTACAGAATAAGATAGGCCCGGTAATAGATGAGCTGGTATAGGGTATACGAAATAGATGTCTTACGAGTGGGACAACTATTTATTCAGCAAAACATAGATTCTATTTACCCGAGTGCTGGCACTGTCCTCTATACGGATGGAAGTGGCGGCACGTTCTGGTCTACAGGTGGCTCAGGGGGTGGTGGCGTAAATCCAGGCCCAAGTTCAGGTCTCACACAGCTCCAGCTCATATCCACGGTGGATGGTCTCGGACAGATATACACGAGCACGTAGGCGGCGGGCGTCACCGGTGACCAGCTGTATTCGACGGTGCGAAATCTGGGCACGGCTGGATATATTTCCTCAGCCCAGCTCACCTCCACTGTGAGAAATCTCGGAACCGCAGGATATATTTCCAGCACGCAGCTACGTTCCACCGTCGGCCTTCGGCGTTGGCTACCAGCTCCAGCGCGAGAAGAATTTCAACATTACGAACACGAACTGGACTGGACGCAGCACGCAGCAAAACTTTCGTATACTGTCGTCTTAAAGTGTCCCACGACGTTAGTAGATGACGACGCCCATACCAAAACTCAAAGCCTCCCTGCCGATGGTGGGAGGCCAAACCACAGCCCTCGTCCCGACCGCCTACCAGACAACGGGCTCAGGCGCCGCTCTCCAGACGCAGACCACAAAAACCCAGAGAGAGCGTATTGTTCGTATTGAAATTAACAGTAATGACCGCGATTTCAGCGCCTACGCAAACCCCGCTGACTTCCAGTGGGTAAGCCCCTATCCTCTCAAGAATGTCACGTCCATGGTCATCGTAGGCGGAACAGTTCCTGTTCCCATCTATACGATTGACGCGCCCTTCAACTCTTTCGTGTTTGACACAGGCGCCCAGAAAAAAACAATTACGTTCCCCCCTGGTCTCTACACACCTATCTTATTTGCCCCCGCATTCAAGAGGCTCTTGGACGCCGCAGATGGAACGAACACTTATTATGTGAATGTTGACCCTATCACGCAAATCCTCTTAGTCAGATCAAGCGGTACGAACACCTTCGGCTTCCTCTTCGGAACCGGCTCCAACTTCCTGAATCTGTATAACCCCGCTCTACAACAAAGAAATAACCCCGCCGCGATGCTGGGATTCAAGGACGCTGACGTGTATTGTGACAATACATACACACTCAGAGCCCCGTATGCGGTGAACCTGAATCCAATCCAGAGAATCTATGTCTATTTTAACTACGATGCTACGATGGATCTTCGCTCAGTTGTGCTGGGAGGTGGGAGACCTGGCCCTTCGGCGATCCTCTACTGCACCGACGCAGACACCGTATCCTACTTCACGAAATCACTCAATAAAGACACCTACGAAAATGTTATCTCCCCAGGTCTCATTGTCCCCCGTATCCGCAGCATCCAAGTCTCGCTCCGAGACGAGTTTGGAAATATATTGAATACGAATAATCGGCCGGTCAGCATGCTCTTGGAGGTTACTGTTTTGGAGTGACCCTAATTCTTTTTCTCGTGCGCTTTTGACGTACCAGTGTTGCCAGTAGCAGCCCACTTTCGAAACGCATGCGTCCTCTCCACAAAATACGACGAGCCAAGACTCTTGCTCATCATAGTTTGTAGCGCCTTACCCCGCTCATCAAGTGATGCGAGGAACTCCTTCCCCTTCTCCGTAATCGGATGCGGCTCCTGTAGTTTGAATGTCTCCATTTGTCTATCTCATCCTAAGAAAGACCGGCTTCCAATTTTACCGCTACCCCTAGTAAGGATGGCGGTTGACAAGATGCTAGACGAACTCAAAACGAAGGGCCGCCCCCTCTCGTCTTTCCACAAAGGCGACACAATCCACGTGTCCAACAAGATGGTTCGTAACTATACCTACACACTCGAAGAAGAACCTGGCACGAACTTCGCCGCTGATTTCAAACCTGTACTGACACCTGGGGAGGTATTAGCCCTCGGCGCCTTCGAGGGCAAGTATCTGAATGACTCCTATCTGGAGTTTCCTGCCGAATGGTTTATTAAGGCCGCTGCCTTGGGAAAACTTCGCCCAGAAGGCCCGGATGTGAGCGTGAACCTCTTCCAAATTAAATCCAGACTCCCTCTTCCTGAATGGCAGACAAAGGGCTGGGTTCCTCCTGCGCCTGGACACAGACGTCATGTTTCCCCCCAGCATCCGGTATTATCGGATAAAAATCAAAATCCAGACTTACAAGGATGGTTTATTTGGTACTGTCGGTATTGGATGGGTCGTAGAATTCCAATAATTGATGATATACAAATTAAACGTTGGAAAGCATTTGTGCGCCATGCTGGAGCTATTAAAGCTAATTGTTCACCTGGAGATTTAACATGTCGTCCCAAGCAGCGTCAGGCTCTCTTACAGTGGGCTCATAACCCCTTTATCTGACCGAGCACATAGTGAACAATCGTAAAAAGCACGCCTCCCCACATAGAGTCGGCAACTGCAAACCGCCAGTCGTAGTTTGCAAGTGTCGCCAGGTTCGTGAAGTCGTAGACCGCGTAGACGCAGAGACCGAGCAAGAAGGCCTCTAGCGACGTTTTGGGTAGAAGAGCCAGGTAGGCCAACGCAAAATACACAACTACAGCCGGGCCCGCTTTGAGCTTAATGTCCTTACCCTGAATCTTACGCACCATTGACGATACGAAGGTGTTGGAGGCTAGGAGCCACGGAACATCTAACGCGGCTATGAGAGCCGCAACAGTCATATACTTCACGAGGCCGCTCATCTACCATATAGTATAAAATAAACTCTAAATAGGATGGGCGCTACACGCAGAAAACAAAGGGGCGGCCTCGTAAATATAAATGTGAAACAACAGGCTCCCGCAAGAAATATTATAAGCGCTTGTCTAGATAATATTCCAATCACAACAGGACATTATATTCTAGAACATGATAACGACACGTTGGCAGAGCTGGACACCAATCCTAAACTCGCAAAGATGTTAAATGAACTTTCAGCCGAACTTGACATTAATATTAAAGTGAGAGTATCCGAATCAAATCTCTGTAATCCGAATCATTGGAAAGACGACGAAGCCGCAGACGGTAAGCCCCTAGTTGTCATTCTTATCTCGTGCAGAAGTTACGAGAATGTAGTGTTGAATAATTTTGGACCGACTCCTCCCAGAACGCCGAAAGGCAAGCTGGCATTTGAAGAGGGCGTCGCATATGAAGGCGGTGTTTTCAAGAACGTCTATTATTTCGGATTTAATAACTATCTTCATCTTCACAATGGCGAAATATATTCATGTAAGGATGATCACGCCGAGGAAGCAGTTCCAAACCAAACATGCGACCCTTTTGCTGGAAACCAGAAAGAAATGTGCTGTACGGCCAAGAAGGAGCATTTTGGATCGATATTTGTAAATGGCCTGAAAACCCGTCACTGTATGAAGTTCACAAAGGAGTCGCTCGGTATAAAATTTGCCGAGCTGAAAACCCGTCTTGCGCGCATTGTTGCCTCAAAGCAAAAGATGCAGACGCTCATAAAGGAGTTATCAGTCGGCAAATTCTTCTTACTTGACGGTGATGATGCGACAGCTCTATCATGTAATGGTGACGGTAATCCGTGTGGCATTGTAGATACGCAAGCAAACTCGGTCGTGAGCAGTGAACTATTTAATAGACGTTCAGCCATGAAATATACACTAAAAGAGGAGCTGGAAGAGGAGATGCCTAAGAGGGAGAAAAGAAGAGAAACTCGCGAATTGGAAGCGGCCATTGATGCTGGTCTCATTGCCGAACCACTCTCCGCATTATTGGAGAAGGCAGTGTGGAATGATAATACAAGTATGGTTGTAATGTTACTGGAAAAGGGAGCAAAAATACTCAAGAAGCTGATAAAATCTATATTGGTAGTCAAGTGGGCGACGGCGCAGTCGCCATACAGGCAAGTTATCTATAAGTTTTTTACTCTTAACCCCCTCATGATAAACCAACCTCTTGAAGATAGGATGACACCCCTCTCAATCGGCCTCGACAATAAGGATTTGGAGTTTGTGCGATTTGCGCTAGATTTGGGCGCGGATCCTAGTCTGGAGCTTTCTAGTGAAAAGTATAATGGAATGTCTCCTATTCATATCGCCACCACGCTTGGATTTGTAGAGGCAATTCAGCTATTGGTGGAACGCGGCACCGATATTAATAAGATGTCGGTGAGCTTCAAAAAGCCTATTCATATCGCGTGCGAGAAAGAAGACACCAGAACCGTCGAATTTCTGGTGGCCGCCGGCGCCGAAATTACAGAAAGAGACCGCGAATCATGTAGGCTTTTACAACGAGGCGGTCGCCACATGCGTAAAAAGAGGTCAAACAAACACACACGAAAGCGTAGATGAGCGATACAGTAAGATTAGAAGGATTCGCTGCTCCGCTCAAAGGACAACGGCTGTGGATCTGTGGCCCAGCCGAAACGCTCGGTCAGCAAGTCCAGAGTCGCCTGACTGTCTTGGAAGAGGAACTCGTGAATAGAGGGCGCAAAGTCCTCGTCATCCAGAACGCGAAGGATATTCCCATGATGTGGTCAGCAAAGATTCAGTGGGATGCAACCTTCCGTGTCAAGGAGACACAAGACCTGCGTCTTGCCCTCACATATATACAAAATGCAGTGAAGCCAGTGCGCGTTGTGTGGGTGGGCGAGGAGCCGCCGGCCGCCGTCTTGGCCGCGGCAAATTCTCACGAGATCACATTTATCGGAGCCGGCACCATGAGCCCGAAACTCCAGTGGACCGCAATTTTCTGGCACACGACGGCAGAGCAAGTAAAAATAGAAGAGACACTGACGCCCCGCCTAGGTGCCCAGGCGCTTCATGCGCTGAATCTTCACTCCGTGCTTCGCGAGCTGAAGGCGTCGCAGGTCGGTCTTGTCTGGTCCTCCATCGGAGAGTCAGATAAGATGGGGTCTGTATATTGGTATGATTCGGAAGAGGCGGCGCCAACCACCGCAATGACGACGGCCGATATGAGCGCTTTGCTACACGAGATTGGCGACTGGATGACGCATGCGCGATACTAATAATTTTCAGACACTGACCGTGACAAGAATATTCCCATTCGCATCTTGTTTTGTCGTGCTTGTAAGCGCTATCGGATTCATAACACGAGTATCGTCTCTCGGGTAGTTCGGAGGCGGTGGCATAATAACCACCTTCTTGGTCTGAATATACAAAGCGAAGCTAATCGTCATCAGAACAATCGCGACGATATATCTGACGCCCCATGGCTCCTGAAAGACGAGTACATTCGCAACGGACCCCATGAGAGAACCAGCAGCTTGCGCAAACTCGAAGAAGAAGGCGCTAGAATTCTTGATGGTTGCGTATTTCGTATTTCGCACCAGAAGTTTTAATACAGGGAGAGCACAACTCACGCATACAACGAGACCGAGTCCGTCCCGTGAGCCAGTCGCCGCCGTTATCGCTGGAGCCCATACCGTCATCTCTTTCGTGAAGGTTCCGTAAATGACTGTGAGCACTGAAGCAATGAGACTGGATACAATCGTCATTTCAACAATGCGGACATTGTAGTTATCCCATGTCGGCTGAATATATTCTTGACATATGCTGATGACGGCCATAAAGAATGCTGCCCCAATCGCCGTGCTAATGCCCAGCTTATAATCAACCCCTACTAAATCCTTTTGGTTCGTAAAAAGGCTGGCAAATCCAATACTGAAAGCGGCGGCGAGGCAGAAGGCTGCTGCACCGAGATGCCAGTAGGTGAAGACTTTATTGAGAACGAGCTTGCTTAGCACAATATTAAATAGAATACTTGTGCTAATCAAGATGGAGAAGACGCTCCCTGGCATCACATTTACACTGATGTTTCGAAGAAGAATAATCGTAAATATGAGACATCCCATCGTGAGATATTGTGACCAGTAGGTCTCTTTTAAAGACCGCCGCTCTTTGCGCTGCATCCAATAGAGTGGCAACATGAGAAGCCAGAGCTGATTGCTCAGAAGGGCTGTATAGGCTGGCAAGACGAGCGACACATTATAATTCAGACTTTTGATTGCCATTGTCTCTCCTGCTGAAGAGATAGCATAGAGGACGCCATAACTGACGGCTGCTATCTCTTCGGTAGTTGGTTTGAGCATGGTACTTAGCTATGCGACGTAGGCGGGGTCAAATTTACTTGCGAAAGAGCTTGAGTTCCTCCGTCACGTAAGCTCTTTACTTCTTAAAGAGCTTGAAAGTTCCCTTCTTGGCGACATAGCCCAGCTTACGTAAGCGCTTGATCGCCTTGAGGCCAGCCGCGTGCTTCTTCTTGCTCACGACACGGCCGTTCTTCGTCTTCATCAGGTCCTTCTTCGTCAGGCCGCCGGACGTGTGCTTGGCTGTGCCGTGGAAGACCTGTGCATGGCTGCCTACCGTCATCATGCCTCCGTTCTGGCGGGTGTTGCGGCGAGTAACGTTATTCGTCATTCTATATTTAGACGCGAGATTTTTCACATAGAAAGCCTGGGAACACCACCACGCCCAATCTCCTCTATGAGTGCCGCCATCTGCTTCGGATCGTAGACTCCAGCGAAGTGAACAAGAAAATCACCATGCTCCCACAGTGGCTCTCCAGGAATACCGCGTAGATAGGCATTGAACCGCTTGTGCTGCGTCGTAATCTCCGTGTGTGCCAGGTCGTCAGGAACCGTCTCGAGCAGCTTGATCATCGCGGCATTCTCCCACCAGATATGGTATGTGAGGTCCGTCTGCTCACCAACCCGCCGCCAGTAGTCCCGCATCCACGCCGTATTGCGCATGAGGACGTTTCCGCTGTTGATATGCGCACACGCATCAATACAGAGGAGCATATCCTTTCCTGGAGGCAGCAAAGGGACCATCTGGTCCTCAACACGGAGGGAAGGATTCGTAATCAGAACGTCAGCATCGGAAAGCCAGACGAGGGCACCCTCGGGCAACTTGGAAAAAACATCCAGAAGGAACGGAATCTTTGACCATGGAATCGGCTTGTTGCGGTCCCAGAACTCTTCGCCGCCTTCCACATACGTATAGCCGTGGCGCGCTGCGTAGGCCCGCTTTGATTCCAGAGCCGCGCTCAGACCCTTCTTGAAGTCTGCTCCAATCACCATTGTCACGATAGTGATTGACATCTCTATGAGTTTTGTTATTTCAGTTTAAGCCACTCGGGTCTTCGCCCTGCACAGGTGCAACCACAGCAGCACCCTCGGGCCGCGGCAAGATATATCGCACCATCTCTCCCTGATACATCATCATCCCCACCAGGGGAACCTCTGGAACAATCTCCTGCCCCTCAAGATACTGGACTTCCTGAGATTCCTTATAGAAGATGCCGTCAACGAGGCAGAAGAGGACCTGGTCAACGATTGCCTGGAAACCTTCTGGAAAAGCGCCAGCAATCTCTGGCCGCTTGAAACTAGCAATAGTTACACCCTTTGTTACATCATCATTCAGCTTAACAGGAACGAACCACTCTCCATTCTCTACGCAAATTTGCGTATGACATGTGGGGAAGCCACGATTTACTTTCCAGCCAGGCTGTAACTCGCCGCTGGATCGTAGAACAGGAAATCCCTGCTCCAACATTTTTAAGAACAGTCCAAGGATAGGATGCTCATCGGCATACTCAAACGTGACAATCTTGTTCTTATGCATGTAGGCCTTACAGTCGCGTGTGGCAGTATCCTTGTGATTCTTACAGTGCTTCAGACCAAACATCCACTCAATATACACGTATTTAACATCAGTGCTTCCACAGTAAAAGCAAGCCACTGCTGTCATACGCAGATTCCGCGGCTCTAGGCAAGTATGGCATGGATTTTCCATTTTACTCATCTATAAAGGGGGGGCCGCACTTCAAATTTTCTCCTCGCACATAAGATGGCCACTGACCGATACCAGCCCCTCATAACCGGCACAACAATCATCTTAGAATGCTACCGCGTATTCACAGGCACACTTCTCGTAGTCTTTGTCTCAGGAGTCTGCAATGGAAAACGTTGCGTGCCTTATGAAAACTTTAATAACGGCGACACGGTCTATCGCGTAGGATTCGTTTTCAATTTCCTCACGCTCCTCTGCTTTATCAATTTATACAGAGTCGAAATGATGCGTGAGCACAAATTCAATCACTATCTTCGTATAGATCCTCATGCGCCAACCGACTCTGAGACAGTTGGTAAAGAATTGGTTAAACTGGGCGAGCAGAGACAACAGAATATTATCAAGATCAACCGAGAGTATCAGAATGTAGGCGCCGTAACAATCGTAGCCGTTGTTCTCAATACCGCCATTAGTATCTATGTGATTGTGAATGGATATCTCGACGACAAGGCGCCGACAATTCTTGCGACAAATACAGTCTTGCTTGCCTCTAAGCTCTTTGACGTCTTCATGTCATTCCATAGTGACAAGAACATTCTTACCTCATCGTATAGACGGCAGAAGGTTCAGTTCAATATGGTGAATCCCGATAAGATTATGGACACGCGTAAAATTGAAGTGGTGACCGCTCCGTAGCTAATCACAATGCCTTTCACATATGAACGCGACGAGGCTGGTCTCTATGTCTGCCCCCACTGTGGTGAGAAGAAGCGCCTTCCCTCCACCATGAATATGCATCGTCGGAAGTGTGAGGGTGATCTACCCCACGAGTGCCCAGCCGAAGGCTGCGACTATAAGTGTCTTTCTAAGCAGCGTCTTGACCTTCATGTCGCTGCTAAGCATCCGAACGTCAAGGTTGAGCGCATTGTTCCTCTTCTGAAATGTCCAGTGGATGGCTGCAGATTTCAGACGCTGGCAAATGGAAACCGTCTCATTCACTTTATGAGGAAGCATTGTATCACAGAGGCCACCAATATTCTGAATGAAATGGAGACCACATTTGATTGTAAGAGGTGCAGGAAGTCGTTTCAGTCAAATACTGCATTCCAGTATCATGCTGCCCACTGTATTACGGTTGCGGATACGGCAAAGGCAATCCTTCTGCGGCAGCTCCTGACGGTGTAAAAACCCCAGTATTTATAAGCATGGAAACCTTCTTTTTGCTAATTCTTACGTCCTTTCAGCCGCTGTATATAGAGTGTAATAAGATTGTGCGCAAACAGTGCGAGCAGTATAAGGTCCCTGTCTTGTTTCTTTTTAATGGAAAACTTCCAGATGGATACACTCTGAAACCGGATGAGCGAAACCTTGATATCGACGAGGCAAATCCTGGGATGTTCTTAAAATTCAAGAGCGCGCTCAAAGAAATCTATGATATGTGTGACCCAACCTATATTTTGCGCTGTAACGCGACGACTTTCATTAATTTCAAAAAACTACACTATATATTTTCAAAGTTGCCAAAGGAGAATTGTATAGCCGGTCCATTCATATTTGCTACAAATTATCCCGACTTAGATACATATTGCCAAGGGTCTTCTATTATTCTCTCAAAAGATGTTGCTAAACATTTGGCATATGATGCGAATGAAAATGATCCGTGTATCTATAAATATGCCGATGACTTATGTATAGATATTTTAACTAGATCATATGCGTATAAGTATGATATCGCATTATTTACAGCAAGAATGGAAGGATTGTCTGTAATTCCAAAATCATATGATTTGAATATACAGGCGCCCCACGTGTTTTTTCGGATTAAGAATGACTTTGCGAACCGATTTGAAATAGACTACGAGCTATGGAAAATACTGCACCACCTCTTTGACATTATTCATTATAGAAATGATTTTATGCAGTGACTCCATACCATAACGTCGTGGAACATTAGAGTGATAAAACTTTAAAATAAAGAAGCTCTTGAGCTTCCTTAATTTTAATTATCACACCTTGGTATAAATGGCTGCATATCAACCAGTTGGCACTCCTGTAACGTTACAAGAGCTCAACATAGGATATATATACACACCCTTATCTAATCCTCTTGGTGTTAGGGGGTTTTTTAGGGCGTTTCCTATGGGAGCTCTTTTTACTGTAAGAAGACGTTTAGCACGAACAATTGTCGCGGCCACACCATTAGCAAGAGGAATACTAACAATAATATTAGCTGCAGACTATCCGCCAAATGTGTTATTTCAGAGACACATGACTGCGGCCGAAATAGCTGCTATTGAAGCGGCGGAGGCGGATCGGCGCGCGGGTCTTCGGATGGAACAGCAGATGTTAGGAAAGGTGGCAGCATCTATCAAGGGCCCGAGTGGAGACGGATTTCCGGGTGGAAGTCCCGGGCCGGTTGTGAAACTGATTTCTCGGTTTCTCGGTCGAGGAGGCCGTCGTCGGAAAACAACAAAACGTAGAGGCACGCGTCGCAATCGCAAAGGCACACGTCGCAACTACCGTCGTGACTAAAAAATAACACGTTAATCCTCCTGAAACACCTGCACCTGCATCAAGATATTATACATGTGGTAGCCGAGGGCCGCAAATCCAGCCATCGCCAACAGCTCGTAGGCGGGGCGCGGTGTCTTCTTTCCATAGTATCCGATATACACCAAAAGCGGTGCAATGAGGAGCACGTGCATCAGATTCACCCAGAGATAGCTGGAGCCGATCTTCCAGCGGTAGGCAGCCTTCACGGCGTGAACCATAAAGACAATGATACCGGTAGCAAAGAGAACCCAGTAGAGCCAGTCGGGCGTCGCGGCCCTGGAGAAGGCCACATATAAGAAAAGAGGAACAACGATGCCAATATGCGCAACAGAGATGATGACGTGAGCGTTCATTACTATTTACACGGTTTTTAAAATCGGCGTTTTTGTATCATCTTCAGCTTGAGTTTCTTCCCGTGTTTCGCAAACTCCTTGCACATCTCCAGATAGTCGTAGCTTTTATCTTCAAACGGCCTGATTGTATACTTAACTAACTGAGCAGTCGCATCTGTCTTGAGATCAAAGAGCCCAACCGGGTAATATGTCTTATCCCACATGAAATATACGTTCTTTTTACCGACCGCATATGGATATGGGACATCGTTGTTTCCACCGGCGAATAATACTTCACGATTGTGTCATCCTCCACAGGTTCAAAGGAGAATACACAGTCGCCCACGTGGATATAGCGTTTATCACTAATTTGTAGAAGCAGCGAGTTTCCCTTGGCCCATCCCAGCTCTTCATACCGTCGTTACTAAAAATTAAGGAAGTTAAAACTTCCTTAATTTTTATGTCCTACGACAGATTAACCGATGAATCTTAAAATTAAGGGAGCTCTGTGAGCTTCCTTAATTTTAAGTTCATAT
>Ga0136642_1000202_pt1 | contig 35790 bp, 25 predicted proteins | sample LowCatLa1302831Y_FD_115313 | JGI IMG/M metagenome (GOLD analysis project Ga0136642, IMG submission 115313) | Freshwater microbial communities from Lower Cathedral Lake, Yosemite National Park, California, USA - 13028-31Y | ecosystem: Environmental > Aquatic > Freshwater > Lake ... | reverse complement strand
TGCCGGCACCTCGGCGGCGGGTGCGGCAACGAACGCGGCATCCGGGGAGCCCGGCAGCTCATCGACTGACCGAAAATACTGTACATCGGCGGTGGACATGCGAGTCGGGTGGACACGCCACGTGTCGCCTAGGTAACCAATACTGCGGCCAGCAGCAGCCACCCAGTCGGTCCACGCGCCGCCAATCAGCGCGATACGCGCAGGCCTGAGCAGCCGTTGCAGTTCGTGGGTCATCCGCGTTTGAGCATCAGTGCGCGCGATGCAGGTCCCGCCCAAGGGGTATTGCCTGCGAGGGCTTTGTAAGCCTCAACGCGCTGTAAGACGTCGGCGGGGAAGGGCGCAGTACCCGGGGTATCGCCTTGGCGAATGTGCAGCAGCATGAACTCCGCCGTTGCAGCCACTGATGTTTGGCCCACGACACGGATATCAAGCCCTACCTGCAAGCGCTTTGCATCTGTGGCCAGTAAATGGGCATCTACTTCCAAGTGATCGGCCGCTTTGACTTCGTGTAGCCAGTGCATGTGCAGTTCCACCGAATACAAAGTGCACTGTGTGCGCGTGCGATAGGCCTCATCGAGCCCGAGTCGGTCCATCAGCCCATCGGTCGCAAGGCTCCCAATGACAACGTAGTACGCATCGCGCAAATGCCCGTTGTAATCGATCCATTCGGGCGATACAGCAGTCTGATAGACAGTGAGGTCAGACATGGTGTGGTGTTAACGCAGTTTCAGTCGCTCGCGCACATCCGCGGCGGTGATCACGCGAGCGCCCAACGCTTCAATAATCCCACGCGCTTTGGTCACGAGCTGCGCATTGCTGGCATAGACTCCTTTGGACAGGTAGAGATTGTCCTCAAGACCCACGCGGACGTTGCCGCCGTTTAACACAGACTGTGCGACCCAAGGCATCTGCATGCGGCTGATGCCAAAGGAGCTCCACACTGCATCGGCCGGCATGGAATTAATCAGTGCCAGAAAGTGCGCGGTGTCGGCAGGCATGCCCCAAGCAATCCCCATGCATAGCTGAATGAGGCTCGGTGAGTCCACCAAACCTTCCTTGATCATTTGTTTGACGAACCACAGATTGCCAGTGTCAAAAATCTCAAACTCCGGTTTGACACCCAAGTCTTTGCAGATCTGGGCGCCCTTGCGTAAGTAGCCGGGCGTTGAGACGTAGGCGCGATTGCCGTCGCCAAAGTTGAGCGTACCGCAATCAAGCGTGCAAATGTCGGGGCGGTAGAGCCCTTCCTCGCACAGATCAATGACGTGCCGCATGCGGTCTTCCTGACTACAGAAGTCGCTACCGGGTCCCGGTGTGTCGGCAAGGCCGTTATCGCCCGCCACAATATAGCCGCCCATGCCGCAGGTTAAGTTGATAATGACATCCGTGGTACTGGCGCGAATGAGGCGCACGACCTCGCGGTAGTGGCGAGTTTCCATACTGAAGGAGGCCGTTTCCGGGTCGCGCACGTGGATGTGGACGATAGCTGCCCCGGCTTGGGCAGCCTCAATGGCAGTGGCGGCGATTTCGGCTGGGGTCACGGCGCAGTAGGGGCTTTTGGTGACTTTGCTGTCGTCCCCGGTGACGGCGCAGGTGATCATGACGTCGTGGTTCATTGCGGCTTACCTTTGGTTGGATCTCGGCATATTATCTCCATCATAATATTTACACCACCGTGTTAAGGGTCGGCAGGGCGGCGCTAGCCGGCCGGGTGGGCGCGTCGGAGTCAGACAAGGTGGGATCTATGAAGAAGCTGGGGGCATATCTGATCGAGGCGCTGCACGCGCAGGGCGTGACCCATGTGTTTGGCATCCCCGGAGTGCATAACCTCGAATTATACCGGGGGCTTGCCCAAAGTCCCATCCGCCATGTCGCTGCTCGCCACGAGCAGGGCCTTGGGTTTATGGCGGACGGGTATGCGCGTCTGTCGGGTCAAGTGGGCGTGTGTTTTACGATCACAGGTCCGGGACTGACCAATATTTTAACAAGTATGGGTCAGGCCTATGGCGACTCTATCCCTATGCTGGTGGTGTCGAGTCAGAACAAGCGCGGTGAAGCCGGTAGCGGGCGCGGGTTTTTACACGAGTTGCCCGATCAGACGGCGCTCGCGCGCGGCGTATCGGCGCTTTGCTTTGTGATTCATCATGCCGATGAATTGCCCGCAGCACTCGAAGCCGCGTTTGCTCTTTTTGCATCCGATCGGCCGCGACCGGTCTACATTGAGATTGGTCTTGATGTATTGGCTAGCGACGCCAGTCACCTAAATTTGCCTCGTCCCATCTTCACGCGCCGCACCCCTGAGGCGACGCACCTAACCGCTGCTGCTGCGCTTTTAAAAAGCGCACAACGCCCCGTGGTCATTGCAGGTGGTGGTGCGCGTGGCGCGGTCGCTGAGCTCACTTGGCTGATCGAACAGCTGGATGCGCCGTGTGTGATGACCACCAATGCCCGCGGTCTACTCGGCTGCACGCATCCACTCGCGGTGCCGATGAGTCCGTCGCTCGCGTCCGTGCGTCGCCTGATTCAAGACGCGGACGTGGTCCTTGCCGTGGGCACGGAGTTTGGGCCGACTGATTTTGACATGTATTCGGTGAGCGATTTTCCGACGCCGAAAAATCTCATCCGTGTTGATGTGGATGTGCAGCAACTCACGCGCAGCGTAATGCCCACGGTATCCTTGTGTGGCGATGCGGTGGAAACGCTGCGCCTGTTGATGGCTGCCGATGTGGGGCCGCAGCACATGAGTGCCGGCAGCAAACGCGCGAGCGCGACGTGTACTGACGCGTTTGCTGAGCTGTCGGGCGCGATGCAGACCCAAGTGATGTTGCTCAATCGCATGCGCGATACGTTGCCTAATGCGCTCATGGTGGGGGATTCCACGCAGCTCGTGTATGCCGGTAATCTTGGGTTTAATGCCGCAACGCCCGGGTCTTGGTTTAATTCGGCGACCGGTTACGGGACCTTAGGCTATGCGCTGCCGGCCTCGACGGGAGCCGGGCTCGCCGCCCCCGATCGGCCGGTGCTGTGTCTCGTCGGTGATGGTGGCTTACAGTTTTCGTTAGGTGAGTTTGCGGTTCTGCGCGATGTCAATGCCTGGACCGCCGTCATCATTTGGAATAACCACGGCTATGGAGAAATCAAAACCTCCATGGAGGCGGTGGGTATTGACCCGGAGGGCGTGGACGTGCGCGAGCCAGATTTTTCGTGCATTGCCAAGGCTTACGGCTATGCGCATCAAACGATCCGCTCAGTGGATGCATTAATCCATGCGCTAAAAGCCTTTGGGGCCAAGCGGCACGTTGTGCTACTTGAAATCATTCCCGAGGCATTCGCATGACGCCCCCCTTCTCGCCGCTCGTCTCTCGCATCGCGCACGAGGGTGCGGATCCTTGGGCTTTGCATTGGCGCTCGCGTGCCGATGTGGCTGCCGGTAAAGACGTGATTCCTCTGAGTGTGGGCGATCCTGACCTCAATACACCGCAACCGGTGATTGATAAAGCCATTGAACGCTTGCGCGCCAATGACACGCACTACACCGAAAGCGCGGGTCGTGACAGTTTGCGGGCCGCTATTGCAGCCGCCCACCGTGAGCGCACCGGACAATCGGTGACGCATGAGAACGTGATTTTTGTGAACGGCGCACAGGCTGGTTTGTGTGTGGCCGCGATGCTGATCTCAGCACCCGGGGATGAGGTGATTACCTTTGATCCGATGTATGCGACGTATCCTGCGACCTTGCAGTTGGGTGGCGCCACATTGGTCAAAGTGCCTGCGCCGGCGAGTTTGCACTTTCATCCAGATCTAGACGCCTTGGCGCGCGCTATCACGCCGCGTACGCGCGCGATTTTTTTGGCAACCCCAAGTAATCCCAGCGGCGTGATTTTGACAAACGCCGAGCTGGAGGCGATTGCTGTGTTGGCTGAACGGCACTCACTGTGGGTGGTGTCCGATGAGGTATATGCCGGGCTTGCACCAAACGGACGTGTGCCGAGCATCGGCGCGCGTTTGCCCGAGCAGACCTTGACCGTGTCGAGCTTATCCAAAACCCATGCGATGACCGGCTGGCGTTGTGGCTGGTTGGTGGGCCCGAAAGCGCTCATACAGCACGCGGAGATGGTCGCGCTGTGTATGACCTATGGCTTACCGGGATTTATTCAGGAAGCCGCATTGGTGGCGGTGCAGTTGCGCGTGCAAGCTGAGGCGGCAACACGTACTTTTTGTCAGGCGCGCCGCGATACCTTTTATGAAGCCTTGCGGGGAGTTGCAAAAATCAAGGTCGTCTTACCAGATGCGGGCATGTTCATGCTGCTCGATGTCCGTGCCACCGGCATTGCAGCAGGGGACTTTGCGATCCGTCTGTATGAGGCTGAAGGCGTGTCTACGCTCGATGGAGCGGCCTTTGGTGAGCAGACAGCACATTTTGTGCGTGTCTGCTATGCCGCTGATGAGGCACAGTTACTCGAGGCGGCCCAGCGCATTCGCCGTTTTTGCGCGAGTTTGTAAGCTCAGAGCTTCATTGTTATCGTCACACCAAAGGTGCGCGGTCTGAACGTGTACTCATTTCTCTGGACAGACGTTGGTGTGTAGGGATTCGCGAGATAATTCGGATTGTAAGGATCCAGTGTTTGTTGCTGGTAGTTCGTGGTCGTGTGCGAATCAAATGCATTGTCGATGAAGGCCGCGAGCTGCCAGTGGCCTAAGTTAATCCCAGCGCGCACCGAGGCAAACGCTGTGGACGCGAGCGGGTAGGTATTGGGCGAGTACTGCACAGTAGCTGGGTCTTGAATCGCCGCCAACCAGGTGTTGCGGGCCGTGTACGCCCAATCGACTCTGATAAAGCTCTCTTTTTGGCGTATTGCAAAATCGTACTGCGCACCTAACGAGAGAGTCCATGGCGGGTTGGTGCCCGGCCCACCATTGATGGCAGCTTCACCTGAGATCGCATTGCCTGCCTGTACCAACAGTGGCTTTGGCGCTGCGGTGGACTCGTCGTAGCGAGCCGACGTGTAGCCTAACGCCGCATCCAGCGTAAAGCCTGCGCCTAAGATCATTTCCGCTTGCACATCAAAACCCTTGGCCACGGCCGAGCCTAAGTTGTCAGTGAACTGCAGGCCACAGTTGTAGGCCACATAGACGTTTTGCTGAATATTGGCCCACTTGATGTAGTACAGGCTGGTCGCAATCTTGACGCGGTTATTGAAATTATTTTTGCTGCCGATCTCATAGCTTTGCGTGGTATCTGATTTGTAGGTCAGAGGTGCGCCTGTGGTGTAGCCGGTCTGATTCAGTCCGCCATCGCCCTCGCAGTAGGGGGGCAGCGGCGCATTACCGCCGCCCGGACGAAAGCCTTTGGCGTAGGTCGCGTAGTACAAGTTTCTGGGATCGGCTTGAAACGATAGGCCCACTTTGGGGGTGAAGGCGGTTTCCTTTTGTTCGGCAGATGCGCTGCCTGGCCCATAGTTCTCGAGTCCGTCGGCGTAGTGGTTTAAGGTAAAGCCGAGCTGTGCGATACGGCCACCAAGCGTCACCTTTATCCGATCGGTCAGCGCATAGGAGGCTTCACCGAAGCCCGCGAGTTGCCGGTCGTGTGCGGTGTTTTCATTGTAATAGATCGCGCAATTGGGGGCCGTTTGGCCAGCCACTCCCTGGCCATTGCACGCGTAATACGGCCCAAAGTAATCGAGGGGACTGATACCAAAGAGCGCCTGCCAAAATGGAATGATTTGCGAGTCATTCAGTTGCTCGGTGCTCGTTTCGCGCGACACAGACCAAAAAGCGCCTACCGTCCAGATTAGTTTGCTGTCCGGGTTATTCGACTGCAAACGCACTTCCTGAGTCCAGGTCTCTTGTGCATTCGTCATCGTGTTGGGCGTGGAGTACCCACTAAAACCGGCTGGCAAATGCGTGCCTTTCCCATCAAGCAAGGGATACCAAGAGCACGGCGTGGTTTGGCTGGTGGAGGCAGATCCGCACTGGCCAATAAGCCAGCCCTGATTTTGGTAATACCCCAGATCATAGACCGTGCCCTGATAGCCGCTTTGCTCGCGGCGATTGTAATAGGAGCTGTTCGAAACCAACGTTGTTCTACCGATATCCGCTTCTAACTTTAGAGCCGGCAGGTAGTACTCATCGGGCACTGGCATGCGTTCAGGAGTGGCGTTATTGAAAACTCCAGCGCTGGGATCGGAGTAAGCGGTCCAGTAGGTGGACTCATCGTGCTTGCGTGAATTCTGATACGTGACGCTGGGCGTGATTCGAAGGCGCTCATTGGGCTTAATCAGAAAGGCGAGTCGTGCGCTTAAGGTGTCCGCGTAGTTCGCGTTTTTTTCCGTGAGTGCGCCGCTTGTGTTATCGACGCGGTTGATCCAACCACCGTCTTTGCGATACCAGATGCTTGCGCGATAACCGAGCACGTCATCAATGAGCGGGCCGCCATGCGCGAGTCCCGCTTCGTAGCTCGGATCGCCATTTTTGGTGAACGATAGTTCTGTGCGCGCATAGGTTGATTCAGTGCTGACACTGGGCTGGGTCATGATATAGCGCACTGTGCCACCCTCGGAACCTGAGCCGAAGAGCGTGCCCTGTGGACCGCGTAGTACTTCAATACGATCTAAATCAAATGTTTTAGGCAAGGTGTCATCGGGGTTATAGCCCAGCGCTCGCATTTGGATGGGCGTGTCATCGACATAGATGCCGGTGGTGCCGCTGCCACCGGAGGAGGAGATGCCACGGATCGAAATCGCATTGGTGCCGGTGTTGTCGATTGTCACGCCCGGGGTAAAGCGCGCCACGTCCTGAAAATCCTTGATACCTTTTTGATCCAGCATCTCCTGACTCATGGCGCTGACGCTGATGGGGACAGTACTTAAGCTCGCTTCGTGGCGGGTGGCGGTGACCACAATATCTTGCAGCACACCGGTGTTGTCAGCGCCTTGCGCGCTCGCGCATGCCAAACCGCAGCTAGCCGCGCATGCGGCGAGTATAGACCGCGGCACGCGTGGCAAGAGTCCTGATGGTCGGGCGTTTAGGATCTGTCCGCTGATTTTCTTTGACATCAATCATCCCCCTGCGTGCGACCACTGGGCCGCCCTTGTGCTGCCAGTGTGTCGCGAGTGTGTCGCGAGTGTGTCGCGTAATATCGGTTTTTCTTAATTTTTCTCTTGGTCTGTCTCAGGCCACAATGACTGCGGCATCAGCCGCCCAGCTCACGTAGACAGCATCGCTCCAATCAATCGACCACGTGAGGGTGCGGCGCTCGTTTTGTCTAAAGGTGGTGAGGAGCTTACCCGTTGGCGTCTTGATCTGATAGACGGAGCGATTGCCCAGATAGCCGAGTTCCCAAACCGTACCCGCCACTTGGTTGCCTTGTGGCGCTGTCAGTGGTTCTTTGCTTAAGTGCATTTTTTCAGGTCTTACCGCCACACACACCGATTGGCCTGGCGCGTAGGTCGCACGCTGATCATCGACCCATAGATCGGTTTGTAGTTCGGCTGAGTGGACCTGCACGAGTCCGCCGACAGTGGTGAGCACCGTGCACTCAAACAAGTTGGCATTGCCAAAAAAGTCTGCCACAAAGCGTGTTTTCGGAAACTCATACACTTGTGCCGGCGTGCCCACCTGGATGACTTCGGCACAGTCCATGACAGCGATACGACTCGCGAGCGTCATCGCCTCATCTTGATCGTGGGTCACGACCACAAACGTGATGCCGAGCTGGTGCTGCAAATCCATCAGCTCAAACTGCGTGCTCTCGCGCAGCTTTTTGTCGAGGGCACTTAAGGGCTCGTCGAGTAGCAAGAGTTTGGGGCGGCGGATGAGCGCGCGGGCAAGTGCCACGCGCTGACGCTGACCGCCGGAGAGTTGATGCGGTTTGCGCTGCGCAAGCGCCCCGAGCTGCACCATCTGGAGTGCCTCGTCGACCCGTTTGCTGCGTGTCGCTTGGTCAAGATTTAAGCGCCGCAAGCCGTAGCCGACGTTCTGCGCCACCGTCATGTGCGGAAAGAGCGCGTAGGACTGGAACATCATGTTCACGGGACGCTCATAGGGTGGCATGGCGCTGACATCGACGCCCTCCAAGAAGATCTGCCCCGACGAGGGCTCCACAAAACCAGCGAGCATGCGTAATAGCGTGGTCTTACCGCAGCCCGAAGCGCCCACAATGCTAAAGATCTCGCCCTTGTAAATGGACAGCGTGACCTCACGCACAGCGACTACGCCCTCGTAGTCTTTGGTCAGACTGCGCAGTTCCACTTGGGGCACAGCCTGTGGATCGGTCCAAGGCTGCGGGTTCAGCGACGGTGGTGCGGTTCCGATCACATGATCCTTAAATTTCCATAGGGATGGATGTACCTTGATGCTAACCGACCTTGGTGCTTACCGCGAATGCTCTGCGTTAAGTCGCGCCTGTACCCTGACCGCGCGCGGCGAGAGTCATGTCCACGGCGACCTCAAAACCACGCAACGTGTCGCCGAGGCAGCTGTCGTCATGGGCCGCTGAGATAAACCACGGTTCGCGTGAGTCCGGCTCGCACAGCACACCCTCATCGTGCAGTACTTGAGCCATGGCATCGTAAAACGCATAGTCACTGCCTTTCCAGGTGCGGTAATTGCGTGGCGGTTCGGCACCAAAATACAGGCCCAGCATGGACGGATGGCCGACAAAGCTGTGCGGGATGCGCCGCGCATCCAAAATCGTGGTCATGCCTTGGGCTAGGCGTGTGCCGTAGCTCGCGATGCGGCTCAAAGCGTCGGTTTCATCCAAGATACGCAAGCAGGCCTCGGCCGCTGCGAGTGAGACCGAATGGGCGGTGTAGGTGCCGCCATGCGCTACCCCGCGACCGAGCTTGCGCATGATGTCTTCGCGGCCGGCGAGTACGGAGATTGGATAGCCATTGGCCACGGCTTTGGCAAACGTGCATAGATCCGCTTTGATGCCGTACAGCTCCTGCACGCCGCCGCGCGCGACACGAAAGCCGGTTTTTACCTCATCAATGAGCAGCACCGTGCCGTACTTGTCGCACAGTGCGCGTGCGGCTTTTAAGTACTCAGGTTCAGCCGCAATGCCGAGGCAGTTCCCCATAATGGGTTCAAGTAATAAACAGGCAATTTTGCCTGCCGTGCGCTTAAAAGTGTCTTCGAGTTGGTTTGCGTCGTTCGCCTGCACAAAATGCGCAAAGCCCCTAACGCCGAGTGGAATTCCCTCGCTATACGGGCGCACTTCCGGTTCGCCTCGCTGGCTCCATTCTTCCATCGGCGTGTACCACATGGCTGCATCAAAGAGCCCGTGGTAGCTGCCTTCCAGAATGATGTAATCATCGCGCTGGGTGTACGCGCGTGCGAGGCGCAAACCCGCCATGACCGCTTCGGTGCCGGAGTTGGAAAAGCGCACAAGCTCAGCTGCCGGCACCATTTTGGAAATCCGCGCCGCCACCGTGTACTCGCGTTCGGTGGACAGCGCAAAGACGCCGCCCACGCTCATTCCCGCGTGAGCCGCAGCGTCCACCTCGGGGTGAGCGTAGCCTAAGATCGCCGGCCCGTAGCCGAGGCGGTAGTCCACGTAAACGTTGTCGTCGATGTCCGTCAGTCGCGCACCACGGCCATGCTTGACGTAGATGGTGCGCTCCTCGCCCCAGTAGCGAAAATTGGAGGCCACCCCGAGCGGGAGTTTGGTGACGGCTTTTTGCCACTGTTGATGGCTTTTGGTGAGGTCGCGTGGCATGACAGATCCCGAGCCGGCCGGTATGGCGGCAAGCTAAAAGGCTAGCACTTGCACTTTAGCCCGTCACCAAATTTATATGGTTATATAAAAACAGCTTATAAAGCCCCCTTGAAAAAGCCGTTTTTCGTCGATAGAAAGGTCTCTGTATTTATTTAATATATTGATTTATATCAAGTAATTATTTTTTTGCCACACCAACAACTTGCCTCTCTATGGCGTCGCGAGTACATTGTCTTATTGTATAACCACACACATTGAGACAGCGATGGCAACCGCGCCAAACCAGTTTAAAGCCTCACCTTCGGGCAGCCCGGAGGTTACCGCCGGCCCTACGGCCTTACCGGCGTGGGTCTATAACCACGCAACGCTGACGCGTTTGGAGCTTGAGCGGATATTGCGGCCGAGTTGGCAGATTGCCTGCCACACAAGTTCGATTCCAAAGCCTGGCGATTACATCACCCTTGATTTGGGCTCTGACAGTATTTTGGTGGTGCGCGATCGCGAAGGTCACATACGCGCCCATCACAACGTCTGTCGTCACCGCGGCGCGCGCTTGCTTGACGGCGCCGGTCATTGCGTGGGGCCCTTGGTGTGCCCATATCACGGCTGGTCCTATGGACTTGATGGCGCGCTCATTGGCGTGCCAAGTCGTGACACCTTTGTGAACTTTGACAAAAGCGCGAACGGCTTAAAGTCGGTGCACACCGAAGTTTACCTAGGCTTTGTGTTCGTTTGCACAACCCCGAGCAAACCCGCCCAATCGGTGGCCGATGGTTGGGCACCTTTTGCTGAGGAACTGGCACCCTACCGCTTTGAGGAACTGGTGCCGCTCACGCCAATTATGGAAGATGAGTGGCCGGTTGACTGGAAAATCGCGATCGACAATTACCTTGAGTCCTATCACGTGCCCATTGGGCACCCGGGATTGAATCGGATGTTCACCCCCGATTATCTGGATCAGCGGGGCGCGGGACTTGTTGCGCGCGGCACGAGTTGGATCCGTGAGCAGCCCTCGTCGCGTTGGAGTGAGCGCTACTACCAGACCTTGCTGCCGGGTTTGGTGGATCATTTGCCGAAGGATCATCAGCGCTGCTGGCGCTTTTACAGCATGCTGCCCAACATTGGGATTGATGTGTACCCCGAACAGATGGACTTTTTTCAAGTACTTCCGCGTGGACCGGGTAAGTGCGTGACCCGCTACGCGATTTTTGGGCTGCCCGATGCACGGCGCGAGATGAACGTGTTACGACGCCTAGGCAGTCGCATCAACAACGAAGTGAACAAGGAAGATCGATGGCTGTGTGAGCGGGTGCAGCGGGGCCTTGAGTCGCCCTCCTATACGCCAGGGCCCTTGTCCTCGATCGAGCGTTGGCTGCTGCGCTTTCATGATCTATTGCGTGAGCAAATCCCCGAGACACGTGAGCCCTTTGCGCCTCAAGTCTTCGCTGAGCGCACTGTCGGTTAACGCGTGGCGCAAGATCCAACCAGTGGCGCGTTTACGGGTCTTAAATCCCTGGAGCCGAGTCTGCCGGCACGCTGGTATTTTGACGACGCTCAGTATCAGCGGGAGTTGAACGCGATCTGGTATCGCAACTGGGTGTATCTAGGGCGCTCATCCGGTTGGCCCGACAACGGTGCCTTTCGCACCTACATGCTCGGCACACAGCCTATCTTGGTGGTGCGCGATAGCAATGGCGCCTTACGTGCCTACTACAATACGTGCCGGCACCGTGGCTCACTCTTGTGCAGCACGCCTGCAGGAACGTTCGCCAACAAAATCATTACGTGTCCCTATCACGCTTGGAGCTATCGCTTGAACGGTGAGTTGGCGCGCATCCCGAGTTCAGGACGCGAGCATTACGTCGATATGGAGCATACCGCGCTGTATCCGATCGCGCTAACTGAGTGGCGTGGCTTTGTGTATGTGAACCTAAACAACGTGGCAGGCGCTATGGGCGATCATTTCAATGGTAACGCCGAGACCTTACAGCACTGGCCATTAGAGGATCTTATTGTTGGGCATCGCACGAAAAAAACGCTGCGCTGTAATTGGAAAATCTTTTGGGAAAATTACAACGAGTGTTTACATTGCCCGTCAGTGCACCCAGCGTTAAGCCAGCTCGTGCCAATCTACCGGCGCGGTATCATGGAAGAACGCGATGATCCAAACTGGGCTGAGCATGCTGCGACGCCGGAGCCATTATATAAAGGCGGCTTGCGCATTGGAGCGGCGACTTGGAGCATGGATGGACAGTCTTTAGGGCATGAGTTTAAGGAGTTGACTGCGGAGGAGCGGCGCATCGGTTATCACTACATGACGAGTCTGCCGTCGCATTATCTGGTGGCACATGTGGATCACGTGCGCTCTACCCGTTTGCTGCCACTAGGACCTGAGACCACCGAACTTGAGATCGAGTGGTTGTTTCCGCGAGCCACGCTGGCAGACCCAGCGGTGGATATCGCAAACGTGTGGGCGTTCTCCGAGCAAGTGATGACGGAGGACGCAGCCGTGTGCGAATTCAATCAAGCAGGTCTGCATGCCCGCGTGCATCAGGCGGGCATGCTCATGCCGGAAGAGTACGACGTGTTCCGCCTCCACAATTGGGTGAAGGCGGAACTGTTACGGCCTTAACTGTCGCGAGTTTGCTCTATCAGTCGTCGACGGCCGTACTAGCCTAAATGGATCCAAGCGGATTTGGTCTGCGTGTAGCCGAGTAGACTCTCTAAACACTTGTCGCGACCATGGCCTGATTGCTTGTAGCCGCCGAAGGGCTGCGTCATATCGCCATGGTCAAAGCAATTGACCCAGATCACGCCCGCTTCGAGATCTCTCACAGCCTTGTGTGCCGTGCTTAAGTCCTGCGTCCAGACAGAGGCTGCCAGGCCATAGATCGAGTCGTTTGCAATCGCGATCGCCTCGTCAATGCCATTAACGGCAATGGCCGATGCGACGGGTCCAAAGATCTCCTCACGCGCAATGGCCATCTGGTTGGTGACACCCGAAAACAACGTCGGATTCACATAGCTGCCAGGCAGTGCTGGCGCATCGCCGCCGAACTCAAGGCGCGCACCCTCCCGCTTACCGGTGCCGATGTAGTCGAGCACCCGCGCACGATGCGAGGCAGTGACGAGGGGGCCTAAGTTGGTGGCAGGATCCAGTGGATCACCCGCCACAAACGCGGTTTTGCCTTTGGCGACAAAGCGCGCCACGAACTCCTCCACGATGGATTGATCGATGAGTAGCCGTGAGCCTGCATTGCAGACCTCACCCATGTTGCCAAAGATGCCGTTGATCGCATAGGTCACCGCACGATCCAAATCACCCACATCGCCTAAGAAAATCTGCGGCGATTTACCGCCACACTCAAGACTCACGCGCTTCATGTTGGACTGACCCGCATAGGTCAGCATCAGCTTGCCAATTTCGGTGGATCCGGTAAACGCAATCTTGGCCACATCAGTGTGTAGCGCAAGTGCTGCACCCGCGCTCTCGCCCAAACCATTGACCACGTTAAGGACGCCCGCTGGCGCGCCTGCCTCCACAAAGAGTTCGGCCATCAGGAGGGCCGACAGCGGGGATTGTTCGGCGGGCTTTAATACAACGGAGTTCCCCGCGGCGAGAGCCGGGGCGATTTTCCAAGAGGCCATGAGTAGTGGATAGTTCCACGGTACGATACAGCCCACAACGCCGAGTGGCTCGCGCAGAATGTAATGAAAGGCATCCGAGGCGGTGGCGGTGACTGAGCCGTCGATCTTGTCCGACAGTTCCGCAAAGTAAGTGAAGGTGAGCACCGCTTGCGGGATGTCGATGCAGAGCATGTCATTGATGGGCTTGCCCATGCATAGCGTATCAAGGAGCGCAAAGCGCTCGGCATTTTTCTCAATCAACTGCGCAAAACGTGACAACACCGCAAGACGGTCACGCGGTGCCATCCGCCGCCACGATCCTGAGCGAAAAGCGCGCTTGCCCGAGGCGACTGCAAGATCAATTTCCTGCGTACCACCCGCGGCGACTTCGCACAAGGGCTGATTGGTTGCAGGGTTTGTCACTGTGAAGCGCTCGCCAGTGCCCGCAACGTGTGCGCCATCAATATAGTGTCCGGTGGGGTAGGTCAGGGCAGCGGCGCGACTGTGCCAGTCATTGGTGCTTAAGGTCGTCATGGGTTCTCTCCAAAAGGGCGGCGGCTGCCGGTGATGAGGGTGTTAATCATATGGTGAAATGCCGTCAATGGGGCGCTGGATCGTGGGTAGCTATCCGCGCCCAGCCCGGCCTCAAGGCCTTGTTGGATGGACTCAGCAAGCGCCCCAACCTGGGCTAGTTGCTGTTTGTGCAGGCGACGGTTGAGATACGCGACGGCCCGCTCATAGCGGGTGGGGGTCGCAGGCCCATACAGGCGGGTACGTACGCGACAACGACCTGGCCCCACGGGCAGCAGTTGCGTGATACTCAAGCCCGCCGGTAGGAGTTCAATGAGCTGATTTGGCGCGATAAAACTGCAGTATGTCTCGGTAGGTTCCAGGTGCTTGACGAGCGACTGGCGCCGTTTGGCACTGAAAGAATTGCATTCGAGGCGGCTTCTGGTGGAGTCAAGCACTGTACTGACTGTCATCGCGGCCATCGCAGACTTAAGGTCTACGCTCCACGCAGCGTTTGCCAGCCAGCCTTCGACGAGTATTTTCCAGTCTGCTGCGAGTTCCACATCGGGCATCGAGGGTAGCGCCGTCCACTCGCGCGTGGACGCCGCGAGTGCCGCCCCAGCGAGTAGCGGGGCTCCCTCACTGTTGCGCACGAAGAGTAGACCGCCCACCACACTCAGCGTTAGGGGTTGTAATGCGGTGACGTTTGGCAGACTCGGGTCAGTGTTTAGTGCATGGGCATGACCGTGGCTAGGACAAAGCAAGGTGTGATCCGTGAGCCGGCCGCGTGGCGCCATCACGAGTGCGTGGGGGCGCACCGCGCAGTGATTGGCATAGGCATGCAGCGTGCCATTGGTATCACGTAGCACGAGCGCACGTATGAGTGGCGCATCAAGCGTCAAGTAATCGCCTGCTGATGGAATGTCAGAGTTAAGTCCCACACAGTGACTAGCATGTGCATATAACTCGCTGCGCTCAAGTGCAAAGAGTGCGGCGTTGCTGTAGGCGCTCGCGGGTAAAGCGCTGTGAGTCGCCTGACTGCGTGCGCTTAACCCGAACTGATCTGGAAAAACCGAATTTAAATAAGCCATGCAGCGGCGCTTCGCGGCCACGCGATCAATGGCTTGCTCTGACTGAAATGCATATCCTTGCCAGAGGATCTCAAGCACGCCGATCAATCCCAGCGCAATCCCATCGGCATCTAGCTGTGCGCTGCGTGTATCTGCGATCAGCGCCTTAATGAGTTCGCCGACCAGTGCTTCAAAGCGCGCATCGCGCTTGCCACAGATGTCGTAATACTCTTGACGCGAACTTGCTTCCCCCCAGAAGGAGTACCAGACCGACACTTTGCGGGTGCTGGCGAGTTCAGGCCCTAAGTACAGTTCCACCAAACGGGTGAGCGCGAGTACGGGCGTGTCCTTCAGTGCTGCCACCGGCAGCAGCAGTTGCTCCTCAAACTCGCGCGATAAATACTCCAAGGAAGCCACCAGCATGGCGGCTTTGGACGCAAAGTAAAAACGCACAATGCCGGGTGACATCCCGGCGATGGCCACAACCTTTTCAACCGTCGTGTTGGAGGGGCCGTGTACGTGCAGCGCCGAGATGCAAGCATCGATCAGGTGCTGGCGCTGGCGTGCACGCGACGCACGAGCCCGTTGACCCGTAGGTTCAGCTGTCAGCAGATCGGCAGGTAGGTCTGAAGGCTCGGTCATGGAATCGCGTTTTATGCAGAGATAGCCTTTCGGATTGTACGACTCTGGTGCAGACTCAACATCGGTCTGTTGCCGGCTGATAAGGACACTTCGACGCGTGAGCAATCACACCGCGATCGACAGCAAGAATAACCTGCCTGCCGCCTCGCGGGGCGGGATTCCCGTTGATGGGGTGCGGGCGGCCCCTGTATGGCTTAAAGCCGCGATGCGGGCGGGTCGCTGGCTGATTGTGGCGCCGCCACTGGTGTTTCTGGCGGTGTTCTTTCTAATCCCGTTCCTCTTTGCCCTCAAGATCAGCTTCTCGCAAGCGAGTCTGTCCATTCCACCTTTCAGCGTCCTGTGGCAGACAGCGGTCGGAGGCGGCGGGCATCTGGTGCTGCACCTTAAAAACTACCGTTATCTGTTGACGGATGAGGTGTACGCGGTCTCCTATTTATATTCGTTGAAGACGGCGTTTTTTGCGACCTTGGCCTGTTTAGTCCTCGGCTATCCAATGGCGTATGCGATGGCACGTGCCAAAAAATCCACCCAGAGTGTTTTGCTCCTGATCATCATTCTGCCGTTTTGGACGTCCTTCTTGCTGCGAGTGTATGCGCTTGAGGGAGTGATTCGGGATAACGGTTTGCTAAATACAGTGCTGTTGTGGCTGCACGTGATTGATCAGCCATTGAAGATCATGCGCACTACGCTCGCGGTGTACTTAGGAATCGTGTATTCGTATCTGCCCTTTATGGTGCTGCCGCTGTATGCCACTTTAGAAAAGCTCGACACGACGCTCCTTGAGGCGGCGTCGGATTTGGGCAGTAGACCTTGGCGCGCCTTTGTCGATGTGACCTTGCCGCTATCCATGCCCGGTGTGATCGCCGGCTCCATGTTGGTTTTTATCCCAGCGATTGGTGAGTACGTGATTCCCGCGCTCCTCGGCGGACCGGACAATCTCATGATCGGTCGCGTTTTGTGGGATGAGTTTTTTAGTAATCACGACTGGCCGGTTGCAGCTGCCGTGTCGGTGGCCTTTTTGTTGGTACTGGTCGGCCCCCTGGCGCTGTACCAGCACGCGCGCATCAAGCAGTTGGAGCACTGAGGGTGACAAGGCGCGTGTCACCTTTCTTGATGACTATGTTTGGTATCGGCGTTGCTTTCTTGTACATACCGATACTGGTGCTTATAGCCTATTCATTCAACGCCTCGGCACTCGCGAGCGTGTGGGGTGGGTTTTCCACCAATTGGTATGTGGCGTTGGCTCATAACGCGCAGATTCTGCACGCTGCCCGCTTATCCGCACTGATTGCCGTCATAGCCTCAACTCTAGCGCTAGTACTGGGCACACTCGCCGCCATTGCCTTAGTGCGCTTTGCGCGCTTTCGTGGGCGCTTGCTGTTGACGGGTATGGTGCATGCGCCGCTTGTCATGCCGGAGATCATTACGGGCATCACGCAATTACTGTTGTTTGTATCGATGCTGCAGATTTTTGGTTGGCCACATCGCGGTATGTTGACCATCGTGCTATCGCACGTGGCGTTTTGTACCGCGTACGTAGCGATTACCGTGCAAGCGCGCCTACAAAGTGCCGATATGGCTCTTGAGGATGCGGCGATGGATTTGGGCGCAAGACCGCTGGAGGCGTTCTGGGATATTACCTTGCCCATTCTTCGCCCCGCGTTGGTGTCGAGTTGGCTGCTGAGTTTTACGTTGTCGCTGGATGATCTGGTGATCTCAACGTTTGTATCTGGCCCACGGGCAAGTACTTTGCCGATGATTATTTATGCAAAGGTAAAGTTGGGAGTCAGTCCCGATGTGAATGCACTCGCAACACTAATCATCGCCGCAGTGGGGGCGTGTGTGCTGATTGCCGCTGTCATGGCACGCCGCGCAGATAAGCATACTCAGGCAGCGGCTTAAGGCTTTGTCGGGTCCTGCACTGACGCTGTTTGATCGCCGGTAAAGCGCGGATCAAAAGCAGGGCGCGTGAGCACCTCGCGCACCCAAGGCTCAAAAGTGGCCAGCGGCTCGGTAGGGTAATCAGGGTCAAATGATGCTTGATCCCAGCGCTCGCAAAAATCAGCACAGGCGTTAAACCACGGGTGATCGCGGTAGCGGTCGCGACCGTGACGGTCTTGTCCTAAGTGGTGCGCAAAATAGTAGCTCTGAAAAAGTCCGTGCTGAGCCACAATCCAAGTGACTTCAGGCCGTACATAGGGCTTTAAGATCGCTGCGGCGACGTCCGCATGGCTGTGTGGCGCTAAATCGTCGCCTATATCGTGCAGCAGTGCTGCCACAAGTAGCTCAATGTCAGCGCCGTCCCGTAGCGCGCGGGTCGCTGTTTGTAGCGAATGCTGATAGCGATTGACGGGATAGCCCTGCAGTGACTCGGATTCTAATTTTTTGAGCGCTGCCAGCACACGTTCCGGTAGCGCCTGCACGTAAGCGATTTCCATGTGCTCCAGCAACTGATAGTCGGCTTGAGTGCCGTCTTTCATTTGCCGAAACCGAACCGTTGCAGTGCCTTGCTGGGTCATGGGTGTGCCGTGCTGTATTCGTGGTTGTTCAAGATCAGATCAGCGGCCCGCTCGGCCACCATCATGGTGGGTGCGTTGGTGTTGCCAGAGGTGACGTAGGGAAATACCGAGGCATCGACCACGCGTAAGGCTTCAAGGCCATGTACTTGCAAGCGTGAGTTAACTACCGAAGTCACAGGATCGGCGCCCATCGCGCAGGTGCATGAGGCGTGATACACGGTACCGGCGCGCGCCCTAAAATCGTCTAGGATTTGCGACTCTGATTGGCAGGCAGGTCCTGGGATGTATTCGGATTCGATGATATCGGACAGCGGTTGCGCTGCGGTTAACGTGCGTAAAAGGCGTGCACCCTCCTGCACGTCCGCGATGTCCTCTGGCGTCGACAACACATTCGGCTGAATAAGCGGAGGGGCGAGTGGATCGGTTGATTGAATGGTGATACTGCCACGACTCGTCGGTCGGCAGGTGTTGAAGGACATCAAAAACGCGGCATAGGGATCCGGACTTAACAGGCGCCGCTTGAGCGAGGTGTTGGTGTAACTGAGCGGATTAAAATAAATCTGCATATTGGGGGCATCAAGCTCTGGGCGGCTTTTTAAGAACGCGCCTGCCTGATTCACGCTGAGCGATAAAGGTCCCGAGCGGTTAAATACATAGCGCATGCCCGCCCAAATTTTGCCCCATAAGGGATACAGCTCGTTATTCAAGGTCGGGATACGGGACTTGTAGTAGTAGGACACGGCGACATGATCTTGTAGCCCTTGTCCTACGGCTGGCAGCGCGTGGGTGAGGGGCACATGCAACTTGGCTAGGAGTGCGGGGTCACCGACGCCGGACAGTTGCAGCAATTGCGGTGAATTGATGGCGCCTGCTGAGAGAATGACTTCGCGCGTTGCGCGTACGCTGTGGCGAGTCGTCCCTTCCAGATAGTCGATGCCGACTGCACGGCGGTCTGCAAACACAACACGGGTCACGTGCGCGTGGGTGCGCACCGTTAAGTTGCGCCGCGTCATCGCCGGACGCAAGTAACAATTGGCGGTGGACTGCCGCAGTCCATTTTTGATGTTCAGTGGCCAGATACCTGCGCCAAACATGGTCTCGCCGTTAAAATCTGTATTCGGTGGAATTCCTAACTGCGTGCAGGCATCTAAAAAGCGGTTGCAGAGCGAATGCACTTTGGCAGTCGGATCCGAGACATGAATGGGCCCCGACCCACCGTGGTAGGCCGTTTCACCTAAAAAGTGGGTTTCGGATTTTTTAAAGTAGGGCAGTACGTCATTCCAACCCCAGCCCGGGTTGCCAGCGCGCTCCCAATCATTAAAGTCAGTTTGCGCACCACGAATGAACACCATTGCATTAATGGAACTTGAGCCACCTAAGACCTTACCGCGCGGCCAATAGCCGCTGCGACCACCGAGTCCTGGATCGGGAGCAACGGTATACATCCAGTTATAGCGTGGATCAGTGAAGGTTTTGCCATAACCAATGGGGACTTGTATCCACGGGCTACGATCAGACCCGCCGGCTTCAAGGAGCAGCACGCGGTGAGTGCCTGATGCGCTTAAGCGATTGGCAAGCACGCAGCCTGCGGAGCCGGCGCCGACAACGATGTAGTCAAATTCTGTTTGTGTGCTCATAGCCGATGTCTCTGGGTAGTACTTGAGGCTGGCATTCGGCGCGCAGCCTGCTAGGCTTCACTCATCGTGGTGGAGCGTCATAATACTCTGCCGTCATCGGTTGTTGGAATTCGATATTTACAGGTGTTGAGTGCCTAATAAAATTGATTTGCGCAAGTTACCGCCACTCAATGCCCTTAAGGGCTTTGAGGCGACCACCCGTCGGAAAAGTGTCCGAGAGGCGGCGGAAGAGCTGTGCGTGACGCATCCGGCGATTAGCCACCAGATTCAGCTGCTCGAAGCGGATATTGGGGTGCCACTTTTTTCCCGAGAAGGCCGCAAAATCATCTCGAGTGCGGAGGGGCAGCTCTTGTACCCCTACGTGCGCAAGGCATTGGAATTACTGATTGAAGGCGCTGAAACCGTGCGTCGGGCGCGTGTCGATCAGCCGCTGCGCGTGCAGACTTATGTGACAGCCTCGGTGCGCTGGTTGGCGCGGCGTATCCCAAGTTTCACGCAGCAGCACCCGGAGATTAATTTGCTGCTCAATACCTGCTCGTTCGAGTGGGACTTTGATGAGTCACTTGCCGATGTGGGCTTGGTGTATGCCGAGAGCCTGCCTGGACCGGAATTTCATTGGACGCCGCTGTTTGATTATCGGTTGTTTCCGGTCTGTACGCCGGCCTTGCGCGCCACACTTGGCAGCAACCCAACGCCAAAGGATTTACTGAGCCTGCCCTTGGTCAGTATTTATACCGAAGCGCGTAATTGGGATATTTGGTTCGAATCCGCTCAGGTTCATTACATCGCACAGCCGCGCATCGTCGTTGATACCTTGGCAGTGGCGCTCGAAATTGTCTTGGAAGGTCGCGCGGCGGTGCTTGTGAACGGTCCTTTTGTGGAGGAAGACCTGCGTCTGGGGCGCTTGGTACAGCCCGTCAGCCATTCGGTGCAATGTCCTGGTGGTTGGGGACTCATTTGCCGGCCGGAGAAGCGCGACAACTGGCGTGTGAGCGCGTTTATTGATTACGTAGTTAAAGCGTGCTCGGGCTACACTTAAGTTGTAAACGTTGCACAGGCCCGTGTTGAGAGTCCATCGCTCACACGTGATCAAACCACGCAGGGGGGCACTTGCCCTCCCTGCGTCGGTTCAGAGCTTTAGTGCACCGTGCGATTTTTGGGCACGACTTCGTAGCCGGGGACCTTGGGCTGTGAGTCCGTCATCTCAGCCGGGAAGCCCACTCCCAATACTTTGATATTGCAGGCATCTTCGAGGCGTCGAATGATGTTGGGTGAAAACTCTCGTGGGCCGTAGCGGCGTTGCCCATCCTTGAAAATATCCAAAATCAGCGGCGATAACTCCAGCGGCACTTGATGTGCTTTGGCGAGCGAATCAAACAAGCCCACATCCTTAATGACCAGATCCATTGTGAAGTTGATGTCGCGGCTGCCGTTCAAAATCACTTGCGACTCTGTTTCGTGGACGAATGAGTTGCCTGAGGAAATCCGAATCGCCTCGTAGGTGGTGTTCATGTCCAGTCCCAGCACTTTGCAGGTCGACAGCGCTTCGGCCAGCGCCACCAAATGCACGGTGCACAAATAGTTGGTCATGACTTTCAGTTTTGAGGCCGTGCCCAGTGGACCTGTGTGCAAGATCTCGCGCCCGAGGATGGACAGCGTCGGCAATACTTTCTCGAACGAGGCGCGCGGACCGCCCGCAAAGATGGCGATATTGCCGGTGGCTGCACGGTGGCAGCCGCCGGACACTGGGCATTCCATCGCGGTGCCGCCCTTGGCTTCCACTTTAGGAGCGAGGCGCTGAATTTCTTCGGCATCGGTGGTGCTCATCTCGATCCAGATCTTGCCCGCGCTCATGCCGGCAAGAATGCCATCCGCCCGCTCCATGACGTCGGCCGAGGCCGCCGGTGAGGGTAGACACGTGATAACAATATCGGTCTTTTCGGTCAGATCTTTGGGTGAAGTCGCGGCTTTGGCGCCTTTTTTGACAAACTCCGCTACAAGCTCGGTATTTAAATCCAGTACCGTCAAATCAATTCCATGGTGCAGCAAATTGCCCGCGAGCTTGCTGCCCACGTTCCCTAAACCAATAAATCCGATCCGTGCGTTATTCACTTGAGGCCCCATAGTGGTAGAGAATTTTAAAAAAACCTTATATATCAGTTTGTTATCTGCGCGCTCAACGCATGATACACCCAAGCGCGCAGGGTATCGGGGGGTTTGTAGCTGTGCAAGTCAAAAATAGTACCCTGACGGAAAGCTTCCCTTTAACTTCGCTCACCCTTCGCCCCGCACAAGCGCCGTGCTGTGTGCCAAGATGCTGTGGTGTGAGGGATCAACCCTCGTGAACCAAAAGGAAGTCCATGACTCGGCAGCATTCGCCCTCCGATGAGCGCAATCCGCCCGCTGTGCTGACGCGTTGGTATGTGCTCTTCATGATGTGCTTAGTGTATACCTTGAGCATTACCGATCGGTACATGATCTCAACGGTGCTCGAGCCCATTCGTTTGGAACTGCACTTGACCGATAGTGGCATTGGTTTTTTGACCGGCGTGTCGTTGGCACTCTTTTACGTGGTGATGGGCTTTCCACTTTCCTACCTGATTGATAAGAATAATCGCCGCAACATTATTGCCGTGTGCCTGGTAGCGTGGTCTGCCATGACTGTTTTTTGTGGGCTAGCGGCCAACTACTGGCAGTTACTCCTGTCCCGTATTGGTGTGGGCGTGGGTGAGGCCGGTGGAACACCTGGTGCGAACTCCATCATTTCAGATTACTTTCCAGTCTCGCATCGGCCCATGGCGACGACCATTTTTTCGCTCGGTGCCCCCATCGGCGCCTGGGCTGCAGCGTCCATTGCGGGTCACATTGCCGATAGCATGGGTTGGCGGGCTGCCTTTTTATGGTTGGGCGCGCCCGGATTACTCGTGGGCCTGCTGATCTACTTTACCGTCAAAGAACCCGAGCGCGGCCGCCTGGATGCCAAAGAGATCGGCGAGATCACGCCATCGTTTGTGGAGTCCATGCGCTACTTGTGGACGCAGCGCTCCGCGGTACATGTGATGCTGGGAAGCGCGCTGACTGCGCTGTGGGGCTGGGGCCTAATGTGGTGGACGCCTGCATTTTTGATGCGTAATTACGACCTCACGGCAGGTCAGGCCGGTGATGTGACTGCCAATATTCATTTATACGGTGGTTCGGCCGCAACGGTGTTTACCGGTTGGTTGCTGACCCGCAAGTCCATGATGGATCCGCGGCGTATCGTGTGGCTGATGGGTACATGGGTCGGTATCGGTACGATCGCGTCCTTCTTTATCTACAGGTCGCATGATCTGAAGCTGATCACGCCCTTGTTCTGGGTGTTTATCCCAGCGATTTATTTTTATATCGGTCCTTGCTTTGGGTTGCTGCTTAATTTGGCGGAGCCGCGCATGCGCGGTCAGTTCTGTGCGGCCACTTTATTTGTCGCTAACGTGGGTAATTTGATTATCGCGCCACAGCTAGTAGGGTTCTTGAGTGACTTCTTCGCTCCGCATCACGTGGCGACGGGTGAGTCCTTGCGCCTTGCCATGTTGTGCCTCGTGCCCACGGGCTTGTGGGCGACGTTTCATTATTTTTGGTCGGCGCGTTCGCTAGTTGCCGATCAAGAACGCGCTACCGGCGTAAAAGTCGGCGCGCCAGCTGTTCGATGAGCGGAGTCATCGCGATGCAATTATTAAATCGTATCTCGTGGCGTACAAGGATGCTGTCTGCGCTTTTGTGCCTGCTCGCGATGAGTGTGCAGGCGAGTGTCGGCCAGAATCCGGACCAGAACGCTGACCAAAATCTTGGCCAAAATCGTGGCCGTACGGGCCAGCCGATCAATTTGGATGCCTGGGATGCCCTGAAAAAAACGGTGCTGCTAGCCAATGGTATGACGCTCGGTGTTGTTGAGATGGGCGACCCGCAGGGGCAGCCGGTGGTGCTTATTCACGGGTACACCGATAACGCACGCGACTGGGTGCCGCTCATCCCATATTTGGATCCGCGTTTGCGTCTGATCGTGGTGGACATCCGTGGCCATGGCGCGTCCGCGAAGCCTGAGTGTTGCTATGCACGCGTGGATTTTGCTTACGACATCAAGCTTTTGCTGGACGTGCTCCATATTCAGTCGGCGGATGTCGTTGGTCATTCGCTCGGCAGCATCATTGCCCAGACCATCGCCGAGTACTGGCCCGAGCGCGTACATAAAGTCGTGCTGATTTCCTCCACTGGGGCGCCGAGTGAGGTTGAGAAACGCGCTGCGCGTAAAAAGACCGATCCTGCGCCGCTTGATTTTCGGGGTCCCATCCAGACGCTTAACGATCCGATTGATCCGGAGTCGCCGTTTATGATCGAGTGGTATGCGTCCCCCACGCCAGTGGATCCGGACTTTTTGCGTCGCGAACGGCGCGACGCGGCGCAGATCCCGGTCAAGGTCTGGCTTGCGATTCTGGATCAAGGGGTGACGGGCCTTGATCTACAAAGCACGCTGCCGCGCCTGACAGCGCCCACGCTCTTGATGTGGGGCGCTAAAGACCCCATCTTCGGGAGTGCCGATCGGTCCTCCTTGCGCCGTGCGCTGCCGAAAGCGCAGGTCATTGTGTATCCGTCCTATGGGCACAATGCGTTTTGGGAGGCGCCCGCGGTGGTGGCGCGGGATCTCAATCTCTTTTTGGAACCGACACACTAGGTGCGGTGTCTGAAAAGCCCAATGGTGGCAGTGGTGGGCTGGACTGGTTAGAGAAATTAAAGGACACTATAAAATGGTGTTTGCTCACTTGCGTGAAGCTAAAGTCGGATATTTTCAGCATCTGACGCGCGCTTGGAGAATTTCCCTTAAAATGTTGGTTGGCTCGGTAGCCGCTTTTGTGCACGGCTTACTGCCTTTCGCTTGTGTGCGAACGGCCTCCACCGTGATTAAAGACTTGGCTCGCATGCTCAAGTGATCTTTTTTGAGAGTGTCGAGCGTTTACTCGCACCGCACGCAGTATTACTCACTTAAATAGGAAGTGTCCCGTGAATCGTTTGAATCATTACATCAATGGCCGCTTTGTCCCCTCCATTGTGCCGGCCGCACCCTTTGCCGTCATCAATCCGGCTACAGAGCACGTGGTGGCCGAGCTCAGCATGGGCTCACAGGCCGATGTGAACTTGGCCGTTGAGGCGGCAAGCCACGCATTTCCTGCGTATTCAGCGCTACCGCTTTCCGAGCGCATTGCACTCGTCGCGAAGGTCAAGACGATTTTTGAGCGCCGCTATGCTGAGATGGTAAGTGCCATCAGTACTGAGATGGGTGCTCCCTATGACCTGTCAAATAGCTCGCAGGCCGCCTGTGGACCTGGCCACATACAAACCACCATTGATGCTGCGAAGCACATGGAGTGGGAAGAGCGCACTGGTAAAGCGGCCAACGTCGTGCGTGAAGCGATTGGTGTGTGTGGTCTGATCACGCCGTGGAACTGGCCCATCAATCAATTGGCGGCCAAGATTGCGCCGGCCCTGGTGGCCGGTTGCACGGTGGTGCTCAAAGCCAGCGAGCAAAGCCCGCTGTCGGCGCAGTTATTCGCTGAGTTCATCGATGAGGCGGGGTTTCCGGCGGGTGTGTTTAATATGGTGCACGGTACGGGTCCCACCGTGGGAGCGGCTTTAAGTGCACATCCGTTGGTGGATATGGTGTCATTCACGGGTTCAACCCGCGCGGGCGTGAGTGTCGCCAAAGCCGCTGCTGACACGGTCAAGCGCGTCTCGCAAGAGTTGGGCGGCAAGTCCGCCAACATTGTGTTTGCCGATGCGAATCTGGAATCCTGCGTCAAGCGCAGTGTGTTGCATTGCTTTAACAACACTGGACAATCGTGCAATGCGCCCACGCGCATGCTGGTGGAAGAGTCGGTGTACGAGCGCGTGCTGGAGATTGCGACTGCCGTTGCCAGCAAGGTGAAGGTGGGCGATCCCACGCAGCCTGGTAATCACTTGGGCCCTGTGGTGTCGAAGTTGCAGTTCGACAAAATTCAAAAGCTGATCGAGATCGGCATCAAGGACGGTGCGCGTGTGCTCGTCGGCGGACTGGGTAAGCCCGCGGGCTTTGAGACCGGCTATTACGTCAAGCCCACCATCTTTGCCGACGTGAATAACCAGATGACGATCGCCCGTGAAGAGATCTTCGGGCCGGTGCTTGTGATCATTCCGTTTAAGACGCTGGATGAGGCGATTACCATTGCCAATGACACCCCCTATGGGCTTGCAGCTTACGTGCAAAGTGGCGATATCGACAAAGCACGTGCTGTGGCGCGGCGTTTGCGGGCTGGGAGCGTGTACTTGAATGGCGCGTCCCAAGATTACGAGACACCCTTTGGTGGCTTTAAGCAATCTGGCAACGGTCGTGAGTGGGGCAAGCACGGCTTGATCGAATTCCTCGAGGTCAAGGCCATCAACGGCTTCTATGCCGCCTAAAGGATCGTCATGAAACTCAAAGACATTAAGACCTTTGTTGTCGGTAACCCGCCGCCGCATTACGGCGGCCGGTATTTTGTGTTCGTGAAGCTCACAACAGACAGTGGCGTATCGGGCGTGGGCGAGGCTTACTGCGTGCCCTTTGCGCCGCACCTCGTGGCGCAGATGATTGAGGACACCTTTGCCCGCTATATGCAGGGCGAGGACCCGCACCGCATCGAGCACATGTGGCGGCGCGTGTATTCGGCCGGCTTCACCCAACACCCGGATCTGACGCTGATGGGTGTCATGAGTGCGCTTGAGATGGCGTGCTGGGACATCATTGGCAAGGAAGCCAATCAGCCGGTCTATAACTTGTTAGGCGGCAAGGTGCACGAGCGCTTGCGCTCCTACACGTACATCTACGCGCGTCCCGGTGACACCGTGGATGTGTATCAGGATCCGGACTTGTCAGCGACGCGGGCCGTGGAGCTCGTCAAGCAAGGCTTTACCGCCATCAAGTTTGACCCCGCAGGCCCATACACCGCATTTGATGGGCGTCAGTTGTCATTGGACGCACTTGCGCTATCCGAGCGCTTTTGTAAGCAGTTGCGCGAGGCGGTGGGCAATAAAGCGGATCTACTCTTTGGAACGCACGGCCAGATGACTGCGGCGGGCGCTATTCGCTTGGCGCGGCGTTTGGAAAAATACGATCCACTGTGGTTTGAAGAGCCGGTCCCGCCCGATGCGCCAGAGGAAATGGCAAAAGTCGCACGCGGTACAAGCATTCCGATTGCGACCGGTGAGCGTTTGACAACCAAGTATGACTTTGCGCGCTTGCTGAATGCAGGCTCCGCCGCTATCTTGCAAATGAATTTAGGTCGGGTGGGTGGCATTCTGGAGGCGAAGAAAATCGCCAGCATGGCCGAGGTCTATCACGTGCAGATAGCGCCGCATTTGTACTGCGGGCCCATTGTGGGGGCGGCGAACGTACAGCTCGCCACCTGCAGTCCGAATTTCTTGATTCAAGAAAGTATTGAGCGCTGGGATGGCTTTCATGCCGCGATCTTAAAAAAGCCGATTCGTTGGGAGGAGGGCTACATCATTCCGCCCACAGACCCAGGGCTCGGGGTTGAGCTCAATGAAGAGTACATCGCCAAGTTCCCGTATACGGATACTGCCTTGCACTTGGATATGACAGGTAAGCCTGCCTGATCGGCGGGCTTTGCCCGTTACGTTGTCTCTCAGCGTGGGCCTCGCGCGTCTGCAGGTAAGCGGTGCGCGAGCTCAACTTAAGGGCGTCAGGTGTCACGTGTCTCACGACGGGCCGTGACAAGCACAATAAAAACGGGGCTTACGCCCCGTGTTTATTTCTAGGCTTTACACCAAGACTTAGAACTTGTAGCTGAACTTCAGTCCCATGGTGCGTGGTCGATTGACCGTGGTCATCTTGATCTGCTGATTGAAGTTTGAGTACAAGAACGCCCGCGTATCACTGATGTTGCTGCCATAAATCTGGGCACCCCAGTGGTCTTTAGACACTCCCGCTGCCACATCAAACGAGGAGTAGGCAGGATTATCGTAGGCGATCGAGTTGCCCTGATAGTCGTTGGAAACGCGATCAGTGGTGGAGTAGGAGTGTCCCTGGTGGAGTCCTGCGAGCTGCCAGAACGCTTCGTAGTCACCTACCGCAAACTCATAACGCAACCGCAGGTTACCTTGGATCGGTGGCGACATGGCGAGTGGGCTACCCGTGGCACCAAAGGGCTGCAAATTGGCGGCGATGGGTTTGCCATCGTTGCCAATGAGGGCCGGGCTGTTATTTAGCTCGCCGCTGTTCCAAGAGGCCGATGCGGTTACCGTGAGGCCGCGCACAATGCGGAAAATCACTTCCGACTCAATCCCCTTGACTAGGTAGTTCGGGCCATTGGTACTGAAGGTTAAATTTCCAAACAGGTTCGGATTAAAAATACTGATCTGAACATTGGTCCATTTTTCCTGATAGATCGCGCCGTTGAACTGCAGGCGGTGATCGAGCCACTGCGTCTTCCAGCCGAGCTCTGAGTTGACCAGCGTATCGGGTGAGTAGGTGTACGGCTGGTTCCAGAGGCCCGCGTAGGGTGACGTCGCGGGGATTACGCCTTGGCCACGGTTAAAGCCGCCAGGCCTGAAGCCCTGCGACCAAGTGTAGTAGACCATGGCATCGTCTGTAACCTTGTAGCTTAAATTTGCGCGACTCTTAAAGCCCGAGTAGGTCTTTTGCAAACCCACGCTGCCGTCGCTGTTGACGATGGCATTGAGATTTGTGGCGCCGCCTTTGCAGGTTTCGCCAGGGGCAGTCGCGGTGTAGCGGCACGCACCGTAGGCAAACTGGTCAACGCCGCGCTCGTAGTTGTCGGTTGAGAACCAGCGAGTTCCCAATGTGAGGGTGAGTTTTTTCGGGACGATGTCGAAGTCCACCGAGCCGAAGACCGCCTTTTGCTTGTAGCCGCGCGTGATATCGTTTAAGAAGCCGACGCCGAGCGCGCGCGGGTTTGGGTCATTCACGCCCGCCACTGCTGGCGGTTGGATCGGGACACCAAAGCCTGCCTGCGCATCGGTGTAGGTCCAGTTACCGGTGTCATGAATGACGAAGTCTTCCCAGAACACGCCACCAATGGCGCGCACCCGCCAGTCATCCGGCGTGCTTAGGCGTAGCTCGTGGCTCTGGTGCGTATCTGACTGTGTATCGTGCCAGATGCCGCTTGGGGAGAAACACTGTCCCGGATCGCTCGCACCGTTGGTGCCGGCGAGGCGGCAGTTGTAGTAATCACCCAATGGTCCGCGAGTGTAGTTGGTGTAGTCCTGCACCTGATCAATTTTGCGGGTGAGGTAGCCACCGGTGTACACCATTTTTAGTGCGCCGATACGGCCGTTCAAGGTCCACGATGTGTCGCTGAATTTATCGATGTCATATGAGGGGTTATACAGCTCCACCGACAGATCCGGTAACAGTGCGCCGGTCGATGAGTAGGGCATGACGGAGAACACGCCATCGGCACGCATATCCTGATAGGACTGCGCTATGAGCAGGTTCCAGTCGGAGTTGAAAGCGTAAAGCGCCGAGGCCCGCAGGCCTTTGTACGTGACGGGGTTGATCGCGTTGCCCGCAATGTTGTTATTGGACAGCGACTGGCTGTTCGGTGGCACCACGCCGCCAAAATAATTGACGATACCGGCATCGACATTCTGGCGCGTAAAGGTGCTCGGCACGTTATTGATGTAACCGCCACGCGAGTCGTTGTAAATCACGAGGCGTGCGGCAAGCGTGTCGGTGATCAGCGGAAGATTGATCGTGACATCCCCATTGACGCTAGGTGCGCCGTGGGAGGTGATCGCGTAGCCGGCATTGACTGCCCCTTCCGTCACGTTAAGCTTTGGCTTGTTGGTGATATAGCGCACGACGCCCGCTTGCGCGCCAGCACCAAAGAGTGTGCCTTGCGGCCCTTCCAGGACCTCAATGCGCTCAAGATCAGCCGCATAGATATCTAGGTTGCGACCAGGTAGCTGGCCTGATTGATCGTCCAGATACACAGCCACGTTGGGGAAGCTGCCGTTCGTGCCGCCGGATTGACCGGAGATGCCAGTGGTTGCAAGTCCTCGCATGTAGATCTGGCCTTGGCCGGGGCCAACGCTTGAGACCGTGACGTTCGGTACGTATTTGACAAAATCATCGAAGGTCTCGATCTGCAGGTTCTGCAACGTCTCGGCCGTGAGCGCTTGCATGGTGATGGGGACATTCTGAATACTTTCCGAACGACGCTGCGCCGTTACGACGATATCTGCGATCTCGTCGATGCCGGCGGCGCCAGCTGCATGTGCCACATGGGTGCCGGCCGCTTGCATGCTCAAGATGGTGACGATGGCGGAGGTGAGCTGACGATTTCTGAGCATAGGGGGCATCCTCGAGGCAGTACAAAGAAACACCGCACGCTTGCGGTGTTCTGACGACTATATGACAACTGTGGGGCTAAAAGAACACTAAAGGCCTGAAAAGACCTGATATGCCCTACGGCCCGCCGTGCCGCACCCCTAGACCAGCCGCTGACCTATGAGTTAGCCGGCAAGCGGGCCTAAGGCGGCTCGGAGGGGCCCAAGCCAGGGTTCAAAATGCCGCCATTGGTCCAGGCCTTCCCGGTAGATGGGCTGGCGGACCTGTTCGGAACTCGCTGTGCGTACGCTGCGTTCGTTTTTATGAAACTCAAGGCAGGCACTTTCAAAAGGTAGTCCGCAGTACTCAAGAATGCGGCGCACGCTGCCGTCCAAATCATTGACTACGTCCTCGTGCTGTACGCGGAGTACTGTGTTTGGTAGGACAGTGTCCCAGTGCTGCATGAGGCGCACATAGTCCCGGTAGTACCGTCCAATGTCGGACAAGCTGTAGGTGAATTCTTGGCCTGAGGCAAAGAGCTGTTTGAAGTTACTAAAGCAGCAGGCCATGGGATCGCGGCGCGCATCAATGATTTTGGCATTAGGCAACATCAAATGAATGAGGCCGATGTGCCGAAAATTATTCGGCATCTTGTCTATAAAGAAAGGCTTGCCGGTCCGGAAGACCCTCGTGTCTTTAAAATACTTTTCGCCAAAAGCCACGTAGTGCTCAGGGGTTAATTCCGCAAGGATGCCCGGATAGCGAGGACTCGCGTCAGTTTGATGACGATCCTGTAGCTGATGCACGAGCCGTGGAATATCGGCAAGTTCCATGGTGCCTTCCACCTGCGAGTGTGAGGCGAGGATCTGCTCAAGCAAGGTCGAACCTGCGCGCGGCAGGCCGACGATGAAGATCGGGTCTGGATTTTTGATGCCCATGTGTTGGCGGGCATCAAAAAAATCATGTGAGGCCAGCGCGAGCTGACGATCGACTAAGTGCTCCACAAAGCTCGCCTGATAGCGCACTTCAGTTAATTTGAGCGCATTGCCGCGCTCATAAAACGCAAAGGACTCTGCATACTGTTTTCGATCTTCAAGCGCTTTACCGAGCGCGAAACACAAGTGATAGCGATCAACCAAGCGCCCTGACGGGTCGGCCTCGTGCTCGCGCATCGCAGCCATTTCCGCATCGCTAAAGCGGTAGGTTTTAAGATTCGCAAGACTCCAGTAAGCATCGCCAAAACCCGGGTAGACCTTGGCTGCTTGTCGGTAGGAGGCAATGGCTTTCTCTTGCTGGCCGAGCGTTTTGTGGGAATGGGCGACCGATAAATGCAGGTCCTGGGCATTCGGCGCCTCCGTCACCATCTGTTGATACACGATGAGCGCCTCCTCGTGTCGGCCCATGCCGACCAAGGCATTGGCATGCGCTGCTCTGTAGCCGCGGTGTGCACGGTCTATTTTTAAAAGTCGCTGGCACTCGTCCAATGCGCGCGCGTATTTGTGGCGTTTACTAAGAACCGTTGCATACTCAAGGCGCACTGCGTGGTAGTCGGGCGAGTACACGAGGATGCTCTCGAGTAAAAACTCTGCGTCATCCAGTACATCGTGTTTGATGCCAATTTGGGCAAGTAAGCGCATGGCTTCAATGTGATTGCCATTTTTTTGTAAAAACATGCGGATGACATGTTCCGCAGTCGCGACATCCCCTTCATGAAACTCGTTAGTGGCGTAGGTTACTTCTCGGGGTAACTTGGCAATCGCTGCAACATGGTTTGCCGCTATCTGCGCCTCAGTCGTCTTGCCACGAGCGCGCTCTAGATCGGCAAGGCCACTCCAGCTGGCGTGCAGGGTGGGGTTACGCATCACCGCTTGGCTGTAGCATTCAATGGCCGTGTCATTCTCGCCCACCGTGCGATAGCAGTGGCCGCGCTCTTGATACAGCCGCCCATAGTTTGGGTGCGCGCTTTCTAGTCTGAGCAGGGTGTGGAGTGCATCAGCGACACGCCCCAGGCAGCGCTGACTGACCGCAGCCATATACAAAAGATCGCGATTTTCTGGCACCTGCGGCAGTAGCGTCTCAGTGATATCTAGCGCCTCGGCATAGCGCTGCTGCCCTAAACACTCGCGCGCTTGTAGCACCCCTTGCTCGATAGGAGATTTTGTTGAGGCTGCAGCTGCAGAGTCTGATCTTTGGGTGGTCATAGTGTGAGAGCCACTGCGATCCGGGCAAGAACGTGTTATCGAGACAGAAGTAGGGTGCGGGCTTAGATCAAGGTCCGACCAGATCCCCAAGAGCGGCCTTTAATGGCCCAAGCCAAGGCTCAAAATGCTGCCATTGGTCGAGGCTGTCGCGGAAAATGGGTTGGCGGACTTGCTCAGAGCTTGCGGTGCGTATACTGCGTTTCGTTTTATGAAACTCAAGGCAGCCTTGTTCGAACGGCAAGCCGCAGTAGTCCAAGATGCGCCGGACGTTGCCTTGCAAATCATTGACCACATCTTCGTGCTGCACTCTGAGGACGCGTCCAGGCAGCACCTGATCCCAGTGCGCCATCAGTTCGACGTAGGTGCGGTAATAGCGAGCAATGTCTGCAATGCTGTAGGTAAACTCTTGGCCCGACGCAAACAGCTGCTTAAAATTACTAAAACAGCAGGCAACCGGATCACGGCGCGCATCAATAATCTTGGCGTTGGGTAGAATGAGGTGAATAAGGCCTATATGCCGAAAGTTATTCGGCATCTTGTCAATGAAGTATGGCTTACCAGTCCGGTATGCACGGGTATCGTTCAAGTACTGATTGCCAAAACGCAGCAGCTCCACGGGCGCAATGTCTGCAAGGACTGCCGGATAACGCAGATCATCCGCTTCCATCTGCCGACCCTGCAGCTCAAGCACAATACGCTGTATATCGGCAAGTTCTGCCGTGCCATCCACGTGTGAATGCGAGGCGAGGATCTGCTCAAGGAGTGTTGAGCCCGAGCGCGGCAAGCCCACGATAAATATGGGATCTGCTGCGGGTGCGCCCGCGTGCGCGAGGCGCTTAAAAAGAGTCGGCGTACAGACCTCGATTTGGGCGCGTGTATTGCGTTCAATGATGCTGACATCATAAGCATGTTCTGAGCGTTTAAGCGCATTGCCGCGTTCGTAAAACTCGAACGACTCGGCGTACGAACCTGCGTCTTCAAGGCACTTGCCGAGCGCAAAGCACAAATGGTATCGATCATTCAGCTGCGTCGTGTCTGCGGCCTCTGACGCGCGCATGCGAATGATTTCACTTTCATCAAAGGTGTAGGTTTTTAAGTTGGCGAGGCTCCAGTAGGCATCGCCAAAGTCTGCGCGGGCGCTCGCTGCGGCCCGATAGGCTTCCACCGCTTCTGCCTGGCGGCCCAGTGTTTTTAAGCAGTGTGCAACCGATAGGTGCAGCAACGCTTCTTCCCGAAATGGATGGTACTTATCTGTTGCTTGGCCGTCTTTGCTTGCTGGCGGTTGGATGTCGTTAAGCAATTGTTGATAGATAGCCAGAGCCTGCTCGTGTTCGCCTAAGCCGACGAGCACGCTCGCATAGGTCATCTGGTAAGTGCGGTTTTCAGGCTCGCTCGCGAGCAGTGTTTCCATCTCGGTACGGGCTTGGGCGTGCTTGTGGCGGCGTAGGAGTGCCGTGGCATAGTCAAGGCGAGCTGCCGTGTAATCAGGCGCGAGTTTAAGGACCGCCTCGAGCAATATCTCTCCGTCATCCAGCACATCGAGCGCAAGCCCAATGCGCGCGAGTAAACGCATGGCCTCGACATGATCGCCATGTTCTAGCAGGTAACGTCTCGCAATGGCTTCTGCAACCGCAAAATCACCGTCCGAATACAATCCCGTCGCCGTCACGATCTCTGGCGGTAGCCGCGAGAGTGTCGCCACATGCTGGGCAGCGAGGCGCGCATTCTCTGTTTGACCGAGCATCTGGTGGAGCGTTGTGAGCTTGTTCCAGCTTGCCGGTAGTGCCGGGTTGAGATTCACCGCTTGGATGAAGGCGTCTACCGCGCGGCTCGCATCCTTCAGCGCAACATAACAATGGCCGCGCTCTTGATACAGACGACTAAAATTGGGATGACTGCGTTCTAGGCGTTCAAGCGTCGCGAGGGCATCAGTGATTGTACTGAGGTAGCGTTGACTGACCGCGAGCACATACAACGCATCGCGGTTATGTGGGTGGATCGCAAGAATTGCCTCCGCCCCGATGCGTGCTTTATCAAAGCGACCCGCTTGCAGGCTCGCTTGTAGACGCCCGATCTCACGTTCGATAGGCGATGGTTGTCGGGGGGCCAGAGTTTGCATGAGAAACATCCAAAAAAAAGGCGGGCATCGCTGCCCGCCTTTAAGTCTACTGCAATCCGGCCACCGTGAGGCGTGGCCGGTGCGGTCGATGGTCTTAGAACTTCACATTCAGCTTCAGACCCAAGACGCGCGGACGTAGCGGCACTTCCGTTTTGATGAACTGCGGCGTGCCCGTGTACACCGAGACATTCTCGTTGGTCAGGTTCTGGCCGTAGATCTGCACGACCCACGCGTCCTTACCAACGCCCAGAGCGGCGTCGTAAGTCGAGTAGGCTGGCATCTCAAAGCGCCACGTGGTCGTGGTGACAGGAATGCCCAGCGCTTCGTTCGCGGCGCCATCGAGGCTCTTGTCCGTGTTCGAGTTGCTGTACGAGTGGCCTACATGGTTGCCGCCCAACTGCCAGAACGCGGCGTAGTCGCCGATTTCCCAGTCGTAGCGCGCCCGCAGGTTGAACTGCAAGGGTGGCGAGAACGCAGTTGGTACGCCCGCCACACCGAAGGTGTTGACGATCTGGGTGACCTTCCCGTTCGGTCCGATTTCTTCCGTGATCGGCTTACCGAAGTCCTTGCTGGCTGGGTTGTTGTTGACAAGGAACGGCGAGGTGATCTGCTCACTCTGGTTCCACGAGCCTGAACCCGTCAAGGTGAGGCCCTGCGTGACGCGTGCCGTCACCTGCAGTTCAAAACCCTTCACGCGGTAGTCAGCACCGTTGACACCAAAGGTCGTGTTACCAAAGAGCGCTGGGTTAAAGAGCCCAAGCTGCACGCCCTTCCAAGTTTCCTCATACGCTGAACCATTCACTTGGATGCGATGATTCATGAACTCGGTCTTGAAACCGATTTCTTTGTTGGTGAGGAAGTCAGGTGACACGGTCAGCGGCTTGATGAACTGTCTCACAGCCTTGCCGTTGGCATCCACTTCAGTCGCACTCGGCGCAACTGCGCCCGACGAGCGGTTGAAGCCGCCTGGGCGGTAACCCTGCGAGTACGTGGCGTAAACCATCGAGTCGGGGGTAATGTGCCAAGTAATGTTGTAGCGGCTCGAGAAACCTTTGAACTCGGCGTTGCGATCCTTATCCGAAGGCTTCCAGCCGGCGCCACCACTGAAGTTGTTGCAAGGACCTGATGGCGCCGTGGCGGCGTGGTTAAAGCAGCTATACGAACTGATGACGGTACCGCCGAAGTCTTCCTTGTAGTCGTAGTGGCGTGTGCCGGCTGTGACGGTCAGTACTTTCGGGATGATGTCGTAGTCCAGCGAACCGAAGAGCGCGGTCTGCTTCACATCACGGAATGTGTCTTCGAAGAAGGCAACATTGTCGTTGCGTGGGTTTGGGTTCGCCACTGGCGAGCCAGGCACCGGCTGCACGTTCTGGAAGCACAACGGATCGCC
>Ga0136642_1000201_pt1 | contig 35811 bp, 45 predicted proteins | sample LowCatLa1302831Y_FD_115313 | JGI IMG/M metagenome (GOLD analysis project Ga0136642, IMG submission 115313) | Freshwater microbial communities from Lower Cathedral Lake, Yosemite National Park, California, USA - 13028-31Y | ecosystem: Environmental > Aquatic > Freshwater > Lake ... | reverse complement strand
CGGAACGTAGAAGTATTTTAATAGCATCATTCGTTTTAATATATATGATATTATTCGGACACGGATTACCATTGAAGTTAAATAAAATTTAGATAATTTTTATGCCGGTTTGAAATGCCCGAGCGTCTAAATTGGCATTTAGCGCTACTCAGTCTTCTTTGGCATCAGGAACCGGAGCAGGGGGGGGACTTCTATATCGGGAGCAGCGGGAGCAGCAGGGGCCTCAGGGACAGCGGGAGCAGCAGGGGCCTCAGGGACAGCGGGAGCAGCAGGGGCCTCAGGGACAGCAGGGGCTTCTACAGCAGGGACAGGCTGTACATATTGAAGGGGGGTAATAATAGTATCAGCATTTTCTGTAATGTGACGCACAACATATGGCGACGTAGTGTCTAGCACTATGCCGCTCGAAATGTACCATGCCCCAATAATATGTTCTACACTAGGCATAAATGTACCATAAATCTTCATCTTCTCTAAAAAGTCCGTGAGGTCAAAGACAACTTTATCATTCTCAAGAATCTCCATACTAAGAATTGTATTTCTAAAACGAGAAAAAGGGGAGTGGGTTGTGTTCATCCTTGCAGGAAATGTCCATTGTAATAAAATATTCTCATCGGGTTTGTAGTACCATTCGGGTATAGCAGATGCAGCTAAATTCAGAGTCATGCGGGAGGCAATATAGGGGTGCATAATATTCTCAAAAAGAATATAGGTAGGCTCAGAATCCTCTGAAAAAACACGATAGACCTTATAGAAGAATGACCCTACCATAGTGCAGGCATTCGATACAAATGTATAAGTGCGTAAAAGACAAAATAGGGCAGTTGAATCCATTATAGAAAGACTTTGTTTTGCCGCCTTAGACCAACGACCATTATCCCTTTATTTGCGACCATTGTTTACGACTTCCTTTTGCCATTTGCCTTGCGCGTATAATAGCAAGTGTTACGAAAAAGATTGGTACAAGTGAGAGGAGAACCCAAGCTATTCCGCACATTCCATTATCGCAAAAGTATGCCATTAAAATAGAAAAAAATAAACCAAGAATTGCATGAATCGGGGCACTCTTATAATGTGCCGTCATTAAGTCTTGCAGAATAATTGCAAAAAAAAGAGCGGCTGTTATAAGTGTTGGTGTACTGGTAATATTCATCTACTGTGTTCACACATTTCTTTTTAACGGCGTGCTTTGATTAGGATGCGCTGCCTGGCAGTATCCCATACACCTATAGAATCATCAATAAGCTCTCCATTATCATCTGTCATGAATACATTATTGTCAGGGTCGCGGTAGTAGGTTGTGCCCTTATATTCAAAAGGGGTGAGCTCTACTTCTTCAACCTCCTCGGCTTCCTCAGCTTCCTCGGCATCCTCGGCTTCCTCAACCTCCTCAGCTTCCTCGGCATCCTCGGCTTCCTCAACCTCCTCGGCTTTGGCCTCTTCAACCTCTTCGGCCTCTTCAGCTTCCTCAACTTCGGCCTCCTCGGCCTCTTCAGCCTTAGCCTTGGCCTCTTCAACTTCTACTTTCTTTGTAGTATTGGTCTGAGCTGGCCGCACCTCTTCTGCCTCTGCTTCAATCTCACCCAGCGTCTCAAGAATTTCCAAAGAGTTCAGGTCATCGGACTCGTCATCAGTTTCCTCCAAGTTTAGAGGATACGTGTTAATATTATCCTCACCCATTTCTTCTGCCTCCAGTGCCTTTCGCGATTTAGAGTTCATCAATAGACGGTCAGCATAACTTAGTGGCTCTGCATCAATCGGTACAATCATCTCCTTCTTTGGCACAACTTCAATACCATCAATGGGGTGCAAAGGAAGAAGCACATCCTTCCCAAGGCAATTCTTCAGTGACGAAATCTCTTCAACTTGTGCCCGAATCGTATTATTCATCTGCTGAATTTGCATCTCCATTGCCCGCAGTCGCGCATTCATTGTGTCTGCTGGCTGAGGAATAAATGTGGTATTTCCATTAGATTGCGCTCCCTGCTGTGCAAGGAGGGGTTGCATTCTTACTACTTCCTGAATGCCAGCAAGGCGTTCATGAACTAGCATCTCAAGGCTTCTGCACAAATCTTGTACAACAGTGGTCATGATTTTGATGTACAGATTTTGTAAAACATGTGCCATCAAATTTTAGCCAGTCGCCCTCACAGTTTTCGGCCCCCCAATACGAATATTCATTACCGTATCAAGAGTTGATTCCTTATCCTTTAATGGTTTATTCCTTTTCAGGCGAAGACCCTCTTCCACAGAACGTTGGGGGAGAATAACAGTGCCATTTAATGCCGCCTGCTTCAGATTCAAGTCAAAAAAATCAATAGGCTTCGTATCAATCGAACCGAGAATACTCACCATTGGCGGCATATGAAGGTCAATGCGCACCTTTTTCTCATGAATAGTCGCCCTGAATACTTCAATACTAAGAGGACCGCCGAACAAAACAAGGGATTCGCGTGCAGGGGCGGGATAGATTTGCCCCTTACCCTCCCTGTCATAAATACGATGTAAAAGGGCCATCCTCTCCCAGCGAACATGAGGATCAATCCCCTCCTTTAGAAGATATGCTACGCCACATTCAGGAGAACAAAAATTCCCATACACGTTATATACTCCTGCAACCTCCCTTTCTGGAATAATATAGGGCTGGCAATCAAATTTATGTACACACCAGAAACAGGCAATATCCGATGTATCAGGCAACTTCTGCACATCGGATGCCTTCTTAAACTGTACCATCAGATTGTACTTTGTAAAACACGGCACAGATTTCACAAAAACAGCCTTTTCATCTGGTTGCACAATTGTATCGGTCACCACAGGAGCATTGTAAATGATTGACTCTTGTTGATTGGCAAACATATCATTCCCAGTCATATCATACGGCTCTGGTTCGACGGCAGAAGTTGCCCCATTAAAATCAAGGTCTGAACTGTGAATTCCAAGATGCACAATAAGGGGGCGTCTCTGGGCCACCTGAAATGAACCTTCAATGCCATTTGGTGTGACAACTGCGACAACTTTTACAGGCTTCTTTGAGCTTTTTTTCTTTGCTGCGGAAGCCGTGACAACAGTCTCTACAATAGTTGTTTCATTTGCGGCAACTTCCTGTTTTGTTGCCCTTTTTTTACTAACCTTGGAAGTTGACATATAACTGTATCTATAGCGCACTCCAAAGTTTAAGCCCTTTGACATCTGTCGCGATGGGAATGGTTTAAACACTACTTTTAATGACAGTATAATGGAGAATCTTGGTCTTCCCAAGAGAATAGAATGTTTATTACAAACAATGTTGGAGAATCCTACTTCGCGTTCACATCTTCTATTAATAGGTCCACCAGGTTCTGGAAAGACTACATCTGCAAAACTTTTCGTGGAAGCGCTACATAAATGTGGGCCTCTGAGTAGAGAAAAAACTTCTTTTTTTGGCCGCGCTCTTTTTCTTAATTCGAGTGATGAACGCGGTTTAGAGGCAGTACGTAGTCGTGTCTACCCTTTTATTCGGGCCTCCTTCAACTCTCTGTTTGTTTCCACCGGACCAAAGATTATAGTCTTTGATGAAGCAGAGACTCTTACAGACCAAGCGCAGATTGCACTGAGGCCCCTCTTGGACATGAATCCGAGGGAAATAATGATTATTTTTTTATGCAACTCCATTTCAAGAATAAATCCCTCTATTATTCATAAGTTCCTAATTATCCCATTTGAAGCTCCCAAGCCTAGTGACTTTCAAGTGCGTATTGAGCGTATTATAGGAACAGAACGTTGTTCATCAATGTCTGGTATTGATATACAATTTCGCAGGGGAGATATACGATTCTTTCTTCTGAATTCTAATCGATTTCAGGATTGTGCGAAACTTTGGCATGAATGTATGAATACGCATAGTTTGCAGTTGAAGCCCGTCTTTGAACAAGCACTCCCCAAATGGCCTTTTTCTGACCTGGCAATGTTCTGCCTCTTTGTGGCAAAGACTACCAATACACTTACGCTCGATGCCCTGAAACACATGCTACGTATTAGCGACACTGACTTTATTAAACAGTGTTCCCCAAAAGTACGGGCGAATTTATTATCAAACTGGTTTGAATCACACATTCGAGTAAAATTGGAACAGTGGCCACCCACCACTTAAATCACTTAGTATGCCACTTCTTACTTTTACACCTCTTCGTATTTCAACCCTAGTTACTACAGGGCATCTCGGCTCTACAATACAGTTGGGCAAACTCTTTGAACAAGTGGGTTCAGTACTTATACCAATCGGCTACATGGGAGAGGGTATTCTCAAGATGGAGCATGAATCAAAAGTAATCGGTCATTCTGCACGTGATACACTCACAAAGAGAAAGGCGAGCGACAAGACATTCTTTAATCAGAGCACGATTGTTGTAAGGAAGGTGCGTGATGATGTGGGGGGGGCGAGTATGTTGAAGGAAGTAAATGTGAAGTTGTTTGCAAATGGCGGCTTTCAGATGACGGGTGTTACAAGCGAAGAGTTTTCGAAATCCGTGCTTGACTATTTGTTGGAGGTGTTTCGGCGCTTTCCTGAAAGTATTTCTGAGACGCCACTGACTGTGCGAAAGTTTGCCATTCAACTGCTTAATTCCGACTATAAGGTGAATGGACAGATTAAAAGGGCAGAGTTGCATAGAATCCTCTGTCAAGAATATCGCCTATCAAGCACACTCGAGACGACTATTTATCAGGGTGTTAATACCAAGTATTACTATAATCAGGCGGCACAGACACGCTCCGGTATTTGTATGTGTCCGCGATTCTGCAATGGACAGGGAGATGGGACTGCTATAGGGAGTTGTAAGAAGATTACGATTGCCGCATTTCAGACTGGGAGCATTATTATTACGGGTGCACGAATTCGCGAACAACTCGACGAAGCGTACCACTTTATGAATCGTGTACTTGAAGACCATCGGGTAAATGTTATTAAAGAAGCCCCCGTTGCGTAAAATTAACTATTGTGCTTTCCCAGAAACACTCAGAATTTACCCCATGTCCTCCTCTTCTGCCACACCACCTACTCAAGCTCCGGCTCCGGCCACTTCTGTTTCGGCTCCTGTCAGTTTCGTACCTTCTGCACAGGTTCTTGTACATGCTGCAAAGCTTGCCGTGGACAACGACAAGCCCATCCAGCTTGATTACTACAAGGATACTGCCACGCAGAAGGCGTTTTTAGGCGAGGACCAGGACACGAAAGAGAAGATGCTTATCAAGTCTAATGACGAGTTTACCTCACTTGTGCAGAAGGTATACAAGGTACAGGATGATTTTATTATAACTACGGAGAATTCAATTTATATTGTGAGTGGAAAGATTCAGAAACGCAGAATCCAGGCACCGGCACTTCGCGGGTTCTAGGCTTCCAGCCGCAGGCCGCAGGCCGCGTTAAAAAACATCATATAGGGGGAAATCATTTCCCTCTATATGGTTTTTTCGGATATTATATATGCACAGTATAGAATGGCAAAAGGGCGCCGTGCTACAAAGACCAAGCGTACCGGTTCTAAGCGTAAGGGAACAATGCGACGTAGAAGAATGATGGGTGGCCAGAAGATGTATGGGGGTCAGAACATGAAGATGATGGGTGGCCAGAAGATGTGTGGGGGCCAGAACATGAAGATGATGGGTGGCCAGAAGATGTATGGGGGCCAGAACATGAAGATGATGGGGGGCCAGAACATGAAGATGTATGGTGGCCAGAACATGAAGATGATGGGTGGCCAGAAGATGTATGGTGGCCAGAACATGAAGATGATGGGTGGCCAGAAGATGTATGGGGGTGCACATCTTGTAGCTCCTGCGCCTCTAAATGATACAAGTATGTTGGGAGCATCCAAGCTCAACCTGGCGCAGGGTGGTGATTATGCGTCCCTGCACGCCGGCCAACACGGTGGTGCAATGAGTTTTGCTAATGCGGCTCCCCCTGGCTACACTGGTATGCTCGACTCCTCTCTTATTGCCTCCGCCCGTACCGGCCCCACCATGGAATCCCTTCATGCTGCAAGTGGAATGAAAGACCAGGGTGGCGGTGGACGTCGTAGACGTAGAGGCTCCAGGCGCAGAGGCTCCAGGCGCGGCAAGAAAGGCTCTAGACGCCAGCGCGGTGGTGCCGCCATGACTCCCTTCTCTACCGTAGCAGATGCAGGCGCCCCTGGCATGCTCCTCAGTCCCGGTATGGAGCAGAAGGCAATGATGGGAATGCACACACAGGAGTGGAAGCTTGCAGAGAATCCCAACTCTTTTGCACCTAGAATGTAAATATTGCCTCTACTGCACTCCTATGTGCAACTAGAGCAGCCTTCTCTGCATCAGAGGCAATAACCGACACATTGATACGAAGATTGCCCCTCCCCCCACCTCGAGAAGGCATTCCCTCTCCCGCAACTGTAACTATATCCCGATGTTGAACACCGACAGGAATCTCTAGTAAGAGTCCCTGTGGATGTCCCGGATGCGATTGAATAGTACATTTTGAACCCAGTAGCGACTCTTTTAATAAGACGGTCACATCAACCTGTAGGTCGTCCGTCTCCTTCACGCGACGAAATGAAAGAGTCTCATCTGCCTCCTGCAGATGTATATGCACATCACCGGCCTCTAAAAACTCCGCCTGGTCAGAACATTCATTTAAGAATCGTATAACCTCGCCTGGACGCATGCCAGGTTTAATCTCAAAATCAAGCGTCTTCTCTTGTGCTTTAAACTTTTTTCCGCTACACATTCCGCATACCACTGCTACTCGCTTACCCTCCCCGCCACATCCATCACACGGCCCACGCATCATTACATTCATTCCAGGCCCTATCATCATCATCTGTTGCTTCATGCCACTTCCACCACACATTCCGCATGCATCTATACGGTCTGCACCACTACCCTTGCACCCATCACAAAACTTCTGCCTCTCAAACTGAATTTGTATGTGTTTTCCGTGGAAAAAATCGGCAAGACTGATTGGCAACTCGTGTATCTTAGCAGGGGCCTTTGGTGCCTTCTGCTGCCGCTGCGACCCTGGCATTCCTGGCATTCCTGGCATTCCTGGCATTCCTGGGCCAAACATACCAAACAGCTGCCCAATATCAAATGGAACTCCTCCTCCTGCAAAAGGATTGCCACCCGCAAAAGGAATACCATCGGAAATATCTCCACTCTCTTGTCCCGTCTGGTCATATATTGTACGCTTCTGGTCATCACTCAGAATTTCATATGCCCTTTGTATGTGTTTAAATTCCTCGGCATCTCCTCCTTTATCTGGATGATGCTCCCTTGCTTTTTTCATATATGCTTTTCGAATTTCATTGGCATCCGCTCCACGCCCCACACCTAAATATTCATATAGGGTTGGCATTTACTCCTCTTTACTGCGTCTAGATGTTTAGACCTTTGCCTCTGGACAACACAAGAAGGGTCTAAGACATTTCTCCCAATATAAATGAGCAAGTATGTCAATAACAACTCAACTAATAGGACAACCACATGTCATAAATATTTTAAATCACGTCTTGAAAGACCCTCCGCATATTTTTATTTCTGGGGCGTACGGAAACGGCAAGACGACTCTTATCAATGAATTTATTAAAACATATTACGCCCAGCACGGGGTAAATCATAATGACCCAGAATGGGTTCTCTGGCTTTCTTCTGAACAAGACCGCGGCATTCATTGCGTCCGCCAATCTGTTGCAGAATTCGTACGCCATTCTTCCGCAAAAGAGGGCGTATATCGCTTTATTGTGATTGACGACGCCGATTCTTTGCCCATCATCTCTCAACAAGCTCTGAGACGCCCAATGGAAACTCATGTACATACAACGCGCTTTCTCTTTGCCAGTCGCTATATAAGCGACCTTATAAAACCTCTTAAATCCCGCTGCCTTCATGTAGAACTCGAATCAATCTCTCCAATCATTCTCGTAGAACATTTTTGCACCATGTTTGGCTTCCCAGGTATGCAAATAGAAGGGAGGGCCATACAGGTATTTATGAGCCTCGCGCAAACACCAACCGAGATTAGAAATATTTGTTCAATACTCTGTACGGTGAAAAAGTCAAAAGGGATGGCAAACTACAATACAATCGCCTATACAGATATTATCCAACTGTTCACATCTCCTTCGTTCTCCCTGTGCCTGGAAATACTTAACGCCTATGTAAAACATGAGAACGAACGCATTATTGAGCTTTTCTTGGAAATATGGACGACCGGTATTTCATATGAAGACTTTTTGCACGAACTGACTTCTTCTGTTGGACAAATGGGTATTCTTTCCCCTGCGACAAATCAGGCGATTCACCAACTTATTTTAAAGGGATGGATTTCCTTTGCACAAGGGAAAACACACATCCTGGACTTAATGCGTCTATTCTTCTCTTAGTGTAGGATGGCGGCACAACCACAAAAAAAGCTATTCCGCATAATACCTCCGAAGGACTTTGTAGAAACTATTTTGCGGGCGGCGGGGCTCATTGGCCTACATGACTTGCGGTGGTTCTCAAAAGATGAGTTAGTGGTGACAACACAGGATGAATGGCTGCCACTCTTGTATCCCTATTATTTACCCTGCAAAGCCAAACGGTTCTTGACGGACCAACTAGATGGTGCACGACTCATTACAATAATGCGGCATATTCTTCGACCTCATGGATATGACCTTCATGTCCAGGAGCGCCTTTATCGTGACCAAAAACAGAGCCTATATCAAATCCAACCCATTCACTCCTTTCGCGACCTGAGTGGCGTATCGCTAGAGGTAGTATTTTCTTGAGAGCGGGGCGGAACTTTTATTAATGCGTACGTCTTAATCCCTGAAGAATCAAATTCGCCTTCAAGTCCCACTGGAAGGTCATCTTCTAGAACACCTGTGAGAAGACGTACCATATTCTGTTTTATAAACGCCCTATTTGCGGCATTTGTTCCGCGATTCTCTGGAAAGGCAATATGGAATGAGAACCGATTTGTATATGCACCTGAAGCGTCCTGCACTTGAAACTCCCTTACTTCTGTTATAGTTTTTGAGACGCATATACAGAAATCCAGTGAATCTCCAATACTACAGCATAAGTCTATAAACTTGCATTCTGGCATCTCTGAATCCACAAACCCTTCTAATACCATAGTGAAGGGGTTGAAGATATATTTTCCAAATATTTGAATCATTTTACACATGTTGTCTTCATAGTAAATAGAGTACTACATCAATTTTTTTGGATGTTTCAAATCTTAATATGCGCGCTATAAATAGAATGGCATACAAGTTCCCTAGGCGCTTCAGTCGGGCGTATTGCAAGAAAACTCGCTGCGGCGCAATGGGCTTCACTCAACGTGCCTCGTGTCGCCCCTATAAGAACTGCTATAAGACGAGGCGCGCTAGAGTGCGGCGTTAAAGAGCCATTTTATGGCCAAGTCCGATTCCATGATTTGGTCTTCAGACATGCGTAAGAACCAGCCAAAAGCACGGCGCTCCTCTATTTCGGGCCAAGGTATGGGAACGTAGACAGTTTCTGTAGTGAGATTAAATGGCAGGACACCTTCTTGACCCGCCGCCAATAAATCCTCAACCTGTATACGACGCCCCGCCGCTCCTTTGCGCGTTAGTTCTGCAGTAGGAAATACATCGACCTCTTCTCCCCGCTGCCGAGCCTCGCGAATTGCATCGACTGCGTCCGACATTTCGTCGCGGCGGAATTCTGCACCACCAGCCCTTTTTTCCACACGCGCCCGAACCTTCTCCTCCCAATGTACCCAGGCCGGATGCTGCGGCACAGGAGACCATACTACTCGCAGACTTGGTGCAGTTGTTCCACCATCTCCCACAAAAGTCACCTCGTCATCAGACCCGAAAAAGGCCAAACGGTCCTTAGGAAGCTGCCCAATAGGTTGCAACCAAATTGTTGCAGGGGAAACCCAGAGCCCACCCCATTTTGCCATTACTGCCGCACGAATCCAGTTCAGCTCTGGCTCCCTTACAGGTGCAATAGGGTTGCGCAAAGGCGTGGGAAGCGCATCCCAGCCTCCAAGGCGCGCAGCAAGGTCCGTAAGACCACCAATCACTTCAATCCTATACTGGAGACCGTTCGCCTTTACACAGCTCTGATAGCACAGATTCAGAAATGGAATATTCAGAACGCGCGAAGAACGCTCTTCAAAGGCCGTCCAGCGGCGAGAGTTTACGTCACTATCATTCACGTAAATCCAGAGTACTGGAAGCTCCTTCCCCCTCGAAAGAAGATGACGGTCTTGCATGGCATCATCCACTCTAACGCCGGAAACGAGGAACCACCCTCCAGCAACTGCCACACATACAATGGCTGCAACGACTGCTATTTGAATTGTTTCCTCTTTCACCATACTGTTTTGGACTCAGTTATTTGTTTGTAATAACAAGCTGCTTCATCCTCTCAAAATATTGAGAACCAAGAGAATCCTCCTGTGCCGCTCGGAGACGCCTCTGCTCTTCACGGCGTGCTACTGCTTCTTCTGCAGCCTTTACTCCCGCCAATTCATTGTCTGATAAAGGGGCCGGCGCAGTCTTTCGACTAGAAGAATATTGGTCAAAGCTGCGTGCCTCTACACGAACATCTGCAACCTGGTTCGTAATCATATTCTCATTTGTATATGCATTCTTCAAGTCAGTAAATTTCAGACTTGCATTTGCCGCCGCCGTGAAACTGCCTCCACCACCACGCCCAAGCTCTACACCATGATTTGGTGCAAGAGTAAGCGCTTCTGGTTGCCTTACTGTAAGTTGCTGCCCCACCGCTTTCTTTTTTGCCTCATCTTCGAAAGCGCGATTGAAGACATCGCGATTAAACTTTCCTCCAAAGGTCGGACCTGCGGCTGCCCCCTCTTCACCCTTCAACCAATCTCCATACCCATCCTCTTCTGGGTCAGGAATACGGGTTTGCTCAAACATTTGATTAAAGGCATTCATATCAAGCTTTTGTGGATTTAACCGGACAGGCTGTACATGCTGCCATTGTTTTGACTCTGTAGTACGATTATCTTGCAAGGCTTCTGGGGCTTCCATTTTGCCTTCTTTTGCCCTGCCGCCCTTTACACGAAGAAGAATCTCCCCCAAATATGCATGCGCTCTCGTAATAGCTTCAAACTCCTCTTCTGTACCCCCCTTGTCGGGATGCGCCTTCAGTGCCACACGCCTATATGCCTTCTTGAGAGCCTCTTCCGTAAGGGCAACTTCTTCTTCTAGTCCCAGCACTTCTAGGCACTTTTGAAAATAGTTTAATGCCTTTTCATTCCGTTTACCCTTCATAATATGTGTAGAAGCCTTCTGCTGCTGATGTGCAGGGCGCGAGGGTGCATAATCAACTATCTCCGTTCTCTGGGACTGTGGTTGCTGTTGCTGTTGCTGTTGCTGTTGCTGTTGCTCGCCAGGAAGGAGAGAAGGACGTTGCCCGGCCTCTACTTTTGCAATATAGCCAAGGAGATTCGAATATATTCCTGTGAGTCTTGCTGTAGAAACATATTCTGGTCCTGCAAGAAGAGTGCGTATCATTTCCGCCCGTGTTGCCGGGTTTTGTATCCTCAACAGGTCTTTATAAATTCGTATATGCGAAGGATTTTGTATTGCGTGTATGTTCCCCATTACCGTGTTATGCTAAAATAAGTACCCCCCTTTATGGCGCACTTATTTTATCTACAACACAATAGAAAGATGGAGCCTGATTGGATGAAGTCTATCCCTGATTGGGCAATTTGTGACTGGTTCTATGTGATTTTTGTGGTAGATATCATAGTATTTACCCTTCTTATTCTCAGCGTCGTGTGGATGCTGATTACAACAAAAGGATCCAAAATTCTTCTCGGCGGAAGACTTTTTATGTATCTCATCACTGCCTTCTTTGGTCTCACGACTGCCCTTTTCTACTATTTACTCTGCGATAGAAGTCTTCATCCAAAATAATTTGTGAGGCCCGAGTATAAACATGGCACACACGTATGTGGGAAATGGCCCCCACAGCAAGCGCTCCTATATCTCAACTGCCGCCTTTAGTGGTGACATTTGGGCCTATGAGAGACAGGTGAACTCTACAACCTTCAAGGGAGAGGGTCGCCTGGTTGCGGCAACTCTTCCTTCTGGTACGGCCCTCACTGCGGCTCTTTGCCCGGCTGGGCGTATTCTGCGTGAGGCCGGTCGCAAGCTCTTCCCTGGCACTCATCCTGGCCTCGTGGCGACTGATACATGGAACTCCACGGCAGTCGGCACCAATACATCCTACACGGGCCACATGATGGTGCTCGTGTTTGATGCTGTAACTGGGCTGAAGGGTTACATTGACCCTAATAATGAGATTTTTGCCGTCTACAATTCTGACAGGGCAAACGACTTTGTCGACGCCGTTGAGAACCCCTCCACAGGCGGCGCCCCTACGCGCCTCGGCCAGTCCATTTATACGGCTGGCAACGTGGTACTTGCCCCTGTTACTATTACATTAACAGCAGGTACAGTTGCATATAATTTTGTAACAAATCCTGGGACTGTTTACACTACATCATTACTCGGTGCAGCTGCTGCTGTAACTTTACAGGCATCAGCCGTTCCCGCAGCAGGTACATTAATTTACCTACGTATCCTTGGAAATGCATCAGGCACCAATGCTGTAACATTAAATACGGGATTCAAGTCTAACTTACTTTCTACAGCACTTGCAATCCCTGGTGCAAATCAATATATTACACTCACATTTATTTCCGACGGGACAAATCTGGTTGAGAGCGGGACACGCGTGGTTACATCTGCCTAAACGAGTTGCCGCAACCTCTCGACGCAGATTACAGGAATATCCGGCTCACATTCCCAGAGCCATCTGCGTCCCGCGGAAAAAAATCCATACGAGGCCGGCCAGAAGATGGGTGCGGCCGACGGCAACCCCTTAAGGCGTGGGTCGCGAATCAACCACCATGAACTCATCGGTAAAACCATTGCCAGCTGCTCCTGTGGAGCTACTGGTAAGGTCGGTGCAGGCGCCTTCAATGACCGCATTCCTCCCCCAAACGCCCTCTCCAAATCCTCCCAAAGGGGTGGGACACTCCACGGGAAATACCAGGAATAACTCACAGGCTTCCCTAAATAATAGTCCATGACCCACTGCAGGCCCGCCTTGTATTCGCCGCAGACTTGCTCGGCTGTCGCCCCCTTTAGCCAGAGCCGACGATACGTGTCCTTCCACCCTGGGGCTAGGACTCCACCCGCCATTAATGATGCCTCTGTAGCCCACGTCAAAGGCAACTCTTCAAACGGCCGCATTAACCTCTCACGCTCATTGCGTGGGGGTGGCGGTCGCTGTTTATACTTTGCCACAAATCCCTCCGTAATCGCCCATTCTTCCGTGGCAGACCATCGCCGCACAAGTTCCAGGCACGCATCTGCCTGTACTCGCCCCCCTCGCACCAACCTATAGCCCGTTGCATGCATCTCCCTCAACGTCTTACATAACGTATCATGCCCACCCTCTCGCATCCGCACCGACAACGAATGCGGCAAAAAATCATTCCCCAGAAATGTCATCCCGCACGCATAATCCAGGATATATTCGGGCATAGGCATTCCAACCCGTGCACCCAAGACACCCAGCAACTCCTTCACATTAAGACACCCAAAACCGCTGCCTGAGGCCCGCCCCCCCTCAAACTCTGTCAGTTCACGGAGCAGACTCCACCCGGCCGTGCCCCCCGCTTCCCTTGTAATAGCAATAAGGGACAGGACAATCAAGTCGGCATCCAGGCCATACACAACCACTTTCTTTCCGGTGAGCTCGGCCGCGCTACAACCCCGAATCCAGGCCATCAGCTTCTGCTCACCTTCCCCGGCCTCGTCTGCCGCACTCACCATCCACCCTGAATGTCCCGCCGCCAATTCATGAAGAGTGCGACCCAGCTTCTCCATGAATTCCGTGCCAGGCGTAATGGCATTTGTATCCCACACTTCTTCCCTTGCCTTCCTCACACCGGCTTCTGCTTCCACCCCAGCCATCCACCGTGATTTAAAACGACGAAGACGCTGCTGCCGGATTTTTGCCATTGGCACGACACCGTCCACTCCAATAAACACACGCGCGGGTTTTCCTGCAACAGCCCACACTTTCAATGTATATGCCCTTACGGCATTTAGAACTGCCCGCTCCCACTCCTCTCGCCCCTCCGAAGTATAGGGAGGAATCGTCTCACCCCGAATACATTGATAGACGAGGCAATTGAAATCCATAAGTAGTATATCAGAGCCCTGAATCTGTAAACCCTTCTGTACAAGTCGTGGAAACTTGTCAATAAGCCGTTTATAATATGAAGGGATTCCCATTTTCTTACTTATTCTTTGCTGCTTTTCTTAAGGCAGGTCAGGAATGGCCACGCCACTAACATTAAGAGAAACGATTAACAGGGTAGATCCAACAAATGTAATCTTGAAAATGCTCGCTACTTTTCCGGATGGACTTGTGCCTATAAGTGCCATTTTTTCAATCGTAACACTCTCCTATCCCATGGCTGTCTTTTCGGGTTCCATGTTGGAGGCAAGTCTCATATTCAAGGTGCTTCAACTCGGCAGTGGTTACTTGGGCATATTCTCAGGCGTCGGTTTCTCGCAAAGCAGCAGTAATATATGCCGAACAGGCTTCAGTAGTGGGTCTGCTCTTTCCTTCAAGACTCTCAGCCTTTTTGAAGCCACGGCATTTGAAAGCCCCTTTCCGTCCCCTCACATTTTCATGCTCAGCGCAGCCGTTTCCTATGTATTCCTCACGATTGACGCATTATCAAAAGAACTGCAAGCACTCGGCACAACATGGGCCGCACGCTGGTGGATTTCCCTCATCTTTTCAAGCTTCCTCATTCTATTAATGATACTCTTCCGGGCATCCTTCTCCTGTGACTCTGTAAGTATTATCATGCTTTCTACCATAGTGGGTATTATGACCGGCATAGCCCTCATAAGGCAAAATAAACACCTTTTTGGCAAAGATGGAATCAACTTGATTGGCACACCACTCTTGGCTAAGAAAGGGGCGAATGGTGAAGCTATTTATTTATGCCAAGCGCAAAAATAGAGCTGCTACAGTTATTTTAGCAGAACACGGTAGGAATGTCTGCATTAGAATCATTACGCAATACTATTATTATAACATTTAGTTCTCTTGATACACTTCTTATTAGTTTCATAGGATTTCTTGCATTAACTCTGGGAAATATAGGGATACTCTTTCTCCTGCTTGGCCACGTAACACTTGTGCCGGTTCTCACTCTCGCAGGACAAAGACTCATCCCAGTTTCGGACGCTAATCAAACACCAAGTTCCCTTATTGCAAGCGACCCCGTAACAGGGGATGCTTTGCCAGTAGGAAATAATGTACCAACCTTCTGGACGGCAAACGTCATGTTCTTCTTGGGATACATTCTAGGAAACTCCTACTTTGCCTATGCCGCCGCAACAAAACTTTCCGCGCTTCCCAAGAATAGCTGGTTTGTTGATGCGCAAAAGACGCGGTCCTTCACAATAATGATTATGACGTCTCTCATTATTTTTGCAACAGCCTATGGACGCTGGCAAACCGGTTTTGAAAATATTGCCGGATTATGGACGGCCCCATTCTTTGTTCTTCTCGGTTGGTTCTGGTACTTTATTGCATCTGTATGCGGGGCGCGTTATGCAGATATTTTTGGAATGGCAACACAACCCGTTGTCGCCTATGAGGATCCACAAAAACCTACCACATGCGTCTATACACCCAAGCCCTAAAAAATTGATTTTTGGCGGCGGCAGCAGCGGCAGCAGCGGCGCAACACCACATGAATACGCCTCTTTTACGGTCTCCCATCCCAGCGCACCTCTGGGCGACACTTGAAACAGTCTTTCAAGAAAAAGTTCGCCTCTTGGCAAAAGATATTGCCAAACAACTCGGCAATAAATCTGTGAATCTTCTTCTCACAGCCCTTGCAGAGAAAAAGACAAGCCTCTATATTTTCGAGGAATGTGATTCAGACAGAGATACGAGCATGAGATGCTCTTACCTATGTTTGCGACCTTCTGCCCCCTTCTTCGTGCAAGAATGTGGCCAACCCGTGCTATGGTCCGCCCACTTACAACGCTGCCCAGAACATTGCTACAAAAAAGAGGAGACTTTTCCCGCAGATTTACCCGTCCTGAAACAAGTCGAAGATGATTCTGAACTACTCTATTTAACAGAAGATTTCTGCGTCGTTGATGCCCAAAACACTCTGGTCGGCAGTTTTGAGCCTTCCACAAAAATCCTTACCCGATTTGTGATTAACGAAAAAAATTGACCGGCCGCCGGCTGCCCCATTATTATTACATACGCAATGGCAGAAACCACTATTGTAGATGCACCTGTTCCAGCCGCTGCTGCCACAAAAGCATTGAAAAGGGTGGTAAAAGCGACAAAACGCAGGGTGCCCAAGAAGCGTGTTAGGGAGCATATTACGCCCCATACTAAACTTTCCCTGGATGAATTACGCATTCGAGAGCAAATTATTCGGTCCCTCCCTCTGTTTACTGCAAAACGGTGGCTAATTCTTCCAACCCTGCATTGGGGCGTAGAACATTATATCTTTCTCATGAACTTGCATCACATTTCCGCGATTCTCAAACAAATCAGGCGGGATTCTGTCAGGATTATAACGCACCCCCCACCACCTCAACTCTTTCCAACACCCTATGAGATTACGGAAGATATGCTCAAAAAGGCGAGGAATATTGCAATTGTGAATAATAGAGTCCGTAATCGATTTCAATGCCTCGCCCGCGCCTGGAAGACCCGTCACCTCAAGAAAGCAAACACGGAAGACTTGATGACAGGAGAGGAGCCAAAGCACTGCATTCGTCTCAGAGATTATAAGAATCGTTCTGAATACATCTTTGAGGCCGACACAATTCACAAGGACATGTACGAGCGTCTTCTTCAGAACTATTACACTTTTCCAGAACCATTGGCCCCGCGCAATCCCTATACAAACGAGCTACTTACCTTTCCCCAGTTCTTCAATGTAATGAAACAACTTTACCAAGTTCCTGGAAAAAAGATACATTGGGCCCTCGATGCCCTCTATAGCTGCTCCTATGATTTGAACAGATTTCAAAATGTAATGGCATCCAGGTTGCGACAGGCTCTCATTCATCGAATCATGTCAAATCCAATGAATGATACGGGCAATGAAATTCTGGCCGATTTCATAGAGGATTGTTTCAAAGAGACCACTCTCATTATTTCAGAGGAAACCATTGAATATCGTTACAAAATGTTAAGGTGGGCGGTGGGTAAATTCCCAACTCATCCTAAAATCTGCAAGTGGAGGGCGGTTTGTTATAAACACCAACTGCAACGAATCAATGCAATCCCCTCAACTTTAGAGGAAAAAAATGAGCTAAATAAGGAAATCGAACGTCTTATTCTAGAAGTGTCTCGCCCTGATATAGAGACTCCATATAAGGATTCTCTGCCTCCTATTGCACCAGTTGTACCAGTTCTAAATGATGAGAACTCTCTTGCATGGGAGGATGATTTCGGATTGAATCATATTATCATTATTGCGAATGATGCAAGCTTCTTCGAGATTATTGGGTAGAAGGAGGTCTTGCCCGTGATTCCATACTACTACAGAACCGATTGTGCCAAACCAAGAGCGGACAAACTTTTTTACAGAAAGTACTTCATCTTTTTGCGTGCAACCGATTCCGTGCGATTTAGCCCTCTCGGCAGCGGACCATTCATCTGGAATATCATCTGGAAAGTGGGCCGCATAGAATGCCTCCCTCTTCTCCGAGTTGTTGCGAATCTCTTCCCAACCTCCTACTTCTTCTGCAACAGAGTCCCAGTAAACGGAACCCCAGAGTTTTCCTGGCCGCTCTAGTGACCCGCGGAGCCTCGAATCTGCAGAAGAGTATACAGACGCCCTTCCTCGCTCTGTAATCCAATAGAGGCATTGGTGAGGCACAGTATATACGCGACGGGAACGGCGCCCAAGTTTCCTCTCCCAATCTGGAAGAGCCCGTTCAACTTCTGAAAGGAGACTTTGCGGGCAGACAGCAAGGCGAGCAGCCACGACGCCCCGTGGAAGGCAAAGAGCACCAATAAGAAGTGGAGGATATTTCTCGAGCAACCCTATAATTTCCACACCCGCCTCTCCATGTTTTTTCGCAGCAATTTCCTTTAGAGTCGCATCTCCAATGGACCCAAATGCTCTCCAGGCAGATACGGTGCGTCCTTGAAGAATGCAGGCAGCAAAATAGGAATCGATTCCCTTCAAGTGTGAAAGGGCGGAAGAAGGCGTAGTCCTTTCCACCGCCGCAGTTGAACCAATGATTGCAAGGGCCGACGTGTCCCTTCCACCATTTATACCGATTCTGCAAAGAGCTACGGTTAGTTTGACTGCCTCCGTCACATCAATGGCATCTTCCGCCTCTAGAATAAGAAATGCCTTGTACCAGGTAAGAGCACCGAGACCAAATCCGAGAAGCCAGATTCGCCTGAGAGATGTAAAGAACTCTTCTACCATCCCTGAATCAAGGAGTTCCATTGCCCAAAATGCGGCTTCTAGAGGTCGGCCACGAAGGACGCAAAACTGTAGGGCGGCAGCGACTTCGTCTTCTACGTACAAATGGCGCGTTAGTGGCATACTTGCTGCCGCGCCACACTTTTACTTCAATTTTGTCAATAATCTCCAGTATGGATATTGTTGCGCAAGCTAATCCTGCAGACGAAGTTGTTCCCGGTCTTCTTCTAGGAAGTCGTTATGCGGCTCTGAATACAGAGTATCTCGCCCAGAAGAAAGTAAAGGCCGTATTTAATTGCACAAAGGATATTCCTTTTGACCCATCTATAAAACGTCAATATCGCGTTCCTGTAGATGATAATCTACAAGAGCCAGAGATTGCGAATTTGACCAAATGGTCCTATGAAATCGCCTACAAAATCGTAATGGAGATGAAACGGACGAAAGAAGAAGGTGGTACAGTGCTTGTACATTGTGCTGCGGGCATGCAGAGGTCCGCGGCCTCTGTTGCAATCTATCTTATTACTGTACAGGGTCTTACAACCGACGAGGCAATCGCGTTTATTCGGACAAAACGTTCTATTGCATTCAAGCCTTCTGCCAACTTTGAGAAATCAATACGCGCATATGAAGCATCCTTTAAAAAAGATATTCGGCCCCGCTTGTCAGCAAATGCTTGAAGACCGCCCCCCCTAAAAATATACCGCCTCAAAATAGATGATTACTCCCAAACGCAAGACGCGAAAAAGAGCAAAGGAATCCACTGTAAAAAGGCTGAAGAAAAAGATGGGCAAAACAGAAAACAAAATGTTAGAAGCAGCGGTCATTGTTGCCGCATCAAAACGCTATGATTATAACCAATTGAACAAGGAACGAAAAAAGCTCGGGCAAATCATTGAACATGCATCAGAAGATTATAAGAAGGTTGAAGGGCAAATGGCAAATATTGAAAAAGAAGAACATAATAAACTAATGGAAGAAATTAGTCGGCCCAGGAGTTGGTTCTGGTGACGAGAGCATCAACGGGCAAAAAGGGACGGGTCAATGCGAACGACGGCGTCCCTTCTGTATTCGAGATTTTCAAAAGGTTTCCCTTTCGGGTTTGCAGCCAGAAAGATTGAACCTTTTGAGCCCGTGGAATCGCTCCACTCTTTCACTGTTTGTACGCTTTGATGAACATGGCCGCAAATCCATCCTACTAAAGGCGTTTTCAGAAGAAGTTCGACATCTGGATACATGAGGGCGCGGTCTGGGTCGCCTATGAAGCCCTCTTCTTGTAGCCAAGTCGTGGGGCCATAATGCGAGAGGACAAGGACAGGTTCATTCTGAGCCCGCAGACGGTCCTCTAGCCAATCGAGGTCGTCATTGTAGAGCTCTCTCATATAAACGGGGCCCATAGGGCTCGGCTCTGCTTCCACATATTGGTATTTAATGGGGTGCCAGACGGCAGTGTGGTCGCGTGGAAACTTCCAGAAAGGTAGGCCAAAAATGTAGACGCCATCTTCGCTTACCATTCCTTCATGGTCTAGGACAGTAATATTCCAGAAGGGTTCTACGAGGCTGCGCATGGCGGCGACGGGGGCGGCCAGGTCGGGGCGGCTGCTGTCACCGCCGGACCCAAGAAGCTCAAGGCATCCAGGAATCCAGATGACAGTATCCCAATGCTCGGAACACCATTCCATAAAGGGGCGGAGATTGGGATGTGAGAGAGGTGCAACGTCCCCTAAGAGGGCAAGGACGGGTGCTACGGCGGGATCGAGAAGTTCGCGGAAAGTCATCTTTGGGCGAAGCTCTAGATGTAAATCACTGGCAATTTGGAGTCGCATACTGTTGTAAGGCGATTTTTACCCTGCTGAGAAAGTTATGCATGCGGCTTTAAATACGATTCATTTTTGTCGGCAATCCGTGGCCAAATAGTATCATATATATCAATACAAATGATGCGGCTAAAATACTCCTGTTTTCAGCCACACTAGCCGTTTGCCCAAGTCCGAACCTCATTAGGACATACAGGAGTACTCCAATAATCACGGAATGTAAAACCATATTGAGACCCCTTTCCATTGTATATTCTATACATACATTTTAAATATACAGCTAAAGAAAAAGATGACCACCGCAGCAGCTAAAAATCCATACCATATTTCACAGGAACTGGAGGATGCCTATTTTGCATATCCAAATGAACAGAGGCCGAATTTATTAAAGGCAGTTTTAACACATCCAAAACTACCCCAGTTCATTAAAGAACATGGACCAGGTAATTCATATGCAGTTCGTTTTTTATATGGTATATTTACTGTTCATAATACCGTGGAAAAATGGGCAACACTGCGTGAAAGTATGGAATATATAGAGCATATGGGATTCGATGAACCAGAGATTTCTAAAAGAGATATACGCGACTTAGTTAAAGTGATTAAAGATGTATTATTACCGAGTAAACGCGCAAGGAATCGCGGTAAGAATCTGACGTCACTCTTGAGAACATCGCGTCAACATTCCGCATCTTTGTATCCTGCTTTACAGGGTAATGGTGCGACATTGAGTGGAAAATATATTCCACAGTTACCTTTGAGTATAATATCATCCTATTTATCGGGTGAAGAAGGAAGTATTCACACCCAACTACTCAAACTACATGAAAAATCGTCGCGGCTTCCTCTTCACCCTGGTGCACATGGAGGTACGAGGCGCGCGCGGCGCAGGCGCAGGCGCAGCCGCAGCAGCCGCAGGCATTCTAGAAAAATATAGGCGTCTTTACTGAGGGACGATTCTTATACAGTAATGTACCGTGAACTTTTATTTTACGTCTAGCGCACATAAAATAAAAGTTCACGGTACAAAGTTCGGTTGCCCCGACTCACCAATAGCACCCTCCTTCTACAAGAACGGACCCGCGAGGAATCTCGTTTTCCGCGGGCCACACCCAAGCATCATTCCATAAGCCCGAAATAACTGGGTGATTTGCCCAACGTCGCCCTTTTATTCCAAATAGAACTTGTATTGCACCTCCAAGAACAAGGGCCGAGACGCCTCGCCGTTTCAGCTCCGCCGCAATAATCATTCCGAGCCCACCGCAACCAACTAGAGCAACCGTGGCACCAGTCTTCATCACTTCATCTACTGTGTGCTCAACTGCACCCTGCCATGAATATATTCCAGCGTGCCAAGCTGCTACTCCAAGGGAGAGGATTGGCGAATATCCTGTCTTTACAAACGACCATCTTGCATCACCGAGCATTCCAGCCTTCCCCCCTTTCCAAATCTCGTCCACTTTTATTACTTGCTTTTTCATAGTCTCTGCAAAACTGGAAACAACGGCCACGGATTTCCCAGCCAAAGCCCGTGTCCATCGAAGATCCTTGCCTACATAATAAGGTTCCAGGCTTCTTAGAGGACAGCCAAATGCCATTTCTGGCATATAAGTATTCATAATCCACTTCTCAACTTGTTCTAGAGGTTTATACCATCCTACTGCGGCTCCATCCAGGTGTTCAAGGGCTTCTACATACGCCGTACACCACGCATCAATCGATTCATCAGTAGAGGGAAACACGCCGGCATTCCTCTCAATTTGTTGGCGAATGTGTGCCGGATAAGTCTGCATTTGAGGGACTGCCTTTCGTCGAGTATACCAATGTAAGAGTGTTTCTACTTCAATTGTTCCATTGCGGCCAACAAAAAAGGGTTTCTCGCCGGCAAACAAGTCTCGAATAGCTGCTGCACCGGCCTCTACTTCCGCTGTCATTTACTAAGAGCTGTTCTATTACCTTAAGCGCGCTTTTACTTCCACTCTTTTCTGTGCTGCCCAGAATATAAGAGTATGGCGGGTCAAGTAAATCCTGATTCTGCCTTTGGAAATTCTATAATTGAGATTGCATCTGAATCTGATTATACCAGTTTTCTGGATGTCGGTACATGGAATGGTCAGGGGACAACTCGATGCCTCTACGATGCGGTAGGGAAGCGAGAAGGAGTTCACATTTATTCTGTAGAGAGTAATGCGGCAATGTATGAAAAGGCTGTGGCTTTTTGGGCGCCGTGCCCGCCCAGCCTTCACCTCTTATATGGTACTCTGTCAAAGGGTGGACTAACAGAGGCGGAAATACGGGCGCACCTTCTTTTCAATGATGTCAAAGTTCACTTTAATCTTCATTACGAACAGGATTGCAAGGATTTAGAGGCGGCTCCTATAGTGGAACTGGTGGCGCGGATTGATATGGTGATTCTGGATGGGGGCGAGTTTTGCGGGGCGGCGGATTTCAAGCGGGCAGCTTTATTAAATCCGAAAGTAATCGCTCTAGATGATATTCGAGTAATGAAAAATAGGGAGAACTACGAGAGACTCTTGGCAGATTCAGAATGGGAGCTCGTAGCGAGAGGGAAGGACAGGAATGGCTGGGCCATTTTCCGCCGAACCTCTTAATCGCGATAGGGATTCCAGGGGCGGCCATTGGGCAGGGGAGGGCGAGTAGTACCACCGAGTCGGCGGCCCTGTGGCTCTGGCGCCGCTGGGATTAGAGGAGTAGGAATCATTGTACTGAAATCAATAGGTGGCTCTTCTGGTTCTGCTGCCACAGGTGTAGGAGGTCTGTCGAGAGCCGCCTCGAATTCAATGGCAACTTCATCTCCGTCTGCGAGAACTACTGCCGCGGGTTCTGTATGAACAATATCAAATCCGATTGTGTATCCTCCTAGGGATTCTAGAGGAATAAGAATTGTATCGCCGCGGCGAAGAATGGCTATACGGCCAAGCGCGACTTCAAGTTCTGCTTTAATATTGGTATTGTAAAAGGCAGAATCATGTGGCCTCAGAGTAATACTTGTGGCGGGTGGAAACGTTTCTTCAGAGACCCATGAAACTGTGGCGTCTTCGCCAGAACCAGAAATGCCGAGTGAGTCGAGTACCCAGGTAGGCAAGAAGAGCTGGGGGGCATCAGAAGGCGATGTCTCATGTATAGGAGTTCCAAGAGGAAGATAGAAAGTTCCTGCATCTGTTTCGATTTGCGCTATAATACGTTTAAAAGCGGGATGGTCTTCTACGACGCGCCTCCAATCCGCAGTATACATAATGCATGAGGCTTTGTAGGGGTCGCGGCAACTTTCATCGAGAAAATCATATGACCAGAGTTCCATTTGCTTGTAAAAGAGTTTAATCGGCGCAAACAGTAATTTTATCAACGGAATACTTCCGCACAACAGTTCCGCACAACAGTTCCGCACAACAGTTCCGCACAATACAATAGTATGGAGAATGACGCTCCATTTGAAGAAGCTTTGCAGCTTGTAGAACTAGAGCCTTTACAAAAAGCAATTATTAAACAGCGATATTTGCCACTATTAAAGGGGCTAAGGATACAAACTCTGCGCCTTGCCATATTTTTTCATCTGTCTCGTTACGTTATAACGGTGGGGTCATTGATTGTACCGGCTCTTCTTTCTATTCAAAACACTGGTTCTCAAACATTAGACCAGAAAGTATATTGGGCGACCTGGGTTATTTCTCTTATGGTGACAATCAGCAATGGTTTAATGTCACTCTTTAAAATGGATAAGCATTATTATCATCTTCATACAGTACGAGAGCAACTTATTTCAGATGGATGGCAGTATCTCGAACTTACGGGAAAGTACAGTGGATTTCATACGCCAAATATACGTGCAACACATTCGAATCAGTTCGTCTTCTTTTGCCATTCGATTGAGAAGATACGGATGAAACAGATACAGGAGGAATATTACAAGGTGCAGGATAATCATGGGCAGCAGGGGACGACAGGGGCGGGGGGCGGGTCACTTGCACTGTTGCTGCCGCCGACTCCTTCAGAAGAAGACCTTGGAAAAATACCTCCAGCAATCAAAAATGCTCTAGAACAACTTTCACAGGTAACATCAGGAAATGGAGTTCTTGCGAAAGCAGAGAATATTCAAGGGAACAAGGAGGCGTGGGAAAAAGGCAACAACACGGAAATTGTTGAGAACAGGGAAGGCGAATCATTGCCAGTGTAACAGTCGTTGCAATAGACCCTCTTTAAGAGGAAGTGCTTTCTGCGAAGTGCATCAGGGAAATTGTACAAGAATCTCTCCACTAAGTGGAACGGAACCTGTATATGAGCCGATGCGCTGGAACAAGAAGTTGGCAGTGAGGGAGACGCATAACTGTTTTTCGTACGCAATGAATGTGAATGACCCAAAACAGATGGCGAAATGCAAGAGTATGGATGATTGCGAGCCGCCATTTCATCAGCCAGGTTCTGCCGCGAGATTCAAGAGATTTAACTCAAAGAGGCCAAAAACGTGCCCTAATATGGTAATTAGAATACGAGGAGATAATCCCGATATTACAATGACTACGTTTGAAGAGAGGTGTCCCGTAAATACGTCAAAAATCGCTCTTGTAGTAGACCCAAAAGAGGATTATCATTTTTTGAGACAAGATTCAAATATGTATTGGTCGCATAAGGCGGGGGCGCGACCTGTGACAAACGTGGATGCGCTAGGTCATCCTATTTGGGATCCGCAACTCGCCAACTTGTACTACAAGTCGAAGAATGGAAATTTGAACTACACTTTTTTTTGCGCATATATGTGTGTACCTCGAAATAAGGGCCTCTATCTTCTCCCTGGGGGCGGCGGCGGGATAGGTTCCTATAATGCTGCGGCTACTTAGAAGAAAGCCATGCCTTTCCGGCATTTCCTACAACAAAATGATTTGTTGGGTCGTACATGGCGAGGGCGGTGAGGCAATCAGAGCGTTCGCGGGGAGATGCACGTAAGAGGCCGCGGAGAATCTCCTTTACCAGAGGACCCTTTGTTTTCCACTCTTCTCCTTCTGTGAACTCTTTGATTAAGAATAATCTTCGCAGAATGCTCAGAAGAATTGTTCCGATTGCCCAACTGTCGATCACGTGCCAATAATAGGAATAGAAAGTTGGCCAATCGCCATTGGTTGCAGAAGTGGAACTCTTCCAGAAGTTGGAAAACTCTGCCATTTGTTTCTTGCGACTTATTCCCAAGATGCTTTCACCAAATCGTATGCCCGCTTTTTTATCATGCAAATCCTGTAGTATTTGAGAAAATGATATTTTCTCTTGTATTCCAAACTGCGCAGAACACTCGGGAGTTATTTGGTGAATTCCCGAATCATAATGTGCTCTTAACTTCTCAATAAGAGTCCTGTTAATATTATTGTAAGTGTATGATCTGCCGAAATCAATTAAACGTGGGAGAGAATCTGTGGGCGATTTCATTACAATATTGCTGGCATGTAAATCATTATGTATGCAACCGTGAAGAAGAATAAAGGCTCCTATTTCAAGCACTTCTCTCATGAATTTAAAGAAGGGGAACTTGGCAATAGAATAAGAGGGAGATTCAATAAATACTTTTAGAGGAATACCGCCATTTTCCAATTCATATTGGTACATACTTCCTTGACCGAAACGTTTCAGAGAGATGCATTTATGGAGGTCTTTCTCGATCTGTTTTTTCATTGGTTGGGGTCTTGAAAGAGTATTTACTTCAGGAATGATACAATACTTTTTTGTGTCTGGAAACTTTTGTAGGATTTTTGCGATTCCTATTTCGAGTTCTAAATCGGATACATGGACGACTTTTCCCAGCTTGCCTTTGCGTGAAGGCTGCCTATTGTAAGTTATAAGAGGGGGGTCATATACACAACCATATGTACCCTGTCCAATAAGTTTTCCACCTGTTTGTATGGTCATTTCTAAGCGGGGGGTGTCCTCCATCTTCTGCTATTAGCGGAGCAAAAGAGGACAGCCCCGCGCCGCTGAGTAGCTTCTTATTTTAGCACAACACGGTAGATGTCCGGAACGGTCTGGATAGGTATATGCCTTTTATTAGGAACTCTTATGTTAGAGCTTTTTGCTCCACGCCAATTGATGGAAGGGTTCCAAACGGCGACGACGGGGTTTGGTCAGCCAAAGTCGACCACCTCGGGGTCGGACGGCTACAATAATATTGATATTATGAGAATTGTTGGAAATATTCTTAACAGAAGGAGCGATGTTGGGCCAGGAAAAGAGCGGCCTGGATATTTTCAAGACAAGAGGTATTTTGCCGATTATGCGGATGTAGAGGCATATGGTATGCAGAATGATTTCTGCCGAATGGTTCTTGATGCTAGTGGAGGGGGCACGGACCTGTATTTTTTCGCCTGTGCGTTGGCGGGCACGGCGGGTGACCCGACTCTATTCAAAACAGAAAGAGTGAAGGACGGATTCAAGATAAGTCGTGACGATTATATGCGGGACATCTTGAAGGATAATAAACAGGCGTACTGTCGCATCTTGAAACAAGTGGATAATTCATATCAGCCAATGTGCAGGCGTGCTCTTAATACGGGATTTCACAAGAAGGATGAGCTTGATACGGACCCTCCTGACGACATCAAGATGTTGATTAACTTTTATGCAGGATGTGAGATATGGATGCGGATGCGAGATGATTTGGTGGATTATATGGGGAAGGCGATTATACAGGTTGCGGGGGGTGCGCCAGATATTGACCAGACGCCGCGCCCGCAAATAACACGGGGTCTGCACTTTAATGGGCGTGACCAGTTTGTGCGATTTGGTGATACGGGGAACCTGTCGATTGGAAACAGGGTGCCAATGCGTTCGATTCGCGCTTTTAGTGTATGGGTATATTTTGACGAATTCACCAATAACGCGCACATTTTCGACTTTGGAGACGGTCCTGGCTTGAATAATGTGTTCTTGGGAATCTTAGGGAAGGGCGACAGTGGCGGTGATGGAAATGCGGTGCGAGAGGAGAGTAAGTGTCCTGAGACGACTATACCAGATGGGTCTAGTGGCGCACAGTTTTGCCCAGAGCTGCGGGCGCAGACATTGATGTACGAGACGGCGGCAAATGTGAATAAATGGGAGTGCGTGGCACCAGATACGTTAGGGCGTATTGTTCAGCCTCTGCAGACGAGGCCTACGAGAGCCAAGGCAATGCCTACAATAATGCCAAAGGCGGCCACGCTAGTTTATGAAGTATGGGATGAGAAACTGCGTAAAGTCCAAATAAAAGTGAATGGAGTGATTCCTTTGAAAAAATGGACGCATATTATGATTGCAGCCAAGACGATGGATGCAATGAGACCGGACCTGAATATTTATATAAACTCGAACTTGGTCTATACGAAGGAGCAAAGTTATTTGCCGCAAACAAAGATGACGAGCAATAACTATTTGGGAAAATCGAATTGGGCAAACGACTCTTCGGGGTACGAACTGCGAGACGAACTTTTTTCGGGAAGTATGTTTGATTTTCGTATGTATTCGGGACTAGTTTCAGAGCCAAAAGGGAAGCAGATTTATGCGTGGGGGTCAAAGATGTTAGGGCTCAGCTAGGGGGGCGTCGGCCTCTGTGACAGGAGTCTTAGCCTTCTTTACCACAGTTCTATATAAAATGCGTGAGCGGTCCCAGGCCCAATTTTCCAAGAACTGCGGAACGGCCATTTGGTCTCGCTTCCCCAAGTCTTTGAGAGCCTGGTTTCCAAACTCTCGAAGTCTTTGCAAATCTGGAATGGCAACATCCAGTATCCAGGAATTAAGAAGGGCATCATCTTCTTCTTCGCGAACTTTATCAAAGATGCGATTCATTGCATCGCTCACGGCCATAGAGAGAGTCTGGAGAATCTGGCCAATCTCCTTCTTTCGCGCAAAACGGGACTCTGAATCTACCAGCTTTTTCTGCCACGCCTCTTCTGTAATGGTATTCATGAGATATTCAACGTCGGCATCTTTATTGGCGAGTTGAGCGGGGCGGGCTGGATAGTCGCGAAGGCGCATATCAATGAGCTCCTGCAGATTTCGGAAAGATTCGAGTAAATTTGTTTGTAGGGCCTGGTCTATACCAGAATTGTGAATGGCTCCTACAAACTGCCAGGTCGTTGGCATACCTCCACAGGGAATATCGCCGTGCTCTCGCGGCATTATACCGCCATTCTTTCGCAGCATCTCGTAATAATGGGGATTGTGAATGACGCCAGTGACAATGTGGCCGGTGTGCCAGCTAAAGGCCGTGTTACAGCCCTCCATCACACACCACATTTGATCACAGTTTCGCAAAACTGTAGTGTCTTTTAGTAGGAAGCGGCGATTGCCACTTACACTCCACCCATAATAGCGACCTTTTCCCACATGTTTTACTGTGATAGAGGAACCGCCTTGCTCGCCCCTTTTAAATCCGAGATGGCCTGCCTTCGTTGCGCCTGGAAGTTTGATATAATCGCACACTTTTATTTCAATTGAATGACCTGTATTAATCTGCCGCAAGACCAAAGTATGCTTGCTATTAACAGTATAGTTGATGCCATTTGATTGACAAATCTCATATAACTCATCATCACCAGAGCAAAGTTCTTCTACAGTCCTTGGAGAACCGTCATCACCAATAAGTAGGTCTCCTACACTAATATCTTGAGACATCTTGTAAGAGCCATCCCACATTAGTAGTGGCGTATTAGCGGCAAAACACCCATCGATTTTAAAGATGCGTGTACCGCATTTTGGGCACGGCTGTGTCTCTGCACGAATGGTCTTGGCTGACTCGACCGTATCTGGATTACAGGTGTGGTCCTTGCCGTCCTTGATGACGAGGCACTCGCTACAGGTATACTTCTCGCATGTCCCGCATTTGTAGGCGGTAGAGAGGAAGCCGCGGCAATCTTCGGCGGGACATTTCATAATAAACTCGCGTCTCTGCACGGGCGCATTACCATCGGTTCCGTCATATTGCCGCTGCAGCATATTTATGCGCAGGGAAAGTTCGCGAAGAATGCCTGTTTCTTCCCTATATTCTGCGCCAAGTGTGGTCCACAACTCTTTCATTGCATCGCGCCGCTCCTTCATCTCTTCACGAACTCGTCGGGCCTCTCGTAGGACTTCATATTTGGGGCCCTTTAATGCAGGGTTTTCTTCGATCGCCCATTCCTCTTTTACACGGATGATAGTGCGAAAAGCTGTGCCAATATCTCCCAGCAGTTTACAGTATTCCATGTCGAGTTTCCTCCATCGCGTGTGAAGTTTATTGGCATTTTCATCTGTTAAATGGATAGTGCGACTGGCCCAACTGGCAGTAGGCCAACCAATTCGGTCAGCACGCCCTGCATATTCGTCCTGAAAGCGTTTGATTTCGCGTTTATATCCGACAAAGACTTGGATTGCAGGGAGAAGAGCCTTTTCGCGTTCAAAGAGTATTTTGCGCCGATGTTTGCGCAGAGTAGTTCCGCGAAAGGCAGTGGTGAATGTTGCTGCCATGAACTCTGTACTCCATGCTCTTTTGCATTTATAGCAGTGTGGGTCTTCGTAAGTATTGAGAAGGCAGTCTTGCTGGCACCCAATACAGGCGACAGCAGGACAGTACTGGCAGACGACGCTGTACTTGCGTTTGGTAAAGTCCTCAAGGCAGATGGGGCAGCCTTCAGAATCGGTAGTGGCAGCCATTTGTGCTCGCCATGGCTCGAGGTCGCGAGGTCAATTTTTTTGAAAAGCAGGTGCCTTAAGCAGGCGTAAATGAGTACCCTATAGAATGCAGTTGCCACCACAGGTTATTGTGAATCATGTATTTGGGACAACGCGTAACCTTATACTTGGAGCAGGTTTATGTTACGCAGTGAAAAAAGAAGAATACTTACACATACCTGTGATAGTACTGTTCCCTTCTATATATGCTGGATTTCAACTTTTTTCGCAGAAGGATATGGTGAAGGGATGGCTGAAAAGTCAAACGTAGGCGGGTTCTGCTGGCTGTGTCCAGAGAGAAGCGGCGGAGACGGGGGGGACGTAGGAGACGCCTTTTGGTGCAGCATCAATATATGGAAGTAGGGTGGTGTCTAAAGGCAAATCGTCAATGAATACTTCTGGTCGAGGAAAGCCGTTGAATTCAGAGGCAGTTGCACGCGTATAGGCGCCCATAGCGGGAAACCAGAGCCAATCTCCTACTTCAAGTTCTTCCATTGATTCCGCCTTAGCAATTACGTCTACGCTGTCACATGTACGCCCGAAGATAGTGCCACGTACTTGCTTGCGGGGCTTCTCGCGCGCCTCAGCCACGCGTATCCAGCGGGGAGTTGCATGGTCAAAGAGAATATTGGAGAACTGACCGTAGAGGCTGTCATCAATCGTATAAGCCCAGCCGCTTCCGTTGCCCCCTTTTTTCCCAATAACGCGTACAAAGAAGTCAAAGGAGTTAGAGGCAAAGAAGCGCCCAGGTTCTGCAATCCACTCTATGCCCCGCGGGCGCTCTATAGAATCCATATTTACCTGAATCATTTCATTGCGAATATGTTCGGCTTTCTCTTTAAAATCGGTCTCATCTGCTAAGTAGCCGCCGCCAATATCAATAATGTTTGCCGCGCAACCTATAGTGTTCAACTGCATATAGGCGGTGCGAATAGCCCTAGAATAGGCTCGGCCAGAAAGGCAACCAGAGCCTACATGAAAGCTAATTCCGTGGATGGGCAAGCGGTTTGCTGCCGCCGCCGCTGCAATATGGGATGTGGCCGAGCCACGCGCGCCAAACTTGGAAGAGAAGGGCATTGTACTATCAGTATCATCGACGGCAATACGGATAAGAGCACCCCCCTTGTATCCAGCAAGCTTCTCAACTTCTTCTACAGAATCTACAACAGTGAGGGGTGAGCCGACTTCTTTTGCATACTTGATTGCCCCTTCTGATTTACACGGATTTGCGTAGACTATGCGTGTATCACTTTGTATGGGGCCACGACCGAGGCTATGAATGCTGCGTATTTCTCGCTCAGAAGCGCAATCAAATCCGACGCCTTTTCCCCAAAGATAATGGAGGATTTGGGGGTCGGGATTGCATTTGACGGCATAATAGGGAATCACGGATGGAAGATGTTCGTTCCAGAGGTCGAGGGACCGTTGGATTCGGGTCGGCGACATAACATAGAATGCTCCATGTGAGTTCAGAAAACCAGAGCCGTAGCGTGAAACAACTTGCCGAAGTTTTTCCAGTGTTCCGAATATATATTGGTGATATAATATATTTAGGTGCGCCTGCACAGCAATTTTTTCACGATACGGAAATGGCCTAAAAGCTCTTACCAGACTATCCCTATAGTATGAATTGCCATTATTGCCTTGTAGACCTTTCTGGAGCAACGGCTACGGCTACTCTGCCATGTTGCGCAAAAGTTGTTCACACGGCTTGCATGATTCAGGACATTTCAAATAAGATTTCAAATGATTGGGTATTTGTGCAGTGTCAGTGTAATATAAACTTGTGGGAGACGCAGTACTCGGGCTATGATTATCCTCCGCAAGATGTTATAGAGGCGCGTGTTGCTGGGCTTATTGCACAGCCAAGTGTAAAACAAGAGATTAAGGAACTTAAGAAGGCGTCGACTGCAATGTCAAAAGCGCAGAAGGCATTTGGCTCGTATATGAAAGGGATGAAAGCAACATATAAAGAGCAGACGGAACAGCATGTTATTGCCCTGAAACAGATTCGTGACGCAATGAAAGCAACTATTAAACAATCGGTAGAATTCAAAGAACATAGGCGGGCTTTAGCTGCAATACATCGTCTGCAAGGAAAATTCAAAACAAAGCATTTCCTGAATTCGCGAGAATATCGCCATATACTTGGTTATGCAAATAGAAGCATGCCATTATGGAGACACGGGTATTACACGAGCGATAGAGTAATACGGCGACTCTTACGTATCCGGATTTAAACCTGGAGTGCACATCTATAGTAGAGCACAATGATTCCCAAGATTATTCATCAAACGTATAAGAACACGGAGTTGCCGCCGGTCTATAGGCAGTGCCAGGAATCTGTACTGAAACTCCACCCAGATTTTGAGTATTGTTTTTACACCGACGAGCATATGGACCGTGTGATGCGGGAGGAGGCACCAGAGTATTATGAAGCGTTTAATGCGCTGCCGCGGATGATTATGAAGATTGACATGTTTCGGTATTTTCTCATGTATTTGTATGGGGGTCTGTATGTTGATATGGATTATATGATGTTGCGGCGATTTGACCTTCTAGAGAAGGAGGTAGTGTTGCCTTGTAGTCGAGAGGGTGTACGTGGTGAAATACTGCGCCTGGGGAACTGCGTGTTTGCATCTCGGGCGGGCCATCCTTTCTGGAAGGGGCTCATGGACACATTATTTACGATTGATAGGGGGGTAGGAGTTGAAGATTTGGATGTAGAGCAGGCGGCTACGGGGACGGGGCCGGGTTTTGTGACGGACATGTGGGAAAAGTGGGAAGATAAAGGGGCGATATATATTCCAAAGAAGCTTGCCTTTCATCCGCCAAGTGGGACGGCGCGAGATATACTCTTTGATATGCGGTCATATGGAGTGCACTTTTGTACGGGGCTGTGGCGCGACGGGGCGCTATAAAAATTGAAACCGTCCCGCCAGCGCTGGTAAGTATGGAGGGCATTACGCAGATGATGAACAAAAGGATTGCGCGTGCACTTCTCGATGACACAAAGTCATATATTATGATTGAGATAGTGGGGGGTAAGGAAGTCCGTACAGAAATAGGGCGATTTGTCCGGTCGTACCGAATGGGGTCTGGAGATGGGATGACGCTTCATTGGGAGTTTAATAAGGGCGGGAAAATCACCACTTTTGGCGATGCCATGTGGGGGTCTGTCAGCGGCCAAGAGCTTAAACAGTTTGAGGAAATCGCGTAAAAAATTGAATATATATCCTATAGTAGTTTTTTAACTACAATGGGAAATATATGGGGAAGCGAGAAGATTGTTTCAATGAACGGGACGTATTTGGATGATAGGCCACGGCGGCAGCAGCGGCAACGGTCGCTGCGGCAGAATGTACAAAAGCCTTTAGAGGAGCCGCTACTTGAGGCGGAGGGGCTAGAGGTCCCTGCAGCCCCGAAAGAGCATTGGAAAGAGAAGGCACTCAGAATCTTTCACCATTCGGCAGAAAGAAGCCGCACCTTTAATCGAGGTATGTTAATTCAAACAGAAGGGTGAAATCGTGGCCGCCGAGGTCAACGAGACGATAAAACTCATCGCGAATACTGACATTCAGAGTCGCCATGCGTGCAATAGGGGCAGGTGAAGAGTAGTAAATAGGCGTATGAATATCCTTATTGAGCATATAATATCCGCCAGTGATTTGGTCCAGGTACACGATATGGAAACAGTCTTTGCGTCCGGCGCCCATTTCTACGCGATTGAAATCGACAGAGTTGTCGGCATTCAGGTGAAGATACACGCGTTGCAGAAAGAGGCTAGGGTCAATACGATTAGGGGCGGCGACGACCCCGCCGGCACTCGTATAATCCCATGTATCAAATCCAAAGAGGCGCGCGGGACATCCTACGACCTGTATGGCACCTGTGTGACTATCTATAGTATCTGTGTGGGGAGAGGAGAGGAACTTAAATGTGAAGGAGGCCGCGCCAGTTGCCGTCACAGTGACCTTTTTTGTTGTTGGGCTATAGCCCACGGCATATGTATTGCTTATTCCAGGAAGTGCATTCAGAGCCCGCTGCATCTCTGTACAGAGTTGTGTGGAGTCATATTGGCCGGGTATGAGAGTAACAATAAAATCGGTGGGATCCTCTTTAAAACTGAACATATTCCAGCCGACATTTATGTTATAGAGGTCTGCGGGAATACATCCATTGACGAGTTCTACGGAGACCACATCTTTCAGAGGGCGGCGGAAAGTCCAGCGGAACTGATTACTGAGATAATCGGCAGTGAGATTGCGGTCACGGCTATTGACTGCAACGGTGACGGTGCGCTGCTTACGGTTTTTGCGGGTCGAGTCAGGGAGTAAGACTCCTTGGCCGGATGTGATTGCGCGTTCCATTTTCTCCTGGCAAAGGTTATAATAGTGATAAGATGTGCTGCCCGACCAAGGTAGAGGATGTAATGTAATCTTTTTCCTTAGTATGAGAAACATAAACTTAATCATTCTTCTTTTTATTATAGTAAGTTTCTTGGGAGTAATAGCCATACGAAAATGTCCAACTCAGAAGGGCGGCTTTAATGAGAACTTTCAGCTGCAGCACAAAAATATACTTGGTGGCGACTTGACACCATGCTCAACACCTTTAGAAAAAACAACAGGATATTATCGGGATGGCTATTGTTCGACGGGTCCTACGGATACTGGAACTCACGTAGTGTGTGCCCGTGTTGATGACACCTTTTTAGAATTCACAAAATCAAAAGGGAATGATCTCATAACTCCCCGTGACTCATTTCCAGGACTAGTTGCAGGGGATAAATGGTGTCTCTGTGCTCTTCGATGGAGAGAAGCACATAATGCAGGGAAGGCGCCCAAAATATTTCCAGAGTCAACTAGTGATGCTGTAAGCCAGTATGTTGCCAATGATATAATTATGAAGTATTCTGTAACGTAGGGTTGACTGTACAAGAAGTTATATAGATTCATAGGAGCCATTTATTATAAGTTTTGCAGATGAGCCCCATGTAAAAGGTATCGCAGAGTCAACTGCTTCGCCGTATGTAGTTCCTTTATTCCAAACTGCGTATACATAACTCGTATTTCCACCATATGCTGTAGAGGAAGTTCCTTGATAAAAAACGCCCCCGCTTGCAGTATCATAAAATAGTGTTGGTAATGAGGCAGAATACGATGCGTAGGCAGTTACTGGTAAAGAAATAGCCCAAGACCCTGTACCGTATGTTGTTGTGCTGCCCATGGTTATTTTTATAGAGACAAAGACTGTTTTTCCGATTGCCTTGTACCTTCCTGTGATTGTTCCGTCTCCTATATCAGGAGCTGTTCCACCCGTAGTCCACGCTGGAGTATAGGTTGTCCATTCAAGCGTATCTGATGCTGAAGGCCCTGTATCGCCTGTTGGACCTGTAGGGCCCGTGTCACCAGTAGGGCCAGTGTCACCTGTTGCACCTGTGCCTGCCGCACCTACATCGCCAGTAGGGCCAGTGTCACCTGTTGCACCTGTGCCTGCCGCACCTGTTTCACCTGTTGCACCTGTGCAACCAGTAGGGCCCGTGTCACCTGTAGGGCCAGTGTCACCTGTGCAACCTGTAGGCCCCGTAACAGTAGAAGCTGCACCCGTGTTGCCTGTAGGCCCCGTAACAGTAGAAGCTGCTCCAATTTCACCAGTAGGGCCTGTAGGGCCAGTATTACCCGTAACGCCAGTAGGGCCAGTATTACCAGTCCATCCAGTAGGGCCTGTAGGGCCAGTGTTGCCAGTATTACCTGTGACGCCAGTAGGGCCAGT